>Ga0207797_1001679_pt1 | contig 15910 bp, 16 predicted proteins | sample PRCRCaboRojoPR_6_FD_187275 | JGI IMG/M metagenome (GOLD analysis project Ga0207797, IMG submission 187275) | Marine sediment microbial community from Cabo Rojo, Puerto Rico - PR CR 10% Liquid 1 (SPAdes) | ecosystem: Environmental > Aquatic > Marine > Coastal > Sediment | place: Cabo Rojo, Puerto...
CATACTACAGGATGCCTATTAACCTCATCCGTCTGTCAAAGATCATCTTCCACAAGTTGCGTGCTAGAAAATATAGTGGTTGGGTGGGGGGATTTCAAGTGGTGTCGGGGATAGAAAGCGAAAACGATTGGCTGGAAAAGCTATTCCCTACTCCGGTTTGACGAATTTGTCGCCTATCTCTATATGGTAACCATTAACGAAATCAGTGCCGCTCATTTCGCACTTCGATGACGGCTTTATTCCGGTTATTTTGATTGCCGTATTGTCACCGCATTTTACGACCAGGCCAAGGCTGCCCGAATCGATGATTTCACCGGCATCCGCGCTTTTGGACTCCTCTCGAAGAGGCAATCTTTCCAGCAGGTTCCCCTGGAGAGGTCCCAGATTTTGGGTCCGGCATACCTTCATCTTCTGCTCCCCTTCCAGATAGGTGTAAGCACCGGGCCACGGGTAAGTTCCCCTGATATGATTGTGTACGTCCTGTGAGGCCCGCGACCAGTCAATCAGTCCGTCCTCGCGATCCAGCTTCGGGGCAAAGCTTGGTTCTCCCCGCTGGGGTGTCGGTTCCACGGTACCTTTTTCCAGACCCGTAAGAGTTTTCAGTATCAGGTCACTGCCCATATCAGCCAGTCTGTCGTGGAGTTCGCCAGCCGTTTCGTTTTCTTTGACATCTGTCTTTTCTTTTAGAAGGATCGGTCCCGAATCCAGGCCCTTGTCCATAAAGATTGTAGTTACGCCCGTGACTTCTTCGCCCCGAATTACCGCCCAGTTGATGGGCGCCGCCCCGCGGTATTTGGGCAGAATGGATCCGTGGATATTGACTGGCCACTCTACTAAATCCAGGAACTCCCCCGAGATCTTCTGACCGTAAGCCGCCAGCACGAAGGCCTTCGGGTCTATTTCACTCACCCTGGCGAGGGATTCTTCCGAGTTTATGTTCTCCGGTTGAAATACGGGAAGGTCGAGTTCCAGCGCTTCTTTCTTAACCGGTGACTGACTCGGCTCCATGCCGCGACCGCTGGGGCGATCCGGCTGAGTGATCACCAGCTCGACTTGATGGTCTCCGGCGACTGAACGCAGCGCAGGTACGGCAAAGCCCGCCGTTCCGATAAATATAACCTTCATTCAATCAGCCCTCAATTAAGTTGGTTTTGATTGGACAGGTCTATTGGGTAATCTTACAATAAGTTTGTAAAAATAGCAGCCTTAAATGACTATGAGTTCGACTATCGGCACCGGATTTTAATCGAGTTTTTCCCGGCCGGTTAAATTGAGATTAGGTTATTATATTTGACCCGCCGTATCGACTCAATTATCTCCGGACGGGAGTTTTAATTACACTTCATTTATCCGAATTAAAGACGTGAGAAATGAGCAAGAACAGTAAAGAAAAAATTAAGAAGATCCTAAAGCTCGAAAAAGAAACGGGGTTCAAGGACCAGGCCGTATTGGGAGGACTGGAGAGCCTTACTTCCGGCCTGATAGAGGACGAGGAAATTCGGGCGCTACTGGAAGGCTATTCGGAAAAGAAGCCATTTGCCCGGCAGGAGATAGTAGAAAATATAGAAAACCTGCTGGAGTCCGACGGTGACGGTGACGAATCCCGCGACCTATCGCTGGATCAGCCGATAAAAGATGCCGTTGGGGTCGGGAAGAAACGTGGCAGGGAGTTTTCCAGCCTGGGAATAGAGACGATTCGGGATCTTCTATTTCATTTCCCGCGTAGGATCGAGGACCGAAGAGTCCGGAAAGATATTTCCGAACTAAAAAACGGAGATAGCTGTACCGTAGTTGGCGAGGTCAAAGGGCTGACGAAACTGAAGCCCCGGCGAAAGGTCGTACTGGTCAAGGCCGAGATTCAGGACGGGACGGGCACCATATATCCCGTCTGGTTCAACCAGCCCTGGATCAAGAACCAGCTGAACCAGGAGACCGAAATAGCAATTTACGGAGAGGTAAAGCGGGAGTACGGCGAGATTCAGATGGAAAACCCTGTCTGGGAGCCTAAGGAGAAGAAGGAGAAGACCAGAAAGCTCGTACCGATCTATCCCGCGACGGAAGACCTCAGCCAGAAGGTCATTCGCTGGGTGATAAAAAGGAACCTGAGAAAGTTCCTGCCCGCTGTTAACCAGTTCCCGTCGCTCGGCGTGGCGGAAGACAACGGATTTTGGGGAAGAAAAGAGGCGTTAAAGAGAATTCATCTTCCCGAAGATCCCGAGGACTTCGAACGGGGGCGGGAGAGTCTCTCTTTCTCGGAGCTATTTCTCTTTTACGTCCGGATGGTGACTCAGACGGACGCCGAACTTGCCGAGACCCCGCAACTGACTGCCGGTGATAGAGAGCTTGACGAATTTAGAGAGAGTTTGCCGTTTTCGTTAACCGACGATCAGGAGGCCGTGCTCGCAGAAATAGTTGGAGAGCTGAGGTCTTCCGAGCCAATGAACAGGTTACTTCAGGGGGACGTCGGAACGGGGAAGACGGTCGTGGCCGCCGCGGCGGGCTACCTGACGGGCATATCGGGATACCAGACGGCCATGATGGCGCCGACTACGGTCCTGGCGGAGCAGCATTACAGAAACCTGAAGAAGATCTTCTCCGATTTACCTGTGGAGGTAGAGCTGCTTACGGGAGATACGCCGGAGAAGAGCCGGGAGGAGATCTTAACCCGGTTGGAATCGGGAGATATAGGTATTCTCGTTGGAACTCACGCGCTGCTGGAAGAATCAGTAACCTTTGACGCGTTAAATCTGGTTATAATTGACGAGGAACAGAGATTTGGCGTGGCACAGAAGGAACAGCTTGGCTGGGCTGATAGCCCGGTAAACAAACTCGTCCTGAGCGCAACTCCCATTCCCAGGACCATAACTGCCACCGTGTACGGAAAGTTCGGGGTGTCGCGCCTCGAAGAATTCCCCCGGGGCGAAAAAGACGTGAAGACTTACTGGGTTAGCGAGTCCAGGCGAAACCAGGTCTACGAATACGTAAAGGACAAAATGGAAGAAGGCAGTCAGTCGTTCATAGTTCTCCCCCTCATCGAGGAATCCGACAACCAGGACTTGAGGTCCGCAGTCGAAACTCACCGGGAACTTTCCGAAAACCAGCTTGAAGGGTTTAATCTGGGGTTACTGCACGGAAGGATGAGCCAGGAAGAGAAGGGGGAGAAAATCGAGAAGTTCGCCCGAGGGGAGTACGAGGGGCTGGTCTCTACGACCGTAATCGAAGTGGGAGTGGATATTCCCCAGGCGAGACTGCTCGTCGTGGAGGAAGCCGATCAGTTCGGTTTAACACAACTCCACCAGCTCAGGGGGAGAATTGGCAGGTCGGGAGACAAGTCCTATTGTTTTGCCATCGGTTCGCCCTCAACTCCCGAGGGACGAGAGAGATTGGAGGCATTCCGCGATATCTCGGACGGGTTCGAACTCGTGGAAAGGGACCTGGAGATCAGGGGTCCCGGAGATCTGCTGAGTTCGGCTCAGCACGGGTTTCGAAATAGCTTCCGTGCCTGTAATTTCCTGCGAGATTACGATATAATGACAAAAGCCCGGGTCGAAGCGGAGGAATTTGTAGATGAGGGAAGAGACGGCGATACCCTGGCTGAAATTTTCGAGGATTATTTTGTCGGTGGGTTCGAAGAACTCGAGTCCGGCTGAAATTTCTGATACACGGAGGAGTAAGAACCGAGATGATAGATAAAGAGACAGTTAAGCACGTCGAGGACCTGGCTGAGCTTAGCCTTACCGAATCCGAACGGGAAGAATTGACCGACGATCTAGCCCGGATTCTGGATTACGTGGACAAGCTTGGAGAGCTGGACACGGAAGGAGTCGAGCCTCTGAGACACATACTTGAAGTTCAGAACGTGGTTCGAGACGATAAAAAGAGGGAGACGCTCGATACGGAGGAAGTATTTAAAAACGCTCCCGCCCGGGACCGCGACTTCTTTCAGGTACCTCCGGTCATAGACAAGGGCTCTTCTTCATAAGTCCGGGCTACCTTAACCCTTCGGATATACGTAAGTCCCTATTTCCTCTCCCTTTAAAGCTCGAGTCGTAGCTCCGTCGTCGTACAGGTCGAATATTACCATCGGAATCCCGGTTTCCCGGCAAATTTTGGCAGCGGCGACGTCGATGATGCCGAGTTCGTGGTCCACCAGCTCTTCGTAGGTCAGTGAAGGGAGAAACTCGGCACTCTCCTCGGAAGGATCGCCGGTGTAAACACCTTTTACGTCCGTTCCCTTCAGTATTAAATCCGCGTCTATCTCGCCCGCCCGAAGAGCGGCAGCGCTGTCCGTCGTGAAGTAAGGGTTGCCGGTACCGCCGACGAACACGACTACGCCGCCGTTTTTGAGATGGGTATCGGCTCTGTCCGGATCGACGGGGTCGGTAATTCGGTCCATCGGAAGTGCCGACTGGAGTAGAACGGGCACGTCCTCTGACTGCAGGACGTCCCTGAGAACGATTCCGTTTATCGTGGTACCTACCATTCCGGCGAGGTCCCCCGCGGTTCGAGACAATACCTTCTGTTCCCTACCTCGTATTATATTGCCTCCGCCGACCACCAGGGCTATTTCGATTCCCTGGTCCCTTGCCTCGTTGACCTGGTCCAGTATGTAATTGATCGAATGGGGGTCGAGCGGATCAGCGCCGCCAAACCCCGCGCCGGATATCTTTATGACGGCTCTGGAAGGGGTTATTCTGGTAGGTGTCTTTGATGAACTCAAGTTAACACTACTTCCTGATCGGGTTTATACGGAAGTAAATCCGTGCGGTTAATTTCCGATCGAAGTTATTCCTCTTCCGACTCCTCTTCGGAATCGCTGCTCACGTCAAATCTGGCGAACCTGCTTATCTCGATATCTTCGTTTACCTGTGCCGAGAGCTCGCCCATCAGTTCCTCGATAGTTTTGTCGGTATCCTTAACGGATTCCTGTTCCATGAGGCATATCTTGCTGTAGTACTTGTCCATCTTGCCGTTGACGATGTCCTCTATCACGTGATCGGGTTTTCCTTCCTGTTCCGCCTGGTTCCTGTAAATCTCCCGTTCTTCTTCCGCGACCTCTTCCGGAACGTCTTCTCTCGATACGTACTCGGGCGAAGCGGCGGCGATCTGAAGTGCTACGGATTTGACGAACTTTCTGAATTCGTCACTGTTTGCCGTAAAGTCCGTTTGACACTTGACCTCGACCAACACTCCCACCTTACCGTCGTGGTGGATGTAGGATTCCACTCTTCCTTCTCCGGACTGTAGTTTCCCTTCGGACATCTCCATGCCCTGCTCTCTCAGCGTCTGTTTTGCCTTTTCCATGTCCCCGTCAGCTTCTTCCAGGGCTCTCTTGCAGTCCATTATGCCTACGCCCGTTTCCTGTCTCAGTTTCTTTATCTCGTCCTTTGTTACAGCCATTTGTCTATCCTCCTAATTTAAATGGTTAAATAAATATATGTTTTAGGCCGAGGCACCTTCTACTTCCGCTTCTTCCTCCAGTTCTTCGTCGGCCGGTTCCTCTTCGGTTTCTTCTTCCTCCGCTGCCGGTTCGGCTTCCTCTTCCGGTTCTTCGGCTTCAGCTTCTTCGGCCGCGGGTTCTTCCGATTCGGGTTCTTCCTCTTCCTCGAGTGATTGATCGGCGCCTTCTCGACCTTCAATAACTGCGTCGGCCAGGCGAGACGTGAGAAGCCTGGTTGCTTTGATGGCGTCATCGTTGCCCGGTATCGGGAAGTCGATCAAGTCGGGATCACAATTCGTGTCCGTAATGGCTATTACCGGAATGTCGAGAATCCTTGCCTCGTGAACGGCGATCTTTTCCGTTTCCGGATCTATTACGTAGATCATGTCGGGAGGCTTTTCCATATCCCGAATGCCGTCGTAGTTTCGCTTCTTCTTCTTCAGTTCACGTTTAAGCTTCACTACCTCTTTGTTGGGTAGCTGTTCGAAAGTTCCGTCTTTCGACATTCTTTCGAGCTTGATCATTCGGTTGACGCTATCCCGAATGGTGTCGAAGTTGGTTAAAGTTCCCCCCAACCACCTATGGTTTACGTAGTGGGCGCCACAACGCTTCCCCTGTTTTTCGATTATGTTCTGTACCTGTCGCTTGGTCCCAACAAAAAGAATCTCAGCACCGTTTCTTACCTGATCCCGGACGAAGTCGTAGGTCTCTTCAAATAGTGCCTGAGTCGATTCCAGGTCGATTATATGAATCCCTTTCCGTTCCATGAATATGTATTTTTCCATCTTGGGATTCCAGCGCTGAGTTCTATGCCCGAAATGGACACCCGTCTCTAAAAGCTCCTTCATGGTTAAGAGTTCCACATCTTTTCCTCCTTGTCTCTTCTAATAAGTTCTGTGATGGTATACTTCGATTGCTCGAAGGTGAGAGAATTATACCGGAATATCCGCTGTATGTTCAAGGCGAAGCGTTCCTGCAACCTATTGTAGCCAGTTAACAATCCGCCGTTTTTCAATATGGGCCTGTATTACTCTGAAAATGACCCGCGGGTTCGTCACACAAAATAAAAAAGCCTATCTACCTTTCCGGCAGATAGGCCATGATAAACTGCGTCATCTATTATATTCTTCAAAAATCCGTTAGTTAAGCAGTGATTCGATTTTTTCTTTGTTGAACCCAACGACGATGTTGCCGTCTATATCGATAACCGGGGTTCCTCGCTGTCCCGATTTCTCGATCATTTCCTTTGCCTTCTGACGGTTTTCGGAAACGTCGTAGTCGGTATAGGAAACGTCGTTTTCGTCGAAGTAATCCTTGGCGGCCGTGCAATACGGACATGTCGGGGTCGTGTAAACTGTCACGTCATGTTCGCTCATCCGAGGTCACCTCCTGCTGTGTTTAAGAGTACCTTTGGGTTAACGCCAATATCTTTTAACAGCTGATAGTTGATATCGTAACAATACTTTATTCCTTCTTTGTGCTTTTCCAGAATACCAGCCTGGGTTAGTTTGGACAGGTGATAGGAGATATCCGGCTGGCTGAGTTCTAACTCCTTTGATATTTCTTTTGCGCAAATGTTATCGTGGTCCAGCACCAACGAGAGAATGTTCAACCGCTGTGAACTTGCCAGAGCCTTGAATACGGATTCTCTCTCTTTTAATCCTAATGCTGATTTTTCATTCATGGTTATCTTCCTCACAGGGATTGTAACGTTTTTTGCTATAAATGTCAATATTTAAAATTTTAAAATTATATTACACCTGATCCGCGGAAAAACAATTCCCGCCGCAGGTCAGGGTTATTCCTCCAATCTAAACCTGACGTCAGCCACCCGCGCTCCGTCGCTGGAAGCCATGACGGGGTTTAGGTCAAGTTCCCCGATTTTCGGATGATCGACGGCAAACTTTGAAACCCTTTGAACTATATCCACTAACGAGTCTATTTCAACCCCTTCTTTCCCCCTCACACCTTCAAGTATGGGGTAGCCGTTTATCGATTTTACCATTTCTCTTGCCTGGTGGGCCGAGAAAGGGGCAACTCTGAAGGAGACGTCTTTCAGGACCTCCACGTATATTCCGCCCAGGCCGAACATTACCAGCGGACCGAACTGGGGGTCCCGTTTGAGGCCGACTATCACTTCCTCCCCGTCTACCATTTCCTGAACCCTTATTCCCGTAATCTCGGCCTCCGGTCGGTTATCGGTCAGGTTTTCCATCATGGAGCTAAATTCCCAGGCGACGTCCGCAGGCTCGACCCCAATTCTGACTCCGCCCGCGTCGGACTTGTGGATAATCTGGGGTGAGTCGACCTTCAGCACGACCAGTGAACCGATGTCTTCCGCTATGTCTGCTGCTTCTTCCGGCGATCGGGCAATATCCGCGGGAACGGTCGGTATTCCGTAACTGTCGAGAACTTCCAGTCCTTCCAGACCTATGACCTGGCTGCCGGATTTTCTCAACTTTTCGATCTTTTCCTCGGCTTCCTCTTTCCGGACCGAGAACTGAGAGGGAGTCGATCTATCCATTTCCTGAACGTCGCCGTATTTAACCAGCGCTGAGAGCGCTCTAACGGCTCGGGCGGGATCGAAGTAGTTCGGCACGCCTGCCTCTTTAAGGTTTTCCTGGGCTTCCGGTTCCAGCTGGCCTCCCATGAGGGCTCCGACGATCGGCTTGTCGGTTTTCTCTCGGGCGTCTGCCAGTATCTGGGTTAACTCCGGATAAGAGAAGATCGCCGCGGGAGCAGACATCGCAAGAACCGATCCCACGTTTTCGTCCTCGATCATGTAGTTCAGGGCTTCTCGATAATCGTCCTCGTCTGCCTTGCCGGTCAGGTCTATCGGGTTCTGCCTGGAGGCAAGCGACGAGAGAACCCCTTCGAGGTTGTCCAGAGTCTCGTCCTGGAGCCGAGCCAGCTTCAACCCGTAACCTTCCAGGGCGTCCGTAGCCATAACCCCGGGACCTCCCGCGTTGGTAAGTATGCCGACTTTTCTGTTTTCCGGAGGACCCTGATGAGCCAGTATCGACCCGAAATCGAACAGTTCTTCTATGTTGTGGGCTCTGATGACTCCGCTCTGGTCGAATGCCGCGTCGTAAGCGTCGTCGCTGCCCGTGAGCGTGCCCGTGTGAGAAGCAGCGGCACTTGCTCCCTCTTCCGTTTTGCCGGACTTCACTACTACTATAGGGGTTGTCGTGGTTACGTCTTTTGCGCGCTCTATAAACCTCGAACCCCGGTCTATTCCCTCCAGGTAAGCCAGGATTACTTCCGTTTCCTCGTCCCTGTCCCATTCTTCGATCAGGTCGACTTCGTCCAGCACGGCTTTGTTGCCCAGAGAGACGAAATGATTGAACCCCATTCCGACCTCGTTGGCCCAGTCCAGTACTGCCGTACAAAAAGCACCGCTCTGGCTCATAAACGAGATGTTGCCCGGGAGAGCCATCCTCTGGGCAAAGGTCGCGTTCAGGTTCGACGAAGTAGAGATAACTCCCAGTGAGTTGGGACCTATTACGTTCATCCCGTTGTCTCGGGCGATGAGCTTTAGCTGTTCCTCGAGCTTCGCCCCTTCTTCCCCTACCTCCTTGAAGCCGCCGCTTACAACGATTGCGTCCTTTATTCCCGAATCGGAACATTCATTTAGCACGTCCGGGACGATGGATGCCGGTACGGCAATTACGGCCAGGTCCACGTCCGCTGAGACATGAGATACTCGGTCGTAACACTTCAAGCCCTCCAGCCGGTCGGCCTTCGGATTGACCGGAAATATCTCGCCCTCGAAACTTTCGATTAAATTTGTAAGAACCTCTCTTCCGACCTCGCCTTTCCTCCTGCTTGCGCCTATCACGGCTACGGAAGAAGGATGAAATAAATCGGTGAGACTCACATTACCCCTCCTAAACCCCTCTAAGATAACTTAATTGTGCGAGAAATCGATCTTTCTCTCAACAATTCGCCCCGTCGCGATATTTTAGGCGGGGCCAGTTCTTTTCCCCTTATACCAGAACGGGGGTGATGTAAAAGGATGACCAATTTTTCTTCCAGGCTCTTGCCGTTTTATAAATACCCGAACCTCGATCTTCCCGGGGTTCGTCGCTCGACCCCGTCCATTGAAATTGCGTTAGTGATTACGTAACCTGAGATGTCGGAGGTCTAATCAATGCTAGATATTCTCAGCGAAGTACCAAAAATCCGGGAGGAATACGAAAGACTGGAGAAGAAGATGGGCGACCCGGACGTCATAGAGGGAAACAAGTACCAGGAAATATCCCAGAAGTACTCGAAGATAAAGGACATTCTCAAGCTCACGGAAGAACTGGAGGAAGTTACCAAAAGGATCGAAGAAAACGAGGAAATGCTTGAGATGGAAGACGACGAAGAGATGATAGACCTCATCCAGGAGGAACTGGCCGAAAACAGAAATGAAAGGGAGAGGCTGGAAGAAGAGATACGAAAACTGATTATACCCAGGCCTGATGAGGACAAGAAGAACGCCATTCTGGAGATCCGATCCGGAGCTGGAGGGGACGAATCCGCTCTTTTCGCGGCGGACCTGATAAGGCTCTACCGGAGATACGCGGACAGGAAAGGGTTCGAGGTCGAAACCCTAGAGAATAGACCCACTTCTATCGGCGGGTTTACCCTGGTATCGGTCGCAATTGAGGGAGAAGGTGCTTTTGGAAAGTTCAAGTACGAAAGCGGCGTCCACAGGGTTCAGCGCGTACCGGACACCGAATCTTCGGGAAGAATTCATACTTCCACTGCTACGGTGGCCGTCCTGCCCGAAGCCGAAGAGGTTGACGTAGAGATAGACAAGAACGACGTCAGGGTCGACACGTTCCGCTCGTCCGGTCCTGGCGGTCAGCACGCAAACGTCACCGATTCCGCGGTGAGGCTGACCCACGATCCGAGTGGAATTGTCGTTACATGTCAGGACGAGAGTTCCCAGCACAAAAACAGGAAGAAGGCCTGGCGTGTTTTGAGGTCAAGGTACAAGGAGAAGATAGAAGAGGCGAGGGCGGAAAAACGTGACAGCAAGAGGCGGGGCCAGATAGGTCAGGGCCAGAGAAGCGAGAAAATCAGAACTTACAACTTTCCCCAGAACAGGGTTACGGACCACAGGATAAACTTCACCACCCACAACCTGGAAGGGATAATGGAAGGCGAGATCGACGACCTGATAACCGCGCTTGAAGAGGCGGAGGAGAAGGAGAAACTGGAGAACCTCGACATCTCCGAACTACTGGAAAGGAGTTGATCTCGACCGCTAGAATTCCCTATCCAAGCTATCTTGGTGGGTCCGCCGTCCTTGAAAAAGGTAGTTCAAAACAATAGAATAACCAGGCAAGGGTCTATAGCTCAGTTGGTCAGAGCGCACGCCTGATAAGCGTGAGGTCCCTGGTTCGACTCCAGGTAGGCCCACCAGCCTTCACAACGAAATTCAATTCCTTTTATTCTCCTCCGAAGAACTTGCCGGTAGAGTTCGTTTATTCGTCAAAATATACCAGCAAATCCTCGAGGGTAAACGACTGGAGAACCTCGAGAAACTTTTCGTAAATTGCCTTCCATACCTCGAGAGTCGGACAATTATCCTCCAGGGGGCAGGGATCCTCCTCGTCGGGTAACAGGCAATTTACCGGAGCCAGCTGACTTTCTTCCAGAACGGATATGACGGACTTTACGGAAATCTCTTTCGGTTTTTCCGCCAGCTCGTAACCTCCGCCGCGCCCGCGTTTAACCTCGACCAGTTCGGCGGCCTTCAATTCCCTCATGATCTTTTCCAGAAAAGGCCGGGGAAGCTCGTACCTTTCAGCAATATCTTTTGTCGAGACGTAAGTGTCGCCGAAATTCTGGGCGAGCTCCGCCATCGCAACCAGACCGTAACCGCTCTTCTTTGTAACTCTCATTCTTGTCTCCCTAATTCTTTAAGATTTATCGATTGAACGCGATAGTTGTCCGCATCTTTTAGACGCTCAGCTCCTGATCTACTTCTTCCTTGCCGGTTTCCTTTACCTCTTCTAGTTTATGTTGAAGGTCCGATACCGTTTCTTCAAGCTCCAGCTGTCGATCCAGCAGGTATTCGAATACGTCGCCCAGGGGGTCGGGGATGTCTGCGTGGTCCAGGTTGAAGTCCGGCTCTTCTGACGGTCCCTCCGAGGTGACCTGGGCCGGTACGCCTACGGCAGTGCTGGCCGGGGGAATCGACTTGGTTACCACGGAACCGGCACCGACTCTGGCACCCTTGCCTACCGTTATAGGTCCGAGCAGAACGCCTCCGGCTCCGACCTCCACGTTGCTTTCCAGCGTGGGATGTCTTTTTCCCGAATCCTTGCTGGTACCGCCCAGGACCACGCCCTGGTAGAGTAAGACGTCGTCGCCGATCTCCGCCGTTTCCCCTATAACTACGCCACTTCCGTGATCGATAAAGACGCCGCTACCTATCTCCGCTCCCGGGTGAATCTCCACGCCGGTCAGGAGCCTGGCCACGTGAGAAGTAAGTCTGCCGATAAGCTTGAGGTGATGGTTCCATAAGAAGTGGGAAATCCTGTGTAACCAGAGGGCGTGAAGGCCCGGATAGCAGCAGATTACCTCGAGTAAATTTCTCGCTGCGGGATCCCGGTCGAATACTGCCTCGATATCTCGGCGGAAACGTTTGAAAGGTTTCATATCTGATTCTTCACCAATTGGGTTATCGTTTGGCTGGTTTAAGGAAATTCAGAGGATAAAAAGGATAAAAAACTGATCCCTGTTTTCCCAACATAAATTATAATATAGCGTTGGTGACTACTTTTCAAGAGTAAAAAGGTCCACTTTTTTCGCTCTCCAGCACTCACTTGGGTATTGACTGCAAGGTGTATATTACTTTACAGCTTAAGACTTGGCTGTAAATTTCGTTTAAATTTGCTCTATTCTATACCCAAGTAAGTGCTGGATTGAAACTGTAATTTTCGAAGATTATAATCGCCATCAGGTGATAGAGTTGCCGGAGCTTCCCGAGGTGGAAACTGTCGTACAGGGCTTGCGTTCCCGGATTACCGGGAAGGTTGTCGATGAAGTACTGATCCACGACCCGGACCTGCCCCGGAACGTCGAGCCGGAACAGTTAGTCCGAAAACTTGAAGGGCAGAGGGTTTCCGACGTCAGGCGCAGGGGAAAATATATCCTCTTCGAACTTGCCAACGGCAACCTGGTCGCGATCCACCTTAGGATGACCGGCAAGCTTCTGGTTTGTTCTGAAGACGAAGACACCGAATATCAGCGAATAACTTTCCTGTTTGAGGGGGGCGAAAAACTGGTGATGGACGACCTTAGGCGCCTGGGAACGCTGGACCTGCTGGAATCGGAGGACGAGGAACCGCTGTCCTCTCTCGGACTGGAGCCGTTCACCGACGATTACGAGTGGGAGGAGTTTCGGGAATTGTTCGATACGACTCAACCGTTAAAATTGCTCCTGCTTGCCCAGAAGAAGATAACCGGACTGGGCAATATCTATGCCAGCGAAGTCCTGTTCCGGGCGGGACTGGACCCCCGGGCTTCGGGAAACGAGATAAGTGAAGAGGGCAAAAGGAAGTTGTTTGAACTCATTCCCGAGGTCCTTTCCGAGGCGATCGAGAACAACGGAACTACGTTCAGTAATTTTCGTGATTCCTCGGGAGAGACCGGGAACTTTCAGGACTTTCTCCGGGTTTACCAGAAGGAAGGAGAACCGTGCCCGGCCTGCGGAACGGAGATCGTCAGGGTGGATCAATCGGGCAGAGGTACTTATTATTGCCCGAACTGTCAGGATAAAGGCTGAAGGTTATTGCTGGGATAAAATCAGAAAGTTACCAGTAGAGGCGGAAAGTAGACTCTTGAGTATTATGTGTAGCGGAACTCTTTAGAGTTCCACAGTTTGAAGACTAAAGCCATCCAGTACTTGATTGAAACTATTTATCCGTCTCTTCAAGGTGGTGGATTTAATTTTGGATTTAACCAATGCGTGTCTCTAATGTGGAAACCCGGGTGATAACTCAATGGAGGGAACAATCGTTTTGACCAACATTTTGATTAGAACGATAGATTGGTTGTTCCAGCTTGCCTCGTTGTTGATAGTGGCAAGGGTGTTCGTATCCTGGATATTTCCCGGACGAGAACCAAACCCGATTTCCGATTTCATCTACAGGACGACCGAACCCATTCTCGCTCCGATCAGACATCACGTGACCCGGCTTATGGGGTATAAGATGCCGCTGGATATATCTCCGATGGTGGCGATCCTGCTGCTTCTGGCGACGCGGTACTTCCTGGTAAGCTTTATCGACGCGCTTATCTAGTCGACCTTGTTTTCCCTTCGTCGGGCGACCCACTCTTCCATCAGTTCTTTCATCCTTTTTTCCTCGCCCGATTCGGTCGGGAAGTAATACCTGCTGTCCTTTAGGTTGTCCGGAAAAACCTGGAGGTTCGCGGTCTTCTCTTTCAGATTGTGTGCGTACTGGTAGCCCTCGCCGTACCCCTCTTCTCTCATCAGGTCCGTCGGGGCGTTTCGGAGTTCCTTCGGTACGGGGTAGTTCTCCGAGTCCTCTACGTCCTTCTTTGCCTTGCTGTAAGCCTTATAAATTGCGTTGCTTTTTGGAGCCAGCGAAAGGTAGATTACCGCCTGGGCCAGGGCGAGGTCGCATTCGGGCATGCCGATCAACTCTACCGCCTCTTTGGCTGCGACCGTTACCTGTAGAGCCTGGCTGTTTGCCAGTCCGATGTCTTCGCTGGCGATCCGGACCAGACGGCGTGCTATAAATACCGGGTCTTCGCCCCCCTCGAGCATCCTTGCCAGCCAGTAGAGAGCTGCGTCGGGGGAGCTATTCCTGATCGTCTTGTGGAGGGCGGAGATAATATTGTAGTGCTCCTCTCCGCTCTTGTCGTAGTCCAGACTCTTCCTCTGAGCCGCGTTCTCGACTACGGAATTATTTATTTCTCTGCTTTCGCCTGTCAGTTTGCTGCTTAGTTCCAGCAGGTTGAGTGCCCGTCGGGCGTCGCCGTCGGAGAAGCTTGCGATCGTTTTTAGCGCCTCGTCGGTTATCTCGAACTTCCCCCCGAGTCCGCGCTCGGCGCTGAGGGCGTTTTTGATTAATCGGACCACCTGTTCCCGGGTTAATTTTTCGAAGACGAAGACCTGGCACCGGGATAGGATGGCGGAGTTCAACTCGAAGGAAGGATTTTCGGTCGTCGCCCCTATGAACTTGACGCTTCCTTCCTCCAGGAAGGGGAGAAGGACGTCCTGCTGTGCTTTGTTGAATCGATGTATTTCGTCTATGAAAAGAAGGTCGCGTTCGTTGGTTCGTTGAAACTTTTCCTTTGATTCCTTTAATGCGTTCCTGACTTCCTTTACCCCGGAAGTTGCCGCCGAAAGGTGGACGAATTTGGCGTCGTCCCTCTCGGCGATGATGAATCCGACGGTGGTTTTTCCCGTTCCCGGCGGACCCCAGAAGATGAGGGCTCGGCTCTGGCCTTCCGCGATCAGCTTTCCCAGCGGTCCGTCTTCGCCGATCAGGTTCTCCTGACCGATCACTTCGTCGATGGATCGGGGTCTTACCCGGTCGGCCAGAGGTCTCTTCGAGCCGCCCTGTTTTTCGGCCTCGTCGCCTTGAGTGAACAGATTACTCATAATGACCATTATAATTATAAAACTTATTCAAGGTTGAGAACAGCCCTGGGGATTGACGGGTCCGGTTTCGGACGGTTCTCTCCCGAAAATTAAAACCTTGAAAGGAAAACCATGATTTAATACTATTCCATGCTCGACCTACCAGAGGTCCCTAGCTCAACCGGCAGAGCACTCGGCTCTTAACCGAGGGGTTTCGGGTTCAAGTCCCGAGGGACCTACCAGCTACCCATTTTCTATCCTTATTTCTCCATCCCATTAAAGAGTTCAAAGCTCCGTTGCGATCTCACCCTGGCGTAATTCCTGACTTGTCCTCGAGACTTTGTTTTCTGGTATTCCCTGACGAGCCTCAAAATGAGTGCCCGAAATTTAAGCCACTCGAGAAGGTCAGAGGGAAAGAATCCGACGACCCTCTTTCATGTATTCCGTGAGACGTTCTCCGATGTAGTAAACATCTACTCCGAGTTTCTCCAGATCGTCTGCGACTCCGTAGCCTTCGGCACAGGCTTTGCAGGCTTCCAGGTTTACTCCTTCCCGGTCCAGCTTTCTTAGTCTTTTTTGTAACTCGTCGTCTCGTGCGAGGAGTTTGGCCGAAGGTCCCCAGACTATCAGGGTGACTTCGTCCCACCAGCCTTCCCGCTTGGAATTTAAGGCGTAGGGAAAAACCATCGTCAGGGCGACGTCTCGGGATTCCGTCGCCCATAGGAATACCAGATTGTCTTCAGGTTTAGACACCGCGTATACCTCCCGGTTTTTATTGATTAAGTCAGGTAGCTATCTTCTAAGTATATTAGATTCAATTCTTCTACCGCCTCATAGCTTTAATAGGCGGGGCTTTCGAG
>Ga0207797_1001680_pt1 | contig 15908 bp, 10 predicted proteins | sample PRCRCaboRojoPR_6_FD_187275 | JGI IMG/M metagenome (GOLD analysis project Ga0207797, IMG submission 187275) | Marine sediment microbial community from Cabo Rojo, Puerto Rico - PR CR 10% Liquid 1 (SPAdes) | ecosystem: Environmental > Aquatic > Marine > Coastal > Sediment | place: Cabo Rojo, Puerto...
CGTCCATGAGGCCGAAGACGACCAGCACCGGCAGGCCTTCGTCGTTCGCGTGCCGCAGGGCGCGTTCCAGGGCCGGGTTGTGGTCCGCCCGCTGGGACTGCTGCATCCAGTACAGGACGTACCGGCCGTTCTCCCGCACGCCCCGATCATTGAGCGGCTGGATGCGATCCGGAACAATATTCGGCATGGAAGACGGAGGCGGGTCGAGAGATACGCCTGATTCAAAACGGGGCAATCGACCTCACTTTCCCGCCGCAGAAGGCGCCCGTCCCGAACGTGACCGAATCGTTTCGTGCTTCAGCGTTACCCGACCGTCTCCTCCTGAATAGCGCCCTGCACGTCGGCGGTCGCCACGCTGACGCCGTCGGTGGGGAAGTTGAGCTGGCCCTCGGTGGAGGCGACGACGGAGGCGACCATCGTGTCGCCCGTGACGTTGTTCGCCGTGCGCAGCATGTCGAGCGGCCGGTCGACGCCGAGGATGAGCGCGAGGCCCGCACTCGGCACCCCGATGGACTCCAGGATGGCGACGAGCATGACGATGCCCGCGCTCGGCACCGCCGCGGTGCCAATCGAGGCCAGCACGGCAATCAGGATGATGTTGAGCTGCTGGGTGAAGGCGAGGGTAATGCCCAACACCTGCGCAATGAACACGGCGGAGACGGCCTGATAGAGCGCCGTGCCGTCCATGTTGATGGTGGCCCCGAGCGGCAACGCAAACGAGGAGACCTCCTCCGAGACCCCAAGATTTTTCTCAGACACCTCCATCGTCACGGGCAGGGTGGCGCCGCTGGACGAGGTGGAGAAGGCCACCAACTGCGCCGGCGCGATGGCCCGGAAGTAGTCCGGAATGGAGATGGATGTGAAAAGCGACATGAAGGCGGGGTAGACCACAAACACCATGATCGCCAATCCAACTACCACGGTCACACAGTAGAGCCCGAGGGCCCCGAGCAGGCTCGCGAGGTCCATCGGACTCCCGGCCGCAATCGACGTGATCGCGTCGGCGAGAAGCCCGAAGACACCGACCGGGGCCATGAGCATGATCATCTCCACGACCTTGATGACGAGCTCGAATAAGCTGTCGAAAAAGGTCACGAGGGGCTTCGACTTCTCGTTCGGCAGCAGGAGTAGTCCGATGCCGAAGAAGATGGCGACGAAGACGACCTGGAGCATATTCCCGTTGTCCGACGCCGAACTGAAGAAGTTCGACGGCACCATGTCGACGAGGGGCTGGAGGGGACCACGTCCCTCCGCCTCTTTGGCCATTTCCATGCTCTCCTCGATGTCGCCCTGATAGGTCTGCTCCAGCTGCGTGCGCACCTCCTGGGGCACGGTATTGCCGGGCTCCAAGGTGTTCACCAGCACCAGCCCCACGATGAGCGCGATCGTGGTGGTCAGCACATAGATTCCGAGCGTCTTCCCACCGATGCGGGACAGTTGTTCGAGGTCCCCAAGCGACGCCACGCCAATAATTAGCGACGCGATGATCAGCGGGACGGCGATGAGTTGAAGCAAGTTCAGGAAGATGGTCCCGAACGGCGCAATCCAGTCGCTGGTGAATTGCCCCCATCCTGCGGTCGCGGCGATGACCCCGTAGATGAGACCCAGCACGAGACCGATGATAATTTGCCAGTGGAGCTTCTTGTACCAGGGCATAAGCACGTCCAATTTGGCAGAGAACACGAGCTAGTCGGTGCCACCCGGCATTCGCCACGCCTAAACTAACGGCTCCCCTCCTTTTCTACAAACGGTCTTCGGATGTCAGTGAGCCGGACAGGTTTGCACTATCAGCACCCATCTATCCGACGAGGAGAACGCCCCCGACGGCCGCGAGGGCTCCGACCATAGTGCCGATGAGGTTCACCGCATTGTTGCCGATGGTGGACCATCCTCGGACCGGGGCGGCGCCCGGCGACGGTTGCCGTTCTACCAGCGCGCCGGAAGACGGGGCACGGTATTGAGCCTGAACAAAGGCCCCCGCCACGCTGTCGGCCATCATGCCGACGACCCCGGCCCCAACGAGAAGCGCCAGGATTGGGATCATCGAGCCCACCAGCGGCCCTTCGACCAACAGCGCCGCCACCACGACCGACGCGGCCCCGAGCAGTGCTGACCCAGTGCCGATGAGCGACACCGCGCCCGAGGTTCCCGTCGGCACCCGCCGGCCGTCCGACAGAGACCACGGCGGCCACGGCGACCAACGCCCCAGTTCCGTCGCCCAAGTGTCGGCCGCCGCTGCGGCCAGGGCACCAATGAACGCAACGTAAGCCAGGGTCAGAACGTGGGGCATTCCGGCCGGGACAACCGCAACAACGGCGAGAGACGCCCACGCGACGCCTCCGTTAGCCAACACCTGCGCTTGCGTGCGACGGGCCGTTTCATCCCGTGGTCCCCGCCCGAGGCCGGTGAGCGTGCTTGAGAGACCGAAGAAGACGATTCCCGGCACGATCCACGGCCAGCCGCCCAGCCCCACCAGCGAGGTCGCAAAGAGCCCCCCCGTTGCCGCACCGTTTTCATCGAGGGCGTTTGTGACGTACGACAGCGCCCCGAAGGTCATCCCTGCCGCCAGAGCAACACCAAGGGTTGTGAGCCGCAGGACCTGTTCGAACATCGGTACCAGGACGAGCAGAACGGCGACGACTACAAAAACATTGTCCCAGCCGCGATGACTCACGGCCTCAGCCGTGGTTGCCACCAGCGTCGTTCCAATGGCGGTCCCGAACACGAGCCCCACAGGCAGCCCGCCGATCCCCGAAAGCATCGAGGCAGTAACGACGAACGTGATCACGGCGAAGGTGAGACTCCCCGCGATCGTGCTCTTCCGTCTGTTCGGCCCAGGATGTGCCCATTTACCGATCCACGAGGCCGCCGGGTCGGCCAGGGCGAGGACGAGGTACGCCGTCTGGAACGCAAGAATCCGGTCCGGACTGATGGACCACGTCGCCGCCAGGGCGGGCAGGACGGAGAGGGGAAGCGCGACGGTGCCCCAACTCTGTGGTCGCGCCTCGTGGATGCCACTCCACCACTGTCGAGACCGGGCACCGGCATTGATAAGCGTAAAGACCGCGGCGAGGCCGTAGACGGGGAGCGGCCCTGAGAAGAGAAGGGGCGTCGACGCGACGAAGAGACTCACGCCGAGGTGGACCAGACGACGCGTCGTTCCGGCCGCCACGCCCCACCGCCGGAGCCCCTCGCCGAGGCCGACCAATGCACCCAGCCCCACGAGGGCCGCCAGTGCGGTCAGGCCATCTCCGGCAGAAAGCGGAACGCGTAGCATTCGCCACGAGGCTGCTCCATGGAACGGGTATTCGCACCGGCCCAAAATACCACCGCCCCGGCACGTCAGCACGACGCGGCCGGGGCGGAGAGGGCGCTGTTTTGAATCTGCTCGGATTAGCCTTCGGACTCGGAGGCCTCGATTTGCTCGACGTCCTCCTCGCTCGGCGCACCGTCGCCGGCGGCCCCATCGCCTGCGGGGGCCTCGCCGTCGCCGCCAATCGCGGCCTGCAGCTCTTCGAGCTCGGACTTCGAGCCCACCACGAGGTCGCGGTACTCGCGCTGCCCCGTGCCGGCCGGGATGGAGTGGCCCACCACGACGTTCTCCTTGAGACCCTCCAAGGGATCCGTCCGGGCCTTGATGGCCGAGTTGGTGAGCACCTTTGTGGTCTCCTGGAAGGAGGCCGCCGAGATCATCGAGTCCGTCGCCAGCGACGCCTTCGTGATGCCGAGAAGCACCGGCTCACCGACGGCGGGCCGCGCCTCGCGGACCTCGATCTCCGGCTTGTCCTCGCGCTTCAGCTCCGAGTTGAGCTCGCGTAGGCGCCGACGGCCAATGACCTCGCCGATCTCGACGTCCGCCTCACTCGGGTTGGTCACGACGAACTGGTCGTAGAGGTCGTCGTTGACGCTCGACATTTTCTGGCGATCTACCTTCTCCCCTTCCAGGAAGTGGGTGTCGCCCGGCTCCGTGATCTCGACCCGCTTCATCATCTGCCGGATCACGACCTCAAAGTGCTTGTCGTCGATGTCGACGCCCTGGAGGCGGTAGACCTCCTGCACCTCGTTGAGTAGGTGCTCCTGCACGGCGCGCGGGCCCTTAATCGACAGGATGTCGTGCGGGGCAATCTGGCCGTCGGAGAGGCGGTCGCCCGCTTCCACGTAATCGCCCTCGTGCACCAGCATGTGCTTCGAGAGGGAGACCATGTAGCTCTTCTCCATGTCCCCGTCGCGGCTGGTGACAATGATTTCCTGCGAGCCGCGCTTCTGGTCGCCGAAGCTGACGATGCCGTCGATCTCGCTGACGGCGGCCGGCTCGTCCGGCGTGCGCGCTTCGAACAGCTCCTCGACGCGCGGCAGACCACCGGTAATGTCGCTGGTCTGAGCCGCCTGGCGCGGAATCTTGGCGAGCGTCTCTCCGGCCTGCACCTCGTCGCCGTCGTCGACCTGGATGCGGGCGTCGACGGGCATGTTGTAGTCCCGCTCTTCCCCGTCCTCAGTCTCGATGACGATGGTCGGCGTCAGGGTGCGCTCGCGACTCTCGACGATGACCTTCTCCATGTGGCCGGTCTGCTCGTCGGTCTCCTCGCGGTAGGTGGTGTCTTCGATCACGTCCTCGAAGCGCACTGTGCCGTTGGCCTCGGTGAGGATGAGGCTGTTGTAGGGGTCCCAGCTGGCCATCACGTCGCCCTCGTCGACCTCCTGGCCTTCCTCCACCAAGAGTTCGGCGCCGTAGGGCACCACGTAGCTGGTCAGCTCGCGACGGTCGCCTTCGGCATCCATAATTCGGATCTCGCCCTGTCGCGAGAGCACGACCTCCTTCGGGCCGTCGGTGTCCTCGTACGTGACCGTGCGGAGGTTCTCGAATTCGAGCGTGCCGGCAAATTTCGCCTGGATCGTCGACTCGCCGACCTCGCGCGTCGCGGTGCCCCCGGTGTGGAAGGTCCGCAGCGTAAGCTGCGTGCCCGGCTCTCCAATAGACTGCGCGGCCACCACGCCGACCGACTCGCCGACCTCCACCATGCGGCCGGTGGCGAGGTTCTGGCCGTAGCAGAGCGTGCAGACGCCCCGCTCGGCCTCGCAGGTGAGCACCGACCGGATCTCGACCTCCTCGATGGAGGTCTGTGCGATGTCGTCGGCAATCTCGTCGGTGATGAGTTCGTTCGCCTCGACGATCAACTCGTCGGTGTGCGGATCGTAGACGTCGCGCACCGACACGCGGCCCGTGATGCGGTCCGAGAGCGGCGCAACGACCTCCTCGTTGTCTTTGAGCGCGCCCACGCTAATGCCGCGCAGCGTGCCACAGTCGTGCTCCGTTACCGTCACGCTCTGCGACACGTCCACGAGACGACGCGTAAGGTACCCGGCGTCGGCGGTCTTGAGCGCCGTGTCGGCCAGTCCCTTCCGCGATCCGTGGGTGCTAATGAAGTACTCCTGCACCGAGAGGCCCTCCTTGAAGTTGGAAAGGATTGGGTTCTCCAGAATCTCGCCCCCGCCTTCCCCAATGTTCTTCTGCGGCTTGGCCATGAGCCCACGCATGCCGCCGAGCTGGCGGATCTGCTCCTGCGAGCCTCGGGCCCCGGAGTCAGCCATCGTAAAGATCGGGTTGAAGCCCTCCTTGTGCTCCTTCAGGGCCTCGAAGAGCACCTCGGAGACGCGGTTGTTGGTCTTCGTCCAGACATCGATGACCTGATTATACCGCTCGTTGTCGGTGATGAAGCCCATCTCGTAGTTCTGGTCGGTCTCCTCGACCTTCTCGTTGGCCTCCTCAATGAGCTTCTCCTTCTCCTCCGGAATGATAATGTCCGAAAGGGCGAAGGTCATGCCCGAGGTCGTGGAGCGGCGAAAGCCCATGTCCTTGATCGCGTCCAGGAACTCGGCGGTCTCCTGGAAGCCCGTCTTCTTGAGGACATTGGCAATGACCGGCCGCACGTTCTTCGTGGTCAGGACCTCGTTCACGAAGTCGAGCTCTTCCGGCAGCGCCTCGTTGAAGATCACGCGCCCGACGGTCGTGTCGATCATCTCGTCGGACTCGTCGTCCGGGTTGCGGAGCTTGATCTTGGCATGGAGGGCCAGCCGGTCCTGGTCAAAGGCCTGCCGCACCTCATCGACAGTGGCGAAGCGCATGCCTTCACCCTTCTGATTGGACTTCGCCTTCGTGATGTAGTAGAGCCCGAGAATCATGTCCTGACTCGGCACGGCGAGCGGGCCGCCGTCGGCCGGGCTCCGCACGTTATGGCTGGACAGCATGAGGATCATGCTTTCGAGGCACGCCTCATGCGAGAGCGGCACGTGCACGGCCATCTGGTCGCCGTCGAAGTCGGCGTTGTACGCCGGGCAGACGAGCGGGTGAATCTCGATTGCCTTGTTCTCGGTGAGGACGGGCTGGAAGGCCTGGATGCCGAGCCGGTGGAGCGTGGGGGCACGGTTGAGTAAGACCGGTCTTCCCTGAATCACCTTCTCTAAGATGTCCCAGACGTCCTCGGATTTCTTGTCGACGTACTTCTTCGCGCTCTTCACCGTCTTCACGATGCCGCGCTCGATGAGGCGGCGGATAATAAACGGTTTGAAGAGCTCCACGGCCATCTCCTTCGGCAAGCCACACTGATGCAGCTCCAGGTGCGGGCCAGAGACGATGACCGAGCGACCGGAGTAGTCGACGCGCTTCCCGAGCAGGTTCTGGCGGAAGCGCCCCTGCTTGCCCTTCAGCATGTCGCTGAGGCTCTTGAGGGGCCGGTTCGAGGAGCCGCGCACCGAGTTGGACTTGCGGCTATTATCGAACAGCGAGTCGACCGCTTCCTGCAGCATGCGCTTCTCGTTCCGGAGGATGACCTCCGGCGCCTTGATGTCGATGAGGCGCTTGAGGCGGTTGTTGCGGATGATGACCCGCCGGTACAGATCGTTGAGATCACTGGTGGCAAACCGCCCGCCGTCCAGCGGCACGAGTGGGCGCAGCTCCGGCGGGATCACCGGAATGACCCGCATGACCATCCACTCGGGCTTGTTCGTCCCATCCTTGTTCGCCTCGCGGAAGGCCTCCACCACGTTGAGCCGCTTGAGGGCTTTCGACTTCCGCTGCTGGCTCGTCTCGGTCTTGACCTGGAACCGGAGGTCCTGCGCGAGCTTGTCGAGTTCTAGCCGCTCCAACATCGTCTCGATCGCCTCGCCCCCGATCTTCGCGATGAACTTCTCCTCGTTGTCGTCCTGGAGGCGGTTGTTGTCGTCCCGGATCTGGTAAAGGATCTCGTAGTACTCCTCCTCCGTGAGGAGTTGGTTCTCCTCCACACCCAGTCGCTCGGCCGAGCCCGGCTGGATGACGATGTAGTTTTCGTAGTAAATGACCTTCTCCAGGTCCTTCGACTTCAGGCCCAGCAGGTGGCCGATCTTGTTGGGCAGCGTCTTGAAGTACCAGATGTGCACCACCGGCACGCTCAAGGAGATGTGCCCCATGCGTTCACGGCGAACCGCCTTGCGCGTCACTTCAACTCCGCAGCGGTCACAGATAATGCCCTTGTACCGAATGCGCTTGTACTTTCCACAGTGGCATTCGTAGTCCTTCACCGGGCCGAAGATCTTCTCGCAGAAGAGGCCGCCCATCTCCGGCTTGAAGGACCGGTAGTTGATGGTCTCCGGCTTCATCACCTCGCCGTACGACCGCTCCAGGATGTCCTCCGGAGAGGCGAGGCTGATGGTGATGCTGTCGAAATCGGATTTGATCTCTTTGGAATTACCGTACGGCATATGCGGTTGGAAATCTAGAAGTTAGCGTGCGGAGTGGGGGTGGGAGCGGACGAAGGGCGAACGCGGTCGGAGGACAGACCCGTTGCTCGCCCTTCGCACTCCGCAATTTCTTAGTCGAGCGTCACTTCGAGGCCGAGTCCCTGAAGCTCGCGAACGAGCACGTTGAAGCTCTCGGGGACGCCGGGCGAGGGCAGGTTCTCGCCCTTCACGATCGACTCGTAGGCCTCGGAGCGGCCTTCCACGTCGTCCGACTTGTAGGTGAGCATCTCCTGCAGCGTGTTGGAGGCGCCGTAGGCGTAGAGGGCCCAGACCTCCATCTCGCCGAGGCGCTGGCCGCCGAACTGCGCCTTGCCGCCAAGCGGCTGCTGCGTGATGAGGCTGTACGGCCCGATGGAGCGGGCGTGCATCTTGTCCTCGACGAGGTGCTCCAGCTTCATCATGTAAATCTGGCCCACCGTCGTCTTCTCGTCGAACGGCTCACCGGTGCGGCCGTCGTAGAGCTGCACCTTTCCGTCGCGGGGCAGGCCCGCCTTCTCCAACTCGTCACCCACGTCTTCGAGCGAGGCACCGTCGAAGATGGGCGTCGAGTACTTCACGCCAAGCTTGTCGCCGGCCCAGCCGAGGAGGGTCTCGTAAATCTGGCCCAGGTTCATTCGCGACGGCACGCCGAGCGGGTTCAGGAGCAGGTCGACCGGCGTTCCGTCATCGAGGAACGGCATGTCCTCGACCGGCGCGATCTTGGCAATCACACCCTTGTTGCCGTGGCGTCCAGCCATCTTGTCGCCCACCTCAATCTTCTTCTTCCGGGCCACGTACGCTTTCGCCAGCTGCACGACGCCGGAGGGCAACTCGTCCCCCATTTCCACCTGGTGCTTCTGGCGCTTCGTCGCGCCCTCGATGTCGCGGCGGCGCGACTTGTAGTTGCGAAGGAGCGTGTGAATCTGGTCGTTCAGCTCCTCGTCGTCCGTGTACTCGGCCCGCGTGCTCAGGTCAGCAGGGTCCACCTCGTCGAAGGCGTCTTCCTCGAAGTCGGCGCCTTCACTGAGGATGACCTCACCCTCGCGGTCTTCGAGGCCTGCGCTCGTGGCGTCCTCGACGAGGCTGAAGAATTTGTCCCAGAAGCGCTCGTTGAGGTCCTCGAGCTTGCGCTCGTGCTCGTTCTCGATGTTTTCGAGGCGCTTCTCCTCCATCTTCTTGGAGGCGGGGTCGAGCTCGCGGCGGCTGAAGAGCTTCGTGTCGATCACGACACCGCCCTCCATGCCCGGCTTGGCCTTCAGCGACGCATCCTTCACGTCGCCCGCCTTGTCGCCAAAGATGGCGCGGAGCAGTTTTTCTTCCGGCGTGGGATCGGTCTCACCCTTCGGCGTAATCTTGCCGACGATGATGTCGCCGGGCGTCACCTCGGCGCCCACTCGGATGATGCCGCGCTCGTCGAGGTCCTTCGTGGCCTCTTCGCTGACGTTCGGAATCTCGCGGGTCAGTTCCTCTTCGCCGCGCTTCGTGTCGCGTACCTCGTGCTCAAACTCTTCGATGTGGACCGAGGTGTACACGTCGTCGGCCACGAGGCGCTCGCTGATGACGATGGCGTCCTCGTAGTTGTAGCCGTGCCAGGGCATGAACGCACAGAGCACGTTCTTGCCGAGGGCCAGCTCGCCCTTCTCCATCGCGAAGCCATCGGTCAGCACCTCGCCTTCCTCCACGCGATCGCCCGCCTGGACGATCGGCTTTTGGTTCATGCAGGTGTCCTGGTTGGTGCGGCGGAACTTGGTGAGCTCGTACTCCTGCACCGGCTCGCCGAACGTGAGATCGGTCTTGTCCTGCTCCTCATCGTAGCGCACGACGATGCGCTCGGCGTCCACGTATTCGACGACGCCGTCGCCCTCGGCTACGACGCACGAGCGGGAGTCTTTGGCCACCTGGCCTTCGAGGCCGGTGCCCACGATCGGAGAATCGCTCCGTAGGAGCGGCACACCCTGGCGCTGCATGTTCGAGCCCATGAGCGCCCGGTTCGCGTCGTTGTGCGAGAGGAACGGGATGAGGCTGGCCGAGGGGGAGACAATCTGATTCGGCGCCACGTCCATGTACTGCACCTCCTCCGGCTCCACAACGGGGAAGTCACCCTGATAACGACACCGAACCTCGTCACTCCGAAAGTTGCCGTCCTCGTCGATCGGCGCGTTCGCCTGTGCGACCATGGCCTCGTCCTCCTCATCGGCCGAAAGATATTCGACCTTGTCGGTCACCTGCCCGTCCTCCACGACCCGGTACGGCGTTTCGAGGAAGCCGAAGTCGTTAATCGTGGAGTGGACGCAGAGCGATAGCATGAGGCCGATGTTCGGGCCCTCCGGCGTCTCAATCGGGCAGAGCCGGCCGTAGTGCGTGTGGTGAACGTCGCGAACCTCGAAGCCGGCCCGCTCGCGCGTGAGTCCGCCCGGTCCCAGCGCCGACATCCGGCGTTTGTGGGTCATCTCCGCCAGTGCATTGGTCTGGTCCATGAACTGGCTGAGCTGATTCGTCCCGAAGAACGTGTTGATCACGCTCTCGATGGTCCGGGCGTTTACCAGATCTTTCGGGGTGAACTTGTCCGCGTCCCGAAGATTCATGCGCTCCTTAATAGTGCGCGCCATGCGGGCGAGGCCCAGCGAGAACTGCGAGCCAAGCTGCTCGCCGACCGTCTTCACGCGGCGGTTGCTGAGGTGGTCGATGTCGTCCGCCGTGCTCTGGCCATTCTGGAGCCGGATGAGTTCCCGAACGATGCCCACGACGTCGTCCTTCGTGAGCACCTTCGTATCCTCATCCACGTCAACGCCCAACCGCGCATTGATGCGGTGGCGGCCCACGTCACCGAGGTCGTAGCGATCTTCGTTAAAGAAGAGGCGGTTAAGGGCGTCTCGGGCCGAGTCCAGGTCGGGCGCCTCGCTGCCGCGCAGCTTCTCGTAAATGACGTCGAGGGCCTCCTCCTCGGTGTGCGATGAATCCTTTTGGAGCGTCTCCACGAGCGTGCTCTTGTCGAGCGCCTCGTCGTCGATGTCCTCCCGGACGAGATAGAGGCGAGTAACGTCGTATTCGTTGAGCTCTTCCCAGTCATCCTCCTCCAGCTCGTGCTCGGCCGGAAGCAGGACCTCGCGCTCCGTCTCCTCATCGACCACCTCGCCGGTATCCTCGTCCACGATCTCGATGGTCTTCTCGATCGTGACGCTGGTGGCGAGCTCGCGGCCCAGATACTCCTCAAACTCATCTTCGTCCTCGATGTCGACCGCGTCGGCGAGATCAAACATCTTCACGATCTCCTCGTCGCTGGAGTAGCCCAGCGCGCGGAGGAGCGTGGTCACCGGCACCTTCTTTTTCCGGTCCACGTAGGCCCAGAGTACGTCGCGCACGTCCGTCGAAAACTCCATCCAGGAGCCGCGGAACGGAATGACGCGGGCGCTGAAGAGCTCGGTGCCGTTCGAGTGAATCTCCTTCTCGAAGAAGGCACCCGGGCTGCGGTGGAGCTGCGAGACGATGACCCGCTCGGCCCCATTCACAATAAAGGTTCCCCGATCGGTCATGAACGGGAGCGTGCCGAGGTAGACCTCCTGCTCGATGGCCTCGATGGCCTCCTCGCCTCCCTCCTCCTCTTTGCTTGAGAGGCGGAGGGTCGCCTTCAGGGGGACCGAGTAGGTGAGACCCTGAGCGATGCACTCCTGCACCGTGTGCTTCGGCGCGTCGAGCTCGTAGCTGACGAACTCGAGCGTATAACGGTCCCGGTTGTCCTTAATCGGAAAGTGCTCGTTAAAGACCGCCTGCAGTCCTTCATCCTCCCGGTCGGCGGGCGGGACGTCGTCCTGCACAAAATCGTGGAACGTCTTCAATTGGACGTCCAGAAAGTCCGGATAATCCCACACCTGCGGAATGTCAGCAAAGCTCTTCCGCGGCTTCGCATCTTCGAGGTGACCAGGCGTGGAGATATCCCCGTTCAGAAAGGTCGGCATAAACTATAGGTATCGCTGGCGTGAATATACTACGGTCGCAGACGCCCAGAGAGCTGGGCGGCAGGGATGCCTGATGTTCGCGCTGGTAGGGAAGGGCCCTTTTGGTGCCACGAGTCCCGTCTCGGGGTGTAGGCTGCGTGCGAAGCAACGGCGGAGTTCCCACGGAGCAATCCATCAAGAGCAAGCGCAGCGAGCCCCTGCGCGCAGGCGTGCAGACTCATTCGCGAGAATCCACCGGTCAGACTCAAGATGGAGAGGACGACCGCCGGAGCCATCGGTCTCCGGCATTGGATACAATCCCTGTGAGGCAGTGGAACCCCGTGAGACAGACTCCGCTCAAGAAAATGCGCTCAGACAGGACTGCATCTACGGTCGCCACTGAGGGTTGTTTCAGAATGCACGTCTCCGACGACGCCGTTCCCTCGGCTCCAAAGACGCCGAAGGCCCACCCCGAATGAATCGGGATCGGCCTTCTCGTGGCGGAAAAATGTCAGGGGAAGAACCGAGCCTTCTCTCCCCCTCAATTGGCCCGCAACTACTGAAGCTCAACCTCGCCCCCGGCGTCTTCAATTTGGGCCTTGAGGTCGTCGGCCTCTTCGCGGGAGACACCCTCTTTGACCGGATTCGGGGCCTCGTCCACGAGCGACTTGGCCTCCTTCAGGCCCAGACCCGTGATGGAGCGGACCTCCTTGATGACCTGAATCTTGTTGCCGTCGATGCCGGTGAGCACGACGTCAAACGCCGTCTGCTCTTCCTCCTCGGCTTCGCCGTCGGCGCCACCGCCGCCGTCGGCCGCCACGGCCACGCCCGCCGAAGCCGGCTGGATGTCGTATTCCTCTTCGAGATGGTTCGCCAACTCATTGGCCTCCTTGATTGTCAGTCCAACGAGCTGTTCCGCAAGTTCTTCGATGTCAGCCATAGGTTTGTAGTCTGGGTTGGTCCTGCGACGGTCTTTGCGCCGACGGCTGCCGGCACTGCGTCGCGAATTAAGGCGAAAGTGTAAAAGAAATCCGGCCGGCAAACGGCCGTCGATCGGGCCCGACGCGGCCGGGTGCTACTCGTTTTCGTCCTCTTCGGCGAGAGCCTCGACGATGCCGGCAAGTCGCTGCCCGGTCCCCTGAAGACTCCCCACGACGTTCTGGGCGGGGGAGAGCAGCAGTCCGACAATTTCTCCGATCAGCTCCTCGCGCGACTTCAGGTCCGCAAGCGTGTCGAGCGCCTCCGGATCGTCGTACATCTCCCCCTCAATCCAGGCCACCTTCAGCTCCGGCCGCCCCACGTCTTCTTCCTCGACGAAGTCTTGGATGACGCGGGCCGGCTTCGCCGGGTCCTCGCTGAAAGCGATGGCCGTGGGCCCCGAAAAGAACTCTTCGAGGGCGTCCTTGCCCTCAATGCGATCAAGGGCTATTCGTGCGAGCGTGTTCTTAGTGACCTGATAGTCGACCCCGGCCTCGCGGAAGCGTCCGCGGAGGTCGTTGGACTGGGCGACGGTCAGGCCTTCAAAATTGGTGAGATAGAGGATCGAGTACTCGCTGAGCTTTTCCCCGATCTGGTCGATGATTTCGGCTTTCTCGGCTCGATTCTTCGACATGGGCTAAGACGTTGGTCGGTGTTCAAATGGCAGTGGACCGGTCGTGGGGCTACCGTACCTCGCTCAGGACGGAGCTGCGGTCAATCTCGACCGGAGGGCCCATCGTGGCCGACATGGTGATCGAACGCAGGTAGAGGCCGCCCGCAGAGGCGGGGCGGAGCCGAACCACTTCCTTCAGCAGTGCGACTGCGTTCTCGTAAAGCTCTTTGGGCGAGAAGGAGGCCTTCCCGATCGCCGTGTGCAGATTACCACTGCTGTCCACACGGAACTCAATCTTCCCGGCCTTGATCTCCTCGATCGTCTCGGCCAGGTCCATCGTCACGGTCCCGCTTTTCGGATTCGGCATCAGGCCCCGCGGACCCAGGATGCGACCAAGCTGGCCCACCTGCCCCATCACGTCGGGGGTGGCAATGGCGACGTCAAAGTCGAGCCAGTTCTCTTCCTGAATGCGATCGATGTACTCGTCGAGCCCCACGTAGTCGGCGCCGGCTTCCTCGGCCTCCTGTTGCTTGCCCTCGCTTGCCAGAACGAGCACAGTGACCTCGCGGCCCGTCCCGTTGGGAAGCGTGATGGACCCGCGCACCATTTGATCGGCGTGCTGCGGGTTGACGCCCAGTCGGAGATCCAAGTCGATCGACTCGTCAAAGTTGGCGGTTGCCGTCTCCTTGGCCAGTTCGGCGGCCTCTTGGAGACTCACGGGTCCGTCTTGCTCCTCGACGACCTCGTTCGCCTCTCGGTAACGTTTTCCTTCGGTCTTTGCCATGGTTGGGTTACGGTTATGCGGTGCGAACGTCCCCCGACCACGGTCGGGGCAACTCCCGCGTGAGCGGTGACAGACGACGGCGTCCCATGAACCGTGCGCTCAAGTGCAGCGGGACGCCCAAAGGACTACTGTTCGTGTTCCGGCTTCCCCTCGACGGTAATCCCCATCGATCGAGCCGTACCAGCGACCATGCTCGCCCCCTTCTCCACCGTGTGGGCGTTCAGGTCTTCGAGTTTCTGCTCGGCAATGTCCAGACAGTCGTCCCAGGTGACGGTCCCCGCATCTTCGCGGAGCGGGTCGCCGGCAGCCGTTTCGATGTCAGCCTTCTGCTTCAAGAGCACCGACGCAGGCGGGCTCTTGACGATGAAGTCGAAGGACCGGTCGGCATAGACGGTGATTTCGACCGGCAAAAGCGTCCCCATCCGATCCTCAGTCCGGGAATTGAACGCCTTGCAGAACTCCATGATGTTGACCCCATGCTGGCCGAGGGCCGGCCCGATGGGCGGGGCCGGATTGGCCTGCCCCCCTTTGATCTGAAGCTTGATGGTTTGTTCGACGGGTGCTGCCATAGTCACAGAGGCGGTTCAAGCGTTGCCCCGACGATGTCGGGCCAACTTCCGCCAGTTTGTTCGAAAGGGTCGCGAGAAACTTGGTGCGTGTACAGTTTCCGGTGGGGCTTACTCTTCGTGCTCTACCTGCAAGTAGTCGAGCTCCACAGGCGTCTTGCGGCCGAAGATGGACACCATGACCTTCACCTTCATCTTGTCGGGATAGACATCCTCGACGATGCCGTTGAAGCTGTCGAACGGTCCGTCCACCACCTTCACCGGATCGCCCACCTTGAAGGGCATCTCGGGCTGTTCGCCCATCTCCTCGGCCCGGTCCATCTTGCCGAGAATCCGCTTGATCTCCTCCTCGCGGAGCTGGGTCGGCTCGTCGCCGGTGCCGGCCGTCAGAAACCCAATCACCGACGGAAGGTCCTCGGCCACGTCGCGGAGCTCAGAGGTAAGCGTGCAGTTCAGGAGGATGTACCCGGGAAAGAACGTCTTCTCCTTCGTCTTCTTTTCCCCGCCCTTCATTTCGAACACTGTCTCCGTGGGAATCAAAATCTCCTCGACATGCTGCTCCAGCCCGAGGCGCTCGATTTCGCTCTCGAGGTACCGACGCACCTTCTTCTCGTGGTTTGAGAAGGTGCGAAGCACATACCACGTGTCAGAATCAGTGTCTTCGGCCATAACAACTAAAAAAATGCGTGCAGCAGTGGGTGCACGGTCGGCGGCGCGCAGCCCTCCGCCAGACGAACTACACTTGGTACAGAATTCTCAGGATCCGCTGAATGACCTGATCGGCCAAGAAAATGAACCCAGAGATGATCAGCGTCGCCACAATCGTAATGAGCGTACTACTGATCAATTCGTCGCGGCTCGGCCAATTCACCTTCTCCATCTCCGCGACGACGTTTTTCAGGTAATCGACGATCCAGGTCATGGCAAAGAGGTCGGATGATCAAACCGCGGAAGGTTCCGCATCGTCCCAGAACCGCACGATGAGCGCCGGTCGAAGTGGGCCACCGGCAAAGGCCCCAGTACAGCACGGACGGGAGGACTCGAACCCCCAACCGGCGGATTTGGAGTCCGCTGCTCTGCCAGTTGAGCTACGCCCGCTTACCGATTTGGGAGTTCGGAGTGTGGAGTTTGGAATGAACATATCTCCTTCCTCCCGAATCCCCAAATCCAAATTCAGTTAGTCCAGAATATCGGTCACCACCCCCGCGCCCACCGTGTGCCCTCCCTCCCGAATCGCAAACCGAAGACCTTCCTCGAGTGCGACCGGCTGAATCAGG
>Ga0207797_1001681_pt1 | contig 15907 bp, 13 predicted proteins | sample PRCRCaboRojoPR_6_FD_187275 | JGI IMG/M metagenome (GOLD analysis project Ga0207797, IMG submission 187275) | Marine sediment microbial community from Cabo Rojo, Puerto Rico - PR CR 10% Liquid 1 (SPAdes) | ecosystem: Environmental > Aquatic > Marine > Coastal > Sediment | place: Cabo Rojo, Puerto...
GAAACAACTCCGACGAACAGGAGTCGTTTTTCGAAAAGCTGAAAAACTTCCGGGAAGAATTCCGGAAGTAATTGGTACCCTTATAAGATCTCCTTAATCAGAACTTCTTTACCTTTCTATTAGATCTATTAGAGCTCTATTTAGAACGGCAGCAACCCATGAACGACGACTCCATTTAATACTAATCCCCGATACCCGTTACCTGGCGACCGATTTAACCTTACGTAACTTAATAGTAGACCAAATCCCGTCTGCCAGGTAAGGGGTATCGGGGCAAGGTCCCAATAATTAAGGACAGTAATAGTCAAAACAAGGGGAGAAGGCCAAACTCCACGTCTTAAGGGAACTAAAGTTTTACCCTCCTCCCCATCTCCATCTTAATCCAGGAAACTCCGGGCGAGATCGAGCAACTCCTCCCTGGGTATCTCCTGACCCAGCAGGAAGTAAAACGATTCTTCTCCCTGCCAGCTCACTTCGTAAATGTTCTGCTCCCACTCGTCGGGCAGACGCTCTTTCACTGCCTCGCCTCTGTCAGCTATCTTGACGGTCGCCCCTTCGAGCTCTACCTCTTCTCCGTTTTCGGACATGTAGGTTCTGTGGCGACTCATCTCCCGGGAAAGGTAATTCCCGAGTAACAGCTGAATCGAGCTCGACGGCCTGCCCTCCTCGTCCGATCTAAGGAAAGTCATCGAACTGTAGGACCTGCCGGCTTCGTCGTCTTCCATAACGGAGATATTTTCCCGGGCCCGTTCGTAATCCTCCCCTTTGATTTCGTCAAACGGAACGGAGAGCGGAAAAGCATCCGCAAACTCCTCTTCCGAAACCATTTCCTCCCGGAAGACTCTATCGACTTTAGAGGGGTCGAACTGGAAATCCCTCTTGCCGAGTTTATCCACTTCGTAATTCGAGTATTCGACGATCACCGGACTACCCTGGCTTCCGGAAAACCTCAACTGTTCACCCTGTCCGGGGTAATAGGTAATTTTCAGAGGCAACCCGAGCTCCTTGTCGAGAGCCAGCTCTGCCCTGGCCAGGTTAAATACTTCGTCCTTTAAGAATAGAGATCGTCTCGACGACTTTGGCTTGAGACCGAGCCTGTGTACCGGTCGACCATTTATCTCTCCCTTTCCGTCGTCTTTCAGCAGAAAATCGCTTACAAGGGAAGGGAGGAAGCCGAGCTGACCGATCACGTCAACTCCGGCAAACGGGGAATAAAGATATTTCCCTTCCTTTTTGACCGCGGTACTTTTGTCAACCAGATGAATCCAGGTATCTTTACCCCCGTAAATTACCCGGGAATCCACCAGGTCGTCTCCGATAAACTCCGATCCACCCGAGAGCTTGACCTCAAAATCTTCAAGAGGACTCCTGTACTCCTCGTATTCCACGGCCACGCTCTTGGGCTTCTTGAACTTCACGTGGCCCTTGATTCTCATACCACCCGCAGTTATCTCCTGATCGGCTTCGAAACTCTTCAACTCTTCGTATCTCTCGCCGGCATTTGCCGCTACTTCTCTTACGCTGGTCATCCTTATATCACCGATAAAATTATTGAACTAAAAAGGTTCAAAAGTTTCTCCTCTGATATCGTTTACCGTAGAAGCAATCAAATTAACTATGTCGCCTAAATCCTTCAGGCTAACTACTTCACAGGGGCTATGCATGTATCTATTGGGAATCGATACCAGCCCGGTTGCAACGCCGCTCCTGGTTAGCTGGATTGCGTTTGCATCCGTTCCGGTGCCACCAGGTGCTCCGGCCATCTGATAGGGTATCTCTTCCGCCCCGGCAACGTCCACCATTTTCTCCAGTAGTACCGGATTTATATTCGGTCCCCTGGAGAGTATGGGTCCCTTATTAATTTCGACCTTTCCGACTTTTCTCCTCTCTTTTTTCATCAGCGGAGTATCTGTCGCGTGACTCACGTCTACCGCAATTCCGATGTCGGGGTCGATTCCGAAAGCCGAAGTCTGCGCTCCCCGGAGTCCGATCTCTTCCTGGACGGTCGCTACGGCGTGAATTTCGGCCTGAGGGTTTAATTTGGCGAGCTTCCGAGCAACCTCGAGGACGATAAACCCTCCGGCCTTGTCGTCAAATCCCCGGGCCGTGGCCAGATCTCCCTGGAGCCTCTGAAAGGAATAATCCAGAACGCCGGGCGACCCGACCTCAACCAGTTCCCTCGCTTCGTCTTCTCCTTCTACGCCGATATCTATCCAGAGGTTTTCCGTCTTTACCACCTTCTTGCGCTCTTCCTCCTCCAGGAGGTGAATGGGCTTGCGCCCGACGACTCCGATTATTTCCTCCTCCTTGCCTCGCAGCCTAACCCTTTGACCGGGAAGTATTTGACTGTCCCAGCCTCCGATAGTATTAAAAAAGAGGTAACCTCCGTCCGATATCTGACTCACCATCAACCCTATCTCGTCGGTATGACCCGCCAGCATTACCCTGGGGCTCCCACCTTTATTTACCACCGCAAAGGAATTTCCGTGGAGATCGCCTTTTACTTCGTCCGCGAACCCCCTTGCCTCTTCCTTCCATATCTTCGCCGCTTCGCCTTCGAACCCGGATGGGCTTATCGTATTTACGTATCTTTCCAGAAACTCGATCGTTTCGTCCCGCATTTATTTCCCTCCTTCTTGTATTTCAACCGCCTGAGCAGGGTTTCTAGAATTGTCGAATCCATTTTGGCAGCTGTATCAACGAGTGATTATCGTAAAAAAGTTAACTTTGTTCAATCAAACCAGGGTTGTAAGGTTAATTAGCTACGAAATTCCGGGCTTCGGTCGATCTTGCAAAAGAGAAAAACCTGAACCATCCTTAAAATGACATGAAATTAATGAAAATAGTTCAACAACAGTCCGGATTATCACGGCGCAAGGCAAGAGACCTCATAGAGGAAGGCGAAGTTTCGGTAGACGGGTCCGAGGAGCACAACCCGTTCGAGGACTACTCCCTGGAGGAGATCGGGGAGTTATATCTTCGGGGACATCCTCTCCCTACCTACCCGCCCCAGAAAAGAGCCTACAAGTTCTTCAAACCGACGGGAATGCTCTGCACGCACGACGATCCCCACTACGGCAGGACTCTGGGTCGAACTCTGAGATCCGAGGGATTTATCGGATACCGGTGGGCCGGAAGGCTGGACCAGGACGCGGAAGGTCTATTGTTGCTCAGCAACGACGGCCAACTGGTCCATTCGCTCACCCATCCCCGCTACGAAGTGGAGAAACGCTACCACCTATGGCTCTCCGAAAAACTGGGCCACGGCAAGATAGGTGGAATCATCGATCAATTTATGGAAGGTATCGAGGACGACGGCGATCTCCTTCAGATAAAGGAAGGCGGGGTGATAAACCAGGGTTCGGAGCATACCGAACTGGAACTGATACTTACGGAGGGCAAGAAAAACGAGATAAAGAGACTGATAGATACAGTGGGACTCACTATAGTAAGATTGAGGAGAGAAGCTATAGGGCCGATAGAACTAGGAGACCTTTCCCCGGAGGATATCCAACGGGTATCCTCGGAAGAATGGGAGAAATTACGTCAATATAAGGAGACGGCACTGGCACAGAGAGAGGACGGGTAGGGAGAAATGGATTTCGTAGAAATATATCGAACCTGGAACGAACAGAAAGCCGGGATGATAAAAGAACTTCTCGGCGATTACGATATCGAGTGCTACCTTTCCTCTCACATAACTCACTCTGTCTACCCCATACCGGTAAACGGTCTCGGTGAAATCAGGGTGATGGTGCCGGCCGAAGAAGAGGAGGAGTCGAGAGACATCGTCGCTAATTTCTTCGCTCCTGAAGACGAGGAGTAGATTATCATGGAGGAAGGGAGTTATCGGGCTGAGCTTGAACGGATGATAGAGAAACAGCTAAAGAAACGGGGGATTGGCGACGAAAAACTGCTGAACGCTTTCAGAACAAACCCCAGACACCTGTTCGTCCCTGAAGATCAGAAATCCCAGGCGTATGCCGACAGGCCGCTGCCGATAGGAGAGGGCCAGACAATATCCCAGCCCTACATCGTTGCCCTGATGTCCGATTTATTGAAGGTGGGCCCGGACGATCTCGTCCTGGAGATAGGCACCGGTTCCGGATTCCAGACCGCCATACTCGCCACTCTCGCACAAACTGTCTATACCGTGGAGAAAAAGGGGCGTTTGCAGAGCCGGGCCCGGGAGATTCATAAGGAACTTGGCCTGAAAAACATTTATTACAAAACCGGGGACGGGACCAGAGGCTGGAGCGAAAACGGTCCGTTCGACAGAATCATCGGGACCGGTTCGGTGCCCGAAGTGCCGGAAAGTCTGATCGAGCAACTGAGGGATCCGGGCAGGCTGGTTATCCCCGCAGGCGCCAGGAGGCAACAGCGACTCGTATTGCTAATCAAAGAAAAAGGGGAGGTAAGAGAGGACAAGAAAGCTTACTGCAGCTTCCTTCCTTTGATCGGCAAAGAAGGCTGGAAAAAGTAGACCGGTTAATCTACCTCGGAGACTATCCATACATAGCTCGGCGAGTTAAGGGCCGTAACACCGGTTTGTGAAAGGTAATACCCTCTCCGATAGTTCCAACATCCCCTTCTCAACCAACCCCACTCCTACCTGAAACAATCCTGGCCAATATCCCCGGTTTTCGGTCAAGGTAACAGATTTGACCGTTTTTCGTTTGAATATCAATTCCGGGATATGTTATTCTAACAGGGATGGCCTATAATAATGTGTGAGTGAACGGCCTAGCCGAAAAAATCTTCTTTTAGGCTTACCAGTCCAGGAGGTACCATATGAAAAGATCGGTAAAGTATTTTGCCTTGGTGATTTTATTCTCCATTCTGATCTTCAGCTTAAATGGTTGTAAATCCAACAAAAGCCCAACAGCTTCTTTCTCGCCTAATCCGAGCACTGGCGGAGCTCCACTCCAGGTTACTTTCGACGCAAGCAATTCGGAGGACGAGGACGGAATTATAGATAGTTTCAGCTGGGAATTCGGCGACGGTAACTCGGGTGGAGGTAGAGTAGCAGAACATACCTACTCAAGTCCCGGCGAATATACAATTACCCTGACGGTCACCGACAACGACGGATCAACCGACACGGCCACGGGTACCGTTACCGTAGAGGAAAGCGGTCCTTCGGCAAGTTTAGGAGCGGACCCCCAGGAAGGCGAAGCTCCGATGGCCGTAACCTTCGACCTCTCGGGTTCCGAAGACCCCGACGGCGTGATAGAAGAATATTCGCTGCAATTCGGAGACGGGACGTCTACCTCCGGAACCGACATACTTGACGTAGTAGAACACGAATACAAGACTGCGGGAGAGTACTCGGCAACCCTGGAGGTAACGGACGACGACGGACTGACCAGCTCTACGTCGACTACCGTAACGGTAAACGAACCGCCACCGGAGAATAAAATGCCGACGGCTTCGATTGCCCTCGATTCCCAGACGGGCACGGCTCCGGTCACTCTGGAGTTCTCCGCTGGAGATTCCAGCGACCCAGACGGAAACATCGAGTCCTACAGGTGGGAGTTCGGCGACGGCACGACAAGTCGTGGATCCGAAGTCAGCCACAGGTACGAACGGGCAGGAGACTTTACTGTTACCCTGACCGTAACGGACGACCGCGGAGGAAAGGCCACGGCCGAACAGTCCGTAACGATAGATCCGGCAACTTACTACGTCGGGGAATCGGCAAGTAACGGCTCAATCAGGATGACACTCCAAAACGCCGAACTGGTCGAAACCATAAACGGCTGGGAGGCCGGCGCGGGCAACCAATTCGTGGTAGTGCAAGTAACTGTCCGAGCGCTCGAAGACGACCAGTACCCCTCGAAGTCTCTCAACTTTAGCCTTGAGGAGAGCAACGGAAGGACCCAGACAGTCAGTCTCGCCACGTCTGCACTGGACGACTACTTCAGGAGCAACGTTCTCGAGGAAGGTCAGATTTCCCGGGGAAGGATAGCCTTTGAAGCTCGCAAGTCGTCGGACTATTACAGATTGATCTACGACGCTCCCGGCCAGGGTCCGATTCAATTCGAGATTTCCAACGAAAACTAGACTAAAGCAGACAATAACAAAGAGGGCGACCGAAAACCGGCCGCCCTCTTTTACTTTTACAACTCAACTTACCGGGTAACTACTATTCTACTCCCAGCTCCGCGAGGGCCTGTTCCATTTGATCGGAAGAAAGAGCCCCGTGGTGCCACGCTGGATCGTCCTCCATGAACGAGACTCCCTTGCCCAGTATATTGTTCGAAACGATAACCGTCGGCTTGCCCCGCCGGGAACTTTCTTCCTGAAAGGTCCGGAAAGCGTTGATAATCTGCCCGTAATCGTGACCGTCGATCTCGATTACTCTCCAGCCAAAGCTCTCCCACTTTTCGACAACTGGCGCTACGTCCATGATATCGCTGACTTTGCCGTCGATCTGGCTATCGTTATAGTCGAGAACCGCACATAAATTTCCCAGCTCCTTGTCCTTCGCCACTGCGGCGGCTTCCCAGGTTTGTCCTTCCTGACATTCCGCGTCGGAAATAGAACAGTAAGTCTTGTATCCCTGACCGTTTAACCGACCCGACAGGGCGACGCCAGCACTGAAAGACAGACCGTGTCCGAGTGAACCGGACGAAAACTCCACACCCGGCGTTCCCTTTGCAGTGGAGGGATGGCCCTGAAGTAACGCTCCCAGCTTTCTAAAGTGATTGAGTTCCTCTTTGGGGAAATATCCCTTGTCTGCAAGTACCGAGTAGAGCAGCGGACAGGTATGGCCGTTGGAAAGTATAAACCGATCTCTGTCTTCCCACTCCGGATTATCGGGTTTGTCGTTGATAAACTCGTAATGAAGCACAGTCCAGGTATCCGCCATACCCAGGGCTCCACCGGGATGACCGGAGTTGGCGTTTGTTACCATCTTTAACACGTCAGCTCGCAACTGATTCGCTTTTTCTTTTAACTCATTTGTTTCCATTTTTCCTCCTCACAAAATTACTTTAAACTGCTACCCGTTTAATTGTTTGTTTGAACTAAATTTAATCATTGATAACCCCAAAAACTTCCCTCTATAGGCCATAGTATATTTAGCTTTTGGTTACTGTTCAGGAAAATCCTATCGGAGGCCGAGCGGGCACGGTTCCAGCACTTAGATTGATATTGACAAATAGAATTTAAAGAAAACTTACGACTTTAATCTTAGCTGAAAATCACCAACCATTTCGACCTCGATATCAATCTAAGTGCTGGAGAGCGAGGCCGAGATCGGAAGCAGTGAATTCCACGCTGGGGAATTCACCTGCGGTTTTATCGAACAGTTACCAAAAGCTATAATTGGAGACACTTCTCTTACTTAACCAAATACAAACTGGATTCTTAACTCAAAAGGCTCTCGGCTTTACTGGCAATATCTTCCGGGGTAAGCCCAAAGTGTTCCATCAGCTCGTAAGCGGGACCGGACTCTCCGAAGGTATCCTCCACCCCCACCCGTTTTACCGGTACCGGGTTATGCTCCGACACCACCTCGGAAACGGCCGACCCCAATCCACCTATAATGTTGTGCTCCTCCGCCGTAACGGCGGCGCCGGTCTTTCCAACCGACTCGAGAATCGTCTCGGTATCGAGCGGTTTGACCGTGGATACGTTTATTACCTCTGCGGATATACCCTTTTCCGCAAGGATATCCGCCGCATCCAGTGAGTTAGCGACCATCAGTCCCATAGCAAACAGAGTGACGTCGTCTCCTTCCCGCAGAACTTCGGCTTTCCCCAGTTCGAAGTCACATTCCTCGTAAATCACGGGAAAAGCAGCCCTTGCCAGCCTGACGTATACGGGACCGTCCATTTCGCCGCCGACGGTTTTGATCACTTCTTTTGTCTGAACCGCGTCCGCCGGTACGACCACTTTCATGTTGGGCAAGACCCTCATATTGGAAACGTCCTCCAGGATCTGGTGAGACGCTCCGTCCTCGCCCACCGTAACTCCGGAATGGGTCGCCACAATCCTTACAGGTGCCGACTGGTAGGCAATAGTCTGTCTGATCTGCTCCCACGGTTTACCGGTGGCAAACACGGCAAAAGTACTCGTAAACGGCTTCTTGCCCTCCATTGCCAGACCGGCCGCCATACCCATCATGTTGGCTTCAGTTATCCCAACGTTGAAGAACCGATCGGGGAACTCCTGACCAAAGTATTTGGTTCTCGTGGAACCGGCAAGATCGGCAGTCAATACAACTATATCTTCGTCTTCCTTCCCGATCTCCGGCAGAATTTCTCCGTAGGCATCCCTGATCTTTACCTTTTCATCTCTGGATTCAACTAACTTTGACAAAATAACCTCCTTCTATCTAAACAAAAAGATCAACTTCCAGGTGAAAACTTCTCGTCATGCAGAGGATAAAGTTTACTGAACTCCCTTACCAGTTTTTTGAAGAATTCATACCCTTGCTCGTAGCGTTTCACGTTATTATCAACAGGCACGAACTCTTTTCCTGTTTGTACCATTGCCTGGCTGGCTTCCAGTAAACTATCGTAGAATCCTATAGCTTTATAACCAATCATGGCCCCTCCTATCAAGGTAGTATCCTCCGTAATGGTTTTCCGTACGGGAAGTTCTGTCACGTCCGCTATGATCTGAGGCCAGAGGTCCGAGCGGGCCCCGGAGCCTCCTATCCTTATTCGGCTATACTCAATATTGTTGTCCACCATTGCTTCCCTAACGAAATTTAGGCTATACGCGACGCCCTCCAGGATAGCTCTAACCATATGTGCTTTTTCGTGATAATCCTTTAAACCAAAGAACGACCCGCTTGCCAGGTTGCCGATCCTCGGATCCCGTTCACCAGTAAAGTAAGGTAGACTAAACACTCCTCCCGATCCTGGCTCCACTCCGGAGGCCTCAGCAATGACCCTGGAATAATCTCGTGAGGATTGGAAATTATCTCTGAACCAGCGAAGGCCGACCCCCGCATTGTTTATTGCCCCACCTATAGCCCATTTTCCCGGTAACAGGGAATAAGTCTGAAGCCGTCGTCTCTCCGGTTCGTCCATTACTGGCTTTTCTGAGCAAGTTCTCATCATCGCGGTAGTACCCAGATTACAAACCCCGTCTTGCCCGTCCACTCCACCCAATCCCAAAACCATTGCCCCTCCGTCGTAAACGCCAAGTACGACTTCTGCTGAGCCATCTATTCCCAATTCTTCGTCCAGTCCGTCCCGAATTGTTCCCAGGATTTCTTCACCGCCACCAACTTCGGGAAGTTGATCTCTGTTGACCCCCGCCAGTTCCATTAACTGATCGTCCCACGTGCGGTCATTTATATTAAAAAGCTGGCTGGAAGAGGCAATTCCCGAATCAGTCACGAATTTACCAACGAGTTCTTTTAGCAAATAACTCTTGACGTCGGCAAAGTATCTGCTCTTATCGAAGATTTCCGGTTTCTCTTCCCTGAGCCAGAGAAGTTTTGGTAACTGGTAGGCAAACAGTGGCGGACAGCCCGTTCTCCTGTAAATCTCAGAGAGATCGCTCCGGTTCTGGAACTTCCCCATTACGGACTTGGGGCGTTCATCCATCAGGGTCATTATCCCGGTAAGTGGCTCACCATCCTTATCCAGCGGGAGGAAGCCGAACTGGTAACCGGTCAGCCCCAGGACTTTGACTTCTTCATCGCTCCCATTAACTGTTTTTCTAACTATATTTTTAAAGGACGCGAGGACCTCCTGCGGGTCGTGCTCTGCCGCGCCCTTTTCAGGCCTGTGAACTTCCAGTCCCCGGCTAGCCTGGGAGACCACTCGCCCTTTCGGATCGACCAGTCCGGCCTTTATATTGGTAGTACCTACATCAACCACTAGCGCCAAACTCATTTTTTAACCCCGGCACGATTGCCCTCTCTGAGAACCTTGGGATTTACAACTTCTTCAGGGATTTCTCCCCCAACCAGCTTTTCGACGTCCTCGACCATTTTCTCGTCCATCGCTCTCAGGGACCTTTCCGTATAACTCCCGACGTGAGGCAGGATATGCAGGTTGTCCACTTGTCGTAACCGACTGCCAGAATCCGGCGGTTCGTTTTCCAGCACGTCAACACCAGCGCAACGTACTTTATCGGATTCAAGAGCACTGAGAAATGCGGATTCCTCGATCAATTCGCCTCGTGCCGTATTAACAATTACCACTCCGTCCTTCATGATTTCAAATTCTTCTTTTCCAATGAAGTGATAGTTATCTTCGTTCAACGAAGCGTTGAAGCTCAAAAGATCGGAGTTCCGTAAAACTTCTTCAAAACCCGCCGGCTTCACTCCGGTCTTCTCTATTACCGCGTCAGCTATGTTCGGATCGTAAGCGGAAACTTCAGCCCCAAATCCTTCGTTAATTATCTCGCCAACCCGACTGCCGATGTTTCCGTAGCCGATAACCCCAACTTTCATTCCGGACAGTTCCCTGCCGACAAATTCTTTTCTTCGTTCCCACTGATTATCATCGACCGCCTTGTTCGCCGGTATCACGTCCCGGATACAGACCATAATCAATGAAAGTGTAAGTTCGGCCACCGCATCCCGTTCGGACTCGTGGTCCACCCGGGTAACGATTACCCCTGCCGTCGTCGCCGCCTCCAGGTCGACATTATCACAGCCGATGCCGTGCCTGGCAATTAGCTTCACGTCCTCGTTTTTCCGGAAGAATACTTCTGGAAAATCGGGCGATACGCTCGCAATTACGTACTGAAAACCCTCCAGTTCACTGGCCAACTTATCTCCTTCTACGTCCGGATCGAACTGGAAGCTCTCTACCGATCCGAGCGATCGGAGCCGCTCCATCAGGTCGTCGAAGTTCTGGCCAAAGGTACTGGAATTTACTATAGCAGTCCGGAGAGTACGGTCTTCTGAAGAGTTAATCTCCTTCACCTCTATTCAAACGTTTTTGATATCCTGCCATTCGGTGTGAAAAGTCCCTTTTTCGTCTATCCTTTCATATGTGTGTGCGCCGAAATAATCCCGTTGCGCCTGAATCATATTTGCCGGTAGTCTCCCTGACGTCAGAGAATCAAAGTAGTTCAGACTGGAACTCAGAGCAGAACGGATTAAACCAGTTTTCGATAGGGCTATAACGACCTTACGGAGGGCAGGCAAGCCTTTACGAAAATCCTCCTGGAACTCTTTTGAAGCCAGTAAAGTGTCAAGATCTTCGGTAGAGTAACTTTTCGAGATCGGGTCAAGTAGATCGGACCTGATAATGCAGCCGTCCTTCCATATTTGCGCCACGTCCCGGAGATCGAGCCCGTAATCGTATTCCTCCGAGGCTACCGTGAGCAAGTCCAGGCCCTGAGCGTAGGCAGTTACAATCGATAAATAGAGGGCTTCTTCCAGATCTTCAACGAAACCATCGTAGACTTCCAAATCACCGGTTTCTCCGTACATTTCTTCAAGCCGGCCTCGTTGATCTTTCCGAGCGGAAAGCAGGCGACCGTCAACGGCGGCTGTAATCGTAGGGGTCGGGACACCCAGATCCAGCGCACTCTGCGACGTCCATTTACCCGTGCCTTTTTGTTTTGCCGTGTCGAGTATCATTTCGAGTAAAGGCCTACCAGTCTTTTCGTCCTCCCGACGGAGAATTTCAACAGTTATCTCCATCAGATAAGCATCGAGTCGGCTATTCCAGGCTTCAAAATGGTCTGCCATCCTGTCGTGTGTCAGATCAAGCAAGTTCTCCATAGCCCAGTAAGCCTCAGCTATGGACTGCATCACCGCGTACTCGATACCGTTGTGGACCATCTTGACGTAATGACCGGCGGATCCTGGACCTAGGTATTTGCAAGTGGGTCCCTCTGGAGTCTGGGCCGCCGCGGATCGCAATATTTCCGAGACTTCCTCATAAGCTTCCCGATGGCCACCGGGCATGATCGATGGACCGTGCAAAGCGCCGTATTCACCGCCACTAATTCCTGTACCAAGGTAATACAAACCTTCTTGTCCTATCTTTTCGACCCTGCGGTTCGTATCCTGAAAGTGCGAATTTCCTCCATCTATGATTATGTCCCCTTCTTCCATTAGCGGTAGTAACTGATCTATCACCATGTCCACCGGTTTCCCGGCTTTAACGAGTATGAGCACCTTACGTGGCTCCTCAAGGGAGGAGACAAACTCCTCCAGGTCATATGTGGCAACTACGTTCCTGTCACGGGCTCGCCGTTGCTTGAAATCCCTGGTCTTTGAGTCAGTTCGGTTGTAAACGGAAACCTGATAGCCGCTTTCCTCGATATTCAGGGCCAGGTTCTGCCCCATAACCGCCATGCCGATAATTCCAAATTCGGATTTTTCCGAGGACATATTTACCTCCTAAACGCCACTGAAAGCCGAGAAACCACCATCTATCGGGATAACTGTGCCATGAACAAATTCGGAACCATCATCCAGTAACCAGAAAACAGTCGACAGCAAGTCCTCGGGGTCGCCAAATTCACCCATTGGGGTGTGGTCGATTATGGTCTGGCCTCGCTCGGTTAGCTCTCCCGTTTCCTCGTCTATCAGCAGGTACCGGTTCTGTTCGGTCAGCAGGAATCCCGGAGCTATGGCGTTAACCCTGATATCCGGGGAGTAATTCTGGGACATGTGAACAGCGAGCCACTGGGTGAAGTTACTAACCGCGGCCTTTGCTGCCGAATAGGCCGGTATCTTGGTGAGAGGGGTAAAGGCATTCATAGATGATATGTTGAGTATAATCCCTTCTCCCTGCTCGACGAACTCCTCGCCAAATACCTGCGAAGCCAGAAACGTACCGAGGAAGTTCAAGTTAAAGACCTGCTGAACTCCTTCCTCGGGCAGATCGAAGAAGCTCTGGTCCTCGCCCGTCGTAGCTTCGGGACTGTTACCACCAGCACCGTTTACAAGAACGTCGACTCGACCCCAATTGGCTTTTACTTTCTCGGCGGCCTGTCTGAGGCTCTCCTTATCCAGGACGTTCGTCTTTATCGTCATGAACTTCTCTTCCCGGACCTCCACCTCGTTTTCAAGTTCGGCCATACTACCCTCGTCTATATCCAGAACTGCGACCTTTGCTCCTGCTTCAGCTAACGCCCTGGCCATCTCGGAACAGAGAACTCCGGCACCGCCAGTCAAAACCACAACTTTATCAGCTAAGTCGTAATTTTCTAAATTTCCCATTTATACCACCTTTTAGGTTAGAAGTTCGAGGTGATGCCCGAGGTGCGATTCCAGCAACTGATAGTGTCTCTCCTCGTACTCCTTTAAAGTTTCGTTGATTTCGTCCTTAAACACGTACCGTCCATTATTTTTCTCGGTTAGGACGGAACCATAGGTAACGTGAAATACCTGTCTGGAGTCGTCCTCGTCAAGCAAGCCGGGTAACTCTTCGTCCGGGAGTTCTTCCGGACCGGGAACGTTCGAGAGATCGGTCTCCACGTGATAAGTCGCCCTATCCTCATCGAACCTGTCCAGAGCAAATTCGTGAATCCTCCTGAAGAGTTCGGGGTTCTTTTCCCCAACAAGCCTTATGGCTTCGAGGTAACTGGTACCTGCGGTTTTTACATGGACCAGTTCGTCGAGGTAATCGGCAAAATAGGGATAGATGCTGAATTTATCGGAACCAGAATGGAGCGAAAGCCTGTACCCGCCAAACGAGTTTGCAATCGCCGCATGAGCTTTTAGTTGGTCTTCGAAAACCCCAAGATCTCCTATGTAGTCTATCCCCTTCTGAATATTTCCGACAAACCGGGGCGCAAGACTGAATAGCTCAACCCCTCTTTCCTGAAGCTCTTTTGCGACAAAGACGTGTTCGAGCGGGGTAGTAGGAGTCTCGGTCTCGTCGACGGAAACTTCAAATATGAAATCGCCGTTAGCCGCTTCGGATACCCATTGATAAGACTTCGCGGCAAATTTGACCGCCTGATAATACTTTATTGCCGCACGTTTCACTTCCCTGTCGCGGAATTTATCCAAAAATTCGTATTCACTGCCGGGAAGCCGAGCCCTGAATTCCCGACCGGCATATTTTCTGAGCAGCTCTTCGCCGTCCGTCAGCTGGCGAAACTCGGATTCCAGTTCTCCGGATGATAGATCGTCGGCATTTGCCCGGACGTGTTCGCTGGGGTCACAGGTAAACATATTAAAACCGACTCTAGCCGTCTCCTCGATTGCCTCCCGTGTCTTTAAATGATCCGCGTCCGCGGCAAAACCTTTCTGGTAGCCTTCCTCGAACACGCCCCATATAGCGGTATTCATTACGTCCTCTGGCGAACGACCGGTTCTCTCCATTTCCCGGATAGACTGCTGGGCAAATACAGGGAACATCCCTTGCCCATCCAGAGCCCTTACATGACCTGGAGTTGCAAGACCCAGCCTATCGCCAAACCCAAACGAGGGTTGCGCGGAAGGAAGTGAGGGCCTCAACCAGCTGAATTCATCCATCAATTCCTGAGCGTTATCCCAGGTTAAGGGGCAAATCTTGACCCCGTTGCCCTCTTCATCGCCGGAAAATTTTTCCATCGCGGGACCGCTTACATGTAAGAACTTTTCTTCGTCATAGTCCTTTACCAGGGCATATTTGGAACCCCCGGATTCCCGAACAGAACGTTCGTAAACTCGGTAGTCGCCATCCAGGTTCTTCTTGATTTCTTCGAGTATAGACACGATTTCACCTTCTAATTGTTTAGTTCAGATCGACACCTAAAATCCGTACAGTTCCTTTTTTCTCCCCAGAGCTATCTTCTTCGCCAGGTCAACGGCTAAGTCTTCCGGCATCTGGCCCTTCTCGACCATTTTCCCAAGGACGTTCGCCAGAGACCTGCGAAAAACCTCTATTCTGGAACCGTAGGACATGAGTTTTCTCGAATCGCTAACCATACCGGCGTGGTTGGCGAGCAAATCAACGGTGCTCAGGTATTCAAGCTGACTCTCGATTCCATATGGGCTATCGTTGAACCACCAAGGTGCACCAATGCTAACATTTGGAAAGGCTCTTGTAAGGGTTGCCACCTGATAAAGGTGAGAGGGGTCGAGATAGTAAAGCACTACGTCAAGTTCTCCGTCAAACCGATTCAGGAAATGCTTCAGATTTGAGGTAAAGTCTATCCGTTGAGTTCCCACGTCACCACCGGAGTCCGGCCCGAGATCCCGGTAAAGACTATTCCGGTAATCGCGAACGGCACCGATGTGGAGCTGAGTCACCCAGCCCGTTTCCTTATTCAGCTCGCCAAACCAGTCAATCAGGTAAGCCCTGAAGTCTATCATTTCCTCCTCGTCAACCTCACCCTTCGTTAACGCCTTACTGTATATTTCAGAAGCCCTGTCTTTTCCCACCGGCCTGGTTATTGCCCGTTCAAGGCCGTGATCGCTGGCGAGACAGCCCATCTCGTCGAAGTAATCGTGTGTAGCCTTCAGCGCTTTTTGAAAGCCGTCGAACGAAGAAACGTCTACTTTCGTCTCGCGACCCAGCTGGTCGACCCAGTCCTTCCAGGAATCATGGTTCGGCTTCATGAACTTGTCCGGACGCCAGGTGGGGAGCACTTTCGGGCTATCCATTTCTTCCCGGGCTCTTTCATGGTTCTTGAGCTCTACCGTCGGGTCGTCCGTGCTGCAGAGTGCTTCAACGTTCATATCTCTCAGGAGCTGTCTCGGTCTAAACGTTTCCTCCGCAAGCTGAGACCTGGTCTCGTCCCATATCGTTTTAGCGGTATCCGATGAAATCTTCTTATCTATTTCGAACCTTCTCTTCAAGTCCAGATGGACCCATTCATAAGTTGGATTACCGGCAAAATCCGGGAAGACTTCAGCCAGGGCAAACCATTTGTCCCTATTTGAAGCGGTACCGGTTATTAACTCCTCTTCGACACCCCTTTTCCTCATCAATTCCCAAAGGTAATGGTCGGTCTCCGCCTCTACTTCCCATATGTCTGACCA
>Ga0207797_1001682_pt1 | contig 15885 bp, 15 predicted proteins | sample PRCRCaboRojoPR_6_FD_187275 | JGI IMG/M metagenome (GOLD analysis project Ga0207797, IMG submission 187275) | Marine sediment microbial community from Cabo Rojo, Puerto Rico - PR CR 10% Liquid 1 (SPAdes) | ecosystem: Environmental > Aquatic > Marine > Coastal > Sediment | place: Cabo Rojo, Puerto...
ATGTGCAACATCCCCCAGAGCTCGGGTTGGAGCCCGGCCTCGGCTCCCAGGAGCTCCTCCCGGGATCGCCCGGTCAACTGAACCCCGAAGCGGCTCACGTCCCGAATGCGGACCTCCGGGGCGTCCACCACGGTGATGCCTTCAGGGATGTGGTTCATGACCGCCTCGATGATCCCACGCTCTTTTTCCGCCTCGACCGCCCGTTTCTCGGCGGTGCTCCGGGCCTCCACGTGCCTGGCAGCCAGGGAGGTGAGGTTCGCGAGCTTCCTCAGGCAGGCTCCGTCCTCCTCGGTGAAGGGGCCTTCCCACCGGTCCGTGGCCACGATGAGCCCGCCGGGCCAGGTGCCGGAGCCCTCGACGCCGGCCGCCAGAAATCCTCTCTCGGCTCCCTGCGAAGGCTCCGATCCCCGTTCCGGGCGACAGCCTGCAGGCCCGGACGCCGGGAGACGAATGGAGGGCCGGTCCTGCCTCAGCTCCCGGAGGGCGGCTTCCATCTGCTCGCGGACCCTCTCCTCGGGTGGGCCGGACGCATTCTCCCTGCACCCGACGATCGCCTGAACCCGAAATTCGCCGTCCTTGGGGCCGTACCCGGCACCCGCCGCCCGTGCACCGGTGAGCTCCAGGGCGGACTCCGCCGCCCGCCGCATCAGCCCCTGCAGGGAGGTCTCGGAGAGGACGGTCTCGGTCGCCCGAACCAGGGCACGAAACCGTTCCAGGGAGATGGCGCGATCCCCTGAGGTGTTGCTCGTCGATGGGTTTTCGGGTCCCGCCTGTTCCGACATGTCCTCGCTCTTTCCCGTCTTGTGTGGTTGTTCGCCCCCGCCGCCGACCTTCCCCGATCCACGGATCTCGGGCACCCCCGCGCTCGCCTTCCGCTCTCCTATAGTTCAAATCGTCCCGTAGCTCAAGGGCCTCAAACGGACGCCGGCCCCGGATCGAGCCCTGAATACCGTTTCCGGTCCCGCACGATACAGGCTGCCCCCCATTCTTCGGCCCCGGTTTTCCGCGTACGCTGGGCGAAAACCGTGCTTTTTGATCGGGAGCCCGGCCGACCGGAGGGCAGAACGAAAGGAGAACGTCATGAAGCATTCCCTTGTAAGAATCGCCACCCTACTTGCGATCGGCGCACTCGTCGGCGGTTGCGCAACCCGGACCCGGCTCGAACCCGCCCCCCTGGAGACCATGGAATCGAGCGGGGACCTGTGCATCGGAGGCTGTGAGGGCGTTCAGCTGATCGCAGACCCCGATGCGTGGAAAGGGACCCCGGAGATCGCCGACAAGGTCACCCCCATCAAGATCACTGTGAAAAACAACCATGGGTCCGCCATTCGGGTGTTGTATCGCCATTTCGCGCTGATCGCCCCCGACGGAAAGCGGTTCTCGGCCCTTCCGCCTTTCGAGATGGAGGGCAGCGTGGAGGTGGCATCGCCCCCTGCGGCCTCCGGATCGCCCGCGTTCCGGAGCCACCACTTCTTCGTCTCCCCCCATCACCACGCCTACGTGCCCGGGGTCCCCATGGCCGGCGAACCCTTCCCGTACGACCGGTTTTACTACGATCGGTACTACGGGGCATGGGAGGAGATCGAGCTGCCCACCGACCACATGAAAGCCGCCGCCCTCCCCGAGGGTGACATTCGGGACCGGGGCGAGGTCACCGGATTCGTCTACTTCGAGAAGGTGGAGGGCGTGGAAAAGGTGGAGCTCCACATGGACCTCATGGAGACGGACGACGGCACCATCTTCGGCCGCGTTCGAGTTCCGTTCAATGTGGTGCAGTAGATTCCTGCACGGCAGTTTCCACGGGTGGCGCCTCTCGGGCAATGGGGTTGATCCGGTATTTTGTTCGCTGAGGGCCGGTAGGGCTTCATCCAACAAAACGGGGACAAGCGGCCCGGCTTCGTCCCGGACGAGACGAATGGGGGAGCCCGCCCCGACGGATACAGGATCGACGGTATGGTGCACGGGACGTGCCTTCACATAGGATGGGTTCAACGGGTACGGGGCCAGGGGAACCTTTCGAAGGGGCGGATCCGAAACGCACAAGAGGAGAGAGAGATATGGAGATGAACACCACCGTCACCGTGGACGGGAGCATTCCGGTCGGCCTTCGGCTGACCGAAGCGGGCAGGCAGCTGCGGGCCTGGTTGAAATCCCTGGGCCCCCCCTACGAAAACAGCCTCCACTGTTTGCGCTCCAACGGCTTTGAAAGAAGGGGCCAGGAGGTCCTGTACCATTACGAGCTCCGTCCGGACGCCGTGGGGGAAGGAGGAACGAGGGCATGAGCAAGCGCCGTGAGGAGCTCGTTCGCACCCTTCAGGAGAAGCTGGAGGCGTGGAACGCGCGTATCGACGAGCTGGAGGTCCAGGCCTCGCTTCTGGAAGCGGAGGCGCGGACCCGGCAGCAGGAACGAATCGAGGAGATCCGGCGGAAACGGGACGAGCTCCAGGAAAGGATCGATGCGCTCGGCCGGGCCGGGGACGACGCCCGCCGGGACCTCGAGCAGGGGGTGAGCATGGCCCTGGACGCCCTCAAGGAGGCGTTCCAATCGGCCGCCTCCCGATTTGAAGGCTCCGAAACATCCCGCTGAGCCGCCGGGCGGGGATCCGGTTCCCGAAAGCCGGTCGGAGGGAAGCCCGGGAGGATCGAGAGGAGAAAACAGGATGACACCGAGACGCCATTTGGCCGTTTTCATCTTTGCGGTCGGGCTGGTCCTTCTCCAAGGGGTCCCTTGTCCGCTCGCCGGCTCGGACGCCGGTGAAGCGACCACCGGCGCAGGAGAGGTGGAAAAGGAGGTTGAAGAAGCCGTGCGCGCGATCCGCGACTTTTCGGCGGAGCAGAAAGATGCTGCGGTCGCGCAGGCCGGGAAGGCACTGGATGCGCTGGACTCCCGCATCGACCGCATGGAACGGCGAATGCGTGAGGAGGGATCGGACCTCGACCGGGCGGCAAGAGAAAAGACCCGCGAGGCACTCCAACGCCTGCGGGAGCAACGCAACGAGCTGGCGGAGTGGTACGGGGGCATGAAGCACGGCTCCCTGGAGGCCTGGGAGCGCGTGAAGGAGGGATTCCTGGAGAGCTATGCGGAACTGGAGAGCGCCTTTCGGGAAGCGCGGAAAGAGCTCGCTTCGGACGAAACCGACCGACCGAAGAAGTAGACATCGAGGAGGTGACCCCATGGACATCAGAAAGATTCTCTGGCCCACGGACCTTTCCGGAAACGCCCAAGAGGCGCAGGAAACGGTCGATGCGCTCGCGGAGAAGCACCAGGCCGAGGTCCATGTCCTCTACGTCATGGAGGACCCGGCCATCCACGAACCCTGGTACGGCGACTTCGATCGGGATCACATCGAGAAAATCCAGGCCTGGGAGCGGGACAAGGCCGGCCAGAGGCTGGACGACGTTTGCAACAGGGCGCTGAAAGGCTGCCCGGCTTTCTTCAAGAAGATCGCCCTTGGCGATCCCGCCGAGGAGATCCTGAAGGCCGCCGAGCGGGAGAAGGTCGATCTGGTGGTCATGACCACCCGGGGAAGGACGGGGAGCTTCCCGTTCGGCAGCGTGGCGGAGAAGGTGGTCAAGAACGCCTCGATTCCCGTGCTCACCGTTCCGATCGATCGCTCCCCCTGAGACGGTCCGACCGGCCGGAGGAGACGGAGATGACGCTGCCCAGGGAAGCCGTGCTGAACCTGATCCAGGAACACGTCGCGGAGGACTGGAGGACCTTCGTCCACGGCATGGAACGCTCCATGGACATGCTCGAGCGGGACATTCGACAGGCCGCTTCCACGAGGGAGGACTGCACGGCGGCATGGCGCGATGCGATCGAGCACGTCATCGAGGACCTGAGCAGCCATCTCTTCGCCATCAGCGAGCCGCGGTTCTCCTCGGAGTCGGACTCGAGAAACCTCCGGGCGCTCAAGCGGCGTCTGCGTGAGCTCTATGCAAGGTACAAGACCATTTCCGCTGCGACGGCCTGAACCGGCGTCGCTCGACGCGAAGAGGACCCCATGTACATCGATGAAAAAATGATTGCGGCCTCCCCGATCGGCCAACGGGGAGAGAGGGCGGCCGTGTCCACCCAAAAGGGCGCAGCGGCCGGAGCCGCCCCGGCCGCAGACTCGTTTCAAGCCTACATGACCGAGATTGCGGGCAACACGCTGCTGAGCAGGGAGGAAGAAAGGGACCTGGCGACCCGGTATCGGGAAAACGGCGACAAGGAAGCGGCGGACCTCCTGATCACCTCCAATCTGCGGCTCGTTGTCAAGATCGCCCGCGATTTCCTGCAGTACTGGAATCATGACTTCCTGGACCTGGTCCAGGAGGGGAACCTGGGCCTTCTCCACGCGGCCAGGAAGTTCGACCCGCACAAGGGGGCGAAGTACTCCTACTATGCCTCCTTCTGGATTCGTGCCTACATTCTGAAGTTCATCCTCAACAACTGGCGGATGGTGAAGATCGGAACGACCCAGAATCAGCGCAAGCTGTTCTTCAACCTGGGGAAGGAGCGCCGGCGGATGATCGAGGAGGGCGAGGAGCCGGAGGCCCGGGTGCTGGCCGAACGGATGGGCGTTCGGGAGAAGGACGTGGAGGAAATGAGCCTCCGGCTCGCCCACCGGGACGTGTACCTGGACGCGCCCACGGACGACGGATTCTACCCGGACGCCTACCTCTCGGAGGCGGGTGCGGGTGCCGGGGCCGAGGAAACCTTGTCCGACGGAGAGCGGCGCGGGCTGCTCATGAAAAAGATCGCCGAGTTTCGACAGACCATCTCGGGGAGGGAAGCGGACGTTTTCGATCGGCGCTTGATGACCGACACCCCGGAAACCCTCAAGGCCGTCGGCGAGAGCTGGTCCATTTCCAGGGAGAGGGTGCGCCAGATTCAGAACCGGCTGCTGGACAGCGTCGCCGACTGGCTGAGGAGGGAGCTCCCGGAGTTCGACGAGACCTACGCCGACATGGCCCGGTAGCATCCCGCCCGGCGGCCCCGACGGAACCGCGGAGGACGGGCGGCAATCCCCACGCCGGGGAGCTCTCAAGACACCACAAGGCCCTTCTCGATGGCATAAGCCGTCAGCGAAGACGCCGTGTGAAGATCGAGCTTCTCCATGATGTTGGCGCGGTGCTTTTCCACGGTCTTGATGCTGATGCAGAACATGCCGGCGATCTCCTTGTTCTGGTACCCCTCGCCGACCATCTTCAGGATCTCCCGCTCGCGTTGCGTCAACGTCTCCCAGGAGGACTTATCGCGAACCCGCCGGGTGCTCACCAGGTATCCTTCCAGGATCCGGCCGGAGATCTCCGGGCTCACGAACTGTTTCCCCGACAGGACCGACTGAATCGCCAGCTGGAGCTCCTCCTGGTCGGAGGACTTGAGGCAGTAGCCGTGGATGCCCGCCTTGAACGCCTGGAGGACGTGGTCCTCGTCCTTGTGCATGGTGAGGGCCAGGATCCTCGTGTTCGGGCAGGCCTTCCGGATGTCCATGACCGCCGATATGCCGTCCATCCGCGGCATGTTGAGGTCCAGGATGAGGAGGTCGGGCTCGTGCTCCCGAATGCAACGGATGGCCTCCATGCCGTCCCCGGCCTCGGACACCACACGGAACTCCCCGCTCAACTCCAGCAGGGAGCGGAGACCCTGGCGGAGGACCTTGTGGTCCTCCGCGATCACGACCGTCGGTTTTTCCTTCATGACTCACCCCACGTCGAAAGAAGGGCAGGGCGTGCCCTCAGGGGAACAGCACGCCCAGGACCCCATCGATCTTCTCGAGGGACCGGATCGCCCTCGCCGCTTCAACCGGATCGAGCCGACCCGCCTCCTTGTCCCCAGTCATCTTCCGAACCCTGCGGACGGTGACCTCCCAGGCACCGGCCAGGTCCAGGTCGCCGTCCATTCTCTCCTGGAAGCCTTTGAGCAGGGTCTCGTCCCGTCGCCCCTTCCCCGCCCCGGAGGACGGCGCCTCACTCGCCGTCTTCTTCAGCGCCTCGATCATCCCCCGGAGACCGTCCACCTCCTCGCGGGACCGCTCGAGCAGCCCGGCGGTGAGGTTCAACGGCTCACGGTAGTGCCGGGCAAGCAGACAGAACCGGACGTGGGCGGGCTCGTACCCTCGATCCAGGAGGTCCTGGAGGTAAACGATGTTCCCCTTGCTCTTGCTCATCTTGGCATTGTCCACCAGGACGTGCTCCCCGTGGAGCCAGTACCGGGAAAAGGATTCCCCGGACAGCGCCTCGATGACCGCGATGGTGTAGTCGTGGTGCCGGTACAGGTTGTCCACCCCACCGCAGGCGATGTCGATCCGGTACCCCAGGTCCCGGGTGATGATCGCCGGGTCCTGGATGTTCCAGGCCGGCCTTCCCCGGCCGATCTCGGTGTCCCAGTAGACAGGGCCGTCCCGTTTCTCCCGGTACGCGTGCCACAGGATGAAATCGCCGAGGTTCCAGCGCCTTCCCGGATAGGTGTCCTTTCTGAAACGCCGCCTTTTTTCCGGCCACCGGCTCATGTCCAGCCCGAAGAGCTTCCCGAACCCCTCGAACTTCAGGGGGTCGAAGAACACGTCTCCCCCGTGGCGGTAGGCGTAGCCTCTCTCCATGAGCTCCTGGATGAGCCGAACCGCCTGCCGAACCGCCCCGGAGGACTTGGGCGGCCGGTCGGGCACGGACATGCCCAGAAGCCGGGTCTCCCGGAGGAACTGCTCCTCCACCGGACGCGTGAGCTCCCCCAGGCTCACGCCCTTCTCCCGGGCCTCGGCGATCGCCTTGTCCTCCACGTCGGTCTGGTTGATGAGCCGATCCACCCGATAGCCCAGGAACTCGAGGTAGCGATGGAGGACGTCCTCGTAGAGAAAGGTCCGATGGTTGCCCACGTGCGGCGGGCGGTAGGTGGAGGGTCCGCAGGTGAACAGCTTCACCCGCCCCGCCTCCATGGCCCGAAAGGGTTCCTCTCTCCGGGTCAGGGTGTTTCGAAGGCGAAGCGTCATGACGTGGCGCCCCCGTGCAAAGGATTCGAAGGCCCCTTCGCCGACCCGCCGCCCTCGATCTCCTTTGCGATGGACAGCGACACCTTCAGCCCCCGGCCGTTGCCCGGTTCGACCCACACCTCACCGCCGTGCCGCTCGGCCACCTCTTTGACGATCGCCAGCCCCAAGCCCATGCCCTCGGCTCCGGCGAACGTCTTCGCACGGGAGAAAATTCCGAAGAGCCGCTCGGGTTCTCCTTCGGTGATTCCCACGCCGTCGTCCCTCACGGAAAGGACGTGGAAGGAGGTTCCGGGCTGATACTCGACGGAGATGGTCCGAAGATCCGGACCTGCGTGCTTCAGGGCGTTCTCCACCAGGTTCCTGAGGGCCCGCATGCAGAGCATCCGATCCAGGAGCATCACGGGGTTGTCCTCGGAGGCCTCCAGGCGCACCCCCCGCTCCTCGAGGGGAATCCGGAACTCCTCGTACAGGTCCCGGCAAAGCGCCTGGAGACGGTGCGGCTCCGGATGGAGGGGCAGCTCCCGGGCCTTCATGTAGACGTTGACGCTGTCCGCCAGCTCCGTGATCTGCTCGGCGGCCTTCATGATGCGCCGGCAGTAGAGCCTTCCCTTCTCGTCGAGATCCTCCGCGTTGCGCTCGAACAGGCGGCGGACCAGGCCGTGGATCGCCACCACCGGGCTCTTGAGGTCATGCGAGACGGCATAGGCGAACACCTTGACCTGCTCGGAGGTGAACTTGAGAGCCTCGTTGGCCTCGACCAGCTCCGCCGTTCTCTCCTCCACCCGCAGCTCCATCTCCTCGTAGGACCTCTGGAGGGCGTTCCAGGCCCGGGCCTTTTCCACGGCATATCGGATGGAGCGTTCCAGGAGATCGGGGTTGACCTCTTCCTTGACCAGGTAGTCGGAAGCCCCCGCCTTCATGGCCTGGACGTCCACATCGTACTCCCCCTGTCCGGTGAGGAAGATGACGGGCACGCGCCACCCCTTTCGCCCGGCCTCCCGGAGTATCTCCAGCCCGTCGTGTGCGCCGAGGCGATAGTCCAGCAGGCACACATCGTACTCGCCGTGATCGACCTCCCCGATGCCGTCCGCGAAGGTGGACGCCCAGGTCAGGTTGTACCGGAACTTGGAGATGTCGTTCAGACAGTCACGCAGAATGACGTAATCGTCCGGGTCGTCCTCGATGAGGAGGACCCTCAGCGGCCTGGTGTGATCGGCGGCTACCATGGGGCGCTCACTGTTGGACTCCTTTGAGTTCGGGACCAGGCGACGACATACCTGTCAGTATAGAAAAAGCGCGAGAACGGAGGGAATGGGGTGAATCCCCCATTTTGTTCGAAGAACGGCTCCCAGCACGGGATGCCGCGCGGGTGCGCCAGGCGAAAAGAGGGAGGAGGGAACCGATCGAAGAGAACGACCGAAGGGGCGCCCGCGTCCGCGGGCGCCCCTTCGGGACACACCTGGATTCGTACCGGGGCTCAGCCCTTCTTGAGCTCCTCGATGACGGCGGGGACCACCTCGTGGAGGTCGCCGATCACCCCGTAGTCCGCCTTGGAAAAGAACGGCGCCTCGGGGTCGTTGTTGATCACGAGAATGCGCTTGGCCCCTTTGCACCCCACCAAATGCTGGATGGCGCCGCTGATGCCGCAGGCGATGTAGAGCTCGGGAGCGATCCGGTTGCCCGTGAGTCCGATCTGTTCCGCGTGGGGGCGCCACCCGTTGTTGGTGGCCACCCGGGAGCCGCCCACCGCCCCTCCGACGAGCCCGGCCAGCTCCTCGAGCACGGCGTAGCCCTCCTCGCTGCCCACGCCGCGTCCGCCGCCGATCACCACCGGCGCGGTCTTGAGGGTGATCCCTTCGGTCACCGTCTCCTCCAGGGCCTTGACCTGCACCCGGAAGTCGGCGTCCTCGAACGCCGGGGAGAAAGGTTCCAGGACCGCCTCAGCCGGACCGGCCGCCTCCTCCGGCTCCACCACGTGGAGGGCCACCGTGCCCAGCTTCGGCTCCCCGACGAGGACCGCCTCCTCCAGGAGGCTGCTCCCCCAGCGAAGGCGGGTCACCTTGAAAGGATCCCCCGGATGGATCTCCGAGCAGTTGGCGGCCATCGGGAGGTCCGCCTTCGCACCCACATGGCCCATCACCTCGTTTCCCCGGTCCGTTCCGGCGGCCAGGACCAAGGGAGGCCGAATCTCCCCCACCAGATGGAGGACCGCACGGGCCCAGGCCTCGGGCGCGTAGCGGGAAAGCCGGTCGTCCTCGGCCAGGAAGACCTTCGAGACGCCGTAGGGCTTCAAGGCCTCCGCCAGGGAACGTGCCTCGCCGCCCACCAGGAGGGCGGCGAGCGGCGCGTCCATCCGGCCGGCCAGCTCGCGGGCGAAGGTGAGCATCTGGAGCGAGGCCTCATCCAGCACCCCGCGATCGTGTTCGACGAGTCCGAGAATCATGACGGAATCACCTCCAAGGATCTGAGCAGTTCAACGACCTTTGGCGCGGCCTCCGCTCCCCGGCCGAGCATCTCCACCTGCTTGCCCTGCTCCGGCGGGTGGCGCAGCTCCTGCATCCGGAGGGCCGCCCCGGTCCGCTCGGGCCGGCTCCGGTCGACCGGCTTCTTCTTGGCCTTCATGGTCCCCCGAAGGCTGGGGTACCGGGGAAGGTTGATGCCCTCCTTCACCGTGATCACGGCGGGCAGCGGGACCTCGTAGACCTCCCATCCGGCCTCCACCTCCCGCTTGCAGACCGCCGTGCCGCCCGAGATCTCCAAGTCCTTGATCCCGGTCACGCAGGGAAGGCCCAGGGCGTGGGCGACCCGGACCCCCACCTGGAAGTCGCCGGTGTCCGCCGCCTCGTTGCCGAACAGGAGCAGGTCGTAGGGCTCCCCCTGCCGCTCCCCGGCCCGGATCGCCTCCACGACGGCCTGCGCGGTCTCGCCCGGGTCCCACTCCTTGTCCTCGACCTCGAGCAGGACCCCTCGCTCGACGCCCCGGGCCAGGGAGTCCCGCAGCTGCTCCTCGGCCCCCGCCGGCCCCAGGGTCAGAACGGTGGAGACGCCCCCGTCCTTCTCGACCCGCTGGACCGCCTCCTCCACCGCGCACTCCTCGTGCGGGCTGATGGTAAAGCCCAGGTTGCGCGTCACGATGGCCCGTCGATCCTCGGTGAGCTCGACCTTGGCCCCGATGTCCGGCACGCGCTTGATGCAAACCAGAATGTTCATTTCATGTCCTCCCTCAGCCTTTCATCCGCTCGTTCGCCGGGTCGAACACGGGGGAGTTGCCCACGGCCTCGACCGTGACGGGATACTGCTCGGCAAAGTACTCCACCTTGAACCGGTTGCCCTTCTCGGCCTGCTCAGGCGGCAGGTAGGCCATGAGCAGGAACTTGCCAAGGGAGGGCGCAGCCCCGGCGCTGGTGACGTAGGAGCGCCGGCCCTTGCGGTCCACGATCGGTTCCCCTTCGGTGGTCAGAATCGGGCAGTGCCCGACCATGTATCGCTTCTCTCCGGAGGACGACGTGTGGTCGTCCACGGAGAGGGTGCAGAGGAGCGCGGCCGGCTCCTCCTCGCGCGCCTTCAGGTAGGCGTCCTTCCCGATGAACGCCTGGGCTTTGACCTTGGGACGCTCCATGCCCGCCTCCACGGCGCTGTACTCGGTGTCCAGCTCGTGGCCGAAGAGCCGGTAGGACTTCTCCATTCGGGCCGTGGTGCCGTACACCCCGATGCCCGCGGGCACCACGCCGTGAGGCTGTCCGGCCTCCCACAGGATGTCCCAGAGCCGGAGTCCGCTCTCGAAGGGGGCGTAGAGCTCCCACCCGAGCTCGCCCACGTAGGAGATGCGCAGGGCCCAGACCGGAATCTCCTTCACTCGGAGCTCCTTGACCGTACCGAACGGGAACCCCTCGTTGCTCACGTCGTCCTCGGTGACCGAATGGAGGAGATCCCGGGCCCTGGGTCCCCAGACCCCCACCGTGCAGAGGGCGGAGGTCCGGTCGTGGAGGCACGCCGAGCCGTCCTCCGGGAGGTGGTCCTGGAACCACTTCTTGTCCACGCCGCCGTGCCCGCCGCCGGTGACCACACGGAAGGCGTCCTCCGCCAGCCGGGCGATCATGAGGTCCGAGCGGATGCCGCCGAACCGGTTCAAGAGGAGCGTGTAGACCGCCTTGCCCACCGGCACGTCCATCTGGGCCACGGCCACCTCCTGGACCACGTCCAGTGCGGAGGGGCCGGAGATGTCGAAGATCGCGAAGGCGCTCAGGTCGATCATGGCCACCCGGTCCCTCATGGCCAGGTGCTCGGCGTTGACGATCGGCGACCACCACCGGGCGTCCCACTCGTTGGGCCGGTCGTTGACCCGGTCGCCGTACGCCTCCAGGAGCCCCCGGTTGGACTCGTACCAGTGGGGCCGCTCCCAGCCCGCCGTCTCGAAGCAGACCGCTCCCAGGTCGGAGGTCCTGGGATGGAACGGGCTGAGCCGCACGTTCCGGGAGGACTCCCACTGCTCGTTGGGGTGCACGATGCCGTAGGTCTTGTTGAACCCCTCGGAGGCCCGGGCCCACACGTGGCTCCTGGTGCGGGCGTAGGGATAGAACCGCGCAATGTCCAGCTCGTTGGGGTCGATCTCCGGGGCGCCGTCCGTCATCCACTCGGCCACCAGGCGGCCGATGCCGGGTCCCTCCTTGATCCAGACCGCCGCCACGGACCAGAGGCCCTTCACCTCAGGGGTCTCGCCGATCACCGGGCCACCGTCCGGGGTGAGGGAGATGAGGCCGTTGATGGCGTACTGGATCTCCACGGCGTCGTTGTCCAGCATGTCCGGCAGGAGCTCCAGCGCGTCCTCCAGCTGGGGATCGAAGTCGTCCTTGGTGAAGGGCATCTCCGTGGGGGAGAGCTTGGCCTCGTCGATGGATGGGATCTCGTCGGGATCGTAGAGGATGGGGCGGTGGGCGTAGGACCCGATCTCCAGGTTCCCGGCCGACTGCCGCTCGTACATGAGGGTGCTCATGTCGCGCAGGATGGGGTACTCGATCTCGCCCTTGGCCTGGGCGAACTGGGGCACCGGTCCGGCGTCGATCATCTGGTGCGCCACCGGCGCCAGGGGGATGGACGCGCCCGCCATCTCGGCGATGCGGGGGCTCCAGACCCCGCATGCGACGATCACGTAGTCGGCCCGGACCTCGCCCCGGGAGGTCTTGACCGATCGGATGCGGCCGTTTTCCACCTCCATGCCCAGGACCTCGGTGTTGGGAAAGACGCTCAGCGCCCCCATGTCACGGGCCTTCTCCCGCATGATGGTGCCGGCGCGAAGGGAGTCCACCACGCCCACCGAGGGCGTGTAGAACCCGCCCAGGATCTTTTCCTTGTTCACCCAGGGGAACAGCTCGAGCACGCCGTCCGGATCGAGAAGCTCCGACTCGATCCCCCAGCACTTGGCCGAGGCCATGCGCCGCCTGAGCTCCTCCATGCGCTCCTCGGTCTGGGCCAGCTCGATGCCTCCGCTCTCCCGGTGCACATCCATGGCCTTGTACTGCTCGGTGCTGTCCAGGGTGATCTGGGTCATGGTCTTTCCGTGGTCCACGGGAAAGATGAAGTTGGAGGCGTGCCCGGTGGATCCCCCCGGGTTGGGCAAGGGTCCCTTGTCCACCAGGACCATGTCCGTCCAGCCCTTTTCCGCGAGATGGTAGGCCACGCTGTTGCCGACGATGCCGGCTCCGATGATGACGACCTGCGCCTGACTGGGAAACGTGCTCATGGTTCACTCCCTTCCTTTGTTCTGTACATGGGTTTGAAGCTCACCAGGTGAGCTGGCTTCGAATGTGCTCGATGAAGCCCCGGGTGTGCCGCTCGAGGATTCGGGAGCAGGCCTCCCCGTCCCGTTTCTCCAGGGCCTCCACCAGGCCCTCGAACTCCTCCGCCAGGTGGGCGTAGTAGTCGTCGGCAGAGCGGGAGAAGGCCCAGATGCGGACGGCCTGGTCCCGGAGCATGCCCAGGATCTTGACGAGCACCTCGTTCTTGGTGGCCCGGTTGATCAGGTCGTGCAGCTCCAGGTCGAGGCGCATGAGGCTCTTGGGGTCCTGCTCCTCCTTCATGCGCCCGATCTGGGCCCGCACCTGCTCCAGCTCCTCCCCGGTGATCCGCGCAGCGGCCAGCTGACCGGTCAGGCCCACCAGAAAAGAGCGGATCTCGAACACGTCCTTGAGCTGCTGGAAGCTGACCTCGGAGACGATGGTGCCCAGGTTGGGAAAGATCTTGACCAGACCCTCGGTCTCCAGGCGGATGAGGGCCTCCCGGACCGGGGTCCGGCTGACGCCGAACTCCTCGATCAACTCCTTCTCCTTCAGGACCTGACCGGGCTCGAAGTCCAGGAGCACGATGCGCTTCTTCAGCTCGGTGTAAATGGGGTTGCCGTTCATGCTCTTTTCCAATATATCGGTTCTATATTCTTCTTGCAATTCGATTTGCGAGCCAATATAATCCTGCCGAAAATCGGCTGTCAAGACAAAAATCCCCATCCGACCCGGTGGGAATCCGCCTGAACCAAGAACATCGGAGGCCCTCATGGCAACCCGCGAGATCTTCTGGAACGTCCCCTTTGCGGGCGAAGTCGTCCTCTACCTCCTGGCCGCCGCCGCCCTCGGGCTGCTGGGGTTCGGGGTCTACCGGCACGTGCGCCGCATCCTGGCCGGTAAGCCCCTCGCCGTCGACTGGAACCGAATCCGGTCGCAGGCGGCCGGAGCCCTGGCCACCGTCCTGAGCAACCGCGCGGTCCTGCGGCGGCACCGGGTCGGGGGCCTGATGCATCTCCTGATCATGTGGGGGATGATCGTGCTGTTCCTGGGAACCGTGATCATCTCCATCGAGTACGACCTGTTCCGGAAGATCCTGGGCATGGAGCACGGCATCTGGGTGGGGCCCTTCTTCCTGGGCTACGAGCTGGTCCTGGACCTGCTCGGACTGGGCCTGGTGGCCGGGCTTCTCCTGGCGCTCGTCCGCCGCTACGTCCTGCGGCGGCCCCAGCTCAAGCGTACCGGTTCCGAGTGGATCCTGCCGGTCTGGCTGCTGGCGCTCGCCGTGACCGGGTTCGTGGTGGAGGGGTTGCGGCTCGCCGCCTTCCAGGGCGATCCGGGCTACGGGGCCGGGTGGTCTCCGGTGGGTTACGCCCTGTCCGCCCTGTGGGGGGGCGCCGGTGCGGACGCGCTCCGGGGCTGGCACGCCGCTCTCTGGTGGGGGCACGCTGTGCTGGCCCTGGCCGGCCTGGCCTACCTCCCGTTCGCCCCCCGGGTGATGCACCTCCTCACGGCCGTGGTGAACACCCTGCTCCGGGATCTGCGCCCGCGGGGCCGGCTCGAGGCGCTGGACGTGGAAGGGGCCTTCGAGCGGGACGAGGTCCTGGGGTACGAGACCCTCGCGGACCTCTCCCGAAAGGATCTCCTGGACGTGGCCAGCTGCACCGAGTGCGGCCGTTGCGAGCTGAACTGCCCGGCCCACATCGCCGGAAAGGTGCTGTCCCCCCGCGAGATCGTCCTGGGGCTGCGTCGCCAGGTGAACGGGGAGCGCCCCCTGCTCTCGGGGTCCGTGGAGCCTTCGCGGATCCTGGAGGCCCGGATCCAGCCCGAGGCCATCGAGGCCTGCACCACCTGCATGGCCTGCGTGGAGGCCTGCCCGGTGTACATCGACCCGCTCGCCAAGATCCTGGAGATCCGCAGGAGCGAGGTGATGATGCAGGACCGGTACCCGGAGACCTTTGCCGAGGTGTTCGCGGGAACGGAGAAGCGGGGCAACCCCTGGAACGAGCACCCCGAGGCGCGGCTCGACTGGGCCAAGGGCCTCGAGGTCCGCACCATGGCCGAGGCGGCCGAGGCCGGAGAGCAGGTGGAGTTTCTCCTCTGGGTGGGGTGCTCGGCCGCCTTCGACCCCCGCAACCAGAAGATCGCCCGGAGCCTGGTGCGCATCCTCGACGCGGCCGGCGTCTCCTTTGCCGTCCTCGGGGAGGAGGAGCGCTGCACCGGCGATCCGGCCCGCCGCATGGGTCACGAGTACCTGTTCCAGGTCCAGGCGGAGTCGAACGTGGAGCTGCTCGCCGGGTACGGGGTCGAACGGATCCTCACCCTCTGTCCCCACTGCTACAACACCTTCAAGAAGGAGTACCCGGACTTCGGGGGGCGCTACGAGGTGGTGCACCACACCGAGCTCATTCGAGACCTGCTGGAGGGGGGCCGGATCTCGCCGGATCGCCCGGTGGACGGCGCGGCCGTGTTCCACGACTCCTGCTACCTGGGTCGGCACAACCGGATCTTCGACGCGCCGCGGGAGGTCCTCCGGAAGCTGCCCGGCCTGGAGACCGTGGAGATGGAGCGCAGCCGGGAGTACGGCATGTGCTGCGGGGCCGGCGGCGGCCTGACCTGGATCGAGGAGGAACCCGGACGGCGGGTCAACGACCACCGCGTGGACCAGGCCCTGGAGGCCATGGGCGGACACGCCGATCGGGAGGTCCGCATCCTGGCCACGGCCTGTCCCTTCTGCATGACCATGCTGGAGGACGGCCTGGCGGCCCGGGAGACCGGCCTGAAGGACCGGGACATCGCCGAGCTGGTGGCCGAGGCCATGGGGCTGGAGAGCTGACGCCGGATTCGTTCAGAAAATCCATGACATTCCCGAGGTAGGTCGGTATAGTCCCCCGTGGAACGCAACGGGCTCCGGGAGGGACCGAAGAATGGACGCGCCGACCTACAGCGTGGTCTCCAGGGGGAACGCCCTGGAAGGGTACGAGCCGGTCACGGTCGAACGCACGCTCGTCTCCCGGTTCGGCCTGTCTCCCGAGGCGGCGGCCAAGCTCCTCGGCGGCCGGCGTCTCGTGCTCAAGAAGGGCCTCGACGAGGCCACGGCCCGCAGGTACGGTCAGGCCCTGAGGCGGGCCGGGCTG
>Ga0207797_1001683_pt1 | contig 15877 bp, 15 predicted proteins | sample PRCRCaboRojoPR_6_FD_187275 | JGI IMG/M metagenome (GOLD analysis project Ga0207797, IMG submission 187275) | Marine sediment microbial community from Cabo Rojo, Puerto Rico - PR CR 10% Liquid 1 (SPAdes) | ecosystem: Environmental > Aquatic > Marine > Coastal > Sediment | place: Cabo Rojo, Puerto...
GGGGAGCCGGTGGCGGGCGGGTCGGCGTCACCACGCGTCGTCGGCGATCATCTCCGGGTGCCAGCGGGGCTCCCAGACCAGCTCCGTCTCCACGTCGGTGACCCCCTCCACGGAGCGAGCGGCCTCGCGGATGCCGCGGGTGATGTGGGATTCCATGGGGCAGCCGGGCGTCGTGAGCGTGTGGACGACCCGGACCGCGTCGCCCGAGCGCTCGATGCCGTAGATCAGGCCGAGGCTCACCACGTCGAGCCCCAGCTCCGGGTCCACGACCTCGCCCAGGGCCGCGGGGACGTCGCCCCCGGGGTCGCCGCTCACGGGGATCGTTCGGCTGCGGCTCCGGCCGCCGCCGGCTCCTCTGTCCCGCCTCCGTCGACGGGTGCCGGACGACGGCGGGCCACCCGCCACATCTGGAGGACCAGGACACCGGTGCCGGCGGCGAAGAGCAGCGCCCCTCCCCGGGCCGCGGCCGCAGCCCCCGCCCAGACCGCCGCCGTGATTCCGGCCGCGCCCAGGCCCAGGAGGACCGTGGCCGCCGTGGCCAGGTGGTGCTCGAAGAGCTCGGTGACGCGGGGCACGTCCCGCTCGGCGGCCACGGGGCCGAAGCGGTGGTACCACACCAGGAAGGGCAGGATGCGGTAGTAGTGCCCCGCGACGAAGAGGCCCAGGCCGCCGATCACCAGGACGGCGGTGTAGGCCGCCGCCAGCCGCGGGTCCGCCGTGCCCCGGATCATGGCCGGCGGGCCCATGGCCACCGCCGCTCCCAGCAGGACGAGGGAGACGGCCACCAGCCGCATGCCCGGGTCCAGCTCCGGCTTCCTGCTGGCGCGGTAGTGCAGGACGCTCTGGACCAGGAACGCGGCGGCCCCGGCGGCCAGGAGGAGTCCCGCCACGGGCAGCCAGGACAGCGGCACCATGTGGTGGATCACCGCCAGCAGGGTCACGCCTCCGGCCACCAGCGCTGCGGCCAGGCGGCCCGGCAGCTCGGGGGCGCCGTGGCTCAGCAGGAACATGGGCATGAGCCGGTCGGAGACGCCGATCATGGTCATCAGAACCCACCCGGCCGCGGCGATGTGCATGTGGAGGCCGACCACGAGGAAGCGGCCCCCGAGGATCCCCCAGCGGAGGTTGGCGGCCAGGAGCACGCCGAGGACCAGGGAGGTGAGGAGGAAGAGGCCCGCCCCGGCCAGGCACCACCACGTGAAGTCGCGCTTCCGCGCCGCGGGCAGCGTCGCCGCCAGGTTGACCAGGAAGACGAGGAGGCCGGTCCCGAGGGCGGCGGCCCCGGCGAAGGAGGCCAGCGTGCGGCCCACCAGGAGACCGCCGACGAGCAGAAGGACGCCGGGCACGTACAGCCAGAAGGCGGCGTGGCCCAGCGTCTCCGACCGGATGGGCGCTCCCAGGGCCACGGGCAGGAGCTGGTAGAGTGCGCCCATGATGCTGGTCGTGATCCAGCCCAGGGTGAACAGATGCACCACGCCCACCACCGGAAGGGCGGCGAAGCCGCCGTCCGCGGCCGCCGGAGCCGCGACGAAGAGCCCGGCCGCCCCCAGGGCCAGGAACCCCAGGGCCGCGGCGAAGTGCTGGCCGGGCAGGCGGAAGGGAGGCGCCATCTCGGCGGCGCCTCCCGACGGGGCCGGCGACCTCACGCCGCGGTTCCGCTCCCCGCGCCGTCGTCGGCACCGTCCGCCGCGTCCCTCTCCGGATCGCCGTCCGCCTGTCCCGCCGCCGCTCCGTCCAGGGCCTCCAGGAGGCGGCCCAGCTCCACGTCGTGGTGCTCCGCCGCGGTGGCCAGCGGCAGCTCGCCGCCGCAGCAGGTGTCCAGTCCGAATCGCCGGAAGACGTCCCCGGCGCCGTCGATCTCCCGCATCGCATCGTGGACGGTGGTCGTCTCCGGGTCGATGCGTTCGGTGGCTCCCGTCATCGTGGCGCTCCTCGCTCGTCCGCTCTCGCCGTCGATCCCGCGCTTCCCGCGGTCACGCTCGCGTCGCGACAAGCGTAGGCCGCGGAGGCGGCGGTTGTCAAGGTTTACATGGTTCTAGCCAAGAAAACTTGACCTCCGGCGGGGCGATCCTACCTTTCGGCCCATCATGACCGAATTTCCCGACGACTTCGGCGCCCCGGGCCTGGGCGAGAGCCAGCGGGGGCTGCTGGTGGAGCTGAAGAGGAGAGGCGAGGCGACGCTGGCCGACGTGGCCGACGTCATGGGGCTGGCCACGGAGACGGTGCGGGAGCACCTGAACGCCCTCACCGCCCGGGGCCTCGTGGAGCGGGTCGGCAACCGCCGCGACGGTCCCGGCCGTCCACGCATCGTCTACGCCCTGAGCGACCGGGGCGAGGCCCTGTTCCCGCAGCGGGAGGGAGCCCTGCTGGGCGAGCTGGCCACGCACCTGGTGGAGAGCGGTCGGGAGGACGTGCTGGAGGAGTTCTTCGAGCGTCGAATCGGGGAGCAGCGCTCCGACGCGGCGGAGCGCCTGCGGGGGCTGGAGGGCCGGGAGCGGGTGCAGGAGGTGGCCCGGATCCTCTCGGACCAGGGATTCATGGCCGAGGTGGAGGAGGTGAACGGGAACGGAGACGCGCTCCTCCTGCGCCTCTGTCACTGTCCGCTCAAGGACCTGGTGGCGGCGTCCCGCCTCCCGTGCCGGGCGGAGAGCGAGTTCGTCGAGGAGCTGCTGGGGGAGAGCCTGACCCGGGAAGCGTGGATGCCCGACGGGGACCACAGCTGCACGTACCGCATCTCCCTCGGTGACTGAGGGCGGGACCCGGGACGCGTCGCGGCCCCCGGCCGGGATCCGCGAGCTGGTGTACCGGTACCGCGGCCCCCTGCTGGCGCCTCCGCTCCTGGCCGCCCTCCTCCTGGGCGGAGAGGCGGCCGGCGCGGGGGCGTGGGTCGCCGGGACGGGGCTCTTCCTGGCCGGAGCCGGGCTGCGGGTGTGGGCGCAGGAGCACGTTCGCTACCGGCTGGACGGGGCCCACTCCCTGGCCACCACGGGCCCCTACCGGCGGCTCCGGAACCCCGTGTACCTGGGGACGATCCTCCTCTGCGTCGGGGCCGTCGTCACCACCGGCCGTCTCTGGCTGGCCGCCGTCACCGCCCTCTGGTGCGCCGCCGTGTACGGGCCGGTGGTCCGCTTCGAGGAGGGTCACCTGGAGGGGAAGTTCGGCGACGACTACCGCCGGTACCGGCGCCGCGTCCCCCGCTGGCGGCCCAGACTCGGCGCGGGGCCGCTGGAGCTCGTGAACGGGGACTACCTGGCGCCGGCGCTCCGCGCGGAGGCGGGGACGCTCCTCGTGCTGATCCCCTTCGTGCTCCGGGCGCTTCTCTGACTCCGATCGCCGGACTCTGACCGCCGAAACGCCGGCGGTCCGGAGTGGGCCCGCCCGGCCCGCCCGCCTCAGCTCCCGGCGGACTTCCGGGCCTCCTCCTCGGCCTTGAGCACCGCGTGCAGGCGCTTCACCCGGTCGGCGGCCTCGCGCTCGTCGTCGCACCGCACGGTGACGTGGCCCAGCTTCCGGCGCGGGCGCGGGGACTTCTCGTACAGGTGGAGGTGGGCGCCGGGAATGTCCAGCACCGAGGGGATCTCGGGGATCGTGCCCAGCACGTTCACCAGGGCGGAGTGGCCCACCGGGTCCGTGAGGCCCAGTGGGAGCCCGGTCACGGCCCGCATGTGGTTCTCGAACTGGCTGGTCTCGGCGCCCTCGATGGACCAGTGCCCGGAGTTGTGCACCCGGGGGGCCATCTCGTTGGCCAGCAGCCGGTCGCCCACCTGGAAGAACTCGATGGCGAGGACGCCCACGTAGTCCAGGGCCTCCAGGGCGCGTCGCGAGTACTCCTCGGCCTTCCGCTGCACCGCGGGCTCCGTCTCCGGGGCCGGGGCGTGGGAGGCGTACAGGATGCCCTGCACGTGGTGGTTCTCCACCAGGGGATAGAACGCCGTCTCGCCGTCGCGGGCGCGGACGCCGAGCATCGAGACCTCGCGGTCGTAGCCCACGAAGCCCTCGAGCAGCAGCGGCTGGCCGCCGAGCTCCTCCCAGGCCTCCTCCACGTCGGCCCCGGTCTCGATGATCCGCTGGCCCTTGCCGTCGTAGCCGCCGTGGCGCGTCTTGAGCACCGCCGGCGGCCCCAGGTTGGCCAGCGCCGCGTTCAGGTCGTCGCGGCTGTCCACCCGGCGGTAGGGGGCGGTGTCCATGCCCAGGTCGCCGAAGAACTCCTTCTCCGGCAGCCGGTCCTGGGCCACCTCCAGGGCCTCCGGCGGTGGGAAGACGTCGACGTGCTCCTGGAGACGGCGGGCCGACTTCACGGGCACGTTCTCGAACTCGTAGGTGACCACGTCCACGCCCCGGGCGAACTCGTCCAGGGCCTCCGGGTCGTCGTAGTCGGCCTGGACCTGCTCGTCCAGCGACGAGGTCGGGGCCCCCGGTTTCGGGTCCAGGTGCCGGAAGCGCATGCCCAGCGGGTAGCCGGCCAGCGACAGCATGCGGCCGAGCTGGCCGCCGCCGAGGATGCCGACGGTGGTCTGCACGGGATCCTGGTCGTAGTCGTTCATCGACTCCGTCGTCGTGTCGGTGATCGTGGTCAGTGCGCTCTAAACGGCCGGGGCGGGACGGGATTCAGTCGCCGGCGGCGGGGTCGGGGTTCGAGAGGACCTGCTGCTCCCGCTCGTCCCGGAACTCCTGCAGCGCCTCGCGGAACCGGGGGTGCTTGTTGCCCAGGATCGACGTGGCCATGAGCGCCGCGTTCACGGCGCCGCTCCGTCCGATGGCCAGGGTGCCCACCGGCACGCCCCGGGGCATCTGGACGATGGAGAGGAGGGAGTCGACCCCGTTCAGGACGCGCGACTTCACCGGCACGCCCAGGACCGGCACCGTGGTCTTGGAGGCCGTCATGCCCGGCAGGTGGGCGGCCGCCCCGGCCCCGGCGATGATGACCTCGAGCCCCCGCTCCTCGGCCTCCTGCGCGTACTCGTACATCAGGTCCGGCGTCCGGTGCGCGGAGACGACGCGCTTCTCGTACGGCACGTCCATCTGCTCCAGCGTGTCGACGGCGTGACGCATGGTGTCCCAGTCGGAATCCGACCCCATGATCACGCCCACCAGTGGATCTGCCATCGGTACCTCGCGGTTCGGTTTGGCTCGGTTCAGTGCGTCTCGACCGCTGTGGAAAAGTCCGCCGTCGAGCCCCGGTCGACGGTTCCGGTCGCCGGACGGGGGTGAATTGTGGATAAGTCGGGGTGCCGGGACGGGGGGATCCCGCGGCCAGCGACGCCCCGGACTCCCCGTCCCGCCGGGCTTTTCGGCGGTCGCCGGACGATCGACCCGTCCCCCGCCCCTCTCGATCTCCCTCCCTATGGTTGTACGACCAAACATAGGGAGGCAATTCCGGGTGCACGGGGCGGGAGAGGGGCTTCTGGCGACACGCTCCGGCGACGCTCAATGTGCCGTCCGCGCGCCGGGACGGCCAACCCCGGCGCGCGGAACGTCGGCCCCGCCGCGGCCGTTTCCCGGGGAAGACAGGTCACCATCCGGAGGAGGAGAGACACGTGCCCGGTCCGCCCGAACTCGTCCGCTGCTCCCACGGCCGGGATCCTACCCGGGATCCACGCGCGCCGTCGTGAGCGGCGATCTCCTCCCCTGGCTGCTGCTGGCGGCCTACGGGGCGGCCTTCTGGCTCCTGTCGCCCACCTCCGGGGACGCCGCCGGATTCTACGGGGGACGGGACGAGTCCGGCCGGTCGCCGGGAACGGTCCTCCTCTTCGCCACGGTCTTCATCTCGTGGATCTTCGCCAAGTCCGTCACCAACGCGGCGAACCTGGGCGCGGCCCTGGGCCTGCCGGGGGCGGTGGCCTACGGCGCGTACTGGCTCTCCATCCCCGTGGCCGGCGTGGTCATCGTGTGGATCCGGGACCGCTTCGGCGTCCGCTCCCTCCCCGAGTGGGTGGCGGGCCGGTACGGACGGATGGCGGCCTGGGGCTTCCTGCTGGCCATCCTCATCCGCCTGTACAACGAGGTGTGGAGCAACACGGCGGTGGTGGCCGCCTACTTCGGCCCCCGCGGCTCCACGGCCTTCTACGCCGGCGCGGCGGGCTTCACGCTCCTCACCCTCGTCTACACGCTGAAGGGCGGCCTCCGCAGCTCCATCGTCACCGACGCCGTGCAGGCCGGCCTCTTCACCGTGTTCCTGGGGGGCGTGCTGTGGTTCGCGCTGCCGGAGTCGGCCGGCGACGTGGAGCGGGTGACGGGCTCCGGCCGGTGGACCCTCTCCGGCGGCGTGGACCTGCTGCTGGTGGCCGTGCTGCAGTCGGTGAGCTATCCCTTCCACGACCCGGTCCTCACCGATCGGGGCTTCCTGTCGGGCAAACGCGAGACGCTCCGGGCGTTCCTGCTGGCGGGAGCCGCCGGGTTCCTCGCCATCGTCCTCTTCGGGCTCATCGGCCTCCCGGCCTTCTTCCGGGACATCGCCGTCCACGACGACGCCCCCCGGGCGGTGGCCGCCACCATCGGGGGCGGCGTCCTGGCCTTCGTCAACGTGGTGATGCTCACCTCCGCCGGCTCCACGCTGGACTCCACCTTCTCGTCCCTGGCGAAGGCCGTGGACCGGGACGCACGGGGCGTCTACGACCTGGCCGGGGCCTCCTCCGCCACGGGCGGCGACCTCCTGGAGAGGATCGGGAAGCCGCGCCTCGGCCGGTGGGTGATGGCCGCGGCGGCGGTGATCGGGAACCTGCCGCTGCTCTTCGGCGCCCGGATCCTGCAGGCCACCACCATCAGCGGGACCATGGTCATCGGGCTCGCCCCGGCCTTCGTGCTGGGCGCCGTGGTGAAGGCGCCGCCGGCCTCCTTCCATCTGGCGTTCTGGAGCGGCCTGGCCGTGGGGGTGGCCGAGGCCGCCGGGTGGATCCCCGCCGCCGCGGCCGTGGGGGAGGGGAGCTACGCGACGCTGCTGGGTGCCAACCTGTGGGGACTCGTACTGGTCACGGTCCTCTTTCTCGCCCCCGTGGCCGTCTCGGCCTTGCGGGGCGGGGGAGGAGGGCGAATTGTGGGCCCGGACGCGTTTCCTTCACGCTCGCGGCGCGGTCCGCGCTGAACTCCCCGGATGCGATCTGCGGCTCTCCCGCCCCGTGACACGAGTCGACCGGGAGGGCCGTGGCGCGCGCCCGGGGCCGCCCACGAGCAGAGAGCTGCCACAGGAGGCTCCACCGTGCGACGACAGAGACTGCCAGCGCAGCTTTCCGCCGCTCTCGCGGCGGCGGCCGTCCTGGCCGCCGGCCAGCTCCTGACGCCGTCCCACGCCGCCGCCCAGGACCGGTTCGCCGACGTGCAGGTCGAGGCCCAGCACGTGAACGGCCGGGTGTACATGCTCACCGGGAGCGGCGGGAACATCGGCGCCAGCGTCGGGGGCGACGGCACCCTCATCGTCGACGACCAGTTCGCCCCCCTGTCCGAGAAGATCATGGCCACCCTGGAGAAGGTCGGGCAGGGGAACGTGAAGTACGTGCTGAACACGCACTGCCACGGCGACCACACCGGCGGCAACCCGGTGTTCGGGAAGACCGCCCCGATCATCGCCCACCACCACGTCCGGAGGCGGCTGGCCAGCGCCGAGATCCCCTGCGGCGGGGACAGCGCGCAGATGGAGCGGGCCGGCCTCCCGGTGGTGACCTTCGCCGACTCGGTGACGGTGCACTTCAACGACGAGCGGGTCCGCGTCCTCCACTATCCTCAGGCGCACACGGACGGCGACGCCGCCGTCTACTTCACCGACTCCAACGTGCTGCACGCCGGAGACCTCTTCTTCGCCGGCCAGTTCCCCTTCGTGGACCTGGACACCGGCGGAAGCGTCCAGGGCGTGATCGACGCCGTCGGCGACCTCCTGCGGAGGATCCCCGACGACACCCGGGTGATACCGGGACACGGCTCCCTCTCGGACGTGCAGGGGCTGCGCGAGTACCGCCGCATGCTCGTGGAGACGGCACGAATCGTTCGGAAGAGGATGGAGGCGGGCGCGAGCCTGGAGGAGATCCAGAAGGAGGGGCTGCCGGCCCGGTGGCAGGGGTGGTCCACCGACTTCGTCCCCGAGGACCGGTGGATCGAGACGATCTACGAGAGCTATTCGGGGTAGGATCTCCGCCGCGGGAACCCCGCGCGGCCGTGCCGTGACGCGAGACGAGACGTTCATCCCGAAGACCCAGGATCGACCGTGAGCACGTCGGAATCCGATCGAGACCGGGAGTCGTACGCCGGCGTGGACGGCTACAACGCCGGCTACGCCGAGGAGCTGGCCGAGGGACGCCTGCGGGAGCGGGGGATGGTCCCGCCGTCGCTGGCCGACTGGGCCGAGAACGGAGAGCGCGCCGCCCCGCGCGCGCCGGCGCCGGCGGCGGAGGCCGCCGCGGCGGGGCCGGAGACGCTCCGCGCCGTCCACGTGGCCGCGGCCCTGGTGCAGGCGCACCGGGAGCACGGACACCTGGCGGTGGAGCTGGATCCCCTGGGCAGCGGCGCCCCCGGCCACCCGTACCTGGACCCCGGCTACTGGGAGATGGACGAGGAGCGACTGGCCGACGTGCCGGCCTCCGCGCTGGGCATGGATCACCTGGGCGACGACATGCGCGAGGTCCTGGGTCGTCTCCGTGAGGTCTACTGCTCCTCCATCGCCTACGAGGTGGCTCACGTCGAGGAGCCGGTCCGGCGCGACTGGCTCCTGGAGGCCGCAGAGTCCGGCCGCCACCGGCGCGAGCTCTCGGGGGAGGAAGCCCGCTCGCTGCTGGAGCGCCTGACCCGCGTGGAGGGCCTGGAGCAGTTCATCCACCGCGCCTACCTGGGCAAGAAGCGCTTCTCCGTCGAGGGCCTCGACATGATGGTCCCCATGATGGAGGAGCTCATCGAGCGCTCCGCCGACGACGGGACCCGCGAGGTCCTGATCGGGATGGCCCACCGCGGCCGCCTGAACGTGCTGGCCCACATCGTCGGACGCTCCTACCGCAGCATCCTGGCCGAGTTCGAGGGGCTCGAGGAGCTGGGCCTCCAGAGCTCGGTGGCCGGCCAGGGGCTCGGCGACGTGAAGTACCACGTCGGCGCCCGGGGACGCTACGACACCGCTTCCGGGAAGCAGATCGACGTCTCCATGGCCCCGAACCCGAGCCACCTGGAGCACGTCAATCCGGTGGTGGAGGGCATGGCCCGGGCCGCCCGCGGGCTCTGGGCCCGGGGCGAGCGGCGGGAGGGCGTGGAACCGCTGGGGCTCGAGCTGCCCGAGGGTCCGGAGCCGGGGTCGGGCACCGCCCGGGCCCACGGCCACGAGGGCCCCGAGGTGCACGCCGGCGGCGAGGCGTCCCGCGCCGTCCTCCCGGTGCTGGTCCACGGCGACGCCGCCTTCATGGGGCAGGGCGTGGCCGCGGAGACCCTCAACCTGTCGCGGCTGCAGGGCTACGAGACCGGCGGCACGGTGCACCTGGTGGCCAACAACCAGCTCGGGTTCACCACGCGGCCGGAGGACGGCCGCTCCTCCCGCTACGCCAGCGACCTGGCCCGGGCCTTCGGGATGCCGGTCCTGCACGTGAACGCCGACCGGCCCGAGGCGTGCCTGGAGGCCGTCCGCTTCGCCGCCGAGTACCGCCGCGAGTTCCAGGAGGACGTGATCGTCGACCTGGTGGGGTACCGGCGGTACGGTCACAACGAGGGGGACGAGCCGTCCTACACGCAGCCCGGCATGTACGAGACCATCGAGGACCACCCCACGGTCCGCGATCAGCTCGTGGAGCGGCTCGCCGAGGAGGGCGTGGTCACCGAGGACGAGGCCGCCGACATGGCCGACGAGGTGAACGACCGCCTCCACGCCGTGAAGGACGAGCTGGCCGAAGCCGGGGAGGAAGCGGCCGCGGAGGGCGACGAGGTGGCCGAGACGCCCCAGGGCGAGGGGAGCACCACCTTCGTGGCGGAGCCCGACGTGAAGACCGCCGTCGCCGTGGAGCGACTGGAGGAGCTGAACCGGGGGATCCACGCCTGGCCCGACGACTTCCAGCCCTTCGAGAAGCTCACCGGGCTGATGAACAACCGGCGGGAGCGGCTGCACGAGGCCGTGGACTGGGCCTACGCCGAGGCCCTGGCCTTCGCCAGCCTCGTCACCGACGACGCGGTGGCCGTCCGGCTGGCCGGTGAGGACTCCGAGCGCGGGACCTTCAGCCAGCGCCACCTGGTCCTCCACAGCGACGACGGCGAGCGGACCTACATCCCCCTCCGTCACCTGGAGGACGACCAGGCCACCTTCGAGGTGTGGAACAGCCCGCTGTCGGAGGTGGCGGCCCTGGGCTTCGAGTACGGCTACAGCGCCATGGCCACCGACTCCCTGGTCCTGTGGGAGGCCCAGTACGGGGACTTCGTGAACGTGGGACAGGCCATCATCGACCAGTTCGTGGTGGCCGGCCGCGCCAAGTGGGGACAGGAGTCGCGGCTCACCATGCTGCTCCCCCACGGATACGAGGGTCAGGGCCCGGAGCACTCCAGCGGCCGCATGGAGCGCTTCCTCCAGCTGGCGGCCCAGCACAACATCCGGGTGGCCAACTGCACGACGCCGGCCCAGTACTTCCACCTGCTCCGCCTGCAGGCCCTGCGGCCGGACCGACGCCCGCTGATCATCATGACGCCGAAGAGCCTGCTCCGTCACCCGCAGGCGCGCTCCACCTCCGACGACCTGTCGGAGGGGCGCTTCCGGCCCGTGCTGCCGGACGGGGCGGTCGGGGACGATGCCGACGTCCGGCGGGCGGTGCTGTGCACCGGGAAGATGTACTACGACCTCACCGGTTCGGACCTCCGCGAGGAGCATCCGGAGACGGCGCTGATCCGGGTGGAGCGGCTGTATCCGTTCCCCGGCGAGGAGATCGGCGCGGCCCTGTCGGCCCTGGAGGGGCTGGAGGACGTGGTGTGGGCCCAGGAGGAGCCGGAGAACATGGGCGCCTGGCGCTACCTGCGCCCGAGGCTGGAGGGGCTGCTGGAGGGCTCGGACGCCATCGGGACCGGCGAGGTGGGGCTCCGCTACGCGGGCCGGCCGGCCATGGCCAGCCCCGCGGAGGGCTTCCACTCCCAGCACGAGGCCAACCAGGAGCGAATCGTCCGGGAGGCCTTCGGGGAGGACCCCGGAGAGGTGCACCCGTCCGGGGCGTCGAAGTCCGGGGAGCAGCGACGCGCCGACGCGGATCCGGCGGCCGGGGCCGACTGACGGTCAGTCCGTCACGCTGTCAGGGGCGGTTCGGGCCGGCCGGAATCGCCGGCCCGGGCGGGGGAGTCGCGCCGTAGGTAGAACGTAGAACGGCGCGCTGCGGGAGGGACTGAGGCGACTACCGGATCCGGCGCCGGATCGTCTTCCCCATGTCCTTCAGGTCGTTCACCACCTGGCGGTTGAGCCGCTTCAGGTCGTCGGCCCGGTCGGAGCCGGCATCCCGAATCTCCTCCAGCTCGGCCGACAGGTTCTCGTACTTCTCTTCCAGCCGCTCCACCATGGCCTTGATCTGGACCTTGGTGGCGGCGCGGCGCTCGTCGTGCTCCTTCCGGAGCTCGTTCGCGCGGTTCTTGTACTTCTCCAGCGTCTCTTCGGTCTCGTCCAGCAGGCTCTCGAACTGCGAAGCCATCTCGTGCTCCTGTGAGAGAGTGGGTGTCTGATCCGACGGGTCGGGGGCGGCCCCGACAGCCCGGGGCCAACTTCAATGATACCGGCGAGCCGGCGGAAAGAGCCGCCTCAGGGCCCGGTGCTGGCGGTTCCCTCGATCAGGGTCTCCCGGATGGGCACCTTGGGGAAGGTGCTGCTGTACAGCGCGAAGCAGAGGCTGAACACGCCCAGGAAGCCCACCGTGATGCCCACCTCGGTCCACCCGATGGGCACGCCCGTGCCCTGCCAGGTGGACGGGGCCACCAGCAGGAAGCGCTCGAGCCAGAATCCGCCCAGCGTCAGCACGCTGACGAAGGCCAGGTAGCCCGGGTTCATCTTCGGCTTGCGGAAGAGGAGCAGCACGAAGGGGAGGCCGAAGATGAGGATCATCTGCAGCGTGTAGAGCGGACCGAAGCCGCCGGTGGTGCGCTGCTCGAAGAAGACGGTCTCGTAGGGGATGTTGCCGTACCAGATCACCAGGAACTGGGACCACCACAGGTAGGCCCAGAAGATGGTGAAGGCGAAGAGCAGCTTCCCCAGGTCGTGGAACTGCCAGCGGTCCCACTGGTCGCTCAGGCCGTACTCCCAGTGGTACCGGTTGGCCATGATGGCCACCAGCGCCAGCATGCACAGCCAGCCGCCGATGAAGTAGTACGGCCCCCAGATGAAGCTCAGGAAGCCGGGCATGAGCGACATGGCCAGGTCGTAGGAGAGGAGCGAGAAGATCGCCGCCCACAGCAGGATGAGCGCCGGAGAGAGCTTGCCCAGGAGATTCCGGGAGCGCTCCACCTCCTCCTCGGCGCCCCGCCATCCGCTGGAGATCCACTTCACCAGGCTCCGCCGCCATCCGTCCAGCTCGTCGACGAGCAGCTCCGCGTCCGGGCGCAGCGAGGTCTTCAGGAACCAGAAGCTCAGCCCGTAGAGGACCAGGAGCAGGGCGCCGTTCCGGACGAACAGGTCGCCCTTCTGGAGCCAGGTCCGGTTCACGTGCGCGCCCTGGTCCTGGATCCAGGGCAGGATCTGATCCGCCCCGAACCAGAGCAGGAAGAAGATCACGAGGGACGCCGGGAGGAAGGCCGCCGCGGCCTCGGCGATGCGGCGGAACCCCTTGCCCCAGTGGCCCTTGGCCGCCTGGAGCCCGGCGCCGAAGATGACGCCCGCCTGCGAGAGCGCGGTCCAGAAGAGGAAGTTGGACCACGTGGCCTGCCAGGCCCGCTTCTCGGAGCCGGCCAGGAAGAAGGCGGCCAGCCCCACGCCGATGGCGCCGAGCGACAGCCACAGCACGCGCGCCGGGATCTTCCCCGGCACCGTCTGCAGGGCCCGCTCCGGCGGCACCACGTAGTCCACCGACTCCTCCGAGCTCATCGTCCCCGTGTCCTCACTCACCGTCGTTCTCCGTCGACTGGCTCGAGCCGCCCTGCTGGGACGCCGTGCGCTGCAGGTGGCGGACGTAGGTGACGAGCTGCCACCGGGTGTCCCGCGGGATGCGCCGGTAGGAGGGCATGAAGCCCCGCCCGTTGGTGATGATCCCGTAGATGTAGCCGTCCGTGTAGCCCCGCGTGCGGTCCGCCAGCAGGTTGGCCGTCGGAATGTACGGGAGCCGCCGCGGGTAGTCGCCGCTGTTGTTGATCACCGGGCCGTCGCCGGCGCCCGACTCCCCGTGGCAGGGGAGGCAGTAGTTCGTCCACGCCTGCCGGCCCTGCTGGATGTTGGCCGTCGTGGGCTCCAGCGGATTGCTGAGCGCCGTGTCCGCCTCGGTCAGCGTGTAGCTGCGCTGGCCGTCCACCGGGACGGCGCCCTCCGGCCAGGGACGGGGCTGCTGCTCGTAGGTCTCGATGGCCGGGCCGTCCACCATGAAGGCGAACGTGTCGACGTACTTGAGCTGGTCGTCGCAGGCCGCGGCGGCCAGGGCCACGGCGGCGACCAGGAGCACGGCCCGGGGGAATCCGCCGAAGGTGCCGGAGCGGCTCATCCCGCCACCTCCGGCTCGCGCTCCCCGTCGGTCTCCTCGATCTCCACGGCGCCGGCCTCCTCCATGACGTCGATCACGTCCCGCCGTCCGGGGCCCGCCCCCACGGGCACGAACACCCCGAAGCGGTCCACGGAGAACTCGGGCCGGTACTCGTCGGACATCCCCACCTGGGGACGCCGGCCGTGCACCAGCATGCCGATGAAGGCGAAGATGCCGGTGAGCAGGATCGTGAGCTCGAACATGACGATGATGAAGGCCGGCACCGAGACGATGGGCTTGCCCTGCGTGACGAGCGGGTAGGCGATCTGCGTGCCGCTGGTCAGGAGCCACCCGGTGAGACAGCCCGTGATGCCGCCGATCAGCGCCCACCGCTTCACGGGGCTGAAGTCCACGCCCTTGGCCTTCTCCAGCGACGGGGCCGGGAAGGGCGAGAACACCTTCATCTGGTGGTGCCCCGCCTCGCGGAGCCGCTCCACGGCGTCCTCGGTCTTCCCGAGCTCGGCGAAGCGGGCGAGCACCCCGTCCGCTCCGTCACTCATGGTGCCCCCCCTGTGCGTGCGCGATGTGCTCCTTCACCTCGGCGATGCTGATGGTGGGGAGTGTCTTCGAGAAGAGCAGGAACCAGAGGAAGAACCAGGCGAAGCTCCCGCCGAGGATGCTGATCTCGACCCAGGACGGCTGGTACATGCCCCAGGCCGCCGGCTCGAACTCGTGGGCCAGCGACGTGACGATGATCACGAACCGCTCGTAGAACATCCCGATGTTCACGAAGATCGAGATGGCGAACAGCGCCGGGATGCTCGTCCGGACCTTCCGGAACCAGAGCGCGGCGGGCACCACGACGTTGCAGAACACCATGATCCAGAAGGGCAGGCTGTAGCCGCCCGTGGCCCGCCACAGGAAGCTGGCCTGCTCGATCGGGTGGTCCGTGTACCAGGCCAGGAAGTACTCGGCGGCGTAGCTGTACCCCACGATCAGGGACGTGAGGAGCAGCATCTTCGCCATGTTGCCGAAGTGGTACTCCGTGACGTAGTCCTCCAGCCCGAACGCCCACCTCAGGGGCACCATGATGGTGATCACCATGGCGATGCCCGAGAAGATGGCGCCGGCCACGAAGTAGGGGGCGAAGATGGTGCTGTGCCAGCCGGGGGTGACGGCCATGGCGAAGTCCCAGGACACGACGCTGTGGACCGACAGGACCAGCGGCGTGGCGATGCCCGCCATGTAGAGGTAGGCCCGGCGGTAGTGCCGCCACTCCTCCACCGTGCCCTCCCAGCCCAGGGAGAGCGCGCCGTAGAGCTTGTTCTTCCACCCGCGGAACTTGTCCCGGAGCGCCGCGATGTCCGGGATGAGCCCGGTGTACCAGAACAGCAGGCTGATGGTGAAGTACGTGCCCACGGCGAAGGTGTCCCAGACCAGCGGCGAGCTGAAGTTCGGCCAGATCATCCGCTGGGAGGGGTAGGGCAGCAGGTAGTAGAAGTACCAGACCCGGCCCAGGTGGATCAGCGGGAAGAGGCCCGCCGTCATCACGGCGAAGATCGTCATGGCCTCCGCCGCGCGGTTGATCGTCGTCCGCCACCCGGATCGGAACAGGTAGAGGATGGCGGAGATGAGCGTGCCCGAGTGCGCGATTCCCACCCAGAAGACGAAGAGGGTGATGTAGACCCCCCACATCACCGGGTGGGTGATGCCGGCCACCCCCAGGCCCTCGTCGATCTGGACCCACCAGGCGTAGCCGCCCCACGCGACCCCGGCCAGCACCAGGCCGAGCAGGGCCCAGTACCGCCACGACGGGGCGGAGATCGGGCGCAGGATGTCCCGATTGGCGTCGGCCAGGGCCTTGTCCTCGTACCCCGCCTCTACTTCCACGTCTGTCTCGGCCGTAGCCATGCGCGTGTCCGTGTCAGTTCCCGTGGCCGCTCTCGGAGCCGCCGCCGTGGCCGCCTCCGCCGTGGCCTCCGCCCTCGCGGGCGAGCTCGGCGGCGGTGACGTCCTTCAGGTAGGTCACCGCCGGGCGCGTGTTGAGCTCCTCCAGGACGTGGTAGGAGCGGGCGCCCTTGGCGATGCGTGAGACCCGACTGCTGGGGTCCTTCAGGTTGCCGAAGGTGATGGCGTCGGTGGGGCAGGCCACCTGGCAGGCGGTCTCGACCTCGCCGTCCTCCACCAGGCGCCCCTCCTCCTTCGCGTCGATCTTGGCTCGATTGATTCGCTGCACGCAGAAGGTGCACTTCTCCATGACGCCCTTCTCGCGCACCGTGACGTCCGGGTTC
>Ga0207797_1001684_pt1 | contig 15870 bp, 13 predicted proteins | sample PRCRCaboRojoPR_6_FD_187275 | JGI IMG/M metagenome (GOLD analysis project Ga0207797, IMG submission 187275) | Marine sediment microbial community from Cabo Rojo, Puerto Rico - PR CR 10% Liquid 1 (SPAdes) | ecosystem: Environmental > Aquatic > Marine > Coastal > Sediment | place: Cabo Rojo, Puerto...
CGGGTGAGCGTCGAGACGTCGTCCGTCAGGCGGTCCTCGTGGCCGGCGTAGACGCCCTCGGTGTTCTCCCGGAGGAAGACGAGGTCCGTCTCGGGTCTGAGCGCGTCGACGCCGGGATACGCCCGCGCGGGCCGGACGTTGACGAACGAGTCGACCGCCTCCCGCAGCGGGAGGATCACGTCCGCGGCGGTCTCGCCGGCCGCCCCGAACAGCGTCGCGTCCGCCTCGGCGGCCAGGTCGTACGTCTCCCCCGGGAGCGCGGTCCCGGTCTCCTCGCGGACGGCGTCGCCGGCGTCCGCCTCGACGAACTCGAACTCGCCGACCTCGGTCAGGACGGCCCGTGCAGCGGGGACTACCTCGCGCCCGATCCCGTCGCCCGGGATCACGGCGATCGTCTGGGTCATACCTGACGGCACGGGGGGAGGGTCGTAAAACGCGCGGTTCGGCGCGGGCGTCGCGACCCCGGCGGGGTCGGGCCACCGGTCGCCGGCCGGCCGGGACACTCGTGCCGGGATCGCGTCGTGAGGTCAGTCGAACAGGAGCCGCGACGGCGAGAGTCCTGTAACGAGAGCCGGTCGAAAGTCGGGGTCCCGACGGAGCGGGACGTTACTCGCTCAGCGCGGGGAGGGACTGCCGATCCCGGATCGCCCGCTGTGGCCGCCGGGGCCGGACTCCAGCACGGAGCCGGTGACCTCCTTCAGCCGGCGGAGCAGCGTCGACTTGGCCTCGGCGTCGTCCTCGACCAGCGCGACGTCGAGCACCTCGGTGATGTGGTCGACGGGGATCACCTCGACCAGCTCGCGGTACTCGTCTTCGACCATCACGTCCTGGAGGTTCGCCCGCGGGATGATCACGCGCGACATCCCCGCCTTGGCGGCCGCCTCGATCTTGTGGGTGACGCCGCCGACGGGGAGGACGTCCCCGCGGACGGACAGCGAGCCCGTCATGGCGACCGACTGGTCGACCTCGAGCCCCTCCAGCGCGGAGACGACCGCCGTCGCGACCGTGACGGACGCCGAGTCGCCGTCGACGCCGCCGCCGCCGGCGCCGACGAACTGGATGTGGACGTCGAGCGCCGCCAGGTCGACCCGGGAGTACTTCTTGACGACGGCGGAGACGTTCTGGACGGCCTCCTCGGCGATCTCCTGGAGCTTCCCGGTGGCGATCACCTCGCCGGGGCCCTGTGCGGGGGTGACCTCGGCCATCACCGGCATCACGACGCCGGAGTCCTCCCCCATCACGGCCAGGCCGTTGACCCGACCGACGCGACCGCCGGTCGTCAGCGAGAGGTCGTACTCCTTCCGGCGCTCGATGTAGTCGTCGGCGATCTGCTGTTCGATCGAGCGGGCCTTCCGCTTGGCCTGGAGCACGTGCTCGCGGGTCGTGAGCTCGGCCCCCTCGCCGCGAGCGAGGTCGCCGGCGACGCGGACGAGCCCGCCCAGGTTCCGCAGCTCGAGGGTGAGGTGGCCCTTCCGGCCGGCCCGCCGGCGCGCCTCGAGGAGGACCTCCTCGATCGCACCGCTGGTGAAGTGGGGCAGCCGGCCGTCCTTCGCGACCTCCTGGGCGACGAACCGGGCGTACTTCCGGCGCAGCTCCGGGGTGTCGGCGACGGTGTCGTCCATGTACACCTCGTAGCCGTAGCCCTTGATGCGCGAGCGCAGCGCCGGGTGCATGTTCTCCATCGCGTCTAAGTTCCCCGCCGCGATCATCACGAAGTCCGTCGGGACGGGTTCCGTCTTCACCATGGCGCCCGAGGAGCGCTCGGACTGGCCGGTGATGGCGAACGCCCCCTCCTGGATCGCCGTCATCAGGTGCTGCTGGGACCGGATCCCCATCGTGTTGATCTCGTCGACGAACAGGACGCCCCTGTTGGCCTTGTGGATGGCGCCGGCCTCGACGCGGTCGTGGCTCGGCGTCTCCATGCCGCCGGACTGGTAGGGGTCGTGGCGGACGTCGCCGAGCAGTGCGCCGGCGTGGGCGCCCGTCGCGTCCTCGAACGGGGCGGTCGTCCGGCCGGCGTTGTCGATCAGGAGCTTCGGCACTGTCGCCCGGGTCCGCCGGCGACCGGCGCGGAAGACGAAGTAGACCACGCCGGCGGCCAGCAGCCCGAGCAGGAGGTTCCCGGTGAACAGCCCGTACGCGAGGACGCCCAGGACGGCGACCCACATCAGCAACCTGCGGACGCGGCCCTTCTTGGCCGCCTCCTCGCGGTGGGCCGCGACGATCTGCTCGCCCTTCCCCGCCGGGACCGTCCGGACCTTCGGCTCGTTGCCGTCGTCGGGGTTGTGGTAGACGAGGACGTCCTGGAGCTCCTCGTTGGGCAACAGCTCTGCCATCGCCTTCGCGAGCATCGACTTGCCCGTCCCGGGCGAGCCGATCATCATGACGTGGCGGCGCTGCTCGGCGGCCTTCTGGATCACGTCCCGGGCGACGTCCTGGCCGATCACCTGATCGATCAGCCGCTCGGGGACCTCGATCTCCGCGGTCGTCCCGACGTCGAGCCCGCCCAGCAGGTCGTCCTCGAGGTCGTCCTCGGCGGCTACCGGCGCGGTCGCCGTCGCCCCTACGGGAACCAGGTCGCCCTCGTCGTCGGTCTCGGCGTCGCCGGGGGCTTCGCTCCGGTCCCGGCCGGTCTCGCCGTCGACGGCGTCGGGATCGACCGCCCACTCGTCCCACTCGTCGGGCGGGATCGGGGGGCTGCCGCCGCCGCCGGGCGGACCATCGTTACGCTCTGTGTTCGTCTGCATAGAATCCCTTACACGTACAACGCTCTCTGATTTGATATACTTTCCTGGGGATCGCGTTCGGCTGACCACCACCGATCCGGTTCGGGACAGATCGGCGGCTCGAGCCGGGGTAACCCGTCTCCCGGTCGCCTCGCTCCGGTCTTTCGATCCCGCCCGCGCTCCCGTCTCCCTGCCGCTCTCGCTCCGATCGTACCAGATTCACGATACGAATCTGCTGGACCGGTCCCGGGATCGCTCGTCACGCCCGGAACGTGCGGGACGGGCGAGAGTACGGGCGCGATGGCACCGTCCGATCGAGGGGTCGAGACCGGAACTGGTCGTAGCGAGCACTGCTCGTGCGACTCGCAGACCCGTTCGACGAACGGCCGGTGTCCAGTCCCGCGAGGGCGGTCACATGAACATCCGGTCCTCGGGGTACTCGCCGCCGCCGGTCCGGTCGTCGAGCGTCTGTACCCGCTGTGCCAGCTCCGCGTAGTGGCGGCGTCGCTCGTCGGCGCGGGCCCGGAGCTCGGTCGGATCGACGTCGAGGTCGTAGAGGTCGTCGAGCGCCTCGAGGATCCGGACCGCGGCGTCGAGGTCGGGGCCCGGCGGGTGCGAGGGCGTGATCAGCGCGCCGACCGGGGCGTCCCGGTCGAGGCCCGCCGTCAACAGCTCGCCCGTGGGGCCGTCCAGGTAGCCGCCCTTCAGCGGCGCGACGTCGTGGCCCGAGACGCGGCGCTCGCGGAACGCCGACGTGCCGACGTAGAACACGCGGTGCTCCTCGGGGCCGTGCGGGTACGGGACGGCGTACGGCGCGACGAACTCCCAGATGCCGACGCCCGTGGCCCACTCCACGATCGCCTCCACGAACGGCTCGCCCGCGGCCGTCGGCAAGAAGAGCTCCCCGGTCAGCACCGTCACGTTCCGCTCGGGCGGCGAGTAGAGCCGGACGGCGTGGCGCGGCTCGCCGTCGGTGAACGGGGTGACGTCCGCGAGCCCCCGCGCCCGGACGTGGCCGACCTGCTCGGCGTCGGTCTGCGAGACCAGGTAGTCGACGACCGAGAGCCCGGCGAGCCCGGGGTTCGCCGTCGCCAGCACGAGTGACCCGCCGAGGTCGGCACCCCGACGGGCGGTCACCTCGAACTCGATGTCCGTCATCGTCCCCGCCTACGACGCCGAGGACAAAACGTACGGGGGCGACGGAACCGGGGGCGTTCCGGCGTCCCCCGGACCTCCGCCGCCCGAGAGGCGCTCACGCCGCACGGAACGCGCTCGCGAGCAGGTACGCGTAGAGGACCGCACCCACGAGCGCGAGCGCCTCGCCGACGCCGACGAGGGGATCGACGCCGGCGAGCGCACCGGCGATCTCGACGCCGAGCCCGCCGGCCAGACAGGCGATCGAGACGGACGCAGTGCGGTCGGTCGCCCCCGGCGTCGTCCCGATCGCCGGCGGGTAGAACTGGTAGGAGAGCCCGACGATCGTCAGCCCGAGGAACCCGAGCACGTTCGCGCGGAGGTGCGTCCGGACGAGCGTCCCGGTCGGGACGCCGGTGACGAACAGGAGCCCGACGCCGACGCCGACCAGCCCGGCGAGCGTCGCCGGGAGCACCGCGTAGAGGCCCACCCGCCGGCGGTCGGAGCGCGCGAACAGCGTCCAGTAGGCGACCGCGAAGCCGGCGACGGCGACCGTCTCGCCCGCCGCACCGAGTGCCAGCCACGGCCCGCGATGTCGACGAGTCCGAACGGCGACCGGTGGGTCGACCGGGTCGGCCGGCCTCCACCGCCGGGTCGGCGCGGCCCCGAACACCGGGGAGGCGGGCCCGGGGCTGTCAGGCTCGCGAGGCGAGCGTCGGGTCGACCGACCGACCGACGTACAGCAGGCTGGCCAGCAGGAGGACGACCGCGATCGGGACCAGCAGCTCGAACGTGGTCAGGAGGAGGCCGGTCGCCTGCACGCCGACCGCAACGAGGATCACGGGCCCGCAGCAGGCCGCGCCCGACAGCAGCGCCGGGAGGCCGGCGAGCGCCCCGGTCCGGTTCCTCGACTCGATACCGCAGGCTGCGGGGTGGCGCCACGCGAGGTACGAGACCGCGAGGTTGACGCCGACGAGCGCGCCCAGGACGAGGCCGATGGCGACGTTCACGGGGGCCACCAGCAGCCTGAGCACCCCGACGTCGACGCGGGCGATCGGCTCGAACGCGAGGAACCCCAGGCTCTGGAACATGCGCGAGAGCGGGTCCCGGACGATCAGCAGGTCGACCTCGCCGGTCCCGGGCCGGACGTGCCCGATCGCCGCGAGGTAGACCAGGAGGTACGCCAGCCCCGTGGCCACCAGTACCCACCGGGCGTCCCGCACCCGGACGGCGAGGCGGACGGCCAGGGCAGTCCGGCCGACGAGCGACCGGGCGCGTCCCACGAGACCCGACTGCTCCCCGCCAGCCTCCCCGGGTGGCGCCCCGGACCCGACGCCCGTTCCGGTCCCGGTCCCGGCGTCGGACTCCCCGCTCACGCCGACCCCTCCTGGTAGAGCGGGGTGTCGGGGTAGAAGCCAGCCCAGGCGAACCACATGGCGTCGAACGCCGGGATCTGCCGGAGCGGGAGGTTCCCCGGGGCGTAATCGCCGTCGGGCCCCGAGACGGTCGCGTCCGCGCCGCTCCCGGACAGTTCGAACGACAGCCCGTCGGGGTTGCGGTAGACGTAGACGGCGTCGAAGCGCGGGTCGTGGACCGCCAGGTGCGGGACGTCCCCGACGTCGCCCGTCATCGTCCCGACCTCGAACACCCGGTCCTTGTCGAAGGCGGCGAACCCCTCCGGCGTCCGGACGCCGGCGACGACGGCCTTCGCGGCCAGGCGGTCGTCCTCCTCGAGCGGCCCGAACAGCGTGTTGTCGCCGGTGTAGTAGCCGCCGCGGGGGTTGTACGACCCGTACGGGTCGCGGTTGTAGTCGCGCGCGTAGCCGGTCTCGCGCGTCATCACCCGGGTGTCGGGGTGGGCGGCGCGCCACTGCCCCCAGGAGGTCCAGACGACCGGGAACTGCCGGAGCGATCGCCCCTCGAACCGGCCGCGAACGGCGGTCCCGAGCACCTGCGGCCACCGGCTGTCCGTCGCACGGTCGTACATCACCAGGTTCGAGTTGACGAGTCGACCCGAGACGCCGAACGTCGTCCCGCCGCGCTCGAAGCCCAGCGTCGTCCCCGTCAGGGGGCAGTAGGTGATCGAGACCGGGACGTCCGAGCGGGAGTCGTCGCCGGGGAGCGCGGGGAGGACGTCGTTGGTGATCTCGTGCCAGACGAGGATCCGCTGGGGGTACGCCCGCGCCTCGCCGCCCGCGACCACGCCGAAGACGACGTCGCCGTCGTCGAGCCAGCCGTTCGCCTCGTCGGCCGACTGGAAACTCGGGTCGTCGACCGACGGGATGCCGTCCTTCGGCGGACCGCCCGAGACCGTCTCGTCGCGCAGGTGGTCGAACTCCCAGGCGACCGGCAGGCTGGACCCGGCCAGCGGGATCCCCGCCTCGGACGTGCTCGGCGTGTCCGTCGGCGCGTCGGTCGTCGTCCCGCCACCGTCGCCTGCCCCGCTGTTCTCGCCGCCGCTGCCGGTCCCGTCACTTCCGCCGCCGCCGTCGCCCCCGCTACTCCCGCCGTCCCCGTCTCCGCCACCGATCCCGAGACAGCCGGCCAGCGAGACCGCACCGGCCGCCGCCAGGACGCTCCGTCGAGTCGTGTGTCGGGTCATACCGGTGTGGACGGCTCCCTGACGCATACCCGTACCGCGGCGTGACGTGCGCCACGCATCCCCGGGCGGAGTATACGTCGCTCCACGCCCGAATCGGGGGGCAGCAGCCGGGACCGGACGTCCCCGAGCGCCGTGGCTCGCCGTCCGCGTCGACGATCGACAGCCGGGACGTCGGCGATCGACGGGCGGGACGACGAGGCCCGAAGCTCCGTGTGTCGGCACTCGGAGTCCCGCCGTTCGTCAGCGAGCGGCCACGAGTGACCGCTCACCCGCCGACGGTCACGATCCATTTGCGTCGCCGCTCGGCGAGCCGGACGCCCCGCCGTCGTCGTCGGCCCGTCGCAGCCGGTCCGCGATCCGACGGCCGACGGTCCGGGCGTCCGCCTCGACCACCTCGATCGGGTCGTCGACCCGGACGGTCCCCGGCGTCACCACGTCGGCACAGACGCCGCCGCGGCCCTGCTTCAGCGCCCGGGCGACGCCCCGTTCGCCCGCGACGCGCTCGACGTGTGCACACGGCGGTCTCGGTCGGGTCCCGCGGAGGACCGCGTCGCCGATCCGGACCGTCGCGCCGAGGAGGTCGTGGACGTCGACGCCGCGGGTGACCAGGTTCCGGCGGTGGCGCCCGTCCGAGAGGTCGATGTCGTACTCGTCGCGGATCTCGTCGATCGCCTCGCCCGCGACGAGCGTCACCTCGCAGACGTCGTAGGGGACGTAGTGGCCGGTCCCGGTCTGGTAGCGGTCGCCGGCCAGTCCGCCCTCGACCGCCTCGACTGCCCCGAGCCGCTCCATCGGCTCGCCGTCGGCCTCCGCGACGAAGATCGCCTCGATCCGTCCGGTCGCGCTCATACGGACGGCAGGGGTGCGCTCGGGAAATCGGTGTCGGCGGCTCGTGAACGGCTGCCGGTGCCCGTCGCGTCGACGACCACTCCCGTCCGAGCCGGCGACGCGCGTCAACAGATCATCTTGGGGTCGATGCCCATCCCCGTCAGGGCGTCGGCGTAGTCGTCGTAGGCCACCTGCACCGTGTACTCGGCGACCATGCGGGCGCGCTCCCAGTCCTCGCCGTCGCCCCGCTCCTCGAGGAGGGCGAGCCCGTCGGACAGCACCCCCGCGGTGTCCGTCTTCAGCTCCCGGAAGACGTCCGCGCGGGCCTCGTCCGCCTCGTTGACGAAGAAGCTAATGATCTGTGTGTGGGTTCGGAGGCTGACGAGCGGGCGTCCAACCATCCCGCCGGCGATCCGCTCGACGGCGTCCTCGCGACCCCGGAGGTACGCGTGCATCGGGCCGGGCTCGTCGTCCGGCTCGAACGACTCCCCGTCGGCCAGCTCGTCGAGGACGAGCCCGAAGTGTCGATCCTCCTGCCCGGCGACGGTCTCGAACGCCTCGCGCGCACCCTCGTCGGTCTCCCCGTCGGCCCAGGCCCGGAACGTCTCCCGGGCGGCGTACTCCGACTGGGCCGCCACCTCGAGCACCGCGGCTCGCTCGAGCGTCGCGTCCGTGAGCGCCACCAGGAGCTGCGAGGAGCCCAGGCGGTTCAGCTGCGTCCCCTTCGCCGTCTCGACCGTCTCGCGGAACTCGTCGCCGTCCATGCGTCGACGGACGGTACCGGACCGGTTGAACGTTTCCCGCCCCCCGACGTGGGGCGGTCGCCAGTCACTTACCGCCTGCCGGCCAAGCCTCGCCCCGGTGCCTGTCATGACCGACGAACGCGAACGGACGCGAGCACACGTCTACGTCTCCGGGCGGGTCCAGGGCGTCTACTTCCGGGCGACGACCCGCGACGAGGCGCGCGAGGCCGGCGTCGACGGCTGGGTACGGAACCTCGACGACGGCCGCGTGGAGGCGGTCTTCGAGGGGGGACGGGGCGCCGTCGAGTCGATGGTCGAGTTCTGTCACGAGGGGAGCCCGGCCGCGGTCGTCCGCGACGTCGAGGTCGACTACGGCGAGCCGAAGGGGGTCTCGGGCTTCCGGATCCGCTACTGATCGCCCGCGGGCGAGAGCCGGCGTCCGGCCTCCACCACTCCCGAACGAGATCGCCCCGAACGAGACCGTCGTCGGTCGATGCCGTACCCCGACCACGCCGCTCCGGGTCGTCGCTTCCAGCCGGCGTCGATCCCGGCAGTCACACTCCCGGCGATCCGTAACGGGTGCCGATACGTCGAGAACTTTAACCACGGCGCCCCCGGTACGCCAGCTATGGTCGTCGAACCGAAAGCTCGCGACCCCGGTGGCGACACCAGCGGTCCCGTCTTCTTCGTCTTCGCCGTCGTCTGCGTCGTCGGGCTCGCGGTGACGCTCGTCACGGGGTACCTCATCGTCCGTGGCCCGTTTCTCGGCGGTCCCGTCCTCCCCCCGCGCGTGCTGTTCGTGACGCTGGGCGGGTTCCTGGTCGGCATCCTCGCCTTCTCCTGGGGCGGCGCGAAGGCGCTCGGCGTCGGGACTCGTTTCTGAAGTTCGCCCGGGACGCTGCGGATCGCCCGCCGCGTCGAACGGACGGTCCCCGCGTCGCTGCCGTGGCCCGCTCGACGGACAGCGGGCGACGCCCGTCCGAACGCATCCCCGGCGTCAGCCCGACGACGGCTCCGGATCGGTGCCGTCCGACCCGTCGGAATCCGGGCCGCTGTCGTCGTCGCTCCCGGCCGACTCCCCGTCGCTCCCGGCCGACTCCCCGTCGCTCCCGGCCGACTCCCCGTCGCGATCGGTCCCGGTCGTCCTCCGGCGACGGACCGCCGAGATCCCCGAGTGGATCGTCTGGACCAGCACGTCGGCGATCGCGGTGTCGGCGCTCCAGATCGCCGTCTCCCCACCCGGCGAGCGGACGGAGACGAGCACGCGGTTGTCGTCGACGAGCAGGACCCGCCCGGTCCAGTCGACGCCCCGCTCGGGCGGCATCGCGAACGGCTCGAAGCCGTGCTCCTCGAAGGCCGCCCGGACGACCGGGTGCTCCGAGAGGACGAGCACGTCGACGCCGGCCTCGGCCCGCTCGGCGAGCGCCGCCAGCAGTTCGTCGGGCACGAGGTCGGGGTCGGCCGCCCCGTAGACGATCCGCCGGTCGGCCGAGCCGAGCAGTTCGATGACGCGCTCGGAGACGGCCTCCTCGCCCTGGACGGTCCAGACGTCCTCGCGACGCTCCTCGGGGCGCTGCTCGCGGTGGACGGCCTCCAGGAACTCGAACGCCCGGTCGCGCTCCTCTTCGATGCGGGTGGAGATCAGCTCCTTCGCCGCGTCGAGGCTCACCGGTCGATAGCGCTTGGGCGTGGACTGCTGGCGCTCCAAGAGCCCCCTGGCGACGAGTTCGTCGGCCGCACCGTACACCTGCGAGCGGGGGACGCCCGCCACCTCGTGGACCTCCTTGGCGGTGGCGACGCCGAGCCGCTGGAGGGCGACGAACACCCGCGCCTCGTAGTTCGAGAGCCCCAGCCGCTCGAGCGACTCGATGGCCGCCGACTCGTCGACGTCGCTCACGTGAACTCCTCCCGGTCGGGCTGGAGGGGATCCTCGTCCCGGTCGAACTCGACGCCGGCCTCGGCGACCCCGCTCCCGTCGTCCGGGCCGGCGGCGGGCCCGCCCATCGGAACCGCGGGGTCGTTGCCGACCGCACGGTCCCACAACACCAGCGCGGACGGCAGGACGAGGAGCGACGCGAAGAAGGAGTAGACGATCGACAGCGCCGTCAGGACCCCGAACTGGCCGAGCACCGACAGCACCGCGAGGACGAGTACACCGATCCCGAAGGCGGTGGTGAGCATCGACCCCGCGAGCGCGCCGCCGGTCCCCTGGACGGTCCGGGTCAGGGCCGTCGCGAGGTCGTGTTCCCGCCGCTCGTCGACGAACCGGTGGACGACGTGGACGGAGTAGTCGATCCCGAGCCCGATCGTCAGCGCGAGGATCGTGGCGGTGAAGGCGTTGAACGCGATCCCGAGGACGCGCATCGAGCCGGCGATCGACGCCACGGCCACCACGATCGGCACCATGTTGGCGAGCGCCAGCGACGCGCGTCCCTCCAGGATCCGGTAGATGAGCAGGAGGAACACCACCGTCCCGGCGAGCGCGATGGCGAGCGACTGGAGCGCCGACTGGAAGATGAGGTCCGAGATCTCCTGGAAGACGACGACGTTCCCCGTCGCGATCGCGCGCATCCGGAACCGGTCGGCGACCGCCTGGGCGTCGGCCGTGATCTCGTCCTGGTCGGCGTCGGCCTCGGCGGTGTAGACCACCTTCGCGCTCCGGTGGTCCGCCGCGAGGTACTCGCCGGCTCGGTCGGCCGACGACGACGACTCCAGGTAGTCGTAGATCTCCCCGAGGTTGTCGTCGGGGATGCCGTTGCCGTTCGCGTCGTTCCGGTCGACGAGCCGCCGGAACTCGGGGTCGCGCGCGGCGTGGTCCCGGATCACGGTCACGATGCTCGTCTCCTCGGCGTGCCGGTCCTCGCTGACGAGCGTCCCGGGCGGGTCGTCCCCGGCGCGGTGGATCTCCTCTAAGGCCGTATCCCGTTCCAGCTGTCCCTCGACGTAGATCGTCACCGAGTCGCCCTGCGAGGAGGTGAACTTCTCCTCCAGGAAGTTGATCGACGCGACCACGGTGTACGTCCCCGGCGCGAACGGCTCGGGGAGCGACTTCAGGTAGCCCGGCACCTCCTCGGGCGGGAGGAAGTCCTCCTGGGTGAACGTCGTGTCGACGCCCGTGGCGTACGCGCCCATGCCGGCGCTCCCGACCAGCGCGATCACGAGGACGAGCACCGGCGCCCGGCGGGCGAACCAGACCCCGAGGGTGAGCGCGCTCCCCAGCGCGCTCCCCTCGCTCCCGAGCGGCGTGTCGCTGAACGTGGGGATCGGGTAGCGCGTCCGCGCCCGGTCGACCCCCACCTTCAGCGCCGGGAGGAAGATCCCGAAGATGAGGAACGTAAAGAGGATGCCGAACGCGGCGACGATCCCGAAGTCACGGATCGGCGGCAGGTCCGACACCAGGTTCGAGAGGAAGCCGATCACCGTCGTCCCGGTGACGATGAAGAAGGCGACGAACAGCTGCCGGGTCGCCAGCCGCATCGAGGTGTCGATGTCGTTGCCATCCTTGCGGTCCTCCCGGTAGCGGTTGATCGCGTGGATCCCGAAGTCGATCCCGACCGCCAGCAGGAGCGGCGGGACCGAGATCATGATCTGGTTGAACGGGATGCCCGCCAGCCCGAGGAAGCCGAACGTCCAGACGATCGCCACCGCGAGCGCGAACGTCCCGAGCAGGAGGTCGACGAGGTCGCGATAGGCGATCACCAGGAACCCGACGATGAGGAGGACGGCCGCGGGCGTCACGATCAGCAGCGAGTCGCCGATGACCTGCCCGAACTCGTCGGAGATGATCCCCGAGCCGAACACCGTGATGTCGCCGCCGACCGTGGCGACGACGCGCTCGGCCTGCAGCTGGATCGGCGTCAGGGGGCTCGAGCCGCCCTGACCGGCCTGCGAACTCGACAGGCCCGCCGGCAGCGTGTGCTGGACGACGCCGATGGTCGCGGAGGCGCTGGCGGCCTCCTCGTTGAAGTCGTTCGAGAGCGTCCCGGTGAACCGCGGGTTGTCGGCGTTCTGTCGGATCGCCCGGTCGATCTCCGAGGGCGTCGCCCGCTCGACGGCGACGATCTGCGCTTCGATCGTGGTCGCCTCGGGGTCGAGCGTCGAGGCGACGAGCCGCGCGGCGGAGGTCGTCGAGGAGACCCGGAGGTCCGGCTCGGCCTGGAGCCGCTCTTGCGCACGGAGCATCCGGAGCAGCTCCGGCTTGGAGAGCACGTTCGGCGCCGACTGGATCAGCTGCGTCGAGCCGACGTCGTCGGTGAACCGCGGGCCGAACTCGTTGTTGACGCTCGTCAGCGCCTCCTGTGCGGGGGTCCCCTCCGCGAACTGCTGGGTGCCCGACTCCGTCGAGACGTTGCCGAGCCCGACGGCGAAGACGGCGGTCACGAGCAGGAACGCGAGGATCACACGCCCGGTCCGGTTGACGATCGCGTGCTCGACGCTCGCCACGAGCCGCTCGAACCGGCCGTCGCGCTCGCCCGCGCCCGCCGTTCGCGTCGACGACCCGGACGCGCCCGTCGACCCGTCGGTCCCGGCTGGCCGTGCCCCCGGCGGCGAACTGCCGCCGGACGCCGACCCGCCGCCCGACTCCGGCGCGGACCCGGAACCCGAACTCGAGTCGGACATCTCAGTTGCGCCTGCGGTAGAGCACCACGCCGGCGCCGACGATCACCAGCAGGAGGACGCCGCCGACGATCGGCAGCGGGAACGAGCTCTGCTGTTCGCGTGGCATCACGTTGACCGGCAGCTGGTAGGTGTCCGAGATCTGCGTGTCGCCGCCGGCGTCCTCGTAGCGGAAGTCGAGCTGGACGGGGTACGCCTTCACCAGCGCGGAGCCCGACGCGCTCAGGTCGAAGACGAACGTGGTCGACTGGCCGGGCTCCAACCGCCCGACGAACGCCTCGTCGTCGTCCGACGAGAGGGGCGACTCGGTGTAGAGCTTCGCGGAGACGTCCGTCACCGGCTCGTCGAGCGTGTTCGTCACCCGGACCTCCAGCCGGCTGCTGCTCCCGACCTGGACCGTGGCGTTGACCGGCTCGAGGTCGAACTCGTCGCGCTGCTCGGCGATCGTCGTCCGGACGTCCAGCGTGTCGGAGCTGCGCTGCTCGTCGTCGACGTCGCGGTACCGGACGACGAACGAGAACTGGCGCGGGCCGGCCTCGGCGTCCGACGTCGCCTCGATGGCGAAGTCGAAGTCGGCCGACTGGCCGGGTTCGAGCGTCCCGACGGCGTACTCGGTCTCGATCGGCGTGACGGTGCTACTGCTCGTCTGGAGGACGACGACGGCGTTCCGGGCCGGCCGCTCGCCCTCGTTCGTCACCGTCCCCGAGAGCGTGCCCTCCTCGCCGGCGCGCAGCGTCGACTCGACGTTCGTGACCTCGAACGTCTGCTCGGGCACGGGCGTCATCCCGACCGTCAGCTGGCTCGAGGTCGCGTCGTCGCCGTCGGTGTCCTTGTAGTTGACCCGGGAGTAGAGCGTGTAACTCCGCGTCTCGGCGTCCTCCGAGGCGGTGATCTCGTACTCGACCGTCTTCGTCTCGTTCGGCTCCCAACTCCCGACGAACCGGCTCGCGGTGGCCGACTGGCCGAACCGGAGGTCCGCCGTCCGCGACTCGAGCGTGACCGAGGCGTTCGTCGCCCGCTCCTCGCCGACGTTCGTCACCTCGACGGTCACCGTCCCGGTGCCGTCGACCGGCACCGTCGAGCCGACCGTGCTCGCCTGGAACCGGGCCCGCTCCTCGACGTGGACCCACGCGCACTTCGTCGTCGTCAGTTTGTCCTTGATGTCGAACTCGTGGGTAATGTCCATCGGGATGCAGTACCGCCCCGCGGGCGCCTCGGTCGGCACCCGGACCCGTGCGGTGACGGTCTTGAACTCGTTGTTCCGCATGTCCCCGATCACCTTCGTCCCGGTCAGGACGGTGAAGGGCGTCTTCCCCTCGCGGAACTCGACTTTCACGTTCCGCGCCCGGGTCACCCGGTCGGTCAGGTCCCGCGGCGTGTTGACCATACTGATCGTCAGCTGGTTCACCTGCCCCGGAGTCACCGTATCCTCGGCGACGAACACCTTGAAGTTCGGGTCCTCCTGTGCCGTCACCGTCGCGGTCGCGAGCGACGGGACGACCAGTACCAGTACCACAGCGAGCGTGAACAACCGTTTGCGTGTCATGTGTTCCTCTGCCCGATCGACGGCGGGGCGGGCGTTCCCCTGCCGACCGCAGTCGGCGCTTACCGCCCTCTGGATCCTCTGCCATATAAAGGGTTGTATTTCTCTACAAACAACCCGATGGTTCGTATTGTACGATGGTACTAACAGCGACTCCGATCGACGTCGCGATCGCCGTCGACGGCCCCGTCGTGGGGCTGCTCGGTCGTCGAGGTTCCGGAGCGCTGTCGACACCGAACGAGGGGAGCTGTACACTCACCGGCGGGTGGGGAGGTGGCTTCCGAGGAGCGCCGGGCGCACTGCCCGCGAGGACGCGACGTCGGATCCGGGCCCGATCAGTTCGCCGTCAGGTACTGTCGCTCCAGGTGACGGACCACGGCGTCGACGGTGTCGTCGTCGTAGGTCCAGACCCCGACGAACCGGTCGTCCTCGCGGGGCTCCGCGAGGAGGACACAGCGGTCAGTGGGCACCCGTCCCCCGTCGAACGCGACGAAACGGGTGTGACGGACCTCGTCCGAGCGCGTGAGGTGAACGGTGGCGTCGCCGAGGTCGGGCCCGTCACGGCGCCCGTCGGGGACCGCGTAGGCGTGGACGTCGAGGTCGGTCGCCGCCAGCCGGGCGTAGACCTCCGCCTCCGCTGCCATCGTCTCGACCGTCCGGAAGCCGGCGTGGATCGATCCGGTCGCCGCACGCCAGGCGCGGTCCTCGATCTCCCTGGAGGTCGCCCGGAGCTGCTCGGCGTCGTACGAGGAGAAGGAGGTGTGATCCATGTAGCCGTGGAGCTCGTCGAGGACGTCGGCGGTCTCCGCCCCGAACGGCGGATCGAGGTCGCCGATCTCGACGGCCGCCAGCGCCGTCCCGTCCTCGCTCAGGACCGCGTACCCGCCGGGAGCCTGCCCGGCGGCGGCCGATTCGACGACCACCTGCTGGGCTACGAAATGCTCCCTGAGTTCGCGAGTCAGTCCGGGGGGCGGATCGAAGAGCGTGAGCGTCCGCTCCCGGCGCTCGATGTCACGGATGATCTCGCGGAGCGTCATCCCATCTTATCGCGGCCTACGCCGTCGAATACAAAAGGGTTTGGCTCGTACGTCAGTGCCGGGTGCTCCCGCAGGAGCAGGTGGAGGGCGGCGTGGACGATCGCGAACGCGTCGAGGCCGACCTGGAACGGGACCGATTCGAGGTTCCAGACGACGAAGACGACTCGCCCGTCCCAGCTACTGCGCGATCAGCCCGCCGTCGACGGCCATCGGGAAGCCCGTGACGTACGACGCCTCGTCCGAGCAGAGCCAGACGACCGCGGCGGCCACCTCCGAGGGATCGGCCATCCGCCCGATCGGCTCCGTCGCCACCAGGCCCTCCTTCGCCTCCTCGTCCCCGCCGGTGAACCGCTCGATCATCGGCGTGTCGATGACGCCCGGACAGACCGCGTTCACCCGGATCCCCTGGTCGGCGTACTCCAGGGCCACCGACCGGGTCAGTCCGACCACGCCGTGTTTCGACGCGTAGTACGGCGTGAGCCCCGCGCCGCCGACGAGCCCGGCGATCGACGACGTGTTGACGATGGCGCCGCCGCCCGCCTCGAGGAGCTCCGGGATCTCGAACTTCATCCCGAGGAAGACCCCGCGCAGGTTCACGCCGATCACGCGGTCGAACTCCTCGACCGTCTGGTCCGTGATG
>Ga0207797_1001685_pt1 | contig 15859 bp, 10 predicted proteins | sample PRCRCaboRojoPR_6_FD_187275 | JGI IMG/M metagenome (GOLD analysis project Ga0207797, IMG submission 187275) | Marine sediment microbial community from Cabo Rojo, Puerto Rico - PR CR 10% Liquid 1 (SPAdes) | ecosystem: Environmental > Aquatic > Marine > Coastal > Sediment | place: Cabo Rojo, Puerto...
CTGGGCCCTGGAAGTGGTGCGGTCGGACGCCTTCCACCGCTACACGCAGATGAACACCCTGGACGCCCTCTTGAACCTACGGCTCGACATCTTCCTGGACGCGCTGAAGCACCTGGTGCTGCCGGTGGCCACCCTGGCCTACCTGAGCTGGGCCTATCTGCTGCGGGTGACGCGCTCCTCAATGCTGGACACCCTGAACCAGGACTACGTCACCACAGCACGCTCGAAAGGGCTGAGCGAGCGGCTGGTGATCCGCGTCCACGCCCTGCCCAACGCCCTGATCCCGGTGGTGACCGTCAGCGGGCTGACCCTGGTGGGCCTCCTGAACGGCGTGGTGATCACGGAGACGGTGTTCAACTACCCCGGTATGGGCTCGTTTCTATCGGAGGCGGCACTCTCTCTGGACATCGTGTCGGTCCTGGGGGTTACGCTGGTGAGCAGCTTGATCCTTGTCTGCGGGAATCTGATCGTCGACGTGTTGTATGGATGGATCGATCCCCGGATCAGGCTGCAGTAGTCGACCACGAAGGAGACAGCATGCGCAGACGGAATGCGGTGCAGGTGTTGAAGAAGCTGCTGGGCAATCCAACGTCGCTGGCCGGTCTGGTCCTCCTGGTCCTCTTCGCCGCTGTGGCGGCAGCAGCCCCCTGGATCGCGCCGGTGCCCGAGACGTCTCGGAACCCGTACATGATTCCTCGCGACGGATTCAGCTCGACGCCCCGCCCTCCAGTTGAGGGCCATCCCCTGGGGACGACGGAGGGTCAGTACGACATCCTCTACGGCGTGGTATGGGGGGCCCGCACGGCATTCCGGGTCGGCGTGATGATCGCCCTGTTCACGACGCTGATTGGGGTGTCCGTCGGCTCGATAGCGGCGTTCTACGGCGGGATAGTCGATGAGGTTCTGATGCGGATGACGGAGATCTTTCAGGCGTTCCCATTCCTGCTGGCGGCCATCACAATGACGTCGGTGCTGCAGACGATTTACGGCCGCAGAGCGGCGGGGGCCTTAATGGTCGTGGCGAAGGGCATGGCCCTGTTCGCCTTCGGTCACAACCCGACCCAACCGGTCGATCCGATACAGCTGCGCATCCTCACCGGCATGCTGGCGATCACGCTTTTTGGATGGATGACGTACGCCCGTGTGATCCGGGGGAGCATCCTGGCGGTCAAGCGGAAGGAATACGCCATGGCGGCCCAGGCGATCGGGGCTGGCAACATGCGCATCCTCTTCCGCCACCTGCTGCCCAACGCCATCTTTCCGGTCATCGTGATCGCCTCGATGCGCATCGGCTCCTACGTCCTGACCTTCGCAGCTCTGAGCTTCCTGGGGCTGGGCGCCCAGCTGGGGTACGCGGACTGGGGTCAGATGATCAGTCTGGCGCGGAACTGGATCCCGTCGCTGGCCGATCACTGGCACATCGTGGTGTTCCCTGGGGCGGCGATCGTGCTGTTCGTCCTGGCCTGGAACCTGGTCGGCGATATCCTGCGCGACATCTTCGATCCGCGCATGCGCGTCCAGGGCATCGGGTAGGCGGTCGCGCGGGGCAGAGGGGATGGCTGCGCGGCAGGGTTGAGGGTGTTCTATGTTGGTGGAGAAGGTGCAGATGACGCCCCCGAGACGGTGGCTGCGAGCATCTGGTGCGGCATTGCTGCATCCGGCGCCCCCGAGACGGTGGCTGCGAGCATCTGGTGCGGTATTGCTGCATCCGGCGCCCCCGAGACGGTGGCTGCGAGCATCCGGTGCGGCATTGCTGCACCCGACGCCCTAGAGACGGTGGCTGCGAGCATAGACTGCAGCGCCGGATCTCTACCGCAGAAGGCTGTATTCTGCTGCGAAAGCGTGTCTACAAAGGGGGGGTTGATGCGGGCGGGTGACTGTGCTATACTGGTGCCAGGAGCGTTTCGACGCCCCCGAGACAGTGGCTGCGAGCAGATACTGGAGGGGCACCGCGAGGATGAAGCAGATCGAGCACCCGTCCGAGGCGAAGCTGAACGCCCTCTACCGGCTGGGGCAGCAGTTGATCCTGCTGCACGACGAGGAGGCGATCGCCGCCACGGTCCTAGAGATCGCTGAGGGCGTGCTGGACTTCGGCGACAGCGAGTTCCTGCTGGTGGACGAGGCGAACCAGGAGCTGTTCGTCGGCGCCCACCGAGGGGAACTCCACGTGGCGCGGGATCTGCGGCTCTCCCTGGATGGGGATGAGGGCATCACCGTCGCTGCGGCAAGGAGCGGCCAGCCGGTGTACGCCGCCAACGTCGCCGACGAGCCGCGCTACGTGGACGCCGGCTTCGCCGCCGCCTCCGAGCTGGCCGTGCCGGTCGAGACCGAGGGCCGTCTGCTGGGCGTGATTAACGTGGAGAGCCGCCAGCGAGAGGCGTACACCTCCGCCGAGGTGAAGCTCCTGTCCATCCTGGCGTCCCAGGCCGCACTGGCGCTGGAGAACGCTCGCCACCACGCCCAGGAACGCGACCAAATGGAGCAGTTGGCGACCATCAACCGCATCGCCCGACGGATCACGGCCACCCTCGACGTTCGGGAGACGCTAGACGGCATCGTCGAAGCTGCCTATGAGCTGATACCCTGCGCTCTGGCGGAGATCAGCCTGTGGGACGAAGGCTCCCAGACGCTGACGCTCCAGGCCCTCCGCTGCGAGCCAGAGCGTGCTTTCCCCATCGGAAAGACGTATCGCCCAGGCGAGGGATACACGGGCTGGCTGGTGCGCCACGCGGAACCGCTTCTCGTCTCGGACACGGAGGTCAGAGAGGATATCCAACCTGATCTCCTTCCCGGAGAGCTTCCCTTCGCATCCTATCTTGGCGTGCCCCTGATCGCCAGCGACGAGCTGATCGGCACGCTGGTGCTGGTCCGCGACGAGGGTGAGAGCTTCGATGAAGACGATCTGGCGCTGCTGGAGAGTCTGGGGGCTCAAGCGGCCGTCGCCATCCGCAACGCGAGTCTGTACGAGGAGGTGACGCGCCGGCATCGGGAGCTTGTGGCCCTGAATGCCGTCGCCGCCGCCACCAACCGCGCTCTCCGTCTAGAGGCGCTGCTGGACGATGCGGTGGCCCGGGTCGTCAGCTGTATCGAGGCGGACGGCGGCGGGATCCGGCTGCTCGATCCAGCGACGGGCACGCTCTCCCTCTCAGTCACCCAGGGGCTTTCTGAGGCCTACGTCGCGCAGGTCAACAATCTCCACCTGGGTGAGGGCATCGTAGGCGACGTAGCTCTGACCGGGGAGCCGACTCTGCTGGCCGACATGCGAGAGGATCCACGCACGCCGTCCGAGATTCTGGCGCCGCTGAAGGAAGAGGGCATCCGGTCCTTCGCCGTGGTACCCCTCCGTTCCCAGAAGGAGGTCATCGGCACGCTGGGCGTCGTCTCCAAGACCAGAGGGGCCTTCGGTCCGGCCGACGTCGATCTGCTGACAGCTATGGGGCACCAGATCGGCATTGCCATCGCCAACGCGAAGCTGCGTCAAGAGGCCGTAGACGCCGAGCGACTGGCCGCCGTCGGTCAGGTGGCAGCCAGCGTGGCCCACGAACTGCGCAGCCCCTTGGGGGGCATCATGCGCAGCGCAGAGTTCCTGGCGCGACCGGAGCTCTCGGCGTCCACCCGCCGCAAGCTGAGCGACGCGATCGTGGCGATGTGCCGCCGGTTGATCAACACGTCGCAGGAGCTGCTCGACTACACCCGCGGGGGGCGCATGGCGCTGCGCCGCGCGCTATGCTCACTGCCCGACTTCCTGGAGGAGGTGCTGGAGGTCCTGCGGGTGGACTTCAGCGACCGCGGCATCGGAGTGGAGACCGAATGGGGCTACCAGGGGAGGATCCGCATGGATCCCGATCGGATGGCCCAGGTTGTGTACAACATCGCGGCGAACGCGCGCGACGCGATGCCGCACGGAGGGCAGCTCACCGTCTCCACGGAACGCGTGGGAGAGACCGTCGAGCTGCGGTTCACGGACACGGGCCCGGGCGTGCGGGAGGAGCTGAGGGCGCGGATCTTCGAGCCCTTCGTCTCCTACGGCAAGCGAGAGGGAGCTGGACTGGGACTGGCCATCGCGGAGCGCATTGTGGAGGAGCACAGCGGGAGCATCGACCTCGAGAACCCGGAGGCGGGCGGCGCCAGGTTCATCGTGCGCTTACCGCTGGGTCAGGCGGCGTCGGGAGAAGGACCTTCCTAGAGTGAGTCCCTCTCCTCCGGCTCGATCCACTGGCGCTGGATCGCTCGTACGACCGCTTCGGTTCGGGAGCAGACCCCGAGCTTATCATAGACGTGGGTCAGGTGGGCCTCGACGGTACGCACGCTGATGTCGAGCTGCTGGGCAATCTGGCGATTGGTGAAACCGGTGGCGACCAGCTCCAGCACCTCCAGCTCCCGGTCGGTGAGGGGTGACAGATCCTCCTCGATCCGTTCCTCGCCGGTCAGATAGCGCACCACGACGGAAGCGACCGCCGGGGGGAGCACGGATTCACCGCGGGCCACGGCACGGATGGCCTCCATAAGCTCGCTGAGATCGACGGTCTTGGGCAGATAGCCGGTCGCCCCGGCCTTGAGCAGGTTGATGACGTACTGCTCCTCCTCCCGAGCCGTGAGGACCAAGACGCGGCATTCCGGAAGCGCGTCGGCAATGCGCCGGGTGGCCTCCAGGCCGTTGAGATGGGGCATGGCAATGTCCATAACCACCACGTCGGGTCGAAGCTGGCGCGCCAACCTGACGGCGTCGACGCCGGTGCCCACCTGTCCGACGACGCGCATGTCCGCTTGATGGTCGATGATCTCGGCCGTGGCCTCCCGGACAACGGCGTGGTCCTCCGCCAGGAGGACGGTGATGGCTTCTCCCATCGGGCCCTCCGTTGATCGTTCAGACGCCTTCCCTCGCGCCATCAGTATATCATATCGGGACGCGGGACGTCAATGCCAACATCGGGGGAACTGCCGGGGGCCGGGATTTGGCAATCCCTGGCGAGCGTATGGATCCGGGGGGGCGTGTGGATCAGGCCGAGGGCCGGGGGGGAGGTCGACGACCACGATGGACCGTCCCGTCAGAGCTGCTCTATCCAGCCTTTGGCCCTATGCCACACGTGGTGCAGTCGCTTCATCATGCGGATGAAGCGGCCACGCTCATAGCCCTCGACTACGGCTCTCAGACGGGCGATCTCCTCTTCCTTCTCGCAAAGAGCTTGACGGAGCTCAACAACCCTCCCATCCCCATCCTGATCCAGTGCCAGGTTCCTCAAGGCATCCAAGACGCGAGGATCGGAGAGTATTGAAGGCTCGGCATCGGTCAGGGCGCGGGCGATGTAGTCCCGAACGTTCCGATTGGGATGAATCGACGAAAGGAGGATTCTCCTTACCCGCTCCTCGTCGGACATTGGCGCCGCGACGCGCCAGTTCCCCAACCTATCGAGGGGGCGTTTGGTCGCGAGATAGTCAACGCAGACGTCAGGCTGCAGATCGGTAGATTGGGTCGGCATCAAGCGACCTGATTCAACCAGATAACTCTGATAACCATACGCCTCCAGCGCTTCTAACAGGCTCCCTGGGGATTCGCCGAAGCGGTGTAGCATAGAACCGTTCGACTCATAGAGGAGTAGCGGAGCGTCGTCTCCTGCGAGAAGTCGAGGCATACCACGAATAGCCGCCACCTCTGAGCCCTCGACATCCATCTTGACCAGATCGACGCCATCCCAGCCCGTATCCGCCAGAAGCCCATCGGCGGTCACAGCGGGGACGGACACCGTCGACGCATCCGACTCGGACTCCCTGCGCTCGCTGGCGACGAAACTGTAAGGGCCACAGCAAACGACCTCCAGGGTCCCGGCATGATCAGACACAGCAGCGGGAACGATCTGCATCTCATCGAAGGCATTCCTGCGAGCGCTTGCCTTTAGCAACGCCGCGTTGCTAGGAGAGGCCTCAACGGACGTCACGGTGTACCCTAAGGCGGCAGCGAAGAGAGAGAAGGTGCCAATGTGGGCTCCCAAGTCGAGGACCCTCTGACCCGGTTGTAGCAGAGCGTCCATCAGCCAGAAGCTCTCGGGAAAGGTGTACGTTTCGTGCACGATGGCCTCTGTGATGGCATCATCGGTCTCTTCGGGATTCACGTAGATGTCGAACCCGGCTTTGTCACCAACCGGAAGGTGATAACAGCGGGCGCGAATCCTCTGGTCCGTCCCCTCGATTGTCAGGTCTCTCGCGTCAACCACGCGTTCCGAATCTACGTTCAAGGTGTTCTCCTCGTGATAGCCGATCTCAGCAGATCGAAGACTGGGTAGGGCCCCTGTGTCGTGTTGTCGGGATGTGGCAATCCCTGGCGAGCGCTTGGACCGGGGCGAGCGCGGAGGGTGACGGCGTCGACCCGGCAGCGGCTCACCTCCACCGTCGTGGCGTAGGGCATTGCGTCACACCGCACGGAACGTAGACCGGAGCGTCGGCAGGTCGACGGCGACGACCTGGACCGTGACGGTGTCGTTCAGAGAACAGCCACGCGGCAGGTGGACCGCCGGCTCCAGCTCCAGCTCCGGGATCATGACCTTGCCTCGTCCATCCCATCGATCGACCAAGACGCCGTCGCCCCGCCACTGGGGGTTCTGGAGGAGATAGACGAGGGTCCAGTGCTCCTGCGCCAGACGCTGGGCGTAGCTGACGTCTCCCGCTACGGCCTGCGCCGCGCCGATCCGCTCCATCAGCTCCTGGGTCCCGAGCAGCTCCCCATCGCGCAGATGGGCGCGCAGCTGCTGATGGACCACCAGGTCGAGATAGCGACGGAGCGGGCTTGTGGCCTGGACGTAGCGATCCAGCCCCAATCCGGCGTGGCGGCCGGGACTGATGCTGTACTCACTGCGACTCATATGGCGGCGCAGCTCAAACATGCCGGCCAGGTCGTCGGGCCGCTCGTCGGTGTCCGGCGCGACCTGGGTGGCGTGGGGGAGGGGAATGTCCTCATCAGAGGCGAAGTCGGCGGTCGCCTCCCCGGCGATAAGCATGGCCTCACGGACGAGGGCGCGGCTTCTCAACGGGGGCAGGGGATCGATGACCACCTGACCGTCGATGACGCGCACCCGCACCTCGGGGAGCTCGATGCGCACGGCGCCGTTCTCATAACGCCGCGCCTGGGACTGCTGCGCCAGCCTGTGGAGATCGCTGAGCGGCGGCTCGTCCAGCCGCTCCTCGGCCTCATCGTAGGTCAACCTCGTGACGCGGACGTGGCTGGGCACGACCTCCATGCCGGTGACCTCGGCGCCCTCGCCCAGGTCGAGGGCGAAGGAGAGGGCGGGAGAGACCTGGGAGAGGCCCATGCCCAGTCGTCGGGCCGCCTCCGGCGGGAGCATGGGGACCTTTCCATCGGGGAGATAGAGGGTGGCGCCCCGCGCTCGGGCCTCCAGGTCAGGCGGGCTGTCCGGCGGCACGAGGGCGGCGACGTCAGCCACGTGAACCCAGAGCCGTCGGTGGTCGCCGTCCACCTCCAGGCTGATGGCGTCATCGGGGTCGGTGCTGCCCTCGTCGTCGATAGCGAAGGCGGGCAGGTGGGTGAGGTCGACGCGCGGCTCCTCCGGCAGGGAGGGGAGGGCCAGCGCCGGCGGGGTGGTGTCGAGCTCCAGGCGCCCCGGATAGGGGACGTCGGTGTGGTCCCAGTAGCCGATCTCCAGAAGGAGGGCGTGGGCGTTCTCCGGGGTCTCGGCCCGTCCCAGCTCGTTGAGCACGCGGCTATGATCGATGCGACGCAGGGCCAGCATCTCCACCTCGGTCAGGTAGCGCTCGTCCTCCTCGGCGACGAACTCGCCGGCCTGGACGCGCTTCAGGAAAGCGTCCCAGGCCCGGCGCTCGGCGGCGCGGGCCTCCCGATCGGCCCTCTCTTGGGCGACCTCGTCCGGCCCCCGGACCACGACGTCCTGAGGCGTTCCCTCGAAGTAGAGGCCCTCGGCCACCCACTGCCAGGCGGCCCAGGCGGTGGCGGGTGTGTAGGCGCCGTAGGCGAGGTCGGCCAGCTCCGCCACGGTGGTGGAGCTCCCGGCGAGGAGCTCCCAGGCGGTCTTCATCTCGCCCTCCTGGGGGGTGAGCGGATCGAGGCTCTCCAGGGGGCCGGGATGGAGGAGATCAACGTCCTTGGGACGGACGCGGACCGTCTCGCCGTCGGGGAGGACGATGGTGAACTTCTTGCGGCCGACGGACGCGACGCGGGCCGGGTCGTGCTTATAGAGGACGAGACTCCCCTTCCGGAATGGACTGCGCTCTACCTTGGTTGCCACAGTTGCCTCCAGCGTCTACGGCGGGTCTTTGGCGCGTTAGTCGATTGAAAGCGTCAGGGGAATGCTAGCATGGGATGGGGAGACGGGCAAATGCTCAGGGTCTGTCGAGAGCAAGAGGGAATCAGCTTTCCAGCACGTGCATCACGTTCTCGTAGCTGAGGAGCGTGAGGTCGGCCCTCGGTTCCAGCACAGGGCGCACGTCGTCCACAACCCGCTCCCAGGACCTATGGTGCAGTCGATCCCGGACCACCGCTCGCCAGTTGCGCTCCGTCAAGGGAGGACCATCCCAGCCTGTCTGCTCCAGAGCGTTGTTGAGCATGGTGAGGTTTGGTTCGGGCCAGTCAGGATCGCTGAGAAACCAGAGCAGGTCATACACGTCGCGCCCCTTCATGTACGGTCGCTGCAATAGGGCGTGCAGCTTGCCAGCCAGCAGAGATGACCGATCGTGGTGCTGGAGATGGAGCATCACGTGACGGCGAACGACGGTTGTGGCCAACCCCGCCCCAGCAGGTGGGTTGGTGTCGACGGGGGTCGCACACCCCCCTGCGAGCTACGGTCAGACTCGTTTCGGTGCTCACCAAGGGCTGATCGGGTCATCCCGCGGGTTCGTTGTTCTGAGCGGAGCCAAGGTGACCGGCACCTGTGAACACAGTGTCGGGAGCCAAATCCACCTGGCCAAGGGTGGGACTCGGGTTCCCAGGTGTTTGGGGTTAAGTGCCGGTCACCTCACCTGCGGATCCGCCAGGGGAGATGGCGTTGATCGCGGCTTGACAAGTGGGCTTTTTATGCTATTCTTTTGCCCAGTGAATGAGCTTATGATCATCCAAGCGACAGCAGCCGTTTCAATTGAGGCCCGACGAGCCCGAGGAGAGCCAGTCGACCCGTCTGGGTAGGCTTGTTTCGGGCGTCTAGTCTGATAGCAAGAGCCAGTCTCCAGACGGAGACTGGCTCTTTTTTTGTGCGCGATGGAGACACATCGCGCATTTCGTTTGTCACAGCAAACCATAGAGAGCATCAAGTAGGAGGTAAGCTTCCATGAGCAGCACGTACAACAAAGTCGTTCTGGCCTATTCCGGGGGGCTGGATACGTCCGTCATCCTGGCCTGGCTGAAGGAGAACTACGGGTGCGAGGTGGTCACGTTCACGGCCGACCTCGGCCAGGGCGCCGACGAGCTGGAGGGGCTGGAGGAGAAGGCGCTGGCCAGCGGGGCGAGCAAGGCGTACATCGTCGACCTGCGGGAGGAGTTCCTCACCGACTACGCCTTCCCCACCATGCAGTCCGGCGCGATCTACGAACATCTCTACCTGCTGGGCACGTCGTTCGCCCGGCCGGTGACGGCGAAGAAGCTGGTGGAGATCGCAGAGCAGGAGGAGGCCGACGCGGTCTCCCACGGCTGCACGGGCAAGGGGAATGACCAGGTGCGCTTCGAGCTGACGGTGAAGGCGTTGAACCCGTTCCTGGACGTGATCGCGCCGTGGCGCGAGTGGGACATTCGCTCCCGCAAAGACGCCCTGGCGTACGCCGAGGCCCACGGCATCCCGATCCGCCAATCCGTGGGCTCGATCTACAGCCGGGACCGGAACATCTGGCACATGAGCCACGAGGGCGCGGATCTGGAGGACCCGTGGAACGAGCCGAGCGGGGACGTCTTCACGCTGACCGCGTCGCCGCAGGAGGCGCCGGACGAGCCGGTCACTGTGACCATCGACTTCCAGCAGGGCGTCCCGGTGGCCGTCGACGGCGAGGCGATGGGAGCGGTGGAGCTGCTGACGCACCTGAACGAGGTAGGCGGCGCCCACGGCGTCGGTCGGGCCGACCTGGTGGAGAACCGCCTGGTGGGCATGAAGTCACGCGGTATCTACGAGACGCCGGGCGGCACCATCCTCTACGCGGCGCACCAGGGACTGGAGTCGATCTGCCTGGACCGGGACACGCTCCATTACAAGGAGGTGGTGGCGAACCGCTTCGCCGAGCTGACCTACTACGGGAAGTGGTTCACCCCGCTCCACGAGTCGCTGCGGGCGTTCGTGGACAAGACCCAGGAGCGGGTGACCGGCTCGGTGAAGGTGAAGCTGTACAAGGGGAGCTGCGCCGTGGTGGGCCGCCAGTCGCCGCTGAGTCTGTACCGGGAGGAGTTCGCCACGTTCGGCAAGGACGACGTCTACGATCAGAGCGATGCCGAGGGGTTCATCAACCTGTTCGGGCTGCCGCTGAAGGTGAAGGCGCTGGTGGATTTGGAGAACGGGGATACGGCGGATCTGGCGGCGCCGGACTACGCCAAGTTCAAGCGCGACTAACCGATAGAGCGACTAATCGGTAGAGCGACGAAGCGAATCAGGGACGGGAGGCAGCGAGGGATGACGTTGTGGGGGGGGCGGTTTGCGGGGGAGACGGATGCGCTGATGCGGCGGTTCAACGACTCCTTTCGGTTTGACCGGCGGTTGTACGCGGCGGATGTCGAGGGCAGCATCGCCTACGCCGGGGCGCTGGCGCGGGCGGGGCTGATCACGGAGGAGGAGCGGGCCGCGCTGGTCGAGGGGCTGGAGACGGTGCGCGGCGAGTTCGAGGAGGGGACGTTCGAGGCGGCGCCCGGGGACGAGGATATCCACACCGCCGTGGAGCGGCGGCTGGGGGAGCTGGTGGGGAAGGTGGCGGGGAAGCTGCACACTGGGCGCTCGCGGAACGACCAGGTGGCGACGGATCTGCGGCTGTACCTGCTGGAGGAGATCGACGAGCTGGATGAGGCCCTGCGGGCGCTGCAGACGGCCATCGTGGAGCAGGCGGAGGCGCATCTGGGCGTGCTGATGCCCGGCTACACGCACATGCAGCAGGCGCAGCCGATCCTGTTCAGCCACTGGCTGATGAGCTTCTTCTGGAAGCTACAGCGGGATCGGGAACGGCTGGCGGACGTGGCGAAGCGCACCCGGGTCTGCCCGCTAGGGGCCGGGGCACTGGCCGGGAATCCGTTCGACGTGGACCGCGAGGCGCTGGCTCAGGATCTGGGCTTCGACGCCGTGGCGTCGAACAGCATCGACGCGGTCAACGACCGGGACTACGTGGTGGAGTTCCTGGCCTGGGCGGCCCTGACGCAGACCCACCTGAGCAACCTGGCCGAGGATCTGATCATCTGGGCCAGCCGCGAGTTCGGCTTCGTCGAGATCGACGACGCCTACGCCACCGGCTCCAGCCTGATGCCGCAGAAGAAGAACCCGGACGCGCTGGAGCTGATACGGGGGAAGAGCGGGCGGGTGATCGGGGATCTGACGGGGCTGCTGACCACGCTGAAGGGCCTTCCCACGGCGTACAACAAGGACCTGCAGGAGGACAAGGAGGGGCTGTTCGACGCCATCGACACGCTGAAGATGGAGCTGCCCATCACGGTCGGCGTGATCGGCACGCTGGCGGTGAACGGGGAGCGGATGGCAGCGGCGCTGGAGGAAGGGATGCTGGCGACGGACCTGGCGGACTACCTGGTGCGGAAGGGGGTACCCTTCCGCCAGAGCCATCACCTGGTGGGGGAAGCGGTGCGGCGGGCGGAGGAGCAGGGCGTCTCGCTGGACGAGCTCGATCTGAGCGCGTATCAGGCCATCAGCCCGGCCTTCGGCGAGGACGTGTACGAGGTTTTCGACTTCGAGCGGTCGGTGGCGGCGCGAGTCGCGGAGGGGGGGACGGCGCCGGCGGCGGTACGGGCACAGATCGAGCGCGCGCGGGAAGTGCTCGGGGAGAGGAGGTGACCTAGCAGAGAGAGGGAGAGGGGGTGAGGGGGAGATCAGGCTTCCTGAGGGGTCCATGACCGTGACGGGCGCACGCTCAGCGCCCCGCCCCGGCTGGGGTCCGCCTGTGGGCCGAGTTGGTGATTGCCCAATCTCACCGCAGAGACGCAGAGAACGCAGAGACAGGAAGGTAATAGCCCCAAACTCTGCGCCCTCTGCGCCTCTGCGGTGGGAAGATCGGCTCAGCAGCAGCCTGTGGGCACATGAGGGCAATCTCCAATGCGCCGACGGTTTGACGTAGGCAAAGCCCCCGGTTCATCGCCGTCCGGGCCGAGGCCTACGCGCCGGGCCGGATGGGCTCGGGCACGAACTTGGAAGGGCCCCAGAGGTGGCTGGTCACGTTGAGGGCGAGCGTCTACAGCTCCTGCAAGACGCCCTTGATGGTATCATCGCCTCGCCAGACGGCCCAGGCCTCCAGATCCTCGAACTCGTAGGTCACGACGACCTGAGACGGGCCGCTGACCGGCCGGTATCCCCGGCACTCGATCACGCGCAGGACGTGGCATCGGTCACTCTGGGCATAAGCAGGGCAGAACAGTATCTTCTTGCACAATCCGGTCAGTTCATGGTAGACTATGAGGCGGTGGGGCAACCCTCTGGAGACGCTCATCATCCTACCGCACGCCGGCTCTTCGATCGTTTGGCTGCGCTCAGAGCCGGCCGGACTCAAGACCCGTAGCCCCTTCTCGGGTTGCCCCTTGTTACCAGTATACAGCACGCGGGCGGAGATTGCTTCGGAAAACCTCCAAAGAACCTCCAACAGGGCGCGCCAGCGACGGTGTCTCAAGGACTTCGTGGTCAGCTCCCTTTCGACAATCCACGGAGGGTACGAACCTCCGCCCGGGGGAGGATAGCCCTATGGCCTCGTGGTCGCTGGACGAGCAGTTCGTCAAGGCCGTCCACACGGCGCTCAAGCTGCTGCACCGGGAGCGCGAGCTGGGCCGGCACCCGCTGGCTGCCCTGGTCGCCGTCGACGAGCGGCGGCGCCAGGACGGCTGGCCCGACACGCCTCTGGGACGGGCCGCCGCCCTGCGCGGTGTGCTGGACGACGTCCGGCAGGCGCTGGTCATCCAAGATGCTGACGCAGCCGCGCTGCTCGAGTGCCGTTTCTGGCAAGGGCAGAGCGTGGCACGGCTGACCACCGAGCAGTTCGCGTCGGAAAGCACCCTCTACGCCCGGCAGAAAGAGGCGATGCACGCGCTGGCACGGGTGCTGTGGGAGCTGGAGCAGGAGGCAGAGGACGCGGCGGAGGCCCGACGCCGCCACCTGGCCCGCAATATCCCACCCCCGACGTACACCCGGCTCTTCGGCTTCGAAGACATCTTCGCCAAGCTTCGCTCTGCGCTGACGCGCCGTGGGGGACCATGGTTGATCAGCATCGAAGGCTTGGGGGGCCTGGGGAAGACGGCGCTGGCGCACCGGGTGGCCACCTGGGCTGCCGGCGGCGACCAGTTCGCCGACGTCGCCTGGGAGACAGCTCAGCAGCAGACGTTCGCCCTGTGGAAGGGTATCGTCGAGCTCCCGGAGCCGGCACCGGCGATGAGCTTCGAGACGCTGCTGGACAGCATCGCCATCCAGCTGGGATACACCGAGCTTCCCCGCATGGCCTTCGCACAGAAGGAAGCGCACCTGCGGAAGCATCTCAAGGAGGAGCCGCACCTGATCGTGGTGGACAATCTGGAGACGGTGGCCGACCACGACGCGCTGCTACCCCACCTGTGGGAGCTGGCGAACCCCACCCGCTTCTTGCTCACCAGCCGGTATAGCCTGAGCGATCACCCCCACGTGCTCTGCGTGACGCTGAACGGGCTGGACGAGGACGACAGCCTGGCCTTCACCCGTCACGAGGGGGAGGAACGAGGCGTGCCCGCCATCGCGGAGGCCGAGAGGAGCACACTGCGCCAGGTGTACGCCGTGACCGGCGGCCATCCGCTGGCGATCAAACTGGTCGTGGGCCAGGTTCACAGCCTGCCGCTGGACAGGGCGTTGAGCCGACTGCGGGAGGCCAACAGCCAGTGCGCCAGCGAGCTCTACCGGTTCATCTACTGGCGGTCGTGGGAGCTCCTCGACGAGGCAGCACGCCGTCTGCTGCTGGCTATGCCGACGCTGGCGGCCAGCGGCGGGTACTGGGAGAATCTCCTGGCGGTGAGCAACCTGTCGGAGCGCGACCTGGAGCGGGCGGTGCAGGATCTGGTGAGGATGTCGCTTCTCAACGTCGTCGGGAGGGAGGAGAAGCGGTACACCATTCACCAGGTGACCTACACCTTTATCATGAGCGATCTATTGGGGGAGTGGACAGTGGGCAGTGGCCCATGAGCAACACCCCATGGTCAGCTGGCGATGGGCGATGAACGATGGACGATGGACAGTGGACGATGAGCCGTGGGCGGCGGGGGATGGGATAGGGTGACGGCGCTGGCGAGTGTGGAGGCGAGGCGGGATCTGTTCCGCCAGCACGTGCTGCGGTCGGGGGATTTCGCGCTGCGCTACAGCCGGGAGCGACAGCACGACGACGAGGCCCTTAACCGGCAGCGGGAGAACATCCTCCAGGCTATGGACGCCTGCCACCGCTACGCCGACGCCGACCAGATCGTCGTCGATATCGCTCTCACCCTCCACGGGCACATGGAGCGACAAGGGTATTGGGAGACCTGGGAAGGGTACCTGGAGAGGGCCGTGGAGGCGGGCCGCAGGCTGGGAGACCCGCGAGCGAAGGGGACGCTCCTGAACGACCTCGGCGAGATCCACCGCGGCAGGGGCCGATGGCGGTCGGCGCTGGCGCTGCACGAAGAGGCGTTGGGGATCTTCGATTGCCTGGAGGACGAGGCGGGCATAGCCGAAAGCCACCAGCACCTGGGCTGCTTGTGGTGGCTCCGTGGTCGCTGGGAGAGGGCCTCGACCCATTTCGAGATCGCGTTGGAGATCACGGAGGGGGCGGACAAGGATGGAGCGGATCTGGCAAGTCTCTACCGCGACATCGGCACCCTCTGTTCGTACAAGGGGGCGTGGAAGAGGGCCCTGGGGTATCTACGAGAGGGCGCGCGGATAGCAGGCCAGCTCGGCGACACCTGCGCGCGCGTTCGGGCCTGCAGCAGCATGGGGTATGCGCACTGGCGACGGGGAGAGTGGACGAAGGCGAGGCGCGTTCTTCAGTGGGCGATAGAGACGGCGGAGGACCGCGGCTACGAGACCAGGCTGGCCATCGCGTGCAATAACCTGGCGGCCGTCCTCCTCAGCCAGGGCGAATGGAAGCGGGCCCTGGCGTATCTGAAGCGGGATCTAAGCATCGTGGAACCGATCGGGGCCGTGCATCTGGCGGCTCACGCTTACGACGACGTGGGCGAGGCGTACCGGCAGGCGAGGCGCTGGGAGGAGGCGTGGCGAGAGCTGGAGCGGTCGGCGGAGATCAAGCAGCGACTGGACGATCTATCGGGGCTGGCCGCGACGTACCATCACATGGGGCTGCTCTGCACCGATATGGGCGAGCACGAGCGAGCCGTGGCCTACCACCGGCGCGCGCTGGCGCTCCGAGAGCAGCTGCGGGGCGGGCAGGACGTGGCCGAGATGTTGGTCAGCCTGGCCTGGGCGTACTATGATCTCGGCGGAGGGGGAAGCGACGCCCAGGATGGATCGAACGGAGGACGAGGCCCCGCCGGGGACGAGATGGACACCTTTGTGGAACGGGGCCGGACGCTGGCGAGCCGACTGGACCGCCGCGACCTGCTCACCCGCCTGCTGTGGCTGGAGGCGGAGGTGGCCCTGACCGAGGGGCGCGCCGGTGAGGCTCACGAGATCTACGAACGGGCGCTGGAGATCTCCCGCCCTGTGGG
>Ga0207797_1001686_pt1 | contig 15855 bp, 14 predicted proteins | sample PRCRCaboRojoPR_6_FD_187275 | JGI IMG/M metagenome (GOLD analysis project Ga0207797, IMG submission 187275) | Marine sediment microbial community from Cabo Rojo, Puerto Rico - PR CR 10% Liquid 1 (SPAdes) | ecosystem: Environmental > Aquatic > Marine > Coastal > Sediment | place: Cabo Rojo, Puerto...
CCGTTGCCGATACCGGCCCGGGAATAGCGTCGGAGCACCAGTCCCGCCTCTTCGAGCGCTTCTACGTGGTGGACAGGGCCCGTTCCCGAAGGACCGGCGGCACCGGGCTGGGGCTGGCCATCGTCAAGCACATAGTCTCTCTCCACGGCGGCTGGGTAAAGGTGGGCAGCTCCCCCGGAGCCGGCTCGATCTTCAGCTTCGCCGTTCCCGTCTGGGAAGAGTAGTTAACACCTCCTTAACGGAACTCCAATAGCGGCTTAATCGCCCTCCGGGATACTACCGTCGATCCAGGTCCCGCCGCGGCCGCATGCCGCGAGGACCGAAGCGGGCCGGGGGGGAGGCGGTCCCGCGCCAACTGCAGTGATTTCCATGACAGACGCCCGTCGACAGGCGGACCGAACACTGCGACGCGGCGGCTGGCAGATTGCAGAGGAGGAAAGATGAGGAACAGTCTGACCATGAGAATGCTGGGCATCGCCATGGTTGCGGGCCTGGTCTTCGCCGCCGGATGCGGAGAGTCAGAGGAGCCGGCCCGGGAGGGCGGCGAGACCGCCGGGGGCGGCCAGCAGACGCAGGAAGAGGTCCTGACCGGAGAGCTCAACGTTCAGGGATCCACCACCGTACAGCCGCTGGCCGAGAGACTGGCGGAGGGCTTCGAGGCCCTGCACGGGGAGGTCCGCATCAACGTAGGCGGCGGCGGAAGCAGCGTGGGCGTGAAGTCCGCGGGTGACGGCTCCGCCGACATCGGAATGGCCTCCAGGGTGGTCAAGGAGTCGGAGTTCGAGGAGTACCCGGACATAGTGGTCCACACCATCGCCCGTGACGGCATAGCCGTGGTGGGCCACGCCGACGTAACCGTGGACGACATGAGCGTCGAGCAGATCCGCGGGATATTCGCAGGCGAGATCACCAACTGGAGCGAGGTGGGAGGCCGGGACGCCGAGATCGTGGTGGTCTCCCGCGAGGAGGGCTCCGGCACCCGCGCCGCCTTCGAGGACATGGTCATGGACGAGGCCCTCATCTACGGCCAGGCCATACTGCAGCCCAGCAACGGCGCGGTGAGGACCACCGTCAGCACCACCCCCAACGCCATCGCCTACCTCAGCTTCGGCTACCTCGACGACTCCGTCCAGCCGATCAGGGTCGACGGCGTACCCCCCACGGAGGAGAACGCGGCCTCCGAAGAGTACTCCATCGTCCGTCCCCTCAACATGATCACCGACGGCGAGCCGGCCGGCGTTGCCGCCGAGTGGCTGGAGTTCATCATGGGAGAAGAGGGTCAGGCCATAGTGGTCGAGGAAGGATACCTGCCCGTCAACTGACACCACACGAGGGCGGCAAAGGGCGGCTGCGGACCCCCTCCCCGCAGCCGCCCCGAAGACTCACAGAGGGTAGTGGCCACACAGATCTCCCGGCGGCCCGGAGGTCGCCGGACAGTCCCCACCGAAAGGAAGGACCAGATGGGTTACAGGCTGGCTCTGACAGCTCTGATGGTACTGGCCGCAGGCGGCCTGCAGGCGGCGTCGGCCGAGGACATCAACATCGCCGGCTCCACCACGGTGCAGCCCCTGGCCGAGCTCTTCGGCGAGGCCTTCGAGGCCAACCATGACGGCGTGCGCATAATCGTCCAGGGCGGAGGCAGCAGCGTGGGCGTCCGCTCCGCCGCCAACGGCACCGCCGACATCGGCAACGCCTCCCGCGAGGTGAAGGACTCCGAGATGGCCGACCATCCGGAGCTGGTGGTGCACACCGTGGCCCGGGACGGCATAGCCATAGTCACCCACCCGGACGTACCGGTGGACGGCCTCACCCTGGAGGAGGCCCGGGCCATCTTCGCCGGCCGGATCACCAGCTGGAGCGAGCTGGGCGGCCCCGACCGGATGATCACCGTCATCGCCCGCGAGGAGGGCTCCGGCACCCGCGCCGCCTTCGAGGACATGGTCATGGACGAGGAGCTGATCTGCGCCAGCGCCATGCTCCTGCCCTCCAACGGCGCCGTCCGCACCGCGGTGAGCACAACCCCCGACTGCATCGGCTTCATCTCCTTCGGCTACCTGGACGACCAGGTAAAGGCCATCGCCATCGACGGCGTGGAGGCCACGGTGGAGAACGCATCCAACGGCACCTATCCCGTGGTCAGGCCCCTGAACATGATCACCGACGGGGAGCCCACCGGGATGGTGGCGGAGTTTCTCGAGTTCGCCCTGAGCGCCGACGGCCAGGCCATCGTCACCGACGAGGGCTACATAGCCGTCAGGTAGGACACACAGTAACGGACTGGCCCCGCTGCGCGGGGCCGGCGGAAGGCCGGCAATGACCCGAAAGAACACGGTTGAGACCGTCATGAAGTACGTTCTGCTCGTATCAGCCCTGACATCGATCACGATCGTCCTCATGATTGGAATCTTCACGCTCAAGGAGGGCATGCCGGCCTTCCGTGAGATCGGCCTCGGCGACCTACTCACCCGGACCACCTGGCGTCCCGGCCAGGAGCAGTACGGCATACTGGCCATGATAGTGGGCTCGGGTCTGGTCACCGTGGGGGCCGTGGTCCTGGGCGTTCCCCTGGCCCTGGGGTCGGCCATCTTCCTCGCCGAGATTGCGCCGCAGAAGATAAAGGCCTTCGTGAAGCCCTCCATCGAGCTGCTGGCGGGGATACCCTCGGTGGTCTACGGTCTGTTCGGCATGGTGGTGCTGGTACCGCTGGTGCGGAAGATACCGGCGCCGGGCAACAGCGGCTACGGCCTGCTGGCCGCCTCGGTGGTCCTGGCTATAATGATCCTTCCCACCATAGCCAGCGTATCCGAGAACGCCATAAGAAACGTACCCAGGTCATTCCGGGAGGGATCGCTGGCCATGGGCGCCACCAGATGGGAGACCATTCGAAAGGTGGTCCTCCCCTCGGCGCGGTCGGGAATACTCTCCGCCGTGGTCCTGGGCCTGGGAAGGGCCCTGGGGGAGACCATCGCCATGATCATGGTGATAGGCAACTCGGTGGTGATGCCCAGCGCCACCGGCGGCAATCCTCTCACCATCTTCCTCAGCCGGGCCCGTACCCTCACCGGTAACATCGCCGTGGAGATCGCCTACGCCACCGGCATCCACGCCAACGCCCTGTTCGCCACCGGCGTGGTGCTGTTCGTGCTGATAATGCTGGTGAACAGCTCGGCCAGGTTCCTCATAAGCAACAGGAGCTACAAGTGACTGCCTTCCTCTACTCGCTGGGCTTCAGACGCTTCAGGCAGAGCTTCGCCTACGGCGTCCTGTGGACGGCCGCCGCCGTGAGCGTGGCCATCATGCTCTTCGTTGTGGGCTACGTAATCATACGTGGATTTGCCGACATCACACTCGATTTCTTCACCACCTCCCCCCGGGGCGGCCTCTCGGGGGAGGGCGGCATCTACTCCACCATAGTGACCACCCTGTACCTGGTGCTGGTGACCATCGTCATCGCCACCCCGCTGGGAGTGGGCGCGGCGGTGTTCCTGGTGGAGTACGCCCAGCACATAAAGAGCAGTGTCGTACAGAAGCTGGTCTCCGTGGCCAGGTTCGGAGTGGAGACCCTGGCAGGGGTACCCTCCATCATCTTCGGGCTGTTCGGATACGCCCTCTTCGTCACCGCCCTGAACCTGGGCTTCTCCATAATCGCCGCCGCCCTGGCGGGTGTGTGCCTGGTGATCCCGGTGGTGATCCGGACCACCGAGGAGGCCCTGAAGTCGGTGCCGGACTCCTATCGCGAGGGATCGCTCTCGCTGGGCGCGTCCCGGTGGGAGACCATCCGCAAGGTGGTCCTGCCCAGCGCGCTTCCGGGCATAACCACCGGAATCATCCTCAGCGTGGGCCGGATCGTAAGCGAGACAGCCATCTTCTACGTTACCCTGGGCGGCAGCTACCGCACCCCCACGTCGCTGATGTCCAGCGGCCGGACCATGGCCCTGCACGTCTACTACCTGGCCATGGAGACCAGGGCCTTCGACAAGGCCATGGCCACCGGAGCGGTCCTGGTGGCGCTGATCGTGGTGCTGAACCTGATAATCAACTCCGTGTCCAAGAAGCTCTCGGCCGAGTGAAGAGGATAGCATGTCAGAACCAAGGATGAGGACAGAGACGTACAACCTGTACTACGGGGACTTCCAGGCCCTGAAGGACATTTCGGTGGACATCCCCGAGAACCAGGTTACGGCCATCATCGGGCCCTCCGGCTGCGGGAAGAGCACCTTCCTTCGGAGCTTCAACCGCATGAACGAGCTCATCCCCTCGGTCCGGACCACCGGCCGGGTGCTGCTGGACGGCAGGAACATCTTCGACCTGGACGTGGTGGAGCTGCGCAAGAACATCGGCATGGTCTTCCAGCGGCCCAACCCGTTCCCCAAGTCCATCTTCGACAACGTGGCCTACGGCCCGCGCATACACGGCACCCGGGACAGGGGCAGGCTGGCGGAGATCGTGGAGTCCAGCATCAGGAGCGCCGCCCTCTGGGACGAGGTGAAGGACGACCTGGGCAAGTCGGGCCTCTCCCTCTCCGGAGGCCAGCAGCAGAGGCTGTGCATCGCCCGCGCCCTGGCCGTAAAGCCGGAGGTGATCCTCATGGACGAGCCCGCCTCCGCCCTGGACCCGGTGGCCACCCTGAAGATCGAGGAGCTGATAACCGCGCTGAAGAGGGACTACACCATAGTGATAGTCACCCACAACATGCAGCAGGCGGCCCGGGTGTCCGACTTCACCGCGTTTCTCCTCACCGACGAGCAGCGAGCGGGCAACCTGATAGAGTTCGGGCCCACCAAGGAGATATTCACCACACCGAAGGACAAGAGGACCGAGGATTACATCTCCGGCCGCTTCGGTTAGTATTCGGCAGGCCCAGCGGAAGCGGACCGTCGGGGAAACTGAAATCGGAGGAGCCCATGGGACGGGAACTTTTCGAAAGCGAGCTCAACGAGGTCAGGCAGCAGCTGCTGTCCCTGTCCCGGGAGGCGGTGGAGGCCGTCCGGGAGTCCGTCGAGGTGCTGAAGGCGCGGGACATGCAGCGCGGCAGGGGGCTCATCGAGGGCGACGAGCGGATCAACTACCACTGCTACGAGGTGGAGGAGGCCTGCCTGAACATCATCGCCACCCAGCAGCCGGTGGCCGGCGACCTCAGGCTCCTGTTCAGCGTGCTGCAGATCTCCAACGAGCTGGAGCGCATAGCCGACTACGCCAAGGGCATCGCCCGGATCAACGAGAAGATAGGCGACCAGCCCCTGATCAAGCCCCTGGTGGACGTCCCCCGCATGTGCGAGATAACCACCTCCATGCTGGAGGGGGCGATACGGTCCTTCCTGGAGAAGGACGAGAAGGCCGCCCGCAGAATACCCGGCCGCGACGTAGAGGTGGACATGCTGTACAACCAGATCCACCGCGAGCTCCTCACCTACGTGATGTCCGACCCCAACCACCTGGAGCAGGCCATGATGCTCATCTGGGTGGCCCACAACCTCGAGCGGGTGGGCGACCGGGTGGTGAACATCTGCGAGCGGATCATCTTCACCCTGACCGGTGAGGTGGTTGACCTTGACTGAAAGCTTACGCTTTCAGTTAAGCAGAAGGCTGGCGCCTTCTGCACGGTACCTGCAACCCTTATGGCATCTGCGGACTAGGGTGAAAGCTTACGCTTTCAGTTAAGCAGAAGGCTGGCGCCTTCTGCACGGTACTTGCAACCCTCCCGCCCCATCCAGGCAGATCTGCTGCCGGGTTGACGACGAACCTGAGCTAATAATAGGTAATAAAGGAGTCTCGATCTGCCGCATCGCCCGACGCCCGGGTGCGATGCGGCCCGAATGCAGGGCCGGGCCGGAGAGGCTGCCGGCATGAACGCACCGGCCGCCAAAACCTTTCGCATCGTTCTAGCCCTGAGTGTGGCCTCGGGGCTCTTCCTTCGCATCTGGAGGCTGGACTTCGGCCAGGAGCTGCCCTACCTCGCGCACACTGACGAGCCCTGCAGGTACAACACCGCCGTGCACATGATCCGCAGCTCCACGCCCAATCCCGGTTTCTTCAGGTACCCCAGCCTGCCCATGTACATCGACGCCTGCGCCATGTACGCCGGGTACCTGGCCGGCCGGGTCACGGGGAGCTTCGACTCGGTGGAGGACCTGCGCCCCATCAGGGGCCTGGAGATGTCGGTGGGGCTGGTGGGCACTCCCTCCATGCTCCTGCTGGGACGGGCCGTCACCGCCCTGTTCGGAGTCCTGAGCGTGCTGCTGCTCTACTGGCTGGCCAGGGAGCTGACGCAGAACGCCGGATTCGCCCTGCTCCCGGCCCTCCTGCTGGCCCTGGACCCCGGTCACATCCGGCTGTCTCACTACATGACCGTGGACGTGATTGCCGTGTTCTTCGCCCTGGGCTGCGTGGCCGCCGCCACCGCCGCGGTCTCCCGGAGCAGCAGGCGGCTGCTCCGGCTGAGCGCCGCCCTCGGCGGTCTGGCCACGTCCAGCAAGTACAACTACGGTGCGCTGGCGGTGGCGGTGGGGCTGACGGCCCTGCTGTACGCCCGAAGCCGATGGGGGCAGAGGGTGCGGGACCTGCTGGTTTGCGGCGGGGTCTTCGCCCTGGCCTTCGCGGCAACCTCGCCCTTCGTTCTCATCGACTTCGAACATGCCTCAACGGGGATCATGGCGGAGATAAGGCACTACGCCACCGGTCACCTGGGGGTGACCGGCAACAGCTTCGCCTGGTACATCGGCTTCATCTGGAGGGACAACCCCGCACTGCTCCTGCTGGGGGTCCCGGGCCTGCTCGCGGTCTGGCGTCGCTACGGTTCCCGCTCGGCGGCGCTGCTGTCGACTGCGCTGGTCTTCTTCCTTCTCATGGGAGTCCAGTCGGTGCATTTCGCGCGGAACATCCTGCCGGTGATGGTGCTTCTCATGGCCGCCGCCGGCACCATGGCCGAGACACTGTACCGCCGGCTGCCGAAGCCGGTCCGGACATGGGGAGCCAGACGGCTGGGGTTCCCGCCGGCTGCGGGGCTGCTGGTTCTCCTTCCCCTGGTGCCCGCCCTCCTGGCCATGCCCTCCCTGCTCCAGGCCCCGTCACCCAGCGGAAAGGCAAAGGCCCAGGCCTGGTTCGACCGGGCGGCGGCCAGCCCTCCCGCCAGGGAGATCCTGGAGGGGCTGAGGATCGCGGCGGAATCGTACACCGTCTACCTGGACCCCGACCGCTGGGACGTCGACTACTGCCGGACCATCATCGACATGGAGGAAGACGGCCCCCCCTACGACGTGGTCATACTGGGAGCCGGAATGTACCAGCGCTTCTACCAAGACCCCGACGTGTACAGTGAGGAGATAGAGGTCTACGACAGCTACTTCGAAGCCCCCGGGGGCCATCTGGTCTTCCGGGGCCGCGACGATCCCCTGGACTTCCGGCAGGCGGGAGGCCGGGTCGACGTCCTCTTCCTGACCCCCCGGGGCAGAGCGCTCATGGACGCCCTCCCCCGGGGACGGAGTTTAAGTTCATCAAGTTTTATGCAATCACGATGCCCCATATAAGACAATAACACGATCTTATGCCTCTGCCGTCCCCGCAGGATCATCAGGGAATTGACTGCTTTGAATAATCAAATATATTTGAGCGTCAAAACCACAGCCCGGGAGGCAGGCGATGATATCCAGGGAGTACAGGGCGGATACCGACCGCGACCACGCGGTGAGGATCCAGCGCGAGGTGGGCTGGATCGAGGGCGAGAAGACCGATGGGCTGGACTGCCTGCTGGAGTGTGGCAGGACCCGGATGGCCGACCTCCGGGGAAGGCCGGAGTGCATGGGCATCTCCGTACCCGGAACCATAAGGCACCTGGAGCGCGACCTTCCCCTGTCGGCCGTCCTCTCCATTACCACCGGCTACGCCGGACGGAAGCGGGGCCTGGCCGGCAGGGTCACGGCGGAGCTGATGGCCCTGGACCGCGCCGAGGGTGCTGAGGTGGCCATGCTGGGCGTCTTCGACCACGGCTACTACGACCGGCTGGGCTTCGGGGCCGGCTCTCCGGACACCTGGATGGGCATGGATCCCGCCTACCTGAAGGTGGACGTACCGGATAGACCGCCGGAGAGGCTGGGTACCGACGACTACGAGGAGGTGCACCGCTGCCGGCTCTCCCGCATGAGGCGACACGGCTCCTGCACCCTCACCCCCTCGGCCGTGACCCGCGCGGACATGCTCTGGGAGCAGAAGAATCCCGTCGGCCTGGGCTACAGGGACGACCAGGGGGTGCTGACCCACCACCTCTGGCTGGGCTCCTGCAAGGGCGAGCACGGGCCCTACTGGGTGGCCTGGCTCTGCTACCGCAGCTGGGAGCAGCTGGTGGAGCTGCTGGGGGTTTTGAAGACCCTGGGCGACCAGGTCCATCTGGTCCGGGTCAAGCAGCCGGCCGAGTTCCCGCTGCTTGGTCTTCTGGAGAAGCCGCTGAAGCGGCTTCGGGCCAGGGAGGGCTCGCGGTTCGCCCCCTACTTCCGTTCAGTATGCTACTGGCAGCTTAGGATACTGGACCTCCCCGGATGCATGGAGGACACCTCCCTGCCCTGGGGAAGCGCGGAGTTCAACCTGGAGCTGTCCGACCCGGTGGAGCGCTTCCTGGACGGGGACTCCCCCTGGCGGGGAGCCGGGGGGGAGTGGACTGTACGACTGGGGGCGGAGTCATGGGCGCGGCCGGGCCACAGTCCGGGCCTGCCGCTGATGGTCGCCTCGGTTGGTGCCTTCAGCAGGCTGTGGATCGGTTCGGCCGGGGCCTCGACCCTTGCCGCCTGCGACCGCCTGCAGGCGCCGCAGGAGCTGCTCTCGCATCTCGACGACCTGCTGCTGATGCCCGCTCCCTTCCCGGACTGGGACTTCTAGGCGCTCAGGGGGCGGAGGGCCGGTAGAGCCAGCGCCTGAACGTCCTGTCGGACATCCTGTGGACCAGGCGGACCAGCAGGGTGACCAGAAGCCAGGCCACCGCCACCCTCCCCAGCAGCACGCCGGTGATATGGGCGCCCAGGGACAGCATCAGCAGGGTGTCCTCCACCAGGGCATGGGCCAGGCCCATCAGGGTCACCGAGAAGAACAGGTCCCGGGCTCCCACCCGGCCGGAGCGGGCCTCCCGGATGATCAGCCCCCCGCCGTAGGACAGGCCGAGCACCAGGCCGATGACCGTGATGGTGGCGGCGGAGTGGCCGATGCCCATGGACTCCAGCAGGGGCCTCAGCATCCGGCCAAGGAGGTCGGTGACCCCCAGGGCCTCCAGTACCCGCATCAGAACAACCAGCCCCAGTACGATGAGGAAGACCGTCAGCAGGTTCTGCAGCTGCGACAGAGCCCACTGCCCCAGGCCCGTGGGCCGGGGGCCGGGGTCCAGCAGTATCCTGGCCGGATGCTCCAGCACCGGGAGGGCCCGGTATATGAGATGCAGGGACATGCCCAGCAGGTAGGCGGCGGCCAGCCGAAACACCACCAGAAACCGCACCCGCACTCCGGCCTTCTGGGCCACCCGCAGCTCCACGGGCATGGAGTGGGCGGCCAGCATCATGGAGCACAGCACGGTCACCTGGGCGGCGGACAGGCCCATACCCGGGGCCAGGGAGACGAAGACGGCGATGCCCCCGTAGAGGTTGGTTATCATGGCGGAGGCCCAGACCAGGCCCATCTCGCCGGGAAGGCCCACTGTGCGCATCACCGGGGCCAGGGCCCCGGCCAGCACCGACACGCCCCCCAGCATATCCAGGACCTTCACCGCCACTATGACGGGGACCATCACCCGGAAGAGGGTGAGGCTCACCTCCCCCGCATCCCGCAGGGAGCGCAGGATCCAGCGCAGGGCCCTTGCCGGCCGGCTGCCGCCCTGGCTCAAGCGGCGGCCGATCTCACAGCCTGACCGTGGCGCCCAGGCTGGCGTAGTGGATCATGGTGAAGTTGTACACCTCGTCCACGTCCGCGCCGCCCTCCACGAACCGGTAGCCGGCCCGCAGCGAGGTGATGTCCGACGGCGTCCACACCACTCCGGCGAACACGTCCTCGGCCCTTCCCACCGGCCCCGCCAGACCCGCCGCGTGGACCCGGAGCTTCAGCTCCGGGGAGACCCGGTAGTCTGCGGATGCGGTGAGCAGGGGTACGAAACCGGTGTTGGTCTTGGCGGCGGACAGCTCCAGGGGCGCCGAAGAGAGGGTGATGGCGGCGTCGCGGATCTTGGCGCTGGCGCCGGCGGCCAGGACCAGATCCTCCCGCCTGTAGACGTCGTACATCCAGGAGAGGCGGTAGCTGTCGAAGCGGTAGGTGGCGTCCACCGGTGCCCCGGCGGGGAAGACCGTTCCGGCGAAGCTCACGGGGCTCTCCAGCACGCCTCCCGCCTCGATGCGCAGGGGGGCCACCAGCACGCTGAGGCTGTGGCGCCCGATGGTGATCCCGGGCCTGATCCTCACGAACAGGGCCGGGTCGGGGTCGAGGTCCATCAGCGAGAATCGGGTCCCGGTGTCTCCCGGTACGCCTATGTCGTTGTATCCGACAAAGGCCATGCCGAACTCCGTGTCCAGCCAGGGCTGCACGGAAGCGGCTGCTGCGGCTGCCAGTACCAGCGTGAGAAGCGCGGCTCTCCAGATCATGGTTCCTCCCCGGTCATGGAATGCGGCCCCCTGGGGGGACGGTCATCTCTCTACTCCTCCTGCAGAGATAGAATATACACCCTGGGGAAGTCCAGCGGGTCGGCCTGGGTGGCCAGGAAGCCGCCGCCGTCGATGGAGAACCACAGCTCGCCGTCTGCCGGGGCCGGCTCTTCCAGCGCGCACTCGAAGAGGAGCTCCCCTTCGGGGGAGTAGACGTGGAACAGGGGTTCGGGGGAGGTGCCGTCACGTACCCAGAGCCGGTTCTCGGGGCCCACCCACAGCGCGGAGACCTGGTTCTCGTACTCCCTGGGCTCCCAGACCATGTCGGGGGGCGCGCCCTCCTCCCGCAGCTGCCGGTTCTGCTCGGCCCGCTCGCGGTCTATTTCCCCCTGCGGCCTGCGGACCCGCGGCCTGCTCCTGGCGATCTCTCCCTCCCGGGTCCCGTCGGCGGCGTAGATGAAGATCCTGTAGTCCTCGGTGGAGACGGGGGCCACGTAGACCCTGCCGTCGAAGGGCGAGGCGGTGAAGGCGATGTTGGTGGAGCTCACCGTCTCCTGGATGTCGTCGCGGTTGAAGTCCGTCATCCTGCTGTGGTAGACCAGGTCCATCTCCGTGGAGTCGGTCCACAGACCCACCCGGAAACCGTAGCGGTTGGCCTCCCGGTCGAAGTCCCTGCGGGTTCCCACCACGCCGGCGGAAGAGGCCCGCATCCTGGTGGGGGGAAAGGGGGTGAACCCCTCGATCTCCTCCCGGACGAGGCCCTCCTGGTCGAAGAACGTAATGCGGGACAGGGCCAGGTCGTTCACCGCCAGCCCCCTGCCGGGCACCAGGGCCATGCTGCTGGGGCGCAGGAGCTCCCCGGGACCCTCCCCCTCCCGTGAGATCCAGTTGAGGAACTGCCCCCGGGGTGAGTAGCGGCCGATGCGCTTCCGCATCCCGTCAAGCACCAGCACCTCGCCGTCGGGGCCGTGGGCCAGGACGTCCACCGTACCGAACATGTACAGGGAGTCCCCCATTCCGGCTCCTATGGTGTCCACTACCGCCAGACGCAGACGGGGGGCCCGGTCCGAAGCAGCCTCTGCCGCATCCCCCGCTTCCTCGGACCCGCATGCCGCCGCCAGGATCAGCCCCAGCGCGGTCGCAGCAACGCACCTCATGGCCTCCTCCTTCCAGTAAAAAAATGTTGCACGCCTAATTTACATTATTGCCTATCCCCCCGCAACCTTTGCGCCCCGGCCCCGGATGTCGTAGCGTTGACCCGGAAGGGGGCCCGCATGAGCGAGGACTCGGTATCCGCGCGTCTGCCGGAGGCGGCCCGCAGGCTCTTCGAGATCTACCGGGGGGCCGGCCGCAGCCTGTACCTGGTGGGGGGCTACGTCCGCGACCTGCTGCGGGGGGCAGGCGGAGATGCCGACCTGGACATGGCCACCGACGCCCCTCCCGAGGAGTCGGTGAGGATACTCGAGGACGCGGGCATCCGCACGGTTCCCCTGGGAATGGCCTACGGAACGGTGGGGGCGGTGATGGGTGCGGAGGGGGGCGGCATGGTGGAGATCACCACCTTCCGCTGCGAGGAGGTCTACCCCCCCGGCGACCGGCATCCAGAGGTGCGTTTCGGGGACAGCATCGAGGGCGACCTGGTCCGCCGGGACTTCACGGTTAACGCCATGGCCATGGACTCCCACGGCCGGATCATCGACCCCACCGGGGGACGGAGAGACCTGGAGGACGGTCTGCTGCGCACCCCCGGCGACCCCCGCGATGTCATGCGGGAGGACCCGCTGCGGATGCTACGGGCGGTGCGGTTCTCCGCCCAGCTGGACTTCCGGCTGCACGAGGACGTGACCGCGGCGGTGGCGCGGGGAGCGCCCAGGATCGCCCAGGTGGCGGCGGAGCGCTGCAAGCGGGAGCTGGACATCCTCATGGAGCTTCGGGACGGCGCCTCGGTGGCGGGGGCGTTCTCGCTGATGGCCGACCTGGGCCTGCTGGGCGCCATGGTCCCCGAGACGGCCCCCCTGCTCTCGGCCCGGGGGGTGGACCAGGGCCGGCATCACCATCTGGACGTTTGGGACCATACGCTTGCGGTGCTGGCCAACACCGTCCTGCCCGACATCTGCCTGAGATGGGCCGCCCTTCTGCACGACGCCGGAAAACCCGCTTCCAGGACGCAGGAGGAGGGAAGGGTGCGCTACCTGGGCCATCAGCAGCGGGGGGCGGAGATCGCCGGGAGAGTGGCCCGGCGCCTTCGATTCAGCAGAAGGGAGAGGCGCTGCGTGGTCCGGCTGGTGGAGAACCACATGCGCCCCCTGGGATACACCGGCGAGTGGACCGACAGCGCCGTCCGCCGTCTGGCCAGGGAGGCGGGCGACCACCTGGACCGGCTCATGGCCCTGGCGGCCGCCGACATCGCCGCCCACGCGCCGGAGGAGGCGGCGGACGGCGCCGCCAGGCTCGCAGAGCTTCGCCGCAGGCTTGCGGAGCTGTCGCTTCCCGATGACAGGCGGGTCCTTCCCCGGGAGGCGGGAAAAAGGCTGGCCGGAATGGTGCCGGAGAAGCGCCGGGAGGAGGTGGGCCGGCTGATGCACGAGCTGGAGACGGCGGTTGCCGCCGGGGAGCTTCCCGTGATGCCCCCGGTGGAGGAGTGCATCCGGTACCTGCGGGAGCGGGGGAAGCTGGCCGGCCTAGAGAAAGGCCAGGACCAACAGCCTGGGAGCCGGTGAGAAGCCCACCTCCCGCAGCCTCCGGTTCAGCTCCAGGCCCCGCCGGACAAGCTCTTCTCCGCCCCCATGTTCGCGCAGCCTCTGCAGGTAGCGGTCGCAGGCGGTCTCCAGCCTCTGCATGAGGCGGGGGTCGCGGGGGTCGCAGCCCTCCACCTCCTGCTCCTCCACCAGGAGCTCCGCGGGCTCCAGGGCCTCCACCAGCCCCCTGAGCTCGGCCCTGGAAAAGGTCTCTCCGTGGTACTCGCCCATCAGCCTGTCGCAGCGGGCCCACCAGTGGTGGAGCAGCCGGTGGGTGGCCTGGGCGTCGCTTCCGGTCTCGCTGTGCATCTCCGATATCACCAGGGCGCCCCCCGGCGCGGCCACCCGGCGCATCTCCTCCAGGACGGCCCCGGGGCGGGGGAAGTGATGCAGCGAGTTCACGCAGCAGGCCAGCTCCACCGATCCCCCCGCCAGGGGGAGGACCCCGGCGTCGCAGACCATGGGGAGCATGCGGGGGTCTCCGAAGGAGTGTGACTCGGCGTGGAAGCCCCGGGTGGAGAGGTCGGCGCACACTATGGGCGCGTCACCGCCGAAGGTGGAGGCCAGCCAGGCGGCCCCGCCCCCCCTGCCGGTGGCCACGTCCAGCATCCTCGCAGGCTTCAGCGAATGGAGCCGCTCTTCCAGGTCGTCCATAGTCCCCCCTTCCCGGGAATTATAGCAAATATATTTGATCGCGCAACTATTTGGAGACACGACTGGACCCGGCGGCCCTCGGAAGATATCCTGCCCCCATGAAACTGATCGAACTGCCGCTGCTGGCCGTTGACGTTCAGACCACCGGGGCCTCGCCGCTGAGGGCCGGACTGCTGGAGGTGGGCTGGCAGCGGCTGGGCTCCGGCGGCGGAGGAGCGGTCTCCCTTCCCTGCCGGCTTCCCCCGGGCGCCTCACTGGCCTCGCGGATACGGCGTATAACCGGCATTGAGGGCGGGGACAGGACCGGAAGGGAGGCCACCCCCCGGGAGCTCTGGTGGCTCCTCGCCGCCGCCGGCGGAGGCGGGCCGGTCCCCCAGGTGCCGCTTCTGGCCCACTACGCGCTGTTCGAGAGGCGCTGGCTTCGCCACATGTCGGCGCTGGCGGGCGTGGAGTGGGAGCCTGACGTCATATGCACCATGGAGCTGGCCCGGCGGGTCTTACCCGGCCTTCCCGGAAAGGGCCTCCGCCCGGTTGCCGGCTACCTGGGGTTCAGCCTGTCCCGGCACCGGCGGGCGGAGGACCACGTGCGGGCCACGGCTTTCGTATGGGACAGGATGCTCCCCCTGCTGGAAGAGCAGGGGGTCGATACCCTGGGGGAGCTGCGGCGCTTCCTGGAGGCTCCCCCCGAAGGCGGCGGCCGGAGGCTGACGGCCCTGGACCGCCGGCGCCTGGCGCGCCTGCCCCGGCGGCCGGGCGTCTACCGCCTACTGGCCGCGGACGGCCGGGTGCTCTACGTGGGAAAGGCCGCCTGCCTGCGCTCCCGGGTGGGCTCCTACTTCGCCCCCGGAGCCTCAGGGGGCAAGAACAGGGCGCTGGCCAGCCAGACCGCCCGGGTGATGGAGACCGTCTGCGACACCCCTTTGTCCGCCGCCCTGCTGGAGGCCTGTGAGATCCATCGCCTGGACCCACCCTACAACACCGCCATGCGTCCCCCCCGGCAGGACTGCGCCTGGTACTGCCCGCCGGACTTCGGGGACCTGTCCCCCGAGCCGGAAGACGGCTGGCTGGGGCCCTTTCCCCGGCGGGAGAGGGTGATCCGAATGGGCGATCTCGTGCAGGCGGCGCTGCGGGGCAGGCCCGGAAGGAGTCTTGCCCGCTGGCTTCGCAGCCACCTGGGGAGGCGCGGGCCCCTTCGGGAGGATGCCCTGCGGCAGGGCCTGGAGATGCTCCTGGTGCGGGCCGCGGACGGAACAGATATCGGGGATGCGGTGGAATGGGCCGAAGCCCTGCTGGCCCTGGGGGAGAGGGAGCTGGCCGAGAGGGAGGCCCGTCCCGCGGAAGAAGAGGAGGGCGAGGAGGCCGAGGCCGGTCCCGAGGAAGAGCCGGCTCCGCCCGGTCCGGAGGAGGTGGAGGGGATGCTGGTCTCCGTGGCGGCATCAGCCGCCGGGGGAGTGAGGATGGGACTGCTGTGCCGTGCAATGGGCAGCTCCGTGCTTGCCTGGGAGGGGCCCCACGGCTTCGGGAGGATGGCCACCAGCCGGTGGAGGCCGGAGGAGGGCTGGCCGGAGGGGGCGCCTGCGGAGATCGGCCATGCGCTGCGTTGCCGCCTGGCCCGGGTGGCGGCGGGGGAGATGCGCAGGCTCCTCCGGGCCGGGTCCCGCGTCGAGCTCTTGCCGGAAGGGGGGGCGCTCCTTGGGGCTTCCGAGCTGAGGCGCCTGGTGGGTCTGCCGCCCGGACCGGCAGCCGATGAAGACGGACAGGCGGCTTTGCGCCGCAATGGGTGATCGGGGCATATTCGCCCCGAACCACACAGGGACGGGAGGCCCATGAAGACCAGCACTCTGCCCGCAGCCGTC
>Ga0207797_1001687_pt1 | contig 15853 bp, 16 predicted proteins | sample PRCRCaboRojoPR_6_FD_187275 | JGI IMG/M metagenome (GOLD analysis project Ga0207797, IMG submission 187275) | Marine sediment microbial community from Cabo Rojo, Puerto Rico - PR CR 10% Liquid 1 (SPAdes) | ecosystem: Environmental > Aquatic > Marine > Coastal > Sediment | place: Cabo Rojo, Puerto...
CGACTTCACCCGCCTGGCCTCCCGCATCCGGGAGGAGGGCCTCCTCGTCTACGGCTTCGGCGAGAAGAAGACGCCCAAAGCGTTCGTCTCGGCGTGCGACAAGTTCATCTTCACCGAGGTGCTTCGATTCCAGGTGGATGAGGAGCCGACCGTCAAGAAAAAGTCCCCCAACGAGCTCAAGGGCGACGCCCGGTTGGTCAACCTCCTTCGGAACGCGCTGGATGCGGCCTCTGACGAGAGCGGCTGGGCCCACCTGGGAACGGTGGGAAGCAACATCGCCAAGCAGGCCCCGGAGTTCGATCCCAGGAACTACGGCTTCAGCAGGCTCGGCGAGCTGGTGGCCGCCACCAAGCTGTTCGAGGTGGACGAGCGGGTCCAGAGCGACGGGCACTCCCGCTCCATCTACATCCGGGACAAGAAGAAGGGGGAGAGAAAAGAGGGAAGAGGGAAGAGGAAAGAGGGAAAAGCAAAGGCCAAGAGCGCCAAGAAGTGAATGAGTGGAATCGACAGGCTGGAAACCAGTGATGGAAGAGGGTCAGAGGAGGATCTCATGGCCAGGCCCAGGTTCTTTCACCTTCAGGAAAGCGAGTCCGTGGTGGCCCGGATGGCAGCAACCGTTTTCTCCGGCTTTGTCCAGGCGGGGCTGGTGACCGACGAGAACGAGGACCGGTTCATCAAGAGGGCCGCCCACATCGCCGTGAAGATGGCGGACTACACGGACAAGATCGTCCAGAGCGACGAGGAGTGGATGAAGCAGGAATAGAGGAAAAGAGAAGAGAGGTGAAGGACGAGAGAAAAGGAAAAACCCAAGGCATGAAGCAGACCGGGTGACGGACAAAGGGTTCATGGCGGCCGTGAGAAGGTACGGAGAACCGCCTTTCACCGTGGCCGTGCTTCACGGCGGTCCGGGCGCGCGCGGGGAAGCCGCACCCGTGGCCCGGGAGCTCGGCCGGAGACGGGGGGTGATCGAGCCCATGCAGCAGGCGGCCTCCGTGGAGGGGGAGATCCTGGAGCTCGAAGGCTTCCTGGAAACCCATGCCCGCCTCCCCGTCACGCTGGTCGGATTTTCCTGGGGGGCCTGGCTGGGCTGGCTGTTCGCCGCGCGCTTTCCCTCCCGGGTGCGAAAGCTGGTTCTGGTCTCAAGCGGGCCCTTTGATGCGTCCTATGCCGCCGGGATCTCCGAGGTCCGCTTCAGCCGCCTGACCCCGGACGAGCAGATCGAGGCCGGCCGTCTCATGGACGCCACGGACCGGCCGGGCACCGGCGAGGCCGAGGCGGCCTTCGCCCGGCTGGGCTGCCTGCTGGAGCGGGCCGACGCTTTCGATCCCATGCCGGAGGCGGCCGCGCCCGTGGATTACCGGCTCGAGCTGTTCCAGCGGGTGTGGCCCGAGGCCGCGGAGCTCAGGAGGAGCGGCTCTCTCCTCGAGCAGGGCGAGCGGATCGCCTGCCCGGTGATCGCCATTCACGGCGATCACGACCCCCACCCGGCCGAGGGGGTGAGGGCGCCGCTCTCCCGGGTCATCGCAGATTTCCGGTTCATCCTCCTGGAACGCTGCGGCCACCGTCCCTGGATCGAGCGGCACGCCCGCGACGCGTTCTTCAGCGCCCTCGAGGCCTCGGTCTCCTGACCCCCGACAGCGTCGCTATCGCAGTCCGGGCAGAAGCAGGGCGATCTGCGGAAACAGGATGAGGATCACCACACAGGCCACCATGGCCAGAAAGAAGGGCAGAATGCCCTTGAACACCACCTCGAGGTCCACCTCCGGCGCCACCCCCTTGATCACGTAGACGTTGATGCCCACGGGCGGGGTGATGGAGCCCATCTCCAGCAGCACCACGATGATCACCCCGAACCAGACCGGGTCGTACCCCAGCTGCTGCACCATGGGAAAGAACACCGAGATGGTGACCAGCAGGAACGAGAGCGCGTCCATGATGCACCCGCCCAGGGCGTATATCGCCAGCACCAGGGCCAGGACCACCACCCGGGGCACCGGCAGGGCCACCGCCCACTCGGCCAGCTCCGTCGGGATGCGGCTCACGGCGAGGAACTTTCCGAACAGCATGGCCCCGGCGATGATCAGGAAGAGCATGGAGACGATGCGTGCGGTCTGAAGCGCGGCCGTGGCAAAAGCCGCCCAGGTGATCTGCCGCCTCACGACCCCCAGGACCAGGACCCCCAGGGCGCCCACCCCGCCCGCCTCGGTCGGGGTGAACCAGCCGTCCACCAGCCCCCACATCACCAGCGCGAACAGGATGATGGCCTCCACGGTGCCGGAAAGGGATGCGAGCTTCCGCCGCATCGGCGACCGCTCCCCCTTGGGGCCCAGGGCCGGGTTCCGGCGGGAGAGGAGCAGGATGGTGAGGATGAACAGGACCGTGAGCAGGACGCCCGGAAGGATCCCGGCCACAAACAGGTCCCCGATGGACTGCTCGGTCTGGATGCCGTAGATGATCAGCACCACGCTCGGCGGGATGAGGATGCCCAGGGTGCCCCCGGCCGCTATGGTGCCCGTGGCGAGCGCCAGGTCGTAGTCGTACTTGCGCATCTCCGGGAGGGCCACCGTGCCCATGGTGGCGGCTGTGGCCGAGCTGGACCCCGAGATGGCCGAGAACCCCGCGCAGCCGCCGATGGTGGCCATGGCCAGCCCGCCCGGGAGGTGCCCCAGCCAGGTGTAGGCCGTGGCGAAGAGCCTCCGGCTCAATCCGATCTGGAAGGCGATCTGCCCCATGAGGAAGAAGAGCGGGAGCACGGCGAAGGAGTAGGAGCTGAGCGTCAGATAGGTCTCCTTGGCCAGGAGGCTCAAAGCGGCCGTGGTGGATGTAAGTGTGGCGAACCCCGTGAACCCCACCAGCATCAGGGAGAAGCCGATGGGGACCCCCAGGAGGATGAGGGCGACCAGTGACACGATGCCGATGACGCCGACCAGCATGGGAGTCATGGGGTCCCCCCTTCCACCCGGAACAGCCGGTTGAGCAAATCCACCACCAGGACCAGGGCCGAGACGCCGAAGGCCGCGGCCAAACCCCAGAGGATGGGCGAGAGGGGCATCTTCAGGGTCCCGGATACCTGTCCGGCCGCCCACACCCGGTAACCGTACCTCGCGGTCTGCCACGCGATGAGGCCGAACACGAAAAGGCCCACAACCCGGTTGATCACACCCAGCACCTCCTGCACGCGCCGGGGCAGCCTGGAGACCAGGAGCTCCACGGACAAATGTCCCCCGTGGAGCGTGGGATGGATCAAGGAGAAGGAGATGACCAGCGCGCCCAGGAACCCCACGACCTCGAACACACCCCAGACGGGCATGCCCAGGGGTCGGAGGAAAACGTTGGCGTTCACCAGTCCCATCATCGCGATCAGGGCGCCGGCCGCGGCCCAGCTCAGCCAGGCCTCAATCCTTGCCAGCCATCGGTTGACGAACCGCAGGAACGTGATCACAGGATCCTCCTTCACAAGCAGGTGGACAGCCGGGACCGTGCCACGCTTCGAGGTCACGGTCCCTCCGGTCGAGACGCCCTACCTGTAGTTCTCGATCAGGGCCTCGATCTCCTCCAGAAAGGCCTTGCCCGGCAGGCCTTTGGCCTCCATCTCCCGAATGTACTCCTCCCGGAGCGGCTGGTAGCGGGCATGCCATCGGGCCCGCTCCTCATCGGGCAGGTCGATGATCTCCAGGCCCTCCTCCTCGGCGTAGGCCAACCCCGCATCGGAGGCTTTGTCCCACACCTCACCGGCGACGGTGATGTACTCCTCACTCACCTCGTCGAACACCTGCTGGATGTCCGGCGGCAGATCGTTCCACCGGTCCAGGTTCATGCTCACGAAGAACGGTGCCACGTGGAAGTAGGCCAGTGTCACGTAGTCCACCACCTCGGCTTGCCGGAACCCTTTGAGCACGTCGAGGGAGCTGATGGATCCTTCCACGATGCCCTTGGAGAGCATCTCGTAGACCTCGCTCTGGGGCGCGCTCACCGGGACGCCGCCCATGTTCTTCACGAGCTTGCCGGTAGGCCCGGCCGCCCGGATCTCCACGCCTTCCATGTCCGCGATGGTTCGAATGGCCTTCTTGGACCAGAGGTGCATGGGCGCGCAGGTGTGGATGAACAGAAGGTGCGTGTCCGCGAGCTCCTCGGGTTCAAACTTTTCCACCACCTCGTTCGCCACCCTGGCGGCCACCTTGGCCGACGGAAAACCCGGCGTGCAGATGAAGGCGTTCATCAGGGGGTGCCGGCCGCGCTCCCAACCGAAGGAGCTGGTACCGATGTCGGTGATCCCGTCCACCGTGCTGCTGTACATGACACTCCCGCTCACCAGGGTACCGGCCGGGTAGAGGGTGATCTTGACCCGGCCGTCGGTCCGCCTCTCGATCTCCCGGGCCCAGGGCTCGCTGATCTGGGAGTAGTAGGGATGCGCGGCCGGGGTGATCTGCGCAAACCGAAACTCGTACTCCGCATCCGCGGCGATGGTCTGAGCCGAGAACAGCGCCGTGCCCGCCAGGACCAGAACCGTACACAGGGCGAGTCTTCTTTTCATGGCTTCCATCCTTTCCTTTGAATTGAGTCAGACTGCCTTTCCACCCGTCACCGGCCCACCCGCACACCCTCGCGAAAGACCGCAAACACCCTCTCCGGATCCGCGAGGACGGAGACGTCCTCGAGGGGGTTTCCATCGACCACCACGAAATCGGCCCAACGGCCGACCGCAACGCTTCCCACGCTCCCTTCCATGCCGAGCAGCTCGGCCCCCACGGAGGTGGCGCACTGTATGACCTTGTCCGCCGGGAGCCCGTGCTCCGCCATGAGGAGCAGCTCTCGTGCGTTCTCGCCGTGGAGATTGAACGGGGTCCCGGCGTCTGTTCCCATGGCGATCTTCACCCCCGCCTTCGCGGCCGACCGGAACCCGGCCACGTGCTCGTCGAAGAGCCGCTTGGTCTTGTCCACGAACTCCGCCGGTATGCCCGCCTGCTCCCCCCGGGCGATGATGTTGGCCGGTGCGCTCAGGGTGGGCACCAGGAAGGTGCCCCGTTCGGCCATCTCCTCCACGATCTCCTCATCGAGACCCACGCCGTGCTCCACGCTGTCGATGCCGGCCCGGACCGCGTTCCGTGAGCCCGCCAGGCTCTGGGAGTGGGCCGAGGTGCGCAGGTGGAGCTTGTGCGCCTCTTCCACCCCGGCCTGGAGCTCGTCCGGGTTGAAGTGCGGCATGCCGGGCACCCCGCCCCGGGTGAGCACCCCGCCCGTGGCCATGAGCTTGACCCAGTCCGCACCCGAGCCGGCCTGCAGCCGCACGGCCCGGCGCACGCCCTCCGGGCCGTCGGCCACGCATCCCATCCGGGACCCGTGCCCCCCGGTGATGCAGATCATCTGCCCGGAGCAGGCCATGCGGGGTCCCTGGACCTGTCCGGCTTCCACCGCGTTTCGGAGGTGTACGTCGATGAAGTTCTTGGATCCCAGGTCCCGCACCGTGGTCACGCCGGCATTCAATGTCTTCATGCCGTTGGCCGCCATCCGCAGAACGGACTCAGCGTCGGCGGCCTCCACGACCCGGGTCATGGGGTCCGGTCCGCCGTCCAGGACCAAGTGCACGTGGCAGTCGATCAACCCCGGCAGCAGGGTCCGACCCTCCAGATCCACCACCTCGGCCTCCTCGCGGCCCTCGGCGGCGCTCGCCGCCCCCCGGCCGACCGCCTCGATCCGCCCCTGCTTCACCAGGACCCAGCCGTTCTCGATCTCCCCGCCGAGGCCGTCCAGGATTCTGCCGTTTCGAAAGAGAAGCTTCACACCCCAGTCTCCTTTCCTTTTCTCGTCCTCGTCAGTAAGCAATCCGGTATGCGTTCACCTTGTCCTCGTCCACCTCGATGCCGAGCCCCGGGGTGTCCGGCACGACCAGGCTCCCCTCCTCGGCCGTGAAAGGCCGCCCTGCGATGTCATCCACATAGTGCGGGGAGCCGTGGATCTCGGCCGCCCGGATCACGTTCGACGTCGCTGCGTAGAAGTGGAGCGCCGCTGCGGTGCCCACGCTGGTCTCGATGCACCCGCCCAGGAAGCAGGGGACCCCGGCCGCCTCACAGGTCGCCGCGATCTTCTGGCTGCGATGAATCCCCCCGCACTTGGCCACCTTGATGTTCACCACGTCCGCGGCTCCCGAGGTGATGCAGCGGAAGGCATCCTCGGAGGTGTACATGCTTTCGTCCACAGCCACGGGCGTGTCCAGCCGGGCGGCCAGCTCGGCCATGCCCTCCAGATCCCAGCCGGGCAAAGGCTGCTCGATCCACTCCAGGTCCGTGTTCTCCATGAGCCGGAATGCGCGAAGAGCCTCGGCCCGGGCATACCCACAGTTTCCGTCCACCCGAATCGGCACCTCGTCGCCCACAGCCCCGCGCACCGCCTTGACCCGTGCCGCATCTTCCGCGGCGTCGTGTCCGATCTTCATCTTGACGGTCCGGTAGCCCGCCTCCAGCTGCCGGACCGCGGAATCCGCCGCCTCCGCCTCCGGGACGATGCCCACCACGCCGATCTGGGGCACGCGGTCCAGACGCTTCCCCCCGCAAAGCACGTGAACGGGCTGCCCGGCCGCCTGAGCCGCCAGGTCGTATGCGGCGATGTCGATCCCGGTCTTGGCCATCAGGTTCCTGGGGATGGCCCGATCCATGGCCCGGTGGATCTGCACGATGTTGCGCGGGTCCAGACCGCGGACCGCGGGGATCAGGTGATCTGTGAGCACCTGGTAGAGCGTACGCTGGTCGTACCCGTACACGGCGTGAAAGGTGACCGCCTCGCCCCAGCCCACACGGCCGGCGTCGTCGGTCATCCGAACGAGCACGTGGTTGGTGTGGGTGATGGTGCCCACGGCGATGCGAAACGGCTGCTTCAGCGCGATCCGGATGGGAATCGCCTCTGCGTCCACAATGTTCATGTCTCTTCTCCAGGGGAATGGGCGTCCGCCCCGGTACCGCGCGGCACCGCGATCCGGGCGGCCAGATGAATGACAATCAACAGGGCAGCCACGGGCACGGCCGCCGTGACCCAGAAGGTGGAGATGCCCAGGGCCTCGGCGGTTCGGTCCCAGTGCCGCATCAGGAATCGACGGCTGTGAAAGAGCACCGGTCCCAGGAAGACCAGGACTGCAAGCCCCCTCAGCAGGCCGGCGGCGGTCGGCCACCCAAGGCGGCCCTTTTCAGGGGGCTTCAGGACCCTGGGGTCCCGATCGGCCTTGAACGCCGAGGCTGCACCCAGAAGGCCGCTCCAGACCATGCAGTATCGGGCGGCCTCGGCCGTCCAGGTGGGAACGGTCTGGAACACGTACCGGGCCAGGACCTGGAACACCACGAGCCCCAGTACCGCTGCAAAAAACGTTACCGCCGCCGTCAAGCAAGCACGATCCAGGACCCGGCTGGTCCTGATGAGGGTCTTTCGGACCATGACGGTCTACCGGTACCGATCCGCCGTGCGCACGAATATCTCGACGATGTCCTCGGAGAGGACCTGGTCGTAAACGGCTCGAGCCCTGTCGGCAAACAGGGCGCGCTCCTCCTCGGTGGGGCTCGTGACCTCCATGCCCGCCTCCTCGAGGGCGGCGATGGATCGGGCCGTCACCTTGGGCACCCAGGCACGGTTGGCTTCGTTTCCTTTCTCCACGGCCTCGTCCACCAGAGCCCGCTCCTCGTCCGAAAGTCCCGAGTACCAGTCCTCCGAGGCGATGGCCACGCGCAGGGGCGCCCCGCCCTTGAGATCGGAGTAGTGGTCCAGCACCTCGGTGTGCTTGAACAGAACCGGCACGATGGGCGGGTTCATGTACCCGTCCGCCACGCCGGTCTGCAGCGCGTTGTAAATCTCCCCCCAAGGGATGATCACCGAGTTGGCCCCCCAGGCCTCGAGGTAGGTGGCCTGGACCTTGTCCGTGGCGCGGATGCGGAGACCGTCCAGGTCCTCGGGCACCCGAATGGGACGCTTTGAGTTGGCGATGCCGAAGAAGCTTCCCACCGGAACCAGCGCCAGGATGCGCACCCCCTTCTTCGAGAGCTCGGCATTCACCCGGTCGAGCAGGTCGCTCTGCTCCAAGGTCCGGTACAGGTGATCGTAGGAGTTCCAGAGAAAGAACAGCCAGAACCCGTTGACCATCTCGTCGAGCTGTCCCAGCTTCATGAGCATGGAGTTGCTCACCTCGAGCAGCCCCTGGCTCACCTGGTCCAGCTTCTCGTCCTCGGTGCCCAGGGCGCCCGCGGGATACTCCTTGACCTCCATGCCGTTGGCCCTGAGATGATCGGCAAAGGCCTTGGACCAGACGTAGGTCCCGCACTTCTCCGCGTCGGGCGGGCAGTCCAGGGCCAGCTTGATCTCCGCGGCGCCCGCTCCCGGAGCAAACGCCAGCGCGAGCACGCAGAGCACGGTCCACAGGGTTCCCCATTGTTTCAATCTGTCCATGACGCAACCTCCTCGAATGCCCACCTGCCTAGCCGAACCCCAGCAACCCGGGCAGAAACAGGCAGATGGCCGGGAAAAAGGTGATGATCAAGAGCACGCCCACCTCCACGAGCACGAACGGGAGGACCGAGCGCGCCACCCGCAGGTAGCTCTCGCCGCTGATGGCCGAGACCACGATCAGACACGCCCCGATGGGCGGGGTCACCATGCCGATGGTCATGTTCAGGCATATCACGATGCCGAAGTGGATCGGGTCGATGCCCTGGGCCGCCGCCACCGGCCCGAACAGCGGAACCAGAAGGGCCAGTGCCATGGGTGCGTCCATGACCATGCCCGCCATGAGAAAAATCGCGTTCGCCAGCAGCAGGAACCAGACCCCGGACAACCCCGACTCCGTGACCAGGACGCCGATCCTCTGGGGCCAATGCTCCAGGCTGGCGATCCACCCGAAGCAGGCCGCCGCCGTCAGGATGATGAAAATGACCCCCGTGAGCATGGCCGCGTTCTGAAAGCTCCGTCGCAGGCTGTTCCGGCTGACCCCCCCGTAAAAAAACCCGGCCCCCAGGGCGCAGACCGCGGCGAGCCCGGCCGCCTCGGTGGGCGTGACCACCCCGAACACGATGCCGCCCAGGATGATCACGGGAAGCAGCAGGGCCGGACCGGCCTTGAGCAGGCTGGGCAGCACGGGGGGCACGGGCTCCCCACGTCCTCCGGGATGACCGTACCGCCGGGCGAAGAAGCTGTTCATGAGCAGGAGGGCCGCCGCAAGGAGCACCCCGGGCACCAGACCTGCGGCAAACAGGCCGCCGATGGAGACCTGCATGAGTGCACCGTAGAAGATGAGAATGATGCTGGGCGGTATGATGGGCCCGATGATGGACGAGGCCGCCGTGATCGCGCCGCCGTATGCGCCGGTGTACCCCTTCTCCTTCATGGCCGGAATGAGGGTGTTCCCCAGGGCCGCGGCGTCCGCCACGGCCGAACCCGACACCCCGGCGAAGAACAGGCTCGTCATGATGTTCACGTGGCCCAGGCCGCCCCGGAACCGGCCCACCAGGGCGGAGGAAAAGTCCACCAGCGGACGGGTCACCCCGGTGCGGTTCATGATCTCGCCGGTGAGGATGAAGAGCGACATGGCCATGAGGGCGAACACGTCCAGCTGGCTGAAGATCCTCTGAGGCAGGACGGCGAGGTACCGCACGTTGTCCGTGGCCACGAACGAGAGCACGGCCGAGGCCCCCACCACATAGGCGAGCGGGGTCCCGGCGACCAGGAGGATCAAGGCAACGATGAGAACCCAGAAGAGCATGAAGAACTTCCGATCGGGTGATCGATGTCGATGGGATGAAGCGGGGCCTGATCAGTCCCGGCCTTCTCGAATGATCTCCTCCAGCGTGTCGAAGTGCTCCTGCATGAGGGCGCGGGCTTCCTCGCTCCGGCCGTGGACAAGACAATCGTAGAACCTCTTGCAGTACTCCAGGTCGATGCGTCCGTCCTCGATCTGCATGGGCACCCGGGTGAGGATCTCGCTGAACACACCGGTCAGCGCGGCCATGACGGCGCTCACCAGGGGATTGTGACAGGCGTCCGAAATCAGGCGGTGAAACTCCACCCCCACGGAGTGGTCCACCTCTCCCGCGTCCAGACTGGCCTCGAACGCCTCCATGTTTTGGCGGATCTTCTCCAGGTCTTCCTCAGTGCGCCGCTCCGCGGCCATGGCCACCAGGGCGGGCTCGAGGATTCTCCGGAACTCCACGAGCTGTTGAGGGGTGATCCCGCCGGTGTGGTAGTAGTTCATCACCTGATCGCAGAACTTTCCCAGGTTGGGCTCGGCCACGAAGCTCCCGCCGTACATGCCCCGCCGCTTTTCGATGATCCCGTCCGACTCGAGCTCCCGCAGCGCCTCCCGTACCGTGACCTTGCTCACCTTGAGCTCCCGGGCGATCTCCTCCTCGGTGGGCAGCCGGTCTCCGGGCTTCAGGTCGCCCTTCCACATCGCCTTTCGCAGCAGGTCCTTGACCCAATCCGAGAGTCGCAGCGGATGGTCCGGGGGATGCTTGAACTCGAACGCCATGTCGGAACCTCCAGATCGATGTACTAAAAACAGTTTTTTATAATTCAGATGATTTTCTTGTCAAGTGCTTTCTTCTGTTCTAGCCTCTCCGGATCGAGCATTCCGGATCCGTGCGCACCGGGCTCACATCCGGCGAGAGTCGATGCCGTGCCGGTTCTCACAGTTTCGGTGTTTCCAGAACCTTCAAGCAGATCCAGGCAGGCGAAAGGAGCCCCCCATGACCTCCCCTTCCCCTTCTCGCGGCTATGTGGACACCCTCGGCTTTCTCGGCGACGTGGCTCCCCCCGTGTTCGACCCCCGAACCCTGGAGAACGCGCGCAGGAGCGGAGTCACCCTTTTCCACCTCACCTCGGCCATGCCCTTCCAGGACTGGCGGACCACGACGGGCCAGATCGACCGGACCATCGAAACGCTGAAGGCCCATGCAGACACCTTTCTCGTGATCGAGTCTGCATCCGATCTCGACGCTCTGCGGCATTCGGGCAAGATCGGGGTGATCCCCGGCATCCAGGACCCGGAGTTCATTGGAGAACGTCTCGAACGCGTACAGCAGCTCTTCGAACGCGGCATCCGGATCATGCAGCTGGCCTACCAGCAGGCCGGCCCCTATGGAGCCGGTTTTATGGCCGAGGACCGGGACCGCGGTCTCACGCCGCTGGGGCGGGAGTTGATCGGGGCTGTGCACCAGGCCGGCATGATCCTCGACCTCTCTCACCTCTCCCCGCTTACGGCCCTTGAGTGCACTGAACAGGCGCCCGGTCCCCTCATGATCAGCCACACCACGGCACGGGACCTCTACCCGCATCCGCGCGGTTCCCGTGACGATCTCCTGCGTGCACTCGCCCGGCGCGGAGACACACTCATCGGGGTCCTGGCCATGACCTTTTTCCTGGACCGATCCGACGACACCCTGGCCGCCTTTGTGCGGCACATCCGCCACATCGCGGACCAGGTGGGGCAGGACAAGGTGGCCGTGGGCAGCGACGGCCCGATCGGTGGGTTTACGCACGCGGCATCCGCCGAAAAGGCCTTCCGCGAAACCATGCAGGGGCTCATGGACCCCGACGGGATCCTCGGTTCGCGCTGGCCCACGCACGTTCCGGACTTCGCACACCACGTCGATGGATTCAAGAGGCTCGAGCCGGTTCTCAGGGAATTCTTTGAACCTGGAGAGATCGCAGGCATTCTTGGGGACAACGGCTACAGGTGGTTCTCCGGAGCGCTTCCCGGTGGGGCTCGCTGAGGGCATGGCCCGTGATGCGTGCGAAAGGATGATCTTGCCACCGCGCCCACGATTCCGGTAGGATCGGAGGTCCTTTCGGTTCTCGAGGCCGCAGGTCGCACCGCAGGTCGTGTCGAGCCGATCGGGTGCAGGCAGGGGCGGACCGGCCGAATGCCTGAGAACGCTCACCTTCGAAAGGGGGAACGCCGTGACCTTCGAACGCATCACCGTGGACGGTCTGGCCAGGCTGCCTGCCTTCTGTCACGCGGTCAGGGCGGGGGACTTCATCTTTGTCTCCGGCACCCTGGGTACCCGGCCGGGATCCATGGAGCTCGTGGAAGGTGGAACCGGCCCGGAGACCGAGCAGGCCCTTCGGCACATCGAGGCCATCCTGAGGCCCTGCGGGGCGACGCTCCGCGACCTGGCCAAGGTGAACGTCTTTCTCGCGGACATGGAGACCTTCGGTGACATGAACACCGCGTACCTGTCGGTCATGGGAGACGATCCGCCTGCGCGCATCACGGTGGGACGGGCCGACCTGGCCCTGGGAGCCGCCGTGGAGATCGACGGGGTGGCCTACCGCCCCGTCGCCTCAAGCTGACGCGGTGAGCCGCCTGCGGCCGGAGCCCCTCCGTGGTTCCCCTCAGCCGCGTGAAGGTTGCGGTGGGCCCGAAGGTCGTCACCGAGGGTTGCTCCAGGAGGCGTCGCCGGGCCTCCCGGATGACGATGGAGCAAGGATCGACAAGGGAGGAACGACATGTCCCACATCACCCGCGTGGCCGTACTGCTCGGGGGCCGGTCCGCCGAGCACGAGGTCTCCCTCCAGTCCGCCAAGAACGTGATCGAGGCCATCGATCGACACCGATACGAGCCCGTTCCCGTCGGCATCGACAAGAAGGGTGCCTGGTTCCTGTGCGAGCCGGACCGCTGCCTGGTGCATCCGGACGATCCCAAGCGAATTCGGCTGAACTGCCGCGAGGACGACCGTCTGGCCCTCGTGCCCGGCCGCCCCGGGCATCCCCTGGTCCGGGTGGCGGGCGGTGAGTCCATCGGCCCCGTGGATGTGGTGTTTCCCGTGCTCCACGGCCCCCTGGGGGAGGACGGCACCCTCCAGGGGCTTCTCGAGATGGTCGACGTACCCTTTGTGGGCGCGGGCGTGCTGGGTTCTTCCGTGGGCATGGACAAGGTGGTGATGAAGCGGCTCCTCCTGGACGCGGGTATCCCGGTGGCCCGCTATCAAACGTCTGCCTGGCACGAAGCGGACCAGCTGGATTTCGACCGGGTCTCGGCGGATCTCGGCCTGCCGCTCTTCGTGAAGCCCGCCAACCTGGGCTCCTCGGTGGGCGTGAGCAAGGTGGGGAACCGCCTCGACTTCGAGCGCGCCGTGACGGAGGCGTTCCGCTTCGACGTCCGTATCCTGATGGAGGAGTGCGTCCGGGGACGCGAGATCGAGTGCTCGGTTCTGGGAAACGAGAAGGTCTCGGCGTCCCTGCCGGGGGAGATCCTTCCCCGGCACGAGTTCTACTCCTACGAGGCCAAGTACATCGACGAAAACGGCGCCGGACTGGTCATCCCCGCGGATCTAACGGGAGAGGCGGTGGAACGCATCCAGGCCCTCTCCATGGACGCCTTCAAGGCCCTCTGGTGCGAAGGCATGGCCCGCGTGGACTGCTTTCTCCTGGAGAGCGGCGAGGTGGTGATCAACGAGATCAACACGGTCCCGGGGTTCACCCGGATCAGCATGTACCCCAAGCTTTGGGACGCGACCGGCGTTCCCTACCCCGAGCTGATTCACCGTTTGATCCGGCTCGCCCTCGAGCGGCACGAACGGAAAGGATCCCTGGAGACCAGCTACACGCTGCGCTAGAGAATGGGAAGGACGTCTCCATGCCCCTGAAATCGGTCGTGATCGAGGAGGCCCGCCTCGTGGTGACGCGGGTCTCTGGTGTCTTCGGGTTTGCGGATCTGGAGGAAAACCGGGTGTCCCTCCTGGCGGACCCGGCCTTCGATCCAAGCTACGATCACCTGTTCGACCTGCGTGCGGCAGTGGCGAGCGCCTTTCCCTCGGAGGACGTGGAAAAGGCGACCCGTGTCCGCGCCTTCTCCGAGACGAGCCGGAGGGCGGTCGTCGCCCCCCAGGACCTTTCTTTCGGTCTGGCGCGCATGTACCAGTCCCACCGGGCCGACCTCTCCACCGGCATCCACGTCTTCCGGGAGATGGACGAGGCTCTCGAGTGGCTGGAACTGGATCCGGGAGCTCCCTGCCTCCGCGGGATCCGGCATCCCGAGCCGCCCGGGAACTGACCGGCTACTCCCGCATCCATCCCACCCACGGTCCGCCGTCGGATCGTTTCTCCCCATTCCCCGGCTTCGCCTCCGGCCGATGAAGCAGCTTGAACCCCGTGGGGCCCGACAGACAGGTGATCACCGCCAGGAGCACGATGGCGTCCTTGAACTCCACCGAGATGAACCCCGCCTCCAGCCCGATGGAGGCGGCCACGATGATCAGGCTCAGCCTCGAAGAGAGCAGGACCCCCGCGTTGAGGGCCCTGCGCAGACCCGTTCCCAGGAACAGGAAGAGCAGGGCCGGGATCAGCTTGACCGCCACCGCGAAGCCGAAGAGTGTCATGGTGAACAGGATCCGTCCCGGCGACAGCACGTTGCCCAGGTCGAACTGCATGCCCACGTGAATGAAGAAGATCGGGATCAGGAAGCCGTAGGCGATCCCCGAGAGCTTGGTCTCCAGGTGCCCCTTTTCCCGGAAGACCATGCTGAGGACGGCGCCGCCCAGGAAGGCTCCGAGCACAGGTTCGAGATGCGCCAGCTCGGAGAGCGCAACAAAGAGAAAAAGCAGCGCCAGGGAGAGCCGAACGCCCAGCTCCTGCTCGTCCCGGTCCGCCAGCAGGCGACCGGCCGCCTCCGGGTGCCACCACGCCCAGAGCCGCCCCAGCTTCAGCAGGATCCCGAACCCCAGGAACAGGGGAACGGGCCCCAGGAACCGCCAGCCCAGGCCGTACTCGTGGTAGAGGAGAAAGAAGGTGATGCCGAAAAGGGTCAAGAAGTCCGCAATGGTGGCTGCAATGAGCAGCGCCTGGCCGTGCGGTGTCCGGCTGATCCCGGTCTCCTTGAGGGTGGGAACCACCAGCCCGAGAGAGGTGGTCATGAGAATGAGGGCCACGAACGGGCCGCGGTTCAGCAGGAAGGCGGACAGGACGGAAAGGCCCAGGGTGGCGCCGAAGAGGGCCAGGTGGAACAGGATGTTTCTGCCGCTCTGCCTTCGCAGCGCGAAAAAATCGATCTCCATGCCCGCCTGGAACATGAGCAGGAGGAAACCGAGCTGGGCCAGGAAGGAGATCCAGTCGCCGCTGAACTGGATCTCGAGCAGGCTCTTTCCGAGAACCACGCCGAACAGAATCTCCAGGACGATGGCCGGCAGCCGCAGCGACCGGCTCAGACCGGGAAGAAGGGCCGCGGCCACGGTAACGAGCAGCAGGGACCATGCCTGGTTCAGGACCATCCGTGTTCCGCTCCCCGGGGAAGCCGCACGAGGCGGAGGCCTGGAAGGATGTTCACGTAGAGACGATCAGCACGGAGCAGGGGACCTTCCGGGCCAGGAGCTCGCCCACGTGCGGGGAGAAGAACTCCTTCTCCCGCGTCGTGCTCCCCAGGACCATGAGGTCGTAATCCGTTCCCAGGGCGGTGATCTCCTTGACGGGATTGCCCCGGCGGACCTCCTCGTGCAGCTTGGTCTTGAGGATGTGGGCCCGCTCCCGGACCTGCCCCAGGGTGCTCTCCAGCCAGCTGGCTTCGTCCGACACCTCCTCGTGGAGGTACTCGGGCTCCTCCACCACCACAACGGTTACGGAACCGCCCAGCTGGGTGGCCAGGTCCACGGCCACCTCCAGGCTCCGGTTCGAGGCCTTCGTGCCGTTGTAGGGGACCAGGATGTTTTCGTAAGGGTGCGTTCCGCGGGTCACGAGCAGGGGACACGGGAGCCGGTGGGCCAGGGCGATGAGGACCGGCTTGGCCAGGGAGTCGAACCGGGGCGGCGGGAGGGGCGGCAGCAGGACCACGCCGGCGCTCTCCGATTTGCTGATCTCCTCCACAGCCTGGAGGACATCCTCCTCGGTCCT
>Ga0207797_1001688_pt1 | contig 15852 bp, 10 predicted proteins | sample PRCRCaboRojoPR_6_FD_187275 | JGI IMG/M metagenome (GOLD analysis project Ga0207797, IMG submission 187275) | Marine sediment microbial community from Cabo Rojo, Puerto Rico - PR CR 10% Liquid 1 (SPAdes) | ecosystem: Environmental > Aquatic > Marine > Coastal > Sediment | place: Cabo Rojo, Puerto...
CCACGGGATGGCCTTCGACAATCCGCCCCGCCGGATGCACGAGGCCACCGAACTGGTGAAACTGTTCCTCGACAGCGAGGGTCGCGTTGCCTACGACGGCGAGATCTTCGAGGTGGCCGACTTCCCGTCGCTGGGACGGGACGTCCCGGTCTACGCCGCGGCGCTCGGGCCGGCGAACCGCCGCGCGACCGGTCGGACGGCCGACGGCTGGCTCCCGCACAACATCCCCTTCGAGCACCTCTCGGATGCCTTCGAGACCATCGCGGAGACCGCCCGCGAGGCGGGGCGTGACCCCGACGACATCGAGGTGGCGCCGTACGTCCCCTCCGCGGTGAGCGACGACCGTGAGGAGGCGGTTCGGGCCGCACGCGGTCACATCGCCTACTACGTCGGCAGCGGCGAGGGCTACCGGAAGGCGGTCGCACAGTCGTTCCCCGACGGCGCCGACGCCGTCGCAGAAGCGTGGCGGGACGGCGACCGCGAGGACGCACGCGCGGCCGTCACCGAGGAGATGATCGAGGGGCTGACCGTCGCCGGCACGCCGGAGGAGGCCCGCGAGCAGTTCGACGCGGTCGCCGCACTCGACGTCATCGACGAACCGCTGGTCGTCATTCCCGATGGGTCGCCAAAAGAACTCGTCGAGCAGACGGTTGCCGCGCTCGCTCCCGAAAAGCGGTAATCAGGAACTGCCGGCGAACTGCTGATTTGCGGTCGATTCGGAATTGCGATACCCCTGTGCTGCTGCGCCGATGAGCAGGAGCGCCGCGAGCATCGTGAGGTGGAGACCGAAGCCGGCACTGACGCTGATGATGTCGCTGCTCCCGCCCATTCCGCCGAGGTTGCTGTAGACGTTGCCCGCCACGAGGACGCTCAGGACGCCCAGCAGGCCGACGCCGACGATGTCTGCTTTCTCCCAGTCCCTGAGGAGGACGATCCCACCGGCGATAGCGCCGAAGATGAGTGTGAAGGTACCGTCACCGTCGATACCCGAGACGGTGAACGGTCCGGCAGACACCCACGGCAGGAACGCCGCGACCACTGCAAGTGCCCCGCCCGCCAGCGTGATCTTCTCTCCTGTTGTCAGATTGTCGATATCCATACACGGTTATTTCAGACACCGCTGGTGAACCGCCTCGGGGTCAAGCCCCGAGGCTTCCCGTTTCAACGACCCGACTTGCAGGAACCGACGAAGACTGACCTCCGTCGGTTTCCACAGCGGTCGCAGTCTCCACGGGCGTGACTTCGGCCTGTCCCAGACCTAACTCCTGAAAACCGCGAGAAAGAACGTTGTACGACGCATTCGCATCCCTGCCTGCCTCAAACCCACAACTCGGGCAACTGTGTTCTCTCACCCACAACGGTTTGTCCGTCTCGACACCACACTCGGCACACTCTTTGGTCGTCCCCGCAGGGTTCACTTGCACGACGTGCGTCCCGTACAGGTCGCCCTTGTACGCCAACATCTCGATGAACCCACCCCACGACGCATCCTGCTTATTCCGAGCGTTCCCACGCTGTTGAAGAATTCCCGAGACGTTCAACTCTTCCACGAACACGGCGTCATACGTCTTGACGAGCCACGTCGTGAGCTTGTGCTGAAAGTCTTCGACCTTCCGCTTGATTCGGCGCTTGACCGTGGCAACCTCACGGCGTTGTTTCTCCCAGTTGTTGCTACCGTGTTCCTTGCGGGAGAGACTGCGCTGTTCCCGACGCAAACGGTCGTACTCGTCGGAGAGGTCAAGCCAGTCCACGCTGTCGCCGTCCGACGTGTAGATGTAGTTGTTGATGCCGAGGTCGATACCAACGCAGTCCTCAACATCCACGTCGTCTACGTCAGGTTTCTCGGGGAGCGTGGCGTCCTCGACTTCGAGGCCGAATGTGACGTACCACTCACCCGTCGTCTCTTTCTTCAGCGTCACCTCTTTGATGTCTGCGTTGTCGGGGATGGGGCGGTGGTAGCGGATGGGGATGTCACCGATTTTCGAAAGCCAGAGTGTCGCGTGTCGGCCACTCGTGTTTTTGAGTTCGAAGCCAGACTGCGAATACGTCATACTCTGGTACTCCCGTGGTGATTTCCACTTGAGCCCCCCGACCTTGTGACCGTTCTGCTTCTTCTCGGAGAGGTTGCTGAGGTTGTCGTAGAAGCGTTCGACGGTCTTCTGCAACGCCTTCGAGTGGACTTCTTTGAAGACGGGCCACTCGTCCTTCCATTCGGTGAGGCGTTTCTGGTGTTGGTACGCCGACCCGATGTTGTCCTCGTCGGTGTCGAGGACGTTGTATTCGTAGCGGGTGTGATTGTAGGCTTGGCGATGAATGTCGATGTGGCGCTCCGCCTCCGAAGTCACCCCTGTTTGTTCAGGGTAGGCGCGGAAGCGGTAGTCGTACCACATCGCTGTACCGCGATTATCGGTGTATTTCGACTTAATGGTTTGGTTCACGAGGTGTCGGCTTCAACCCCGGGGTCAAGCCCCGGGGCATTCGCCTCGACAGCCTGTAAAATTGTTGGGGAGTACCTGGATAGTAAGATTGGTACACTGATCACCGTTCACAGCGGATCCGGATGACCACGTGACTGACCGTGGCGGTCAAGTCCGTCCAGCCCTACCCTCGGGTAATGAGCGACAGCGGCGGCCCCCTCTCGCCCGACCGACCGGACGTCGACCGCGACTTCCGGGTCGATGCACCGTTTTCCCCCGCCGGCGACCAGCCCGAAGCCATCGAAGGGCTCTCCCGTGGCTTCCGGCAGGGCATGGACAAACAGACCCTGCTCGGCGTCACCGGCTCGGGAAAGACCAACACTGTCTCGTGGGTCATGGAGGAGATCCAGAAACCCACGCTGGTCATCGCCCACAACAAGACCCTCGCGGCCCAACTCTACGAGGAGTTCCGCGAACTCTTCCCCGACAACGCCGTCGAGTACTTCGTCTCCTACTACGACTACTACCAGCCCGAGGCCTACGTCGAACAGACTGATACCTACATCGACAAGGACGCCTCGATCAACGACGAGATCGACCGGCTGCGCCACTCCGCGACCCGGTCGCTGCTGACCAGAGACGACGTCATCGTCGTCGCTTCTGTCTCGGCCATCTACGGGCTCGGCGACCCCCGAAACTACGTCGACATGAGCCTCCGCCTGGAGCAGGGTCAGACGATCGACCGCGACGAACTCCTCGGACGGCTGGTCGACCTGAACTACGAGCGCAACGACGTGGACTTCACGCAGGGCACGTTCCGCGTCCGCGGGGACACCGTCGAGATATACCCGATGTACGGCCGCTACGCCCTGCGCGTGGAGTTCTGGGGCGACGAGATCGACCGCATTCGCAAGCTCGACCCGCTGGAAGGCGAGGTCAAGAGCGAGGAGCCAGCGGCACTCGTCCATCCGGCGGAGCACTACTCCATCCCCGAACAGCGACTGGAGCGAGCGATGGACGAGATCCGCGACCTGCTCGACGACCGGATCCGCTACTTCGAGCGCACGGGCGACATGGTCGCCGCCCAACGCATCGAGGAGCGAACCACCTTCGACCTGGAGATGATGGAGGAGACGGGCTACTGTTCGGGGATCGAGAACTACTCGGTGCACCTCTCCGACCGCGAGACCGGCGAAGCGCCATACACGCTGCTCGATTACTTTCCCGACGACTTCCTGACCGTCGTCGACGAGTCTCATCAGACCCTGCCACAGATCCGCGGCCAGTTCGAGGGCGACAAGAGCCGCAAGGAGAGCCTCGTCGAGAACGGTTTTCGTCTCCCCACGGCGTTCGACAACCGCCCGCTGACCTTCGAGGAGTTCGAAGCGAAGACCGACCAGACGCTGTACGTCTCCGCGACGCCGGGCGACTACGAGCGCGAGGAGAGCGAGCAGGTCGTCGAACAGATCGTCCGGCCGACGTATCTCGTCGATCCGGCGGTCGAGGTGGCCGACGTCGAGGGCCAGGTTTCCGACCTCATCGACCGCCTCGCCGCGCTGCCCGACGACGAGCGCGCGCTGGTGACGACGCTCACCAAGCGGATGGCCGAGGATCTGACGGAGTACCTGGAGGAGGCGGGGCTGGACGTGGCCTACATGCACGACGAGACGGACACGCTGGAGCGGCACGAACTCATCCGTTCGCTGCGGCTGGGCGACCTGGACTGCATCGTCGGCATCAACCTCCTCCGGGAGGGGCTGGACATCCCCGAAGTCTCGCTCGTGGCGATCCTCGACGCCGACCAGGAGGGCTTTCTCCGGTCGGAGACGATGCTCATCCAGACGATGGGGCGGGCGGCGCGCAACGTCAACGGCACCGTGGTGCTGTACGCGGACGAGCCGAGTTCGGCGATGCAGTCGGCGATTCAGGAGACCCAGCGCCGCCGCCGCATCCAGCAGGCGTACAACGAGGAACACGGCCACGAACCGACGACCATCGACAAGGCCGTCGGCGAGACGAACCTGCCCGGCAGCAAGACCGACACCGGCGAGGCCGGTAGTCTCGACCCCGACGACGACGAGGCGGCCGCGCGCGCCATCGAGGATCTGGAAGCGCGCATGCAGGAGGCCGCCGACAACCTGGAGTTCGAACTCGCCGCGGACATCCGAGACCGGATCCGTGAACTCCGCGAGGAGTACGACCTCGACGGCGGCGACGAAGAGGGTGTCCCCGCGCCGGAGACCGAGTTCTAGTCCTGCGGTGGGGACTCCGTCGTTCGGCCCGGGCGGTCGACGCCGGCGAACTCGAAGCGTGCGCCGCCGTCGTCGCTTTCGGTCACCGTCACCGTCCAGCCGTGGGCCTCGGCGATCTCGGAGACGATGGCCAGGCCGATGCCCGTCCCGTCGTCGCTGTCGGTCACGCCGTACTCGAGGACGTCTTCTCTGCGCTCCGGGGGGATCCCCGGCCCGTCGTCTTCGACGTAGAAACCGTCCGCTGTCGTCCCCACGCGGATCGTGACGTCCGTGCCGGCGTGTTCGACGGCGTCCTGAGGAGTTTGCGAGTCAGGGCTCGTCGAGCCGTGTTCGACGGCGTCCTGAGGAGTTTGCGAGTCAGGGCTCGTCGAGCCGTGCTCGACGGCGTTCCGGTACAGATTCTCGAACAGCTGGGTGAGGCGGCCGGGGTCGGCCCGGATCTGCCCGAGGTCGCCGAACTCGACCGTCGTGTCGGCGGTGTCGAGCGTGTTCCGGCACCGGTCGACGACCGCGTCGAGGTCGACGGTTTCCAGGTCACCGACGGTCTGGCCCTGTTTGGCGAGTTCGAGCAGGTCGTCGATCAGCTGTCCCATCTTCTCGACGCTGTTCTCGACGGCGTCGAGGTGTGTCTCGTCCCCGCGTTCGCGATAGAGCTGGAGCCGACCTTCGATCACGTTCAGCGGATTGCGGAGGTCGTGGCTGACGATGCTGGCGAACTCTCCCAGGCGCTCGTTTTGCCGCTCGAGTTCGCGCTCGTACTCGCGCTGTTCGGTCACGTCGAGTACCATCTCCAGGCCGGCGACGACGTCGCCGCTGGCGTCGCGGATCGGCGCGAGGTTGCTCCGGTAGTACCGCCCGGCGTGATTGAACTCGAAACTCGACCGCTCCCCGTCGAAGACGGCCTCGTAGCGCGGGCCGAACTGCTCGACGTAGCCCTCGGTGTGGAGCTCCGCGAGGGTCGTCCCCTCGAAGTCCGTTGCGTCGTAGTCGATGTTGTCGAACAGTTGGCCTTCGACCAGCGTGTAGCGCAGGTCGTCGTCGAACATCGAGACGGAGCCGCGCGGGATGTTCTCCGCCAGCGTGCGGTAGCGCCGCTCTCGGATCTTGCGCTCGGTGATGTCCCGGAGCACCCCGACCAGTCCGTCGTAGTCGCCGGCGTCGTCGTACAGCGGGGCGAAGTGGATCGACACCGGCAGTTCCTCGCCGTCTGCGGTCTCGATGCACAGTTCGAGCACCTCGCTCTCGCGCCCGCTGTCGGCGACCAGTTCCTGCACCGAGGCCTGGCCGCGCTCGTAGTCGTCCTCGCCGAGGACGGTGCCGGCGTGCATCCCGACCATCTCCTCGCGGTCGTAGCCGACAGTCTCGGCCATCGACTCGTTGACGTACGTGTAGCAACCGTTCGGGTCGAGCGCGTAGAGCCCATCCTGTGCCGTCTCCAGGAGGCGCTCGAACCGCCGCAGGCGTTCCTCGCGCTCGTACTCCGCCGAGATGTCTCTGAAGATGTCCAGCCAGCCGTCGGTCTGGAACCCCACCCGCTGGTGCTCGACCGATCCCTCGCCGTCTTCCAGTCCCCAGACTCGCGGGTCACTCAGACCCGCATCGTCGGTACGCGCGAGATGCGTGCGGAACGTCTCGTCGTTGTCCAGCACGCCCGCCACAGCCTCGTACACTGCCCCCGGCGACGGTGGCGACGAGCGCAGTCCCGGGAGTTCCCCGGCCGTCCACTCGACGCCGCTCTCGTCGGCCAGGGCGACCATGGTGTCGACGTCGCGCCGTTCGCCGCCGCTGGCGTACTCGACGTCAGGCGAGTCCGCGTCGAGCGCGCCCGCGACCTTGTCCAAGAGAAAGTCGTAGGCGTCGTCGTCGCGCTTCTGCACGAAGTCGTCGACGCCGGCCTCGAAGGCCGCACGCGCGACCTCCCCCGGCGGATGGTCGGTAAACAGCAGGAACGGGCCGTCGTAGCCGCTGGCCCGGAGTTCGTCGTGCAGTTCGATCCCGTCACCGTCTGCCAGGTCGTAGGCGGCGACGACACAGTCCGGCGACCCCGCTTCGACTGCCGTGCGAGCGCTCTCGATGCTGGCTCGCGTGTCGACCGTCCACGATGGCTGTCGCTCGGCAGCGCGGGAACGCACGGCTGTTCGCGTCGCCTCAGCCGCGTCTACGTAGAGAACTGTCGTGTTCTCCCCACCACCTCCGGTTGCCTCTGCCATGTCCTTCTGGCGTCTTCTTGCGTGGTAACAGCAGGAAGTATATATATGATTTGCCAAATTTTGACACACGACTCCACGGATCGGTAGCCTTCTTGTCGCCCCCTGCTGTGGCTGTACCCATGACGGCTGGTGCAGACGAGCACCCGGTGGGGGCTGGGACGAACGGGGTAGCGAGCAAGACCGCTGGCGTCGACGGCGCGGAGATACACTATCTGACGGCCGGAGCTGGCCGACCGCTGGTGCTGTTACACGGCGGAATCATCGACGCTGCGACGCTCTCGTGGGGGGAACTCATCGCTCCGCTCGCCGACGACGCGCACGTCCACGCCGTGGACATGCTCGGATACGGCGAGAGCGACCTGCCGGAAGGGCCGCTCTCGATGCAGCGACACGTCGACGCCATCGGGCAGTTTCTCGACGAACTCGCCCTCGACAACCCGCTCGTCGCCGGCATCTCGCTGGGCGGGGGCGTCGCGGTCGGCACCGCGCTGGCGTACCCCGACCGGGTCGGCGGTATCGTCCCCATCGACGCCTTCGCGCTGGGGAGCGAACTCGCCAGCGGCCTGCTCACCTTGGTCCTCGCGAAGATACAGGTGACGAACACCCTCTCGGTCGCGCTGACCGCCCGGAGCCGTCGCTTTGCGACCGCGTCGCTCGCCAGCCTCGCACACGACTCGGCGACGGTCTCCGAGCGGACAGTCGACCGCGTCATGGCGGAAGCACGCCGACCCAAGGCCGGCAAGGCCTTCCGGAAGTTCCGTGCCAGTGAAGTCACGCGGCGGGGCTACCGCACCGACTACTCCGACCGGGTTACCGACCTCGACGTGCCCGCGCACTTCGTCCACGGTGCGGACGACGACCTGTTGCCGCCGTCGTGGTCACGCCGTGCCGCCGGCCGCGCTCCCGACGCCGACCTGACGATCCTCGACGACTGCGGGCACCTCGCCACGCTCGAAAAACCCGACGCGATACGCGACATCGTCGCCGAAATGGTGTCACTGGACGGGTGACCTATCGAACGGGGAGACGTACCAGGTGCGGACAGACGGAACCCCGTCGTCGACGCCGGGGGCACAGGACAGTGTCAGTGGTCTTCGCTGAGTTGCCGGAGGTCCGAGGTGACCTTGAACACCTTCGCGGTCTGTTGCTCGCTGGCGGTCGCGACCTCGTCGATCTCCTCGCTGACCTCGTTGATGCGGTCGGCGGCGTCGTCTATCATGCTGGCGACCTCTTCGGTCGAGGAGGCCTGGTCGTCGGTCGCCGCGGAGACCTCCCGGACGCCGTTGGCTGCCTCCTCGACGGTGGCGAGAATCTCGTCGAGTTCCTGGAGCGCGTCTTCCACTCGGTCGATGCCGGTGTCGATGCGCTCGCCGGCGGTCTCGACGCTGTCGACGGTCTCCTCGATGCCCTCCTGGACGGCACCGATGAGTTCCTCGATATCGTCGGCCTGTTCCTGGGACTCCTCCGCGAGACTCTTGACCTCGTCGGCGACGACGGAAAAGCCCGCCCCGGCCTCGCCGGCGCGGGCGGCCTCGATAGAGGCGTTCAGCGCCAGCATGTTGGTCTGTTCGGCGATGTCGTCGATGACGGCGACGACCTCGTCTATCTCCTCGGTTCGGTCCTGTAACTCGGTGACGCCGCGCTCGATCTCGTCGGCGGAGGTGTCGATGTCCTCCAGCATGTCGATGGCGTCGCTCGCGGACTGCTGGCCCTCTTCTGCGACTTCGAGTGCGCGCTCGCTCGTCGTCTCGACCTGGTCTGAGGTCGCGGCGATCTCCTCGACCGTCGCGCTGAGGTTCGACATCTCGGCGCGTATCTCCTCCATGTTCTCGGACTCGGTCTCGGCCAGGTCGCTGATGTGCTGCGCGCTCTTCGAGACGTCGCTCGTGAAATCCTGGAGGTCTCGCGCGGCGTCCTGGGTCTCGGCGGCGATCTCCTGGCGGCGCTCCATCTCCCGCTGGAGCTCCGCTTCCCGGCTGCCGATGTACGTTTCCATCGCGACCTGCATGTCCAGGTTCATCAGTTTGAGCACCGACAGGGCGGTCGCCGACCCAGTCTCGATCTCGTCTCGAACCTCCGCGATGGTGTCGTCGTCGACGCCCGCCGCTTCGAGGGTCTCCGCGACGCGTGCTTCGGTTCGGTCGGCCATCATCGAGAGGACGGTGTCGAAGTAGAACGCGTACTGCCCGATGTACTGCGTGGCGGGCATCTCGAGCAGGTCGTGGAGCTTGCCGATGCGCGCGCGGGTGCGGAAGTAGTCGGTTCCGTAGGTACCGTCGGCCAGTGACGTCCAGTAGGCCCGCTGCGTTTCCTGTAGCTCCTCGACGCCCTTCGGCGACCGGTCGATGACCTCCGTCGTCTCCTCGTAACTGGTCAGCCGCTCGTAGAACGCCTCCGCGACGGTCGGTGCCGTCTCCTGGAGCCGCTCCTCGATGGCGGCGATCCGCCGGGCGTCCGCCGCGTCGAAACCCACAAATTCCTTTCGCCACTCGATGTCGGCCTCGTCCAGGCCGACGAGCGAGTCCAGTTCCTCGTCGTCGAGTTCGGCGTTGAGTCCGCCCTGTCCGAACTGTTGCACCTGTTCACTCATGTCTTAGTCCCTCGACTGCGACCGTGAGAGTCGCGCGTCCCGTCGTGTCCGCAGCACAGCAGGTCACCGGTGTCTCCGTGTCTACTCGAAGGAGTAGTCGTCGAGTTCCCGCCTGACGTAGTCGCCGTAGCTCTGGTCCTGGTCGTCGCCGGCGATGTGGGAATCGAGCCAATCGCGGGCGAACTCCAGTACCTCCATCGTGATGTACTCGCCGCTCTCGTGTTTCTCGCGGAGTTCGCTCACCTTCGACGCGAAGTTCTCGTGCATATCCTGGTGGTCGTGGAAGCAACTGGCGCAGTCCTGCGCGTACCCGCAGTCTTTCATCATATGCTCCTCGTCAGTGAAGTGGTACTCCGTGTAGTCTTCCAGTTCGCGGAGGATGTCGCCCAGTTCCTCCTCCGCGCGACCCTCTTCCATCGCCGTGTGCAGGTCGTTGAGTATCTCGAAGAGCCGCTTGTGCTGTTCGTCTACCTTGCCGACGCTGGTACTGTACCGGCTGTCATCCCACTCGATCAGTGCCATTGTGATACGCCTCTACTTGGTCGTTCCGGGCCAGTTATTATACGAGTACAACCCAGTTCTCACGAAGTGAAAACACTTCCAAAATTTCTCGCTGATATGGTTACATTTTAAAAAATTATTGCTGACTGAACGGTCGACCGATCGGCTGTGAGCCACGCTGGCTCTCCCGCCGTCTGGGTCGTCTCCTCTGGCCTCCGGAACCTCGACCTGTCGGCCGCGTTCGGCTGTGAGGGGCTGAACCAACGACAATTGACCCAGTTCTCTCCACGCTTCCGAGGGTGTGCTCTTGGTCTCGCACCCGATTTGATATAGCGAAATGTAATTTACGAGCCGGAAGGGGCGGCTCGAAACGGCTTTCACGGCCGCTCATACTGTTGGCTACAACTACGTGACGGATTTCGACGCCCCGGGGTGTCGAAAATCTTCACGCGCTTGTAGCCGACAGTATCAGAAGGGCACTCACTCAGAACCGAGCCCGCGACCCGTGTGGTGTCGCAGTCGGAGCGGTCGGTAGTGCACCGTCGGTAGCGGTCGCTGCTCGCGTGTGAAACAGTGTACTGTTAGAGAGAGGCTGACACCCACACCGCTGGTCTCGTGAGGTAGCGCTACAGCAAGTCGTCCGGGAACCGCTCCGGGTTGTCTGCAAGGAGTCGGAGCACGGGTTCGATTTCGTCGAACCGCGAGCCTCGCGTGACTGTTTGAGAATCCCGATCCCACTCGATGAGCTCCTGATCGGCCAGCTTCGGGAGGTGGACGTGATGCAACTGGATGCGGAGCGTGTCGTCCTGTTCGCTGCCCGTAGCGAACTGGCCCGGCGGTGGGGCTGCCTGGCTGCGCGGGCGAAGCGCATCGGGCACGTCCACCTCGGGAGAGTCACAGAGGAGAAACAGCAACCGTCGCCGCAGATCGGCAGACAGTATCTCGAACAGGGTTGCCGTGTCGTCCATGGACACCTCTTGGTTGTCATCCTATTAATTGTTGGTGGCTCAACTAATGCTGACGGCTGCTGTCCTCTCGGGTGCGCTTCGGTGGTGGCTGTGGTTCTCCTGCTCGCGATTGTACCCCTGTCGGCTCTCGGCTGCTCACTCTCGCCGACCCACAGCCTTCGCAAACGAACTGCTGCCGCTGTCTCTGGATGGGTCTAGCCGCTCGGCTGTCGCAAGCAGTATATCCTATATCGCTATATCGAATACGGCTGGTACCACTGTTCACAAACGGAGCAATCACCCGGACAGGCGCCTGCGAGGCTACCGAAACTCCGTGCGTCGCTGATGGCATGTCGTCCTGGTCACCAGAACCAGAGCGTCTCCCGGATCCGTGCAGGTTCTCGGTGCTATCGGGATGGCCGCGTGACGTGCAAAAGTAAAGTACCCGTGCTGCCGACACACTGACATGAGTGACGAGGACATCGACGACGTCGACAAGGCGATTCTGTATGCGTTACAGGAAGACGCCCGGAGTATGTCGTCCGGAGATATCGCAGAGCGAACCGGGACGTCCGACAGTACCGTCCGCAAGCGCATCCAGCAACTCGAATCGGACGGCGTGATCAAAAGCTACAGTGCACAGGTAGACTATCAGAAATCGGGCTATCCGCTCCGTATGTTGCTCTTTTGCACCGCATCGATACCCGAACGCGGCGACCTCATTCCCGAGATACTGGCGATCGAGGGCGTCGTCTCGGTGCAGGAGCTGGTCACCGGCGAGCAGAACCTCCTGGTGACGGCTGTCGGCGAGTCGGACAGCGACATCACGCCCGTCGCGCAGGAACTCCTCGAGATGGGGCTCACAGTCGCCGACGAAGTCCTCGTCAGGAGCCACGAGACGACACCGTTCGGCAGGTTCGATCCTGACAACCACGCCGACGAATAAGTAGCACACGCCGCGCGGGCCGGGCGCGTACCGTACGCTCATCCAGTGGTTCGGTGTCGGCCAGCGTCCGGGAGTCGGCATCGGGTCGAGTTCGGTTCTCTGCGGCGACACGGGCGGCTGTCGTCACCGCATTCGTGCGCGTCCCAGCAGTCCTGCGTCCCGCCACCTCGGCTGCTGTTACGGTCTTCTCGATGAGTGAGCCCGTACTGTGTGATCTGTTCACGAATGACCATCACGTTCTATAATCTGGGTTTGAAGAACGATTTGGTAGTATAGACAGATTTAATAACCAGTCTGTTCGTAATCGTGGGTAAGGACGACCGATGACTGTGGTTGCGGGGTCGAGACGATCCCGCCTCGCAGTGGTCGGTCGCCGACGGACCGAACGATGTCAGGGCAAGAACAGGCGACGACTGTGGGACAGCTTCCAACTCCAGCGAACGAGCAATCGCGCGTGCCGACGGTACTGACGCGACTCGTGTGGTTCCTGTGGGTCGTCAGCCTCGGCACGCTCGGTCTCCGACTCTGGCGCGGCGGAAGCTGGGAACTCGCGGGACTGTTCGCCGTCGACGGATTGACGGTCGTGATGTGGGTGACAGTCACGTTCTTCAGTGGCATCGTCCACAGCTACTCGCGGCGCTACATGGCCGGGAGCCGCACCGTCGACCGCTTTTTCGCTCGCGTGTTCGCCTTCACGCTGGTCGTGCTGGTGCTGGTCGCGGCCGACAATCTCGCCCTGTTCGCGGCCGCCTGGCTCGCGATGGGGCTCGTGATGGCCGACCTGATCGGCCACGCCGACGGCTGGCCACAGGCACAGGCCGCACGCTCGCTCGCGCGCCGGTACTTCGTCGCGAGCAGTGCGCTGGTCGCGGTTGCGCTCGCGACGCTGTGGTGGCAGACCGGGGTGACGACGGTCACCGACCTCGCGTCGGCTGTCGGGGCGACGTCGTCGACGGTCACGGTGTTCGCCGCCGGTGCGCTCCTGCTGGCGGCGATGATCCAGTCGGCGCTGCTCCCGTTTCACACGTGGTTGCTCTCGTCGATGACGGCGCCCACGCCGGCTTCCGCGCTGATGCACGCCGGCTTCGTCAACGCCGGCGGAATCCTGCTCGTGCGCTTCGCGCCGGTCGTCAGCGTCGACCCCGGCGTCATGCTGGCGGTCGTGCTCGTCGGGGCGGCGAGCGCGCTGGGCGGGAAGCTCCTGAAGACGGTTCAGACCGACATCAAGGGGAAACTGGGCTGCTCGACGGTCGGCCAGATGGGCTTTATGCTCATGCAGGCCGGCCTCGGCTTTTTCGGGGCCGCCATCACGCACCTCATCCTGCACGGCTTCTACAAGGCCTACCAGTTCCTCTCGTCGGGCAGTCAGATCGCACACGAGAGCCCGACGAAGACGACCCGGGCGGAGTCGACGGGCGTCGTCGGCGTCGCCGTCGTCGTCGCCACCGCGCTCGCGGGCGGCGTCCTGTTCGCCGCGCTCACCGGCAAGGGGACGACACTGGACAGCGGACTGTTGCTCACGCTGCTCGTCGTCCTGACCGTGCTCCACGCTGCCCGTGAAGTCGTCACGCACGCGTCGTTGCCGACCACCGTTCGCTACGGTGCCGTGCCGCTGGTCGCACTCCCGGCCATCGCAGTCTACGCCGGGGTCTACGGGCTCGTCGAGGGACTGCTCGTCGGCCTGCCTGCGGTCGGCCAGGCGGCGGCACTGACGCCGGTGCACGGTCTCGTCGTCGTCGCCTTCGTCGCGGCCTACCTCGGCATCGAGAGCGGCCTGTACCAGCGCAGTCAGCGCCTGTACGTGGCGCTGTTGAACGCGAGCCAACCCCCGTCTGACACCCTGCTGACCTCCACGGAGGATTACAATGAGCACTGAACCCGCCATCGAGAAGAGTATCGACGCTGCAGCTGCCGCGGTCGGCTCCGCCTGGCCGCTTCACTCCTTCGTGACGGCCAACCCGCTGGCCGGATTCGAAGACCAGCCGTTTCACGAGGCCGTCGCGGACGCCGAGCAGGTGCTCGGCGGCGACGGCTACCCCAGCGCCGACGTGTTCCGCAAGGCCTGGGAGGCCGGACAGATCGACCCGGAGGTGCTGCAATCCCGCCTGACAACCCACGGCTACGACAGCGACCCGGCGGCGTCGCTCGACCAACTGGCGACTGCCGCGTCGACCGACCCGACGACAGAACCGGCCACGGCCACGGATCGGGTCGACGCGGTGCTGACGAAGTGGCTCGCGGCCTTCCTCGACCAGGGCCAGGCCGAGTGGGCCATGCCGAACCGCGAGCAGGGGTTCTACGAGGCGTTCCGCACCGTGGCTCCCCACGACGGCGACGTCCCCGACAGCGCCGTCCTCGCCGACCTCCCCGACCAGCCGGTCGACGCGATCCGGGACTGTCTGGCCGGCTACCCCGTCGGCCAGTGGCGAGACGTCTTCGAGTTCCACATGTCGGCACTCCCGGGCTGGACGGGCTTTCTCAAACAGCGCGCGGCCGACGGCGACGCCTGGCAGTCGACGTATCCGGTCACACTGCCGGGGTACCTGGCGGTGCGGCTGGCGCTCGCTGACGCGTTCGACGCGCCGCTCGCGCCTGCCGAGGCGCCCGATGGCGGGGAAGCCGACGCCGGGACGGACGACGGCAGCGTTCCGCTGCCCGAGGTCTGGCTGACCGCGTGGGAGGCGACCTACCGGTCGGAACTGGTCGGCTCCATCGCGGACGCGAGCGAATCGGTCGCCGAGACCACCGACGAGACGCGCCCGGACGCCCAGTTCGTCTTCTGTATCGACACGCGCTCGGAAATCATCCGCCGGCACATCGAGGCCACCGGCGACTACGAGACCCACGGCTACGCCGGCTTCTTCGGCATCCCGATGCGCTACGAGGGGTACGAGTCGGACGTGACCGTCGACGCCTGTCCGCCGATCCTCGACGCCGCACACCGGATCGCAGACCGCCCCACGGCGGCGGACGACGACCACGACGAGTACGACCGCTGGCACGCCGCGCTCGCGGCCGGCAAGAACGCAGTCAAGAGTCTGAAATCGAACGCCGCGACCGCGTTCAGCTTCGTCGAGAGCACGGGCGTGGGCTACGGGGCCGCTCTGGCCGCCCGGACGCTCAGTCCGGGACGCGTCCACGACTTCCTCGACCGCGCCGACGAGCGCGTCCCCGACGACCACGCGTTCTGCGAGCCGTCGGTCGACTACAATCCCGATTCGGTGAACGAACTTCGCGAGGGCCTCACGCTCGACGAGAAGGTCGAGTACGCCGCGACGGCCTTCGAACTGATGGGGTGGGAGCAGTTCGCCCGCGTCGTCGTCTTCGCCGGCCACGCCAGCGAGACGGCGAACAACCCGTTCGACTCCTCGCTCGACTGCGGCGCCTGTGCTGGCAACCCCGGCGGGCCGAACGCGCGCGTCCTCGCGGCCATCTGCAACGACGACGCAGTCAAGGCTGAACTGCGCGACCGCGGGATCGACGTCCCCGACGACACGGTCTTCGTCGCCGGCGAACACAACACGACGACCGACGAAGTGGAACTGTACGCCAGCGACGTCCCCGAGAGCCACGAGGCCGACATCGCGCAGCTCCGTGCCGACCTCGAAACCGCCCGCGCCGGTGCGGCCGCCGAACGCGCGGGTGACATGGCGGCCGACGCCGCCTCGGGGGTCGACGAGACCGAGCGCCGCGCCGCCGACTGGGCGGAGACCCGCCCCGAGTGGGGGCTGGCCGGCAACGCGGGCTTCGTCGTCGGGCCGCGGGCCCTCACCGACGACCTCGACCTGGACGGCCGGTCGTTCCTCCACTCCTACGACTGGACGACCGACCCGGACGGGGACGCCCTGGAAGCGGTCATGACCGGCCCGATGGTCGTCACCCAGTGGATCAACGCGCAGTACTACTTCGCGACGGTCGACAACGCCGTCTACGGGAGCGGGTCGAAGGTGACCCAGAACCCGGTCGGCAACGTCGGCGTCTACCAGGGC
>Ga0207797_1001689_pt1 | contig 15849 bp, 6 predicted proteins | sample PRCRCaboRojoPR_6_FD_187275 | JGI IMG/M metagenome (GOLD analysis project Ga0207797, IMG submission 187275) | Marine sediment microbial community from Cabo Rojo, Puerto Rico - PR CR 10% Liquid 1 (SPAdes) | ecosystem: Environmental > Aquatic > Marine > Coastal > Sediment | place: Cabo Rojo, Puerto...
TGGCCATCGGGATTGCCGCGTTACTGCTTACCGTAAGTGTCCTTGCCGGATTCCGGGCCACACTCCAGGAGAAGATCATCGGGTTCGACGGCCATATCCGGCTGCGGTATTTTCATAAAGAGCCCGTCAGTGATCTTCCGGAATTGCACCAGCAACTGGGAACTTATTCTGAAATCGCCAGCGCCTCTCCGTATATCTCTCAGGAAGCGATGATCCGGGCCGGGAATGCCACAGATGGAGTGATGGTGGAAGCCATGCCGGAATCAACAATCACCTCTGTGCTCAGTGTGGGACAGTATATCGCCAGCGGTAAACTGGATTTTTCCGGAGATGGTGCCGGCAATGGGATTCTCATCAGCAGGCAGATAGCGGAGAGAATAGAAGTCACCGTTGGTGATCGGGTTACCCTGTTCAGCATCAGCGGAATTCCGGGCCCCCGAAACCACCCCAGAGCGAAGCAACTGACCGTCCAGGCTATTTATCATACGGGGATGAGTGATTATGATGATCTCTTCGTCTACACCTCATTACCGGCGGGACAGGATCTGTTCAAACTACCGGATCAGGCGCACGGAATGCTCCTCATGCTCAGGCAGGATACGGCGGTGGAACCCTTCGCCATGCAATTGCAGGAAAAGTTGGGGTATCCGTTTTATGCCATCACCTGGCAGGAGCGACACGCAAGCTTGTTTGCGTGGCTGCAAAGTCAGCAGCTACCCATAATTATCGTCTTCGGCCTGATTGCAGTGGTCGGCGTGTTCAATATTATGAGCACGTTAATGATGATTGTTATCGAAAAAACCCGTGACATCGGGATTTTACGAGCAATGGGCAGTCCGGCCGGCGGAGTTCTGCGGATATTTCTCTGGAACGGAACAACCATCGGAATGGTCGGATGCGTGCTTGGTTCCGGATTCGCTTTTCTACTGGGGACTCTGCAGCAACGGTTTAATCTGATTAGAATTCCTCCGGAAATCTATTTTATGGACAGTGTCCCGATATTATTCCACTGGGAGCATTTTGTCCTGATTAACGGTATTGCTCTGGTCCTCGCTGCAGGTGCAACGATATATCCCGCGATAAAAGCCGCTCGGAGGCAGCCGGTGGAGGCTATTGTACATGAGTAGCAGTACACAATTCATCCGGACGGTGGCATGGCGGTACTTTCGTTCTTACCGGGAGAGTGAACGGCTGATCAGCGTAGTTTCGACGATCAGTATAATCGGTGTGACAATCGGATGTTTTGCGCTGGTGGTCACCCTCTCCGTCCTGAACGGGTTCCGGTCGGAGATCACCGAGCGGCTGACGCAATTTGAGGCGGCGGTGAAAATGGAGAATTATCCCATGGATCCCGCCGTAGTGGATTCAGTGCAGTCGTGGGCGGCGGAACAGGGGGATATCACCGGCACCATTCCGCTCATTGAACGGAAGGCAATGCTTACAACCGGTGACGGCATGGAAGTGGTCTATGTGAAAGCATTAGACCTGGACGGAAGAACCTATCCCCTTGCCGGTGAACTGATCGCGGGTGAGTTTATCGGAAGTTCAGCGAGTGAGAACCAGGTTGTTCTTGGTTATCAACTGGCCGATTTGCTGGCGGCGGGAATAGGTGATACTATCACGATCATGAGTCCCCTGGAAATGCGTGCGCCGTTTTATAATCCGCCTGTTGTCCGGGTGGAAGTGGGTGGGATATTCCGGGCGGATCTGTTCCAATATGACCGGGCGTATGCCTTCATCGGGATCCGGGCGGGTCAAGATCTGTTTCGTCTTGACGATAAATATACTACGGTGGAGGTCTTCACCGATGAGTTTAATCAGGCGGATCAGATTGCGGCACGGATGAAGCAGCAGCAATGGAACGATCTGCAAATATCGGCCTGGCAGGAGCGGCATCAGGCACTGTACGGAGCAATGACTATGGAGAAGTGGGGCAGTTTTATTGCACTGACACTGATTATTGTGGTGGCGGTTTTCAATCTGGTGAGTTCGCTGGTCATGCTGGTCCTGGAGAAAATCCGGGACATTGGAATCCTGAAAACCATGGGCGCGAACAGTGCGGATGTCCAAAAGATATTTCTTCGTCAGGGATGGTATGTGGGTGGAATCGGAACGCTCATCGGAGTGACAGCCGGTCTGGTCATCGTACTGGTGCAGGAGTGGACCGGGGTTGTACCATTACCATCGGATGTCTATTTTATCAATGCCGTACCGGTACAGCTTCAACTTATTGATATATTGAGTGTTACAGGGATTTCTCTCATACTCAGCCTGCTCTCCGCCGTTTATCCGGCAAGGCAGGCGGCGCAATTGCAACCGATGGAAGCTATTGTATATGACCGATAAAGACAGACTACTCCGAATAGAACATGTGCGGAAGGTGTATCAGACCGGTCCCGCACAACTGGAAATTTTACGCGATGTCACATTCGATGTCGGGACTGGAGAGGTAATTGCGCTGATGGGACCGAGCGGAGTTGGAAAGACTACATTGCTTAATCTTATCGGAGCATTGGACACTCCCACGGCCGGATCGATCCGAATTGGGGGCTGGGAACTGAGTGAACAATCTCAGGATATGCTTGCTGAGTTGCGGAATCGTCATCTGGGTTTCGTCTTCCAGTTCCACCATTTACTCCCCGAGTTCACTGCCCGTGAAAACGTGCTTATTCCTGCGATGATCAGGAACTCAATACATCAGGTGCACCGGGATTACGCGGATATGCTCCTGGAGACGTTTGGGCTGGAAGCGCGGGCGGGTCACTATCCCCATGAGCTCTCAGGCGGAGAAAAACAGCGGGTTGCCCTCTGCCGCGCTCTGATTAATAAGCCCGAATTAGTCCTGGCGGATGAACCGACCGGAAACCTGGATCGGGAAACAGGATATCGATTGATTACAGCGATCCTGAATTTTTCCGGGGAACATAATCAGGCGTTTGTCATAGCAACTCATGATGAATCGATTGCAAAGAACGCAAACAGAATATTAGAACTCCACGATGGAATCGTGGAAGAGATACCAGGAATCCCAGAGGGAGGAGGTAAAGTTTAGTTGATTGTAGCAGGTCCCATTTTTATATTGCCAAAAGCAAGTGGCCATCAACTGTAGCTTCCTATGAAGAGTAATTTTTCCAAACGCGTTCAGATAGTGTTGCAGTATGCGAAAGAGGAAGCTATCAGACTCGGCCACAATTACATTGGGTCTGAGCACCTGCTGTTAGGGCTGTTGCAGGATGGTGAAGGACTTGCTATTGAGCTGCTTGAAGAACTCGGTATTGATATCGAGGAGTTGCGTCAGGCGATTGAGGAGACGGTCGACTCCTCATCGACAACGATTACCCTGGGTCATCTCCCGCTCACCAAACGAGCGGAGCGAATACTGAAGCAGACGTATTCTGAAGCCCAGGATCTTGATTCGGAAAAGATTGAAAGTGAACATCTACTTCTGGCAATTGCAAACGAACCTGACGGAGTTGCAGCAGAGGTACTGTCAAATTTTGGTGTGAACTATGAAACCATAAAGAACAGATTAGATGATATGATGGAAGGAAAACAGCAATACACAAGTTCGTCGAAATCAAAGAAGAAATCCAAAACTCCGGCTTTGGACCATTTTGGACAGGATATTACGCAGCAGGCGTATGAGGACAAACTGGATCCGGTAATCGGCCGTGAGGATGAAATAGAACGTGTAGCCCAGATTCTCTCACGCCGAAAAAAGAACAATCCGGTATTAATTGGAGAGCCCGGAGTTGGTAAAACTGCTATAGTCGAAGGTTTGGCTGAACGGATTGTACATCACAGAGTATCTCGGGTACTGTATAATAAGCGCATAATCTCGCTGGATCTTGCGGCGATTGTGGCCGGTACAAAATACCGCGGCCAGTTTGAAGAACGGATGAAGGCGATTATGTCGGAGCTGCAGGAATCGAAAGGTGAGATTATCCTGTTCATTGATGAACTCCACACCATCGTGGGAGCCGGTGGTGCTTCCGGTTCGCTGGACGCATCGAATATGTTTAAGCCGGCTCTGGCACGCGGAGATATTCAGTGCATCGGTGCGACCACTATGGATGAATATCGCAAACACATCGAGAAGGATGGAGCGCTTGAGCGCCGGTTCCAGAAGATCATTATCCAGCCGCCCTCCGTGGAAGAGACCATCGAAATCCTGTATGGATTGAAGGAGCGGTATGAGAAACATCACGGCGTGGTCTTTACTGATAAGGCCATTAACCGGGCGGTTAACCTGAGTCACCGGTACATTACAGATAAGTTTCTGCCGGATAAAGCCATTGACGTAATGGATGAGGGTGGTTCCAGGATTCACCTGAAGAATATTGTGGTGCCGGATGAAATTCTGGAGCTGGAAGATCAGATTGAAGATGTCCGCTCCCAAAAAGAGGACGTCGTCAAATCACAGAAATTTGAAGAGGCAGCAGAATACCGGGACAAAGAACGACGGTTGCGTGAAAACCTGGAAGATGCCCGTGAGCGGTGGGAGAAAGAAGAAGAACAGAATGTGGTGGAAGTGACCGAAGATGACATTGCTGATGTGGTCTCCATTATGACCGGTATCCCGGTGAATAAAGTGGCTGAATCCGAATCCGAGCGGCTGCTCAGGATGAAGGACATTTTGAAAGACCGCATTGTTGGACAGGACGAGGTTCTCGAAAAGCTGACAAAAGCCATAAAGCGTGCCCGCGCCGGGCTGAAGAATCCGAATCGTCCCATTGGCTCATTCATGTTCCTCGGGCCTACCGGAGTCGGGAAAACCGAGACGGCCAAACAACTGGCACAGTTCATGTTCGATTCCGATGATGCACTGGTGAAGATCGATATGTCCGAGTACATGGAGAAATTTGCGGTCTCGCGCCTGGTCGGAGCACCTCCGGGGTATGTCGGGTATGAAGAAGGGGGAGAACTGACGGAACGCGTACGCCGGAACCCGTATTCCGTCGTTCTCCTGGATGAGATCGAGAAAGCCCACAGAGATGTATTCAACATCTTACTGCAAATTCTTGAAGACGGGGTATTGACAGATAGTCTGGGCCGGAAGGTTGACTTCAAGAATACCGTCATCATCATGACCTCGAATATCGGAACAAGCCGGTTGAAACATCAGACCTTCGGATTCGGACGAGAGGATGAAGATTCCGTCTATGAGTCCATGAAGACCAAAGTTGAAGACGAAGTGAAGAAAATGTTCAATCCGGAATTCCTGAACCGGTTGGATGAAACCATTATTTTCCGGCCATTATCCCGAGAGAGCCTGTTGAAGATCGTTGACAATCTCGTGGATGAAATCCGCGAGAATACTGAAACGCACGATCTGGACATTACCCTGACCAGAGAGGCCAAGGAATTTCTGATCGGCGAGGGATACAATTTCGATTACGGTGCACGTCCGTTGCGGCGTGAAATTCAGCGTCAGATCGAAGATCCGATTTCCGAACGCATCCTGCAGGGTAAACTCTCCGAATCCGGTGTGATTAAAGTTGATGAGAAAGACGGAGAGCTGGTGTTTATTCAGGAGACGGAAGATCCGGAAGCAGTCGAAAAGGATGAAAATATAGCGGAGTAACACCACAATCCGCATCCTGTCACAAAGCCCCCTGATACTATCAGGGGGCTTTTTTTATATGCATGCGCACATGTCAGGCACTGCCACATTCGCCGACTTCCCTCCGTCTTTCCTGACAGAATGTTAGAAAACCCCGTGAATATTCCGGCTGGTACAGTACTTGTAAGAAACATACCGATAAGAAATGTGGAATTTTGAGTGCAGGAAAAGGAGGATTATTCAATATGAGCAAGATAATCGGAATTGATCTGGGAACAACGAATTCATGTGTTGCAGTTATGGAAGCCGGTGAGGGTAAAGTCATTCAAAATGCGGAAGGAAGCCGAACCACCCCATCGGTCGTCGCTTTTTCGAAAGATGGTGAGCGATTAATCGGACAAGCGGCGAAACGGCAGGCGGTAACGAATCCGGATAAAACCATCACGTCAATCAAGCGATTCATGGGCCGTGCATACGATGAAGTGAGTGATGAGATTGAAGAGGTTGCGTATAAAGTGACCAAAGGTGACAACGATCTTGTTCAGGTCACGATCGAGGACAAAGATTATACCCCCCAGGAAATGTCCGCAATGATTCTGCAGAAGATGAAGCAAACTGCGGAAGACTATCTGGGTGAAGAGGTGACAGACGCTGTTATTACAGTACCCGCTTATTTTAATGATGCGCAGCGGCAGGCGACGAAAGATGCGGGTAAAATCGCCGGCCTGAATGTCCAGCGGATTATTAACGAACCGACTGCTGCATCGCTGGCCTATGGTTTGGATAAAGAGGAAGACAAGCGAATTGCCGTCTACGATTTTGGTGGTGGGACGTTTGATATCTCCATTCTGGAACTTGGTGAAGGTGTGTACGAAGTGAAGAGCACCAATGGGGATACCCATCTCGGTGGTGATGATCTTGATCAGCGGGTAATGAACTGGATTGCCCAGGAATTCAAGAAGCAGGAAGGGATCGATCTGACGAAGGATCCGATGGCACTGCAGCGGTTGAAAGAAGCAGCTGAGAAGGCCAAGATTGAGTTATCGGGTACGATGAAAACCGAAATTAATCTGCCATTTATTACCGCTGATGAATCCGGGCCGAAACACCTGAATCTGACACTGACACGGGCAAAGTTTGAGCAGCTGGTGGAAGATCTGGTAGAACGGACCCGGAAACCATGCCAGGATGCACTACGTGATGCTGAGCTCTCCGCTGATGATATCGATGATGTTATTCTGGTTGGTGGATCAACGAGAATCCCGGCCGTACAGGAGCTGGTGAAAGAGATCTTTGGAAAAGATCCCCATAAAGGCGTGAATCCGGATGAAGTCGTGGCGATCGGTGCTGCCATCCAGGGTGGTGTCCTCGGCGGAGAGGTTGAGGATGTGGTGCTGCTTGATGTAACACCTATCAGTTACGGCATTGAAACCCTCGGTGGCGTATTCACCAAACTGATCGAACGCAATACCACGATCCCGACCAAGAAGACGGAGATATTCTCCACCGCGGCGGATAATCAGACATCCGTGGAGATCCATGTATTACAGGGTGAACGTGAGATGGCGCGGGATAACAAGACCATTGGACGGTTCCACCTGGACGGCATTCCGCCGGCACCACGCGGCGTACCGCAGATTGAGGTGACCTTCGATATCGATGCCAATGGCATTATGAATGTATCGGCAAAGGACAAAGGGACAGGAAAAGAGCAGAGTATCCGGATTGAAGCGGGCAGCGGACTCGATGAAGAGGAAATTGAGGAGATGATCCAGGATGCGAAGGAACACGCCGAGGAAGATAAGAAGCGGCGTGAACTCATCGAAACACGGAATCAGGCGGATAACCTGGTCTATCAGACTGAGAAGAATATCGAGGAATACGGCGATCAGCTGTCCGAGGATGATAAACAAAAGCTGGAAGAAGCCAAGAATGAACTGAAAGAATCGCTGGATAGCGATGACAAGGAGACTATCCAGAACGCGATTGACAAAGTCAATGAAACATGGAGCAGCATTTCCAGTAACCTGTATGATCAGGCCCGTCAACAGCAACAGCAGCAAGCCGAAGGCACCGCCGGCGGGGCTGCCGGAGGACAACAGGAGACCACCGGAACCGAATCCACCGATGGGGAAGATGTGGAGGATGCGGACTATGAAGTCGTCGATGAAGATGAACAATAAACGGTGACCTGAATACCGGAGCATTCGGTATCCGTTCAATTCTCCGGCGAGGGGAGGGTTTTCCTCCCCTCGCCTTTTTTATTTACCTGCTGAAAATTCAGTATAGATAAGCGATCTGATGTTCTGTATTATATGCTAGTTGTAAGTGACTGAAATAAAGCGGTTGTTATAGATCAGAACCATGAAACGCAGATTGCTTTTCATAGCGATGGTAATTATGGCTGTGGCAGTGTTTGCCAGCCTTATATTCATTCGTCCGTCTCTCTGGACTACCCAGCTGCTATCCTTTTTCAACAGTCAGTTGCAGGAACGGTATAATTTGCGGATTACGGCTTCATCGCTCTCCGGGAATATTCTGGACCGGCTGAATGGTGAAGATGTGGTGGTGAGAACCACTCAGGACAGTGTGTTATTCACTGCGGAAGGGCTGACTCTGCAGTATTCTCCCTGGAAAATCCTGCTGGGCGAATTTGCACTTGATGAAATCACGATCCGGCAACCAGTGGTGTACTACAATGAGGGTGTGCAGCTTCTAATCCGCCAGATGCAACCGGATACCGGAGCGGTGGAGGTTCAGCGGGAGTCCAGGCAGTATTTTACCATTGACCGGGTGAGCATACGCGAAGGACAGTTTATTTATCAGACGACTGACCAACAGCTCACCATGCAGGATATCACCGGGGATATGAAGATCACCCAATCCGGTGAGGCCCTTACAATCAGCGGTGATTTCAGCTCATTCCAGACCGCAGCACCGGCGCAGAGACTCCAGGGTCTGCAGTTTGAACTCCGCGAATACCGGGACTCTGTTGTCATTGAGCGGGTAGAACTTGTTTCCGATTCCGCGAGCCTGCAACTCAATGGGCTGTATTCCAAAGGGCAATCCCCCCGACTGTCGTTGACCTATGATTTGGCAGATATCTCCTTCGGGACTTTGCTGCCGAAATACGGTATTCCGGTATCAGCGCAGGACCAATGGAGAATTACGGGATCACTGGAGACTGATTTCGACACCCTGCAGACTGAAGTAGCCTTTGCCGGCAGATACAGCAATCAGGTCTTCAGCGAGGGGGATTTTCAGCTGGTGGCCAGTGATAGTGGAATTCACAGTCTGGACAGCCATATCCGGATAAACGGCAGTCCCGTGAATATCTCCGGATGGTTTGAGCGGGGACATGGCGGAGAACTGGCAGTGGATATGCAAGAGTTGAGCCTTTCACCGTTTTTACCTGAATATCCGTCGATGAAACTCACCGGACAGTTCAATCTTCGGGAGCGGAGCGGAATGCTTCAATCCCCCGACCTCCTTACTACCGTCTCTCTCGATACGGCAATTATAGCCGGCCATGATATCCGGCAACTTCAGGGACAGCTGGAATACCGGGACAACAGTATCCATATAGTGGATTCGCTGTTAATTGATCTGACACATACCCATGCAAAATTAACCGGTACTTATCACCTCCGGGAACAGATTAACGGAAATATCAACTTTTTTACCGGGCGGTTTGAAGAGCTGACCGCGGCTTTTGGCTTACCGAAACTCTATGGCGAAGGACAGGGACAATTTCAGATACGGGGAGTTCCCGATTCCACGGCTGTAACGGGCCGAATTCGCATGAGTGATTTCGGATTCCGTCAGTTTCATTTCGATTCGATCGCCGGATTTGTGGATATAGGGAATGTGCAGCAATTCCGGAATGGTGAACTCTTTGTCAATGCCCGGAACGGAGAAGCCTGGGGACAGGATATTACACATGCTTCTCTCTCCATGGAAGCAAGGGAAGACAGCGTCGTTGTGCATAACCTCCAGCTGGATCAGCAGGATAATCACTTTTATATGACCGGTACAATGGCCAGGGACTGGTCCGGCAACATCGATACTCTGGAGCTGCAATACGAAGACATCGTTTTTCAGAATCAAGCTCCGCTCTCTTTCCGGCGATCTCAAGGCGGAGTTGAATTGTCAGAGGGAGTGATTAGCATTAATGAAGGGCGATTGTCAGTCACAGGACAATTCCGGGATCTTCGGGCATTTGACGCGCAATTGAGTTTTGCAGACATCAATTCCCGCTCTTTTGATGTATTGTTCCCGGAGATTTCACAGTTTGGCGGGACGATAAACGGCACACTCAGGATTCGGAGGGAAGGGGGAAATTATGCATTTCAGCCGAACCTCGAACTGCGAAATTTCAGTTGGCGGGATCTGGAGTATACTGAGGTAGCATTAAGCGGTGATTATTATCAGGGATTACTCACCCTTAACCGGGGATATTTCGAACATCCCTCCGGCGGCACGGTAACAATATCCGGGAAGTTTCCACTCCCGCTGTTTGGGAATCTTTCCGGACCGGATACTTCCAGTGCGGATGCGTCACTCAGTGCGGATATGAGATTTGATCATTTTGAACTCCAGCCGTACAGTCGATATATCCCGATCAGAGAACCGATAGCAGGATTTGTGAACGGCGCCGTTCAGCTGAACGGCACCATGAAATCTCCGGGAAGTCATATCGATCTGACCATTCAGCAACCCCGGTTTGATCGGATCAGCGGGGAGGAATTAACCGTCCGCGCCCGCTACGCTGATAACACCCTCCGGTTTACAGATATGCGTTTGGTTGAATCGGAAAGGGGTATTTATCGAGGACAGGGCACATTGCCACTTTACCTCGATTTCAGTGACATGGCATTGACGATTCCGCGGGACCGGACTATGGATATGGAATTTCGTGGATCGACCGATCATCTCCAGTTTCTCGAGCAGTATGTGGGCGGTCTTGATGCGATCACGGGCGAATTCAATCTGAACCTTTCACTTACAGGTACACCGGCTGATCCTGTAAGAGATGGGGAGTGGACAATGCGGAACACTACCCTGGAAATCGCATCGCTCGAGAATGAGATCACCGGTTTGAGTGGCAGAGGGGTACTTCAGGATAACCGGATGCAAATCAAATCGCTGACCGGATATGCCTACAATCCCGGTGAGCGGCAGATAATTGAAGGGGCATTTAACCGGGTGAAGAGCTGGGTGAACAGAGCCTTTAACCAAAGTCCCCAGCGCCAGGAGCCCAATCTTACGGTCACCGGTACCTTAGATTTTACCCGGTTTTTTCAGCCTGGTTTCGATCTGCAGCTACAGGGAGAAGATGTCTACATCAGAACACTGCTGGCGGAGATTGAGGGAGTTGTTGATCCTGATATATCGCTGAGCGGCCGGGATTCGCTGGTTATTTCGGGGGAGGTTTTACCGGAAGAGGTTGTATTGCGGACGGAATTTGCGCGGCAGGGGCCACCGCGCGAGCCACCGGGAGAATCCGAAGGAGGGCGATATGTCGAGTACAATCTGCATACCGTATTTCCGGGCAATTTCTATATTAAGAATAACCAGGTAAACGCCGAGTTCGAGGGGGATGTCTGGATCCTCCGGCATGGATCCGAACCCGTGAATTTCTCCGGTACCCTGAACGTTATCCGTGGGAAATTTTACTATTATAATGATACTTTTACCATTCAGGAGGGGCAGATTGTCTTCGACCCGGTGGAATTCAATCCGCGGTTGAATATCGTTGCTGAAACCACGATCGAAAATATCCCCATTATTATTACCCTGTCCGGAGAACTGGATAATCCATCCATCAACCTGACCACGGGTCCCGACTATCAGGGGACCACATTAAGTGAGAGTGAATTGCTTGCCCTGATGACATTCAATCCCACACAAATTGAACAGGAAGGGAAGGTACGGCAGGAAATCCAGTCGATTTTTACCGCCTATCTGGCCCGTCAGCTCGAAAGCTATGGGAGCGAGCTTATCGGACTGGAGACCTTTGATGTTGAAACGGACGGCAAGACATTGCTCGATCCGGAAGATGTCACGATCCGGGTTGGGCGCCAGGTTGCGCCGAATTTGTATTTCACCTTCCAGCGGGAATTCTTCTCAGCCACTCCTTCCAATCGTTTCGGACTTGAATATCAGCTCAACAGATACATGTCCTTCATCGGTGAAATGGATGAGGAAGGTTTATATCATATCAATTATCGGCTGAAGTATAATTATTAAGTCCATAGTGCTTTCCGTGAATATGTCCCGCTTCCGGTATTGGTTATTCTTTGTATTAGCGCTTACGGCGCTTCTTCGCCCCGGGGAAATCTCGTGCCAGAATTTGAGCGGAGGGACATACCGGGTGAACCAGATTACGATTACTGGAAATGAAGTCTTCCCGGACGGACAAATTCGTGACCAGATGAACCTCCATACGGCCAAACCGCTGTTATTGCGCCGGGCGTCCGAATTCAACAAGCGGGTGTTACGCCTCGATGTGATCAGTATTCAGAATTACTATAAGCAGCACGGATATTTAAACTGCACAGTCCAGGATTCCTTTTCCGTAGGTGAGAATCGCCGGGTAGATGTCTTTCTGACAATTCAGGAAGGAGACCGGTATTATCTGGAAAGACTGGAAATCACAGGAAATATCCTGCTGTCTGAGGAAGAGATTCTGCGACATTTCAGCGCGGTGGAATCCGGGGAACCTTTCAATATTTATACGCTCCAGGAAAACATCCAGGAGCTGGAAAATCTGTATAAGAACCAAGGCAAGCCCTTTGTAAATATTAATTCCCGTCTGTCATTCAAGGGATCTCAGGTTACGGTGACCGTGGATGTCGAAGAAAATCAGACAGTCTACATTCAGAAAATCCGGATTGCTGAAACGCCGAATGTCGAGCCGGACGTGATTCGCCGGGAGATTACCCTCGATCCCGGAGATAGATACGACCATGAAATGATTAGGGAGAGTCAGCGGCGGATTTTTGAGACCGGTTTATTTGCGGATGTAAACATTGTTCCGGTGCCGGCAAGTACGGATTCTCAGAATGTTATACTGCAGGTAAACGCTCGTGAAATGGAATTCCGGACGATCAGTTTTAGTATGGGTGCCGGACAGAGCCGAAGTGACGAGAGCGGTGAACCATTCACCACCCTGGAGATGACCGCGGAATGGATCCACCGGAATCTCCTGGCGACAGGCAGACGACTTGATCTTGAGGCCGGTATGGAGCTGAATATTAATGCGCTTTCATTGCGGCCCGAGGCATCTATCAGCTATACCGAACCATGGATATGGAAGTACCGGGTGCCGATGACCTGGCGGCTCTTCTATGATCATGAACGATATCCTAATGTAGATCGGCCGATTTACAAATGGGGCTCGGATCTCAGCTTTCTCCATACCCGCAGACGGGAGCTGATTCTCCGGTCCACCCTGGCATGGCAGCAGGTGTTGCTTCCCGAGGGCACCCCAACCAATGAAGATATTCAACGGGATCGGGTGCGGGACATTGAGCTGCTGTTCCGGCGTGATACCCGACAGAACTATCTCTATCCCAGTCAGGGAATGGTTCTGGAAGTGCTTCCAAAGATTTATGGAGGCTGGCTCGGTGGTACGGCTCATTTCTATCAGATTGAGGCATCGGTGAGCAAGTACTGGTCGCTGGGGGCGAACACCACCCTTGCCGGCCGTATCAAGGTCGGAAGCCAGCATCTGTATAATGGGATGTACGGGAATATCCCCGAATGGCTGCTCTTTAAACTGGGGGGCGCGACCAGCGTACGGGGATTTCAGACAAACAGGCTGAAAACCAGGCCGGTGCGTGAGGACGGACAGGTTACCCGGGAGGCTGTTGGTGACCAGGTCAAAGTGATCGCCAATCTGGAACTCCGGTTTCCTATCTACTGGCAGTTCGGTGGAGAGATTTTTTTGGATGCCGGGGAGCTGCAATCGGATTACTCCCGGATAGACATTCTGACATTGCGTCATACCGCCGGCTTTGGAATAACGTTTGCAACTCCTCTAGGCCCGGTCAGGCTTGATTTTGGGAGGAAATTGGGGAAGATAGAACCATATGAAAATCGATGGGTGACAAGCTTGGCTTTGCAATATGCATTTTAAAGGAGGTGTTACCGTATGATATCATTTGACAAATTGACAATAAAAGTTCAGGAAGCACTGAAAGGCGCAATTGAACGCGCCGAAAGCAATGGCAATCCCGAGGTCCAGGTCTCTCATTATCTCGGATATGTACTGGATCAGCCGGAAGGCGTGATTAAATCCATACTCCAGAAAATCGGAGTGAACCTGTCCGGGCTGCAGGAACAGGTAACCGCGGCAGAGCAGAAACTGCCGAAACAATCCGGAGGCGGAGTCGGACAGATCCGGTTGTCGCAGGATTTGAACGCGGTGTTTAATTCCGCTCAGGATTACACAGCTCAGCTCAACGATGAATATATCAGTAATGAACATATGCTGCTGGGAATAGTTGATGCCGGCGAGAGCAGGCTTGCGGATCATCTGCGTGACGAGGGTGTGGATGAGGAGTCGATTCTGCGGGTACTGAAGGATATCCGCGGTGGCCAGCGTGTGACAGACCAGGCACCGGAGGAGAAGTATGAGGCACTGAAGCGGTTTGGCCGCGATCTGAATCACCTGGCACGCCGGGGAAAGCTGGATCCGATTATCGGCCGCGATGATGAAATTCGCCGGGTGCTTCAGGTACTCACCCGCCGCAAGAAAAACAATCCTGTACTCATTGGTGATCCGGGGGTTGGAAAAACGGCTATTGCCGAAGGCATTGCCCAGCGGATCGTTGAAGGCGACGTTCCCACTAATATGGAAAACAAGCGGATTGTGGCACTGGATATGGGAGCACTGGTCGCAGGTGCGAAATTCCGTGGAGAATTCGAGGAACGTCTGAAAGCGGTGATGAAGGAAGTCACCGAATCCGAAGGTGAGATTATTTTGTTCATCGATGAACTCCATACCGTGGTCGGTGCCGGTGCTGCCGAGGGGGCGGTCGACGCATCGAATATTCTGAAGCCCGCACTGGCCCGTGGTGAACTGCGCGCGATTGGCGCCACCACCATCGACGAATACCGGAAGAACATTGAAAAAGATGCCGCGCTGGAACGCCGGTTTCAGCCGATTGTTGTTGATGAACCTTCAGTCGGGGATACCATTTCCATCCTGCGTGGTCTGAAAGAGAAGTATGAAGTCCATCACGGGGTGCGGATTCTCGATGAAGCGATTATTGCAGCCAGTGAGCTCTCACACCGTTATCTCACAGACCGGTTTCTCCCGGATAAGGCAATCGATCTGATCGATGAAGCGGGCAGTAAGCTTCGGAGCGAAATTGACAGCGTGCCCACCGAAATTGATGAAGTTGATCGCCGGATCCGACAGCTGGAGGTGGAGAGCCACGCTCTGAAAAAAGAAGAATCATCAGAAGCGGAAACGCGCCTGGAGAAGGTGCAGAAAGAGATGGCCGATCTCCGTGAAAAATCCGATGAACTGCGGGCCCAGTGGGAGCAGGAAAAAGAAATTATTCAGGACATCCAACGGTTGAAGCAGATCATAGACGAAACCAAAATGGCGGCCGAGCGAGCGACCAGGGAAGGTGATTGGGATAAGGCAGCCGAACTGAAACATGGAAAACTAGTGGAGCTGCAGGATACGCTGGAAAAAAAGAATGCGGAACTCGAGGAATTTCGTGAGAGTGGCCAGAGTCTCCTGAAGGAAGAGGTCACGGAAAACGACATCGCTGATATTGTATCGAAGTGGACCGGAATCCCCGTAAGTCGCATGATGGAGAGTGAACGTGATAAGCTGTTAAAGATGGAAGACCGTTTACACCGTCGTGTCATCGGTCAGGATGAAGCGATTACCGCTGTCAGTAATGCTATCCGCCGCGCCCGGGCGGGATTGCAGGACGAGAACCGGCCAATCGGTACGTTTATCTTCATCGGATCCACCGGTGTTGGTAAAACCGAACTTGCCAAATCTCTGGCAGAATTCCTGTTCGACGACGAAGAGGCCATGGTGCGGCTGGATATGTCTGAATACATGGAGAAGCACTCTGTTGCGCGGTTGGTAGGCTCACCACCGGGATATGTCGGATACGAAGAAGGAGGTCAGCTGACGGAAGCGGTTCGCCGGAAACCGTATTCGGTCGTATTACTGGATGAGATCGAAAAGGCGCATCCCGATGTGTTTAATATTCTGCTGCAGGTTTTGGATGACGGTCGCCTCACGGATAATAAAG
>Ga0207797_1001690_pt1 | contig 15848 bp, 13 predicted proteins | sample PRCRCaboRojoPR_6_FD_187275 | JGI IMG/M metagenome (GOLD analysis project Ga0207797, IMG submission 187275) | Marine sediment microbial community from Cabo Rojo, Puerto Rico - PR CR 10% Liquid 1 (SPAdes) | ecosystem: Environmental > Aquatic > Marine > Coastal > Sediment | place: Cabo Rojo, Puerto...
ATCAAAATCTCCGACGAGTTGGGAACCCGGCCGTATGAAAACTACAGCGGCGGCGAGCAGTTTCGGGTCAACTTCGCCATCCGTATCGCGCTTTCGAAGCTTCTGGCACGGAGAGCCGGTGCTCAACTTCAGACGCTCGTCATTGACGAGGGCTTTGGAACACAGGACGCTCAGGGGCGACAAAGACTGGTCGAGGCGATTAACGCTGTGCAGGATGATTTCAAGCGAGTCCTGGTGATCACGCACATAGACGCGTTGAAGGATGCCTTTCCTGTCCGCATCGAGGTGACCAAGACGTCAGAAGGGTCCAGTGTAGACGTCGTCTAGCAGCCCTGGCACGTTGTCTGGCGTCCTCAGTCCTCTACTTCTTCCAAGTGCGCGGTGTCGTTGAGCGCAAGCAAGCGAGCGCTCTGCTGCGCCGTCCGAACGCGGCTCAACCCGGCATTGTCCAGATCATACGCCCACCATGCTCCCAGACGGTCGGGCACCATATCCGCCAGACAGGCCCTGATTGTGCCCCCGTGGGCAACGATGACCACCTTCTCTCCCTCTTCACGAGCCCGGATCTCTCTCCAGACCGCCGACGCGCGCTGGAAGAAGTCTCCTCGTCGTTCTCCCCCCGGCCACTGGAAGGTCATGTCCGTCTTGTCCTGCCATTGAGCATAGAGTTCTGGGAACTCGTTCTCCATCTGTGCCAGCGTATAGCCCTCGAGGTCGCCGAAGTGGATCTCCTTGAGCCGATCCACGACGACCGGTTGGAGAGCGAGCCGCCTGCCTATGATGCTCGCCGTCTGAAGGGCGCGAAGAAGCGGGCTGGTGTAGACAGCTGCAATGTCGCCTTCTTCGGCCGCCAACCGGTCAGCAATGGCCTCAGCTTGCGCCCGACCGAGAGTGTTGAGGGGCGAATCACTCCATCCGTGCCACGTGCCGGCGGCGTTCGCGTGAGTCTGTCCGTGTCTTACAAATAGGAATTCAGTCATGGGTCCCGGTTTCGCCCTCTTGGTTGTTGATCATTGGCTCGAAAGGGAGTATACCAGCCTCAAGTTGCCGTGCAACCTGGTTGATGCCTGTTTGACGTGCCTGATTCGAGAAGGTATAATCCTCTGGCTTGGTCGTTTTCTGCGGTTGAACGCTTTCCTCTTGCTGGGAGGCAGATATGGCACTAAAAGGAAACCTGCGCGATTTCAGCGTTGTCCAGTTGCTCAACCTGATCAATCTTGCTAGGAAGACGGGTACGCTAAGGATTGGCCGCAATAGCAAGCGAGCCAATCTCTGCTTCAGGGGCGGCAAGCTGATCCATGCCACACTGGATGGGACTGGTAGTCAACTAGTCACGGCCCTGAGGGAGAGTGACTTGATCACTGAGGAGCAAGCTCGCACGATCAGAGCCCGTGCCGGTGAGAGGAGTGACAAGGAGTTGGGCCTTCTCTTGATGAATGCGGGTTATGTGAGCCAGGAAGAGATCGTGGAGAGCGTGCGACAGCGTGTTCTGGCCAACGTCTACCCCCTTTTCACGTGGACCGAGGGCAGGTTCCACTTCGACTCCGGGACGCTGGAGGTCGATGGCGTGATCACGGTCCGCGTGGATCTAGAGAACCTGATCATGCAGGGCACACGCCGGCTTGAGGAGTGGGAACGGCTGCAGGAGGAGCTGCCGGATCTTGAGATTTCGCTCAGATTTGCCGACCGACCTCAGACTAATCTTCGAGATATCAACCTGAACGTGCAGGAATGGCGCGTGATCTCCTTCATCAACCCCCGTAACACGATTCGACAGATTGCACAGTACAACAACCTGAGTGACTTCCAGATTCGGAAGATCGTGTATGGATTGCTGCAGGCAGGTCTGGTGGAGATCGTTCGTCCTGAAAGGAAGGAGCCCAAGCGTCCCGAGGTTCCAGAGGCGCCCAAGCGGGTCGCTCCCAAGAAGCGGCGACCGGATGTCAAGCGGAATGTGATCATGAGGTTAATCGATCGCATCCGGGAGCTGTAAATGCAGACCGTCAAGATCGTTGTGACGGGACCGTTTTCGTCAGGGAAGACCCAGTTCGTTCAGACGATTAGCGAGATTGACGTCGTCGACACAGAGAGAAGCATCACCCGTGCTGAGGAGCAGATCAAAGAACAGACCACGGTGGCGATGGACTTCGGGCGGATCACCGTCGACGAGGAGTTGGTGCTCTATCTATTCGGGACCCCGGGCCAGCGGCGATTCGACTTTATGTGGGAGGTTCTCTCCGAGGGTATGTTGGGGTTCGTCGTTCTGCTCGACAGCGTACGTCCGGAGACGTTCCGTGAGGCCCGTGATATCCTCGCCACGTTTCGTTCCTATGCCTCGGTGCCGTATATCGTAGCCGCCAACAAGCAGGATCTGGAGGATGCTTGGTCGCCCGAGGATCTACGCATTGCGCTGCGCATACCGGAGTCGGTCAAGATGGTGCCCTGCATTGCGACGGATCGCGAGAGTGTTAAGCACACCTTGCTTGAGCTCCTCTACTTGGTCCTGGAGATGATGGAAGATGAGCCCTAGTAGCAGGCGACCAGAGGTGACGGGAGTTGTGGAGCCGAGCCGCCTTCGATAGAGAACACCATTGGCAGGCGGGTTTCAGCGGTCGATCGGAGGTGTATCGGGATCGACTGCGATCCATTCACCTCAGCCTTAACCTCGCTTTAACGCAACCGCAACTGACTCCCCGGAAGGCTTGGTGTATCATGGACTGTGAGCACCCATATCATTCCTTGGCGGAAAGGCTATGCTCCAGTAGAGAAGGCGGCGCAGGCCTGTCCATCCGGTACTCCAGTCCAGAGGTGGGGCGACTCGGACAACGGGACACAGCTGAGAGCTGGTAGCTATGAGTTCGATGGTCACCGATCGAGGAATTGTGCACTATGAGGTCCACGGCCGCGGCCAGCCGGTGGTTCTGCTGCACGGGTGGCTGGAATCCTGGGATCACTGGCGCGGGACGATGGAGTCCCTGGCGCGGGTGCATAGAACCTATGCTCTCGACTTCTGGGGATTTGGCGACTCTGGCAAGCAGGGCGTCGGCTACACGGTACAAGATTACGTGGAGATGGTAGATCAGTTTATGGAGCGCCTTGGGATTGGGCGCGCATCGGTCCTGGGCCACTCTATGGGAGGTACGGTGTCGTTGAGCCTGGCCTTGGAGCATCCCGAGCGCGTTCGTCAGGTGGCGGTGGTGGGCTCGCCTGTCCAGGGAGAGGGGCTGGCCCTCTTCCTCCGGCTGGCGGCTCGACGTCTCCCGGCCAGTCTCGCTTACAACCTGCCTGGTGCCCTGCCTCTTGGCGTGAGGCTCTTCTCTCCGCTCCTGGCCCGTGATTGGAAAACGTGGTATGAGATGTTTGAGCGTGATTTCTCCCGCACCACACTGGAGTCCTTTCATCTCAGCATTGCTTCGCTATACGAGACGGACCTGACTCCTCGACTGGACGAGATTCGCACGCCAACCCTGGGCATCTACGGACGCAAGGACCGAATTGTAGACCCCCGGCAGGGCGATATCCTGGCTCAAGGGGCGCCGAACGCTGTGGTGCGCCATTTCGACAGCTCCGGGCACTTTCCGATGCTGGATGAGGAAGAGCGTTTCTATGGGGTGTTGGAGCAGTTCCTTAGCTGTCAAGAGGTGAGCTATGTCGACTAACGCTCCTTCTGCCGCCTCGAGAGCCCGTGAAGAGGGAGAGGCGTCCTATTTCTTTGCTAACAAGATGGGTCGGATTGTCTTCCTGGCACTGGAAGAGGTGGTCGGCAGGGAGAGTATGCGCACGATTCTCAGCGCGGCCCGGATGAAGGATCGCTTCGACGATCGTCCCCCAAACGATTTTTCTGCCGAGTTCTCCTTCGATGAATTGGGACGAATCCAGCAGGCGATTGAGGAGTTGTACGGGCCGCGGACGGGGCGCCAACTCGCGAGACGGGTGGGGAGGACGTGCTTCACGCTGGGCGCCGAAGACCTGCGCCCGGTTCTTGGAATGGCCGACCTGGTATCTCGCGTCCTTCCTCTGCGGATGAGGTTCCGAATTGGATTCGAGGTGTTGGCTCAGATGTTCAACCGTTTTTCAGATCAGGTGGTGGACGTGGAAGAGGACGAGGAGTATTTCCACTGGATCGTCAGCCGCTGCGGCGTCTGTTGGGGCCGACACACAGATGGTCCGTGCTGTGACCTGATCATCGGTCTCCTGGAAGAGGGAATCTACTGGTTGAGCGGCGGAGCTAACTTCTTCATCGAGGAAAGCTCGTGTATCGCTGCTGGTGCGTCGACCTGTACCATTCTAATCGGTAAGCGTCCGATTACCGATACTGCTTCTTCAGAGGACTGAAAGGGCACCATGCGGAAGGTCATCCTTCGCGACCGCACCGACATCTTTCCTTTCAACGAACCAGCTCGCGATCTTCGCGTGTTGAACAAGAAGCTCTACATTCATCAGGGTGACGTCCTGGACGACGTCCTGGCCCCGGAGTACGTCACGGAGGTCCGCGAGGTCGACTCGCTGGAGGATGTGGATGCCAGCCCCGTCGAGACCGTCGCTTTTCGCGATAACCTCTTCTTTGACGAGCCCTTCTTGAGCGAGTTCATCCGGCGCGCACGCCGCCTGGGAGAGGCGTGTCAGGTCGCTTTCTCCCTCGATGATCCTGCGATCACGAAACACGCTCTTCCTCTCCAGCGCGGCATACGCCGGAAGGAAGACGCGTACGTTGCCGATCTATGGTATTTCCCAGAGGGTGTCTCTGCCAAGGCGCGTCCCTTGCTTGTGGATACCGAGTCCCACGAGATGGGCTACTACCACGTCCCAACGCACATGTCGAACGCGATGGGGGACCTGGTCTACTACGTGCCCACCAAGGCCTTCTGTTCCATCGAGCACTGGGTGCACACCGTGACGGCCAACATCATCTTCGGTGTCTACGCCGAAGGAGCCCGGCTGGATCAGGAAATTGAGGAGAGCGTCGGTAAGAATCTGAGAATCCTCTGGCGGGCGATGCTGGAGCGGCGGCAGGTCCTGGAGTGCTCGGAGGTGGTGCACGTGGGCCGCAATTGCAGCATCGATCCATCGGTGGTCATCCGGGGGCCGACCTACATCGGAGACAACGTCAGCATCGGCCCGGGGGCGGTCATCGATGTGTCCTACATTGGCGACAACGTGGACATCGGAACGGGTGCACAGGTCATGCTGAGCGTGGTGTCCGACCGCTGTTTCCTACCGTTTCGCGCTGCGCTTTTCATGAGCGTGATGATGGCGAACTCTATGGTGGCACAGAATACGTGCTTGCAGTTCTGCAGCGTCGGCCGCAATACGTTTGTCGGCGCCGGCAGTACGTTCACGGATTTCAATCTGGTGCCCGGTAAGCCGATCAAGGCGATGAACCGAGGTAAGCTAGAGGAGACCGGCATGCCCGTTCTGGGTGGTTGTGTCGGGCATAACTGCTTCATCGGGTCCGGGATGGTGGTCTACCCGGCTCGTGCCATTGAATCCGATGTCGTGCTGCTCGCCTCGGACGACAGGAGGATCATCGACCGCACGGTTACCTACGAGGACAGCGATCACTTCGCCATTGGGGAGGCGGATGCCCACCGGCGTTGGTACCCGCGGTGAGTCTGCCAGTGTGGGGTTGATGTAGGTTATGGAGAATTTCGCCTTCGTTATCCATCCTCTGCGTCCTAAGGAAGACGTGGCCCGCCAGTACCCAATCCTGGGACGGATGTTGCCCGCGGCGTTGATCCGTCTCCTGGCCCGCCGATGGCCGCCGGTGCTCCTTTCTCACGTTGTCGGCGTCCGTTCTCTAAAGACCCAGAAGCTGGCCGAGGGCTGGTTGGTGGCCTGTCCCCTGACGGCCGTTCAAATGCTGAGGCTCCCGCCTCAGGTCGTCTACGACAAAGTCGTGCAGACGGGTCGGCTGGCCCAGAGACAGGGCGCGCGTATCCTGGGTCTAGGGGCATTCACATCCCTGGTGGGCGACGGCGGCGTGACCATCGCTCAACGGCTGAACATGCCCGTCACCACGGGGAACAGCCTCACCGTCGGGTGGGCGGTGGAGGCTCTGGTCGAGGTTGCTCAGACGCGAGGCATGGCTCTAGGAGAGGCTAGCGCCGCCGTCGTGGGTGCCTCGGGGAGCATCGGCCTGGCCTGCGCGGAGATGCTGGCTCCGATGGTGGAGAGGCTGGTCTTGGTCGGCCGGCAGGAGATTCGGCTCAGTCAGGCGAGGGCCCAGGCTGAGGCGGCGGGTGCGGCGGAGGTAAGGCAGTCGATGGAGGTGGACGCTGTGGTGGAGGCTGATCTGGTATTGAGCGCCACCAGTTCCTCTCGACCGGTCCTGTATCCCCGTCACCTTAAGCGGAATGCCCTCGTCTGCGATGTGGCGCTTCCGCCGGACGTGGCCCCGGCCGTGAAGGCCGAGCGGAAGGATGTATCGGTCATCCGGGGCGGCATTGTGCGCGTTCCGGGTCGTGTCAACTTCGGCTTTGATTTCGGCCTGCCGGCGGGCCACGCCTACGCCTGCATGGCAGAGGTCATTGTGCTGGCCCTAGAGGACCGTTACGAGAGCTTCTCTCTGGGGCAGAGGGTCTATACGGAGCAGGTCCGTGAGATCACGCAGCTTGCCCATAAGCATGGGTTTCGTCTGCCAGCAGCGATCGCTTCCGGAGAGGGCTCCGATGTGAAAGCGTTGGACTAGGTTGCTGATGCTAGCGGTAATCAGGTCCTTGCGCCAGCGTTCGATAGGCGGTGTGACGCCGATTCCAACGCCGTATCTGAATCCCGTAGATGTGAGGAAGAAGCCGGTCTCTTGTCGGAACAGATGAGTGAGCTTCTGGGTTGACCAGGAGGAGGAACTATGTCTCAAGGTAGAATTCTAGTCGTTGAAGATGATGCCGATATCTCGAATATGCTGCGCATCTATTTCGAGTCGGAAGGGTACGACGTAGCGGTGGCAGGCCGCGGCGAGGATGCTCTGGAGATGTGTCGGCATCGTCTGCCGAACGTCATCGTCCTGGACATCATGCTCCCGGACATGGACGGTTATGACGTCTGCCGGCGGTTGAGAAACAGCCTGCGCACCAGTCACATACCCATCATCTTCCTGACCCAGAAGGATGAGCGGTCCGATAAGATTCGAGGCCTTGAGCTGGGGGCCGACGATTACGTCACCAAACCCTTCGACGTGGAGGAGCTCAATCTTCGGGTTCGAAATGCCATGACGCGCTCCAAGTACGAGAGTCTCACCAATCCAACCACGGGGTTGCCCAGCGGCCAGCTCATTGAGCAGCGGCTCCGTCAACTCGTGCAGGGGGAGGACTGGGGCATCGTCTACATCGGCGTCAAGGGGCTCGACCTGTTCGGTGAAGCCTATGGATTCGTGGCCAAAGAGGAGGTGCTGCGGTTCACAGCGATGATCCTTACCCAGACGGTCGACCGGGTGGGGACGCTGGACGATTTTGTGGGGCACGTGGGCAGCGATGAGTTCATCGTGATCACCGAGAAGGAGAAAGCCTCTCGCCTGGCCGAGGCGGTAAAGGAGCGCTTCGACGCCAATGTGGGCACGCACTACAACTGGCAGGCGCGGGAGCAAGGATACCTCGTAGTCGAGGATGAGGAAGGGAACGAGGTGAAGGCGGAGCTCATGACCCTCACCGCTGGCGTGATCACGGCCGACGACGGGCCCTTCGCCGATATCCGCGAGATCACAGAGGCTGCCGCTGACGCCCGCCGTGAGGCGGCCCGCAGCTGACCGGGGAGATGGATCAGAAGAGAGAGTGAGGATTCGATAGCAGGTGGTTAGCTTGGGCGACCAACCCAGTATGGGTGAATCGAAGAAGAGCGAACGGCTGGCTGCAGCGTTCGGCAGCTTGAGGCGCGTCAGTCGAGAGATCAACACCACGTTGGATCTCCAGCGCATTCTGGACGTGGTGTTGGCGGCATCTCTGCGTCTGGCCGACGCCTCCTGGGGGGCTGTTGTCGTCCGAGAGACGGAGGAAGCATCCTTTGAGTTGAAGGCCGTTGAAGGCTATGCGGAGCGCGACGTGGTCCGCATCCTGGGTGCCATCGGGCGGCCCGGAGCCCATCCTGTCCTTAGTGACGCTCTGCGCACCGAGCAAGCTCAGAGAGCTTTGAGGTCAGGATTGGGGGAGTCCGACGGGCCCTGGTTCGCGTCCGAGGCTCAGGCCATGATGGTCGTTCCCATCTTCTACGCACAGGCCTTGACCGGTCTCATTCTCCTGGAGCGCCGAGAAAGGGAAGCGTTTGACCGCCAGGTGGTGCAGTTCGTCAAAGGCCTGGCGGACCAAGCGGCTATTGCCATCGGTAACGCGCGTCGGTATCAGGAGCAGCTGGAGCGCGGCGAGCTGCTGCGTAAGCGCGCCGAGCAGCTCGCGTCGGTACTGGAGGTGGCCAAAGCACTGCGGTCGGATCGTCCCCTAGAGGACATTCTCGAGGAGGTCGCCTACGGCATCCAGGAGACTGTGGGATTCGATCTGGTGCTGATCAGCGTGGCGGAGGAAGATCCCCCTATGCAGCGCCGCGTGGCGGCGGCCGGCATCCCGATTCCCACCTTTGATCGCCTTCGAGAGGTTCGCCAGCCCTGGTCGCTGGTGGAAAGGGTGATGGATGAAGCCTTCCGCATCAGCCAGAGCTACTACATTCCGGTCGAACGCCGCCCCGCGTGGTTTGACCGCCTGGATACCTATGCGACAGCCGGGGATAACGGCGGCGGGCGGGGAAACGGAGCCCGCGAGCCCGGGCATTGGCACCCGGATGACTTGCTGATCGTACCACTGAAGGGTTCTGGGGACGACGTGAAGGGCTTTATATCCTTGGATGAGCCTCGCGATGGTCTCATTCCCGACCGGAGCACGATCGAGGCCGTGGAGATCTTTGCAGCGCAGGCGGCTGTCGCCATTGAGAACGCTCAAATGGTCGAGATGCTGCAGCGCCGCGCCGACGTTCTGGCGCTGTTCAACGAGATCAGCCAGTCGGCGACGGCTAAACTGGCGTTGGACGAGGTGCTCGACGACGTGGTGGAGACTGCGCCACGGCTGTTGACGTGCGACCACAGCAGCATCTTCCTGCGTGATGGGGACGAGGGGGGCTACGTGCCCCGAGCAGTCTACGGAGCCAGGTTCCAGGAGGTCTCGTCCCTTGCCTTCGGGCCTGGCGAGGGGCTGGTGGGACAGGTGGCCGAGACCGGCCTCCCCCTGACCGTCGACGATGCGGATCAGGAGAGGGGTCTGCTCCTGGCTCCCGAGATCGAGCTGCGGACGGCCGCACTGACGCCGTTGACTGTGGGTGACCAGATTGCGGGCGTTCTCTGCGTCGCTCGAGAGGAGGCTGACGACTTCTCGCCGGCCGAGGTTGCGATGCTCTCGGCCTTGGCGGACCAGGTCTCTGTAGCTGTCGACAACGCTCGTCTCTTCGACGAAGTACGCACCTTCTCGCAGGAGTTGGAGCAGCGGGTGGAGGAACGGACGGAGGAGCTGGCAGCAGCCATGGAGGAGCTTGCCGAGGAGCGCGACCGGGTCGAGGCGCTCTATCGGATCACGTCTCAGTTGTCGGCCAGTCTGGACCTCGACCACGTGTTGAGCAAGGCCATGTCCTCGATCTTGGACGCTGTGGGCGCGGATCGAGCGGCGACGCTGTTGATGGACGCGGAGTCGGACCACCTGGTGGTCCGGGCGGCCGTTGGCGAGCGGATCGATCTCCCGCCCGGAGGAAGGCCGACGCGTTTTTCCCGGGGACAGGGTCTGGCCGGCTGGGTGATGGAGCAGCGCACGCCGGCGCTGGTGCCGGACCTGGAGGGCGATGATCGATGGGTCGAGGGGCAGAGTGGTCCCGGACCCTATCGCTCGGCGCTGGTAGTGCCGCTCATCGCCAGCGGTCAGGCGTTGGGAACGATTCTCCTGTTGGATCGTTCTCGGGACTATTTTCGCCCGGAGCACCTCCGGCTGCTGAAGGCGGCTGCGGTCCAGATTGCGCAGGCGATCAACAACGCTGAACTTTATGCCGTCATCCGGGAGCAGGCGGAGCGCCTGGGCAACATGCTGAAAGCGCAGCAGATTGAATCGACCAAGAGCCAGGCTATTCTGGAGGGGGTCGCCGACGGCGTGATGGTGACCGACGCCGACGGACGCGTGGTTCTCTTCAACGCCGCCGCAGAGCGAATCCTCGATCTGCCCCGAGAGCACGCCACAGGACGCACGACCCGGGAGATGCTGGGGCTCTACGGCAGCCAGGCGCAGGACTGGATGGAGACCGTCGCCGAATGGATGGAGCAGCCCGAAGCGTATGCTGCGGACGACTATCTGGCCGCTCAGGTCGACATTGAGGATCGCATCGTGAGTGTCCACCTGGCACCGGTGCTGATGCGCGCGCGGGGCTCGCTACCCGAGTTCCTGGGCACGGTATCCGTCTTCCGTGACGTGACCGCCGAGGTGGAGGCCGACCGAGCGAAGACCGAGTTCGTCTCCATGGTCTCTCACGAGTTGCGCACGCCGATGACGTCGATCAAGGGGTATGCCGACCTGTTGTTAATGGGATCCGTCGGTACGCTTACCGATGGACAGGAGAAGTTCCTCTCCATCGTGCGGAGCAACGTCGACCGTCTGACGACGCTGGTAGATGACCTATTGGACATTTCACGGATCGAGAGCGGCCGGTTGGAACTGACGCCGGAACCGACAGACCTCTACGACACGGTAGCCGATGTTGTGACGTCCATGGAGGCCCGCGCCGAGGAGAACAGTATCCGATTGCGGTCGCAGCTGCCCCCCGACCTTCCCGTGGTCCGGGCTGACCCCGACCGCCTGGCCCAGATTCTGACCAATCTCGTCGGAAACGCCTGCCAGTATACGCCGAGGGGAGGCGAGGTCGTCGTCTCGGCGCAAGCCGCCGGAGAGGAGCTTTGCGTCTCGGTTCGCGATACCGGCATCGGCATCTCCACGGAGGATCAGGAGAAGATCTTCGAGCGGTTCTTCCGAGCCGACAGCCCTCAGGTCCAGAATACGTCGGGGACCGGACTGGGCCTTTCGATTGTGAGATCGCTCGTGGAGCTGCACGGCGGCGAGATCTGGGTGGAGAGCGAGCCTGGAGAGGGCAGCACGTTCAGCTTCACCGTGCCGACGGCGAAGGAGCGTGACGTGCTGCCGTCCTCGAGGTCGTCCAAGTTGTTGGTCGTGGAGGACGACCTGGATGTGGCGAAGCTGATCCAGTTCCATCTTTCAGGTGACGGCCGCGAGGTGCTGGTCGCTCAGCGGGGCGAGGAAGCGCTGGCTCTGGCACGGAAGGAAAAGCCAGACCTGATCACCCTGGACATCATGCTGCCCGACGTAGACGGATTCGAGCTGCTGGAGACGCTGAAGTCCGACCCGCGGACGAAAGACATCCCGGTGGTCATCGTATCGGTGGTCCCGGATCGCCAGAAGGGGCTGCGGTTGGGTGCCGTCGCTTACGTCGCCAAGCCGATCGATGAGCAGAAGCTGCTGAGGGCGGTTCGTGGAGCCTTATCCCAGGCGAACGGCAGGATCCTGGTCGCGGACGATGACCACGATACGCGGTCGCTGCTGGATGACGTCCTGCGGGAAAACGGCTTCACGGTGCAGGCCGTCGCACGGGGATCCGAGGTTCTGCCGGCTGCTCGCGAGGCAGAGCCCTCCCTGATCCTCCTGGACGTGAAGCTGCCGGATATGGACGGCTACGCGGTGCTGGAGCGGCTGAAAGCGGACTCGGAACTGCAGCACATACCCGTCATCGTCATGACCGGCAGCGAAGTGATCAGTGATGCCAAGAGGCAGAAGGTGCGCGCTCTCGGCGCCGACGGTCTCCTGACCAAGCCCTTCTCGGTCGAGGAGCTGGTGGGGCGGATTAAGAACACGACATAGACCGGTGGTCGCTGTTCCCTTGACGCTCGGGCACCCTTTCCGTTCGATCCGAGAACCGCGGGGGCGTGAGGCGAACAGTCGCATCGGACGAAAGGTGAAGACGTATGGTTAAGATTCTCGTCGCTGAAGATGAGCGGGATATCCGGGAGTTGATCGGTTTCACGCTGGGCCTGGCCGACTTTGAGACGATACTGGTGGAAGACGGCGTGGAAGCTGTCGAGGAAGCGTCGGCGCAAGAGCCTGATCTGATCCTGCTGGACGTCCGGATGCCTCGGATGTCGGGCTACGAAGCCTGTCGTCGGCTGAAGGAGAACCCGTCGACCAGCGAGATCCCGGTCGTGTTTCTCTCGGCCAAGGGACAGGAGCAGGAGATTGAAGAGGGACTGGCTGCGGGGGCGGCGGACTATATCGTGAAGCCTTTCGCTCCGGATCAGCTACTGGCCCAGGTAAGAGACGTCTTGCGGCGCGCCGGAGCCCTCTCGACGTGACGTTTCGGAAGAGGACGATCTGACCACACCATGAGTGCTGTCATTCTGAAGGACGGACTCGTTCACTACGAGGCGATCGGCCGGGGCACAGGCCCGCTGGTCTTCCTCCATGGCTGGCTGGGATCGTGGCGCTATTGGGTGCCGGCGATGGAGGAGCTATCGATCACGAGGCGCACCTATGCGTTCGATCTGTGGGGCTTCGGGGACTCGGAGAAACACCGCGACTACAGCGTCGACACGTATGTGGACCTGCTGCGAGCTTTCCTCGATGAGATGGGAATCCGGCGAGTTGCCCTGGTGGGTCACTCTTTGGGAGGACTGATCGCACTCCGCTTCGCTGCCCAATCGCCGAGCCGTGTCGAGCGCGTCATGGGTGTGAGTGTGCCCCTTCTGGGAAGGTCCCTTGAGCCATTGGCCTCTCTCTTCTCGAGTAACGGCAACGCTCTTCCCCGTGTGGTCGCCCAGCGGGCGAGTTTCCCCGAGGTGGAGCGCGAGGCCCGAAAGGCGGATCGGGAGGCAATTCGGGCCAGCCTCCGTTCCGCGATGGAGCATGATCTCCGCGAGGTGGCCGTTCCCTCGTACATCCCGGTCCTTCTCGTCCACGGTGAGGACGACTTCCTCGTTCAAGCACCGCACCCTGATTCGCTGCATGAGCTTGCCCAGAACGCCCGCGTCGTCGCCTTGAACGGCGCGCATCACTTCCCGATGCTGGAGGAGAAGAACAAGTTCAACCGTCTGCTCAAAGAGTTCTTGAGAAGGGATGAGGATCTCGACTCGCTCCAGCTGAAAGAGGAGTGGCGGCGGCGACTCCGCTGATCTCAGCATAGGCCGATTAGCCGCATCGGGTCTCAATCGTTGGTCTGACGTTCTTACCACCAATCTCATACCGGTCTGATACGGCCGCCCTTCCTTACTATGTCCATCCACCGGCTGCTGGTCGTCGCTCGTAAGGAGTTCTATCACATCACGCGTGACCTGCGACTTCTCTTCCTCGTCACGGTCGCGCCGGCTTTCCTGCTGCTCACTCTCGCGTACGTCTTCGCCCTGGACGTGGAACGGGTCGATCTCGCCGTGCGCGATCTCGATCAGACGCCTCTGTCCCGGGACCTCATCTCGCACGTGACGGCTGACGGCGACTTCACCGTCGTCGCCGGCCTGCAGGAGAGGCCAGCCGTCGAAAGGCTTTTCACTACCGGAGTAGCGGACATGGTGCTCGTCATCCCTCGGGGCTTCTCCAGAACGGCGCTGAGTGGCGAGTCGGCCCAGGTCCACTGCATCGTCGATGGGGTGGACGCGTTGGCAGCGAGTCAGTCTCTCGGGCTTCTGGAGAGCCGTGTGCAGGCCTTCGTCGCCAAGACCGCTCGGTCGCGGGCCGGCCTGGGCGCGGAGTCGATGACCGCTGCCGCCGTCTTGAAGATCGAGGAGCGGGCCTGGTACAACCAGGCCCTCAAGTCGCTGGTCAGTATGGTGCCCGGACTGATGGCCATCATCCTCTGTATGCCCGCCCTGGCCCTGGCCCTGGCGCTGGCTCGCGAGAAGGAGCTGGGGTCGTTCGAGAGCCTCATCGTCACGCCGGTGCGCGGCATCGAGTATCTGCTGGGCAAGCTGGTGGCCTACGAGATCGGCGGCGTCGCCAGCGCCGTCCTAGCCTTACTCGTCGCTACGCTCTGGTTTCAGGTGCCCTATCGCGGTACGCTGTCCGACTTCCTTCTCCTCACTGCCGACTACGTCTTGGCCAGTATGGGCATCAGCCTCGTGGTAGCGAGCGTGGTGCGGAATCAGCAGACGGCGATGTTCCTCATCTTGATGATCTTTTTCGTGCCGAGCTTCTTCATCGCCGGGCTGATCCGGCCGGTTGCCGAGGAGCCGATCCCGCGAGCGGTCGCCTACGCCCTGCCTTCGACCCACTTCATCACCATCTCACGCGGTCTCTTCCTGAAGGGGCTGGACCTTGCGGCTCTAGAGGCACCGGCCCTGGCGCTGCTGGGGACCGGCGTCACTTGTCAAACCATCAGCCTGCTGCTGTTCGACAAGAAGTTGAGATAACGGCCGGAGGGCCGGCCGGAAGACACGAAGGCCGGTCGGAAGGCCGGTCCGGACGACGGAACCGATGTTACGACGGATTCGCAATCTGGTTCGAAAAGAGCTGATCCAGCTGGGCCGCGACTGGGTGCTGACGGCCTTCATCATCACGCTGCCTGCCCTTCAGTTGCTTCTGCTGGCCCGGTCCACGACCGCCAGCATCACCAACCTCAGGGTCGCCGTCGTCGATCGCGATCGATCGGCCGCCAGCCGGAGCGCGGTGGAGGCTCTGGGCAACCGGGAGCAGCTGGAGATCCACAGTTTGACTGCTACCATCGATGAAGCCGGGCGCCTGCTGGACCGGGGGGAGGCGATCCTCGCCGTGGTGATACCGGAGGACTTCAGCGAGACCCTCACGCGTCCCGGCGGCACGCCCTCGGTTCAGGTCATCACCGATGGGAGCAACGACCTTATGGCAGGTATCGCCCTGAGCGCGGCGCGAGAGGCCCTGACCAGTCTCGTCCGGCAAGAGGCTCTCAACCCGGCCGGGGGGTCTCCGTCTCTGATCGATCTGCGGGCCACGGTGCGCTTCAACCCGGCGCTCGACGTCAAGATCTTCACGGTGCCGGCTCAGGTGGGGTTCATTGTCTATCAGGTGACCCTGGCAGTCGCGTCCATTGGCCTCGCTCGGGAGCGGGAGCTGGGCACGCTGGAGCAGCTGATCGTCATGCCGCTGACGCGGTGGGAGTTGGTGGTCGGCAAGGCTGTGCCGGCGTTGATCGTGGGGATGATCAATTTCCTCGCGATGTGGGCTATGGCGGTGTGGGGGTTTGGCGTACCCATGCGCGGGTCCCCGTGGCTTCTGCTGGCTCTCACGCTTCTCTTTGTCGCCGCGGAGATTGGGTACGGGATCTTCATCTCCAGCATAGCGCATACGCAGCAGCAGGCGATCCTGCTCGTCTTCGTGCTGGCCATGGTCGACATGGCCTTCTCCGGCTATCTGGTGCCGATTAAGAACCTGCCGGCCGGGCTGCGGATGGTGGCCCGGGTCGTGCCGCTTCATCACTACCTGACCGTTATCAGGAACGTCATGCTGAGAGGGGCGGGGTTGGACGTCCTGTGGCCTCACGCGCTGGCCGTGTTCGTCGTCGGCGCGCTGGTCACTGCCTTCGCCGTGCGGAACCTGAGCGGCCGTTTGGACTAAGTTGGAGCAAGAGGTTCGTAGTGCGCTACGTAGGCGGGTCGAAGAGCCGGCGGAGTAGCGCGAGGACGGCACTCCGCCGCGGCCGTTCCGGCCCGGCTGCGTGCCTGACTACGAACGAGGTTGGTCGAGGGGCGGGGCCGTCGGCGTGCTGGTCACTGCCTTGGCGGTGCGGAACCTGAGCGGCCGTTTGGACTGAGTTCGGGCAAGAGGTTCGTAGTGCGCTACGTAAGCGGGTCGAAGAGCCGGCGGAGT
>Ga0207797_1001691_pt1 | contig 15848 bp, 13 predicted proteins | sample PRCRCaboRojoPR_6_FD_187275 | JGI IMG/M metagenome (GOLD analysis project Ga0207797, IMG submission 187275) | Marine sediment microbial community from Cabo Rojo, Puerto Rico - PR CR 10% Liquid 1 (SPAdes) | ecosystem: Environmental > Aquatic > Marine > Coastal > Sediment | place: Cabo Rojo, Puerto...
TCAGAAGAACTGCACCGGAACGGTTATCGCCTGTCAGTCGCATCAAGCGGCCGGGATGCTCTCTCCCTGTATCGGGACCTTTCTACTCCTCCCGATCTGGTTATCACCGATATTCGTATGGAGGGCATGGACGGTCAAGAGTTACTGAATGAACTGCGCGCACTTAATTCCGAACTCCCGATAATTGCATTCACAGGAACGCCGGATAAGAGCTTAACCGAAGGTCCGAAAATTTCGCGTTTCAATGCTGTATTACAGAAACCCGTGGAAACGGAAGAATTGCTGTCAACCACAAGAAAAGTACTTCTGGAAGCGTATCCTCCTTACTCCACCTCAGAATAACCGCTTACGGCAGCCAGGATCAGTATACCGGAGCCTGAGAAATCCCGGAGAATTTACTATTTGATAACCTCCGAAGACTCCCCTAAATTTTAAACTGAACCGAATGGGGCTGTAGCTCAGTTGGGAGAGCGCTAGAATCGCACTCTAGAGGTCAGGGGTTCGAGCCCCCTCAGCTCCACTTGATTTTGTAGCCCCCTTTCACCGGGGTACAGCTCCGGTGGTCACTTCTCATCTCACAAGATCAATGAGAATCTGGATCGTTGAACTCACCTCTCACCCTCACGAAGAGTCATCCTTCTTTTTAGAAATTTGACAAACCTCGCATCAGGTGGATGAACGGGACCGGTTTCTACGGTCCGCTCCTCCCTGAGCTCGGGAACATGTCAGACATCAGACACTTTAAACGGACCGTCCCCCCTTGGCTCCGGCATGGTTGGGAGTCCACACAAACGGGACAGAATGGGGGTGATCGTTCCGGAGGTTATCGACGCCACACGGCAGGATCTCCGCTTTGAAAGAATCCTCCGGACCATTAATTTTCATCCCTTATGACTATCGCATTTCCGATTGAAAAACAACCACTGCTCCAGTTGGATGAAGTAGTCTCAGTGAAGAACCAACGGAAGCCCAAGCACCCCCACGGGTGGTCCCGGGATCTGGAAATGCTTCATGAGCCGGGCGCTTTGGTCTCCAATGAGGTACTGAACACCTCTCCACTGTATCTGGAGATAGGCTGCGGCCATGGAGATTTCCTTGTGCACAAAGCATCTGCTGAACCAAACCGGTATTTCATCGGTATAGAAAATGTTTCATTCTTTGCAATTGACGCGGCGGAGAAAATTGAGGAAAACGGTCTCACAAATGTGCTTATCGTAAACCAAAATGCCAACAGACTGATTGAGGAGACTATTCCGGATCAGACCCTCGACGGTATTTATATTCTCTATCCGGATCCATGGCCCAAACGGCGGCACCGGAAACGGCGGTTAATACGGGAAAAAACCTATGAAATCTATCACGACGTACTTAAACCCGGGGGATCCATTGACATCTGGACTGATACCGAACAATGGAAAGAGCTTTCTCTGCCATACCTGGAAAAACTCCCGGGTTCCCTTGTGGAGGAAGAAGTCTCGGAGGAGATCGGTCCCCCAAGAACATACTTTGAACACAAGGCCAAATCCAAACAGCACCCCATATATCACATACGCTATGAAAGGCCCGGTAGGGATGAACATGACGACTATTCCTGACTCTTTCACTGGTATCTTAGCATACCGAACGGAGTCTGACATCGACCCCATCCGCTTACTCACCAGGTTCTTGCAAGTGGTATGAGCACCCCATATGATGTTGCCATAATCGGGGGTGGAATTGTGGGAAATGCAACAGCACTTGCATTATCCGAGAACCGGGACCTGTCGATTATCATTCTGGAAGCTGAAGCGCGACTGGCGGCCCACCAGACGGGAAACAACAGCGGTGTCATTCATTCCGGGCTCTATTACGCCCCCGGTTCTCTGAAGGCAAGAACCTGCACCGAAGGCCGGGAGGCATTATATCGGTTCTGTGAAGAACATGAAATTCCCTGTGAGCGCTGCGGCAAAGTCGTTGTTGCTGCTCAGGAGGAGGAGATCCCAACCCTGCAATCATTAATACGGCGGGGTACGGCAAACGGTCTGAAGGACCTCCGTTTGCTGGATGGTGACGAAATCCGGGAATATGAACCTCATGTTGATGCAGTGGCCGGAACCTTCGTCGAAGAAACGGGCATTGTGGATTTCACCCGGGTAACCGAAACTATGGCCGAGATTGTAAACGCCCGTGGCGGAGAGGTCAGATTCAATGCAAAGGTTGTTGACTATAGCACCCATGACAACGTGCATGTTCTTCACACCCCATCCGGCGAAGTCCGTTCACGAAATCTGGTCAATTGTGCCGGTTTACAATCCGACCGGGTGGCCCGGATGTGCGGTGCCGATCCGGATGTCCGGATTGTACCTTTCCGTGGTGAATATTACGAACTGATTCCGGCCAGCCGGAATCTGGTGAACAATCTCATTTATCCCGTTCCGAATCCGGAGTTCCCTTTCCTCGGAGTCCACTTTACCCGTATGATCGACGGATCAGTGGAAGCGGGGCCGAATGCGGTCCTGGCGCTAAAGCGGGAAGGATACACCAGAACCAGTTTCTCTCTGAAAGACACCTATGACACCTTCACCTATCCGGGCTTCTGGAAACTCATAGGACAGTATTGGTTCCAAGGAATGCATGAATACTACCGATCCTTCAGCAAACGGGCATTTACCCGGGCATTGCAACGACTTATTCCGGAGGTGAATTCTGACGATTTGGAGCAGTCAGGTGCGGGGGTCAGAGCTCAGGCATTAGCACCGGACGGCAATCTCCTCGACGACTTCAGAATACTCCGCCGGCCGGGAATGATCCATGTCCTGAACGCGCCTTCACCCGCAGCAACTGCTTCATTGAAAATCGGTGAAACTATTGCCGGACATGCACAGGAGCACTTCCGTACCGGGTGATGAGTTTTCAACAAATCCGGCAGTCCTGTTACTCACAGATCGGGTAAATGCAGATCCCACCCGCATCGTAAGGAGTCATTGTTCACTGTTCATTTTACTCTTCAAGATGGCTTTCCAGAAAACCGCGGAGAGCCTCCTCGCGGAGCTCTCCCGCGCCGACATATATTGAAGTCGAATCACCCCGATCAAAGAAAATGTGATATGGCGTCCCCCAGGTACGTGTGTCGCCGGATCGTTTGCGCAACCGATAATGATACGTTTGCCGCCTGGCATCCAGTTCTTTTACCCTTGTCGGTCCGACAGCTATCGGGAATTGCACACCATACCGCCGTACAAACTTTCTAAGGTCCTTTTCCGGTGAATAAACCCCGATACCCAGTATCCCAAACCCCCTGTCCTTAAGGTCCTGGTATGCATCATTAACAGTAGAAACCGCCTGATTACAGTTCCAGCACCAGGAGGCAAAATACCACAAAAGCGTCACCCGGTGTTCGGAAAGAAAATCTTTGATTCGAACGGAATCCGTTCCGGCGAGGCTTGGATAACTTACCTGGTGCACTGTCTCCCAAATGGAAAAGGATGTGTCGGAGACCGGGATCTGCCTGATCTCGGTCCATTCGTGGCTCTGGGCGAGACACACTGTACTCATCAGAACCAGACCGGCTACTGCAATGGAAGTCCGAATAAATTGATGCAACTGTTTCACTACCGAACTGTGAATGTTTCCTGAATAATATTTTCCATGCCCACCGTGATTTTATCTTTGCCTCGCACTTTCCCCACTCCTGAGGGCGTCCCGGTAAAGAGCAAATCACCCTCCTGCAGAGTGATGGTCCGGGTGAGAAATGCGATGAGCGTCGGGATATCAAAAATCATTTCTCTGACATTTCCGGTCTGCTTTCTGGTTCCGTTCAGGTCGAGATAAAACTCATATTCCGCAAATTCCTCAGGGGAGGAGAATGGGATAAATCCGGTAACTCCGGCAGAATAATCAAATCCCTTGGAAAGTAACCAGGGGAGTTTCCTTTCACGCAACTGATGTTGCAGTTCGCGCAACGTAAAATCAATTCCGATGCCAATAGCTTCAATATGATCCCAGACTTCGTATTTATCGATTTTCGATCCGGTCTTACCAATACAGAGTACCACCTCTACCTCGTGATGCACCACCCCCTTCTCCAGAGGGAACATCAGTGGGGTTTCGCTTTTTACCAGCGCGGTCGGGGGTTTCATGAACACCACAGGTGCTTCCGGAATTTCCCCCTGCAATTCCTGAATATGTTCCAGGAAGTTCTGCCCCACACAGTAGATCGACTGGATTTCCTTCTGATATGGTTCTTCCTCTGGATCACCAATATCGATATGAACGTTCATTCTGTCTCCTTCTGGCTTACGGTTATCGGCCGCTCCATCTTGTCAGGGATACTCCGTTCATACCATTCCTGTATCTCATGTATATCTAGGTCGATTTTATCATTAAACGTGTATCGATCTCCTCGTACCCTTCCGATGGTTGTACACGGGACATTATACTGAGAAGCGATTCGCTCTATTTCAAGCAGGTGGTCCTCCGGCAGACTCACAACCACCAGCGACTGATTCTCGGCAAACATAAGTTCATCGTCGCGGATTTTGCGGTGGACATGGATGTTTGCCCCAAACATCCGCCCGGGATTGCTGATACAACACTCTGCGACCGTGACCGCCAAACCGCCATCAGATACGTCATGGGCCGAATTGACCACCCCTTTTCCGATCGCTTCTATCAGAGCCTCCTGAACCCGGCGTTCAAAATCAAGATCAATATCCGGGGTATCTCCAACCAGAGTGTCGTACACTACCTGGAGATATGTGCTTCCTCCTAATCCACCTTTCAATGTGCCCATAATCATAATAAAGTCATCAACCTGCTTAAAGTGCGGGGTCATCGCGTGGTTGGCATCGTCCAGCACACCGATCATTCCGATGACGGGGGTGGGGTAGACTGCTGAGTCCGGGCTCTCATTGTAAAAGCTGACATTGCCACCGGTAACAGGTGTTTCCAGTATCTCACAGGCACTGCCGATTCCGCCGACAGCTTCCTTAAACTGATAATACACCCCAGGATCGTATGGATTTCCAAAGTTCAGACAATTGGTAATCGCCACCGGTTTGGCACCGGTGCATGCCACATTCCTTGCAGATTCGGCAACAGCAATCTGGCCACCCCTTCTCGGATTCAAATAGACATACTTGCCATTCCCGTCCACCGACATCGCCAGGGCCTTTCCGGTCTCCTTCAGACGAATTACCGCAGCATCGCCGCCGGGACCTTCCACGGTATTCGAACGTACAGTGTGGTCGTACTGTTCGTACACCCATCGCTTGCTTGCAATATTCGGGTGGCTAAAGACCTGCCGAAACGCCTGGTTATAGTCTTCAGGCTCTGGATAATCTTCCACATCATACATGGTAAGAGTTTCCAGGTAATCCGGTTTTTCGCTTTCCCGGTGATACACGGGCGCCCCACCTCCCAAAACCAAATGCCAGGCGGGGACTTCTCCTGCAGGTTTCCCATTATGCGTAATACTCACTTTGCCTGTGGAATTCACTTCTCCGAGGACGGCATAATCCAGATCCCACTTATCAAATACCCCAAACACCTCCTCCTCGAATCCGGTCTGCACAATGGCCAGCATTCGCTCCTGGGATTCCGAAAGCATGATTTCGTACGGGGTCATGCCTTTCTCCCGCTGGGGTACCTTATCCAGGTCAATGTCCATTCCGGCCCCGGTCCTGGCAGACATTTCGGTGGTACAACAGGTGATGCCGGCGGCGCCCATATCCTGGATCCCAACCACATACGGTTTTCTGGCCAGCTCCAGGGTGGCTTCCAGTAATGATTTCTCGGCAAACGGATCTCCAACCTGTACTGCCGGCCGCCGTTCCTCAGACTCTTCAGTCAACTCCTCGGAGGCGAAGGTGGCACCGTGGATGCCATCCCGGCCGGTGGCGGAACCATAAATAATCACCTTGTTCCCTTCCCCCTCGGCGATCGCATTGACGATATAATTATGCTTCACCACCCCTACTGTCATTGCATTCACCAGTGGATTTCCGGAATAGTGCTCATCAAACACCACCTCCCCTGCAACGGTGGGGACCCCCACGGAGTTACCGTAATCTCCGATCCCCTTCACCACATTCTTGAAAAGATAGCGGTTGCGTTCATTATCAAGAGGACCAAACCTGAGAGAATTCAACGATGCAACAGGTCTGGCCCCCATGGAAAAGATATCACGCAGGATCCCGCCAACGCCGGTTGCGGCCCCCTGGTACGGTTCGATTGCGGAAGGATGGTTATGACTCTCGATTTTAAATGAGACCGCCAGGCCATCACCGATGTCCACCAGGCCTGCATTCTCTTCACCGGCCTCAGCCATGAGATTTTCACCTTCTCTGGGCAGTTTTTTCAGCATGGCAATGGAATTCTTGTAACTGCAGTGTTCGCTCCACATAACTGAGAAGATTCCCAGTTCAGTATGATTCGGCTTCCGCCCGAGAATCTCCAGCATCCGCTCGTACTCTTCTTCCGTCATGCCATGCTCCTGCGCGACTTTCAGTGTTACTTCGGGATCATTCATGCTTCACCTCTGCCTCCGAGTCGGTTGTTGTATTCGGCTGGTATGACCAGTATAACTGCTGTTTCGCCGTAAAATATTTGGTGGAAGAATAGGAAGGCACGGCCGTAATTTCAATCATATATCTTCCGGCAGGAAAAACCTCCGGAAAACGCCAGGCCATAGAGAATAATCCCTGACCGGCTTTGGTACTTTCCAGCAGGTGGAATGTCGTATCAGTCATTAAATGGCGTGCTGTCACGGTCACCTTCGCTTTTTCGGTCAGGGTGCATGAAAGCCGCAAATGATCACCCCGGGATTCCACCTGAACCTGCCTGATATCTGTTCCAATGAGATAATACTGGGCTGCGTATGATTCCGCGACACAGACCTGTCCGAACCGATTCCATATGGATATCCCCTGGGGGTGTAAAAATTCATAGTCCCCTTTGCCCTCCGAACCAATAGTGTCGATGAATTGAGCGTGCCGACCAATCTTCACAATTCTGCCGTGAGCCACATCCGTTGCGTAATAATTATTATAGTAATCCACGGCAATATAACGAAACCGAGTCGTTTTTACCTCAGGTTTATACCGATGAAGTATCTCGCCATCCGAATTCAGGACGAGTATCTCCTGACCATCGTCGGCGACTACTCCGATCCGGAGATAATCATATGCTGTCCATCGTTCATGGCCATCATAGACCACTACTCCCAGCGGTGTAGCCACACCGTTCAATAACCTCTCCCAGTGATCACGCTCGGGGAACCACCTCCAGAGTGCTCCTCCGGCACTGTCCGAGACAACAACGCTTCCATCACTCACCAAACTCACATCGAACGGTACAAATTCCCGGGATGGCGGACGTCCGGCTCCGCGGTACTTCAACTGCTTCCCTTCCGGGTTGAATAACCTGACCACCCGGCTGTTTCCCATATCCGCCACATATACATCTCCCGCCGGATTGGCAGTGATTCCTCTGGGAGCATTCAACCCTTGATCTGTGCCACTCTCTCCACGGTACACTTCAATATTGACCAGAGATGTGTTGTAAATGATTTCATTCCGCCCGGCATTGATTCCGTACACGGTGAGCTCATCATCATCTTTCTCCGTGTCGGGATCATCCATTGCTTCCAGTTTTGCCACGGCGGTGCCCTGGGGATCGTCCACCTTCGTTTTCAATCCGACAGCCAGAAACAGATGCGTTCCTGTAGCTTTTCTGATGGGTGCGTGCGATTTGTCCGGAAACACAAGAGTCGTGGAATGATCCTGTGCCGCAATGAATCCCGGTAATCCGCACAAAAGCAAAAAGACAACAATACGGGGCGGCCATGTTACTTTGGTTTGAAAACTCAACGGGATAATTCCAATCCGCATACGAGATAATTGAGAGGTAAAAAGTTGAGGGGCATCAGGAACCGGATTCTGATAACAGGTACCTGACAATTTCGATATACCTGGGAACTGCTTCACGCAGTCCGGTCTTCGAGATTTTCTCACGAAGGGTGTGTGCATCTGTGATGGAACCCGGGCCAAAGAGCACCCGTTTGCCCCAGTTTGTCATATACGGAATATCCGTACTGAACGCGACAACATCTTCCTCAAATCCCGGAACTTTCACCATAGATTGAGGCTCGCATTTGTTTACCACCTCCACGGTTCCATCGGAACCCACCGCTTTTTGCACGATCTCCTGCACATCCCTCAGCGATGTGGATACCCGGAACATTGCACCTGCTCCGGCGGAGTCCGGAATCACATTGTGGTGTGCCCCGCCGTGCAGCCGGCTGAGATTCAGGGTGGTTTTTCCCAGATGCGGATCTTCCGGGAGTGGCGTTTTTCGCAGGCGTTCCAGGATATCCAGTAATTTGGTCACTGCCGAATCCCCATACTCCGGATAGGCGGAATGGGCGGCTTTACCGTTGGTGGTGATATCAACGATATAAATACCCTTCTGACCGACAACCAGTCTGTTCTCCGTCGGTTCACCCACAATGGTGTACCGGACGCTATCGGGGGCCAGTTCATTCGCTGCTTTCGCCCCGGCGCTGTCCACTTCCTCTCCAACGGTAAATAACATGCCAACTCCGGAGTATCCCTCAGCAGCCAATGCAAATGCGGCAGCAATCATTGCCGCCATGACTCCTTTGGCATCACAGGATCCCCGGCCGTATAGATACTCCTCATCCTCGGCAAATTCTACGTGTGGGGCTACCGTATCCAGGTGAGTACAAAACACCAGAGAGGGGGAATCGCTGTTCTCCGGAGTGGCATAGAGGTTCCATCGGTTCGGTGCTACAGGTTGCCGTGTGACAGACCAGTGAAAGTTCTGCAGTTGTTGTTCGACATGTTCTGCGAATTTCGCCTCCTGGCCCGAGAGCGATGGAATTCGGACGAAATCTCTCACTAATGTCACCGGATCGATCTGATTGAATTGGGATTGCACCGTGAGTTTTCTCTAATTAATCCCGTGAAAATTTCTGTTCAGGTTTCATTCTCCTGATGGACAATTTCCTCGCCCGTCAGCTGTTGCTTTATCTTCACCGCCATATTTTCCGAAATCCCCCGGACTTCGGCAATCTCCGTTATCGATGCCTCTTTCAGCCGTTTCACCGACCGGAATCGTTGAAGCAATCGCTGTTTCCGGATTTTTCCGACTCCTTCAATCTCGTCCAGGCTGGAAACTTCCATGGATTTACCCCGGAGCTTCCGGTGATAATCCAGTGCAAACCGGTGAGCTTCATCGCGGATCCTCTGCAAAAGCACCAGCCCCGGAGAACTCTTCGCCAGGAAGAGCGGTTCTGATTGCTGCGGGATATATACTTCCTCCAGACGTTTGGCCAGTCCGATGACCTCAACCGGTGGAAAATCCAGCTCATTTAACACTTCCACGGCCACATTCAACTGACCTTTGCCACCATCGATAAGTATCAAATCCGGGACCGGAATCTTTTCTTCCATCACCCGGCGGTAGCGCCGCTGGATCACCTCGCGCAGACTGGCAAAATCGTCGTTGCCTTCCACGGTTTTGATCTTGAAACGGCGATATTCGTTCTTCCGTGGTTGCCCATCGATAAAGCATACCATAGAGGCCACCGTATTGGTCCCGCCGATATGCGAGATGTCGAACGCCTCCACCCGCCGTGGCGGAACTTCCATCTGCAGGTCTTCCTGCAATGCACTCACCGTCTTCGGGATGTAGTCCGCCCGTTTCTTTTTCTGCAGGTGCAGTTCATCCAGCAGATGGTTTGCATTCTTTTCGGCCAATCGTTGCAGTTTCTTCTTTTCACCGATCTTCGGAACTTTCAGATACACCCGGCGGTCGGCGCGGGAATTCAGCCATTCCTCAATAGTGGAAAAATTCGACGGGCTCTCGGGAAACAGGATCTCCCTGGGGACAAAATTCACCCGCATGTAATACTGTTTTACAAAGTCTTCGAGGATCCCGCCGGTCTCTTTCTCATCCACACCGGAGAGATAGAAGTGTTCGCGGCCGATGAGCTTTCCATTACGCAACCGCATAACCACCATTGCGCAATCGTCGTCTTCGGACGCCATGGCAAGGACATCCCGGTCCTCAAAGTCACCGGTTTCCACCCGCTGCTTCCGGGCATATGACTGAACTGCCTCGATCTGGTCGCGATACCGGGCTGCCTCCTCATATTCGTAGTTCTCAGCCGCTTCCTCCATATTCTCCCGGAGATACTCAATCACCTCATCGGTCCGCCCGTTCAGAAAATCCACGATCTTATCAATCATCCGGTTATAGTGCTCTTTGCTCACCAACCCCTCACACGGTCCCTCGCACTTCTGAATATGGTAGTCCAGGCATACCCGGAATTTATTCTGTTCAATGGCTTCCTGATCGATATAGTACCGGCAGCTTCTCAGGGGAAAGACTTTCTTTACCACCCGCATTGCTGATCGCAGCGAAGAAACATCCGTGTACGGTCCATAATACCGGGAGCCATCCTGGACCACATTTCTGGTAATGAACACCCTGGGATACGGTTCATCAGTAACCCGGACATATGGATACGATTTATCATCCTTCAGGCGGACATTATAGCGTGGGCGATGCTCCTTTACCAGATTGGCCTCCAGCAGCAGGGATTCCACCTCGGAATCGGTGATCATATACTCGATATCCCGGATCTTGCGCACCATGGCGGCCATTTTCGGTCCCAGCGAGTCGCCGTTACCGCGAAAATAAGAGCGCACACGGTTGCGAAGCACCTTGGCCTTTCCGATGTACAGGATATCTCCCCTGCCATCTTTAAACAGATAAACCCCGGGAGATTTGGGTGCGTGTTGCAGACGCTCTTCAATATGGTCGTCCTTACCTGACATATCTATCGTATATTAACTCATTCCTCCGAATGTTCCTCCGATGAATTATTCCCGGAATCTGCCTCAGGGCTTTCGTGCAATTCAATCAGAATCCCGTGAGTACTCTTCGGGTGGAGAAATGCAATTTTGCTTCCCCGGGCGCCGGTTCGGGGTGTGTCATCGATGAGTTGGATACCTGCCTGCTGCAACCGGGTGAGCATTTCTTCTATGTTTGCCACATCGAAGCAGATATGGTGTAATCCTTCACCGCTCTCTTCGAGAAAATTGCTGATGGGAGAGTCCTCCGCAGTCGGTTCCATCACCTCGATAGTGGTGTTTTCGGCATGATAGAAATCCGTGGTGATACGTTGATCATCGATGGTCTCCCTGCCAACCCGGTTGAGCCCCAACAGTGTTTCAAAGAACTCCCGGGCGATGTCGATATCTTTGGAAGCAACGGCTATGTGGTTAATGCCTTTAATCATAAATCACTCCGGAATAACAGATGAAGTTCCCTGTATACCCTCCGGCACGAATACATAAGAATAGCCATGAACCGAGAACGAGTTCAAGGGGAAAACAAAGGATAAAGGATTATGGATGAAGGATGAAGCGGGATAAAGGAGAAGGAAGACCAGGTATAAGGTATAAGGTATAAGATATAGGGTATAGGGTATAGGGTGCCGGGTACGTGAGAGTATATAGGTATCTGGGGGTATGTGTATAGAAGTACATAAGGGGTGGAACCGGGGGATAATAGCCCCTGGCAGGGTCCGGCACTCTGCCAGGGTCATTCCTCCGGAAAACTACCGACAGTGAACGGTAAGCTGGAAATGTTCAAACTAGTAACTCGATTCCGTCAGCTCAACTTTCCCACGGAAGATATAGTAGATACTGGAGGTATACGCAATGACCAGCGGCATACCAATGGCAGCAATCGTGAGCATGATTTTCAGAGTTCGCGGTGAGGATGCCGCATTGTAGATTGTAAGACTATATTCCGGATTGGTCGTGGAATAGACCATGTTCGGGAAAATCCCTATGCCGAACAGCGCCAGCAACGAGATCAACGCCACGCATGACGAAAGAAACGCCCGGAAATCCCGGTTGAAATAGTATTCTCTGGGTACATTCGCGATGGCAAGCACCGTAATTATCGGAACAACAAATAACACCGGATTTGCCCGGATCAATGAGGCCATATGCGGCTCATACAGCAATGTTACCATTGTCGTAATGACAAAGAAAATGATGAATGCAATGATGGTGGGACGAACCCAGGTCCGGAGTTTATCATGAAGCTCCCCGCCGATTTTCAATACCCCATATATAGCCCCGTGCATGGCGAAGAGGGCGACTGTGGTCAATCCGGTGAGGATGGAATACGGATGGATCAGCGTCAAAAAGGACCCGGTGAACACATGCTCTGAATTCAGGGGGACCCCGTGAGCGATGTTGCCCATGGCCACACCCAGCAGAAATGCCGCCAGAACACTGCCCGCGGCAAATCCGATATCCCATGCCTGGCGCCACCATCGCATGGGCTGCTTGCTCCGGAATTCAATGGCAACCGCCCGGAAAATCAATGCCAGGAGAAAGAGCATGAACGCGGCATAAAAGCCGGAGAACACCGTGGCATACGCTTCGGGAAAAGCCGCAAATAACGCTCCGCCACCTGTGACAAGCCAGACTTCATTCCCGTCCCAAACCGGTCCAATGGAATTAATCATCAACCGGCGCTCCTCGTCAGTGTCAGTGAAGAGATGCAGAGCACCGATTCCCAGATCAAATCCGTCCAGCATGGCATACCCGGTAAACAGAGCCCCAACTAGAATAAACCAGATAATGTTCAAATCCATAAGTGTACCTTACGCCCTATGCCTTGCCAAAATCGGTCCTTCTTCCGTCTCTTCAGGTCCGTGCTGGATTTTCTCGTTCAGGAGATAGAGAAACACTGCAAACAGCAGCAGATAAATAACCGAGAACATGATCAGGGATCCCAACACTGCATTGGCAGTCACCGCTTCGGAGAGCCCCTCGGATGTCCGCAGCAGATTATAGACTATCCAGGGCTGCCGCCCCACCTCTGCGGCTATCCATCCCACCTGATTTGCGATATGCGGTCCCAGAATGGAGAACACGAAAATCCATAATAACCACTTCTTATCGAACAGACTATCACGCCACCAGTAGTAAACCCCTAGCATACTCAGCAGAATCAAGAGCATACCGATCCCCACCATCAGATGGTAGCTCTGGAATACAATATTCACCGGCGGCCGGTTTTCAGGTTCAAAAGCGCGCAGACCGGTCACGGGAGCAGACGGATCTCCGGTCAGCAACCAGCTGAGCATCCCCGGTATCTCCACTCCGAACTGTACCTGTTGCTTATCATCATTTACCCATCCAAACAGATACATGGGGGCAGGAGCGGATGCTTCATAATGTCCCTCCATGGCAGCCATCTTCGCCGGTTGATTCTCACTCACGCCGACTGCACTGGTGTGTCCGCTCACCAGTTGGAGAACAGACGCAATCAGTGCCACCACCAGGGCGATTTTTATAGACGCTTTTGCAAAATCGGTATGTTTCTTCTTGATGAGATAGTAGGCACTGACACTGATCACCAGCCATGCTCCGGCCTGCCAGGATCCCATCAACACGTGCCAGAGCCGTTCCATGGATGATGGGTTAAATACCATGGCCCAGAAATCGGTGATCTCGGCCCTGGCCCCCATCCCCGATTCCACAATATGATAGCCCGCCGGTGTCTGCTGCCAGGAGTTCGCCACAACGATCCAGACGGCACTAAAATGAGCCCCGAAAGCCACAAGCACCGTGGAGACGAAGTGGAATCCCCTGCTGACTTTATCCCAGCCAAAGAGCAGGATGGCCAGAAAACCGGATTCCAGAAAAAATGCAAACACGCCCTCAGCTGCCAGTGCACTGCCGAACACATCTCCGACATACCGGGAGTACGCCGCCCAGTTCGTCCCGAATTCGAACTCCATAACAATCCCGGTCGCCACTCCAATGGCAAAGGTGAGACCGAAAATCTTCACCCAGAACCGGGCCATCTTATGATATAGCGGGTTATCCGTCCGGAGATACATTCCCTCCATGATGACCAGAATCACACCGAGCCCGATACTCATGGGGGGATAGATATAATGAAAACCAATGGTTAGGGCAAATTGCAGCCTGGAAAGTAACAGAACATCCATGATCATCTCACCTGCGGAATTGAATTCGGAATCTAATTAACAAAATCACATACTCAATTGCAAGGCACTGATGACGAAACCGTCCGGTCCGGCTCTCACCGGAGTGTGTAAGCTGAGGAACCTCTTTGGGAAACGGGTACACGATTGCCGTAACCCCTCCCTGGGCCCGAAAAGTTCGGGGTTGTCTATTTACGCCGGTTGCGGCGTTGTTTTTTTCGCTCTTTTTTTGCTTTTCTGAGGGCAATCCGGGTTTCTTTGGGAAGTGCGAGATACGAGACCAATATACTGATTTCATACAGCAGGAGAATCGGAATGCCCATGAGCATCATACTGGCCGGATCAGGGGGAGTTAAAAAAGCGGCCAGTACGAAGATAATAATAACCGCATACCTTCGAACACTTCGCAGCGTCGCCGGTGTAATCAGTCCGATTTTCGTCAGGAAGAACGACAACACGGGGAGTTCAAAAATAAGCCCGGTGAGCAGAATAATTCTGGTGACAAAAGTCACATAGGCATCCAGGGCGAAATTGTTTTGGATATCACCCAATCCCAATCCGGTGAGGAACTCCAGGGCGACCGGCAGAATGAGAAAATATCCGAAAGCTGCCCCCAGCAGAAAACACAAGGTGACCACTGTTACCGTAGACGGCACATACTGCTTCTCATGGGGGAGGAGTCCCGGGGCGATAAACTTCCATAATTGATAGGCAATTACCGGCAATGCACCAACCAATCCGGAGAATATACCGATCTTGATTTTCACCATCAGCATATCCGGAACCTTGAGAATCTGCAGGTTGAACTGATTAGGCATCCGGTCGGCAGGCAATCGTAACAGCGCTAAAAGCTGATCGGAAAATATATATCCTACGATTCCAACGACCACGATCCCGGCCAGTGATTTTATTATCCGCCACCGAAGTTCCTCCAGATGATCCAGAAAAGGCATTTCCGCTCCGGAACCGGCTTCGGTTTCCGGCCCTGCTCCCCTCTGTTCCTCCTGTTGTGTACTCTGCTCTGAAGTCATAACCCTGCAGCTGTTACCACATAAGTTCGTATATCAACCAACCAAAACTCGCCTGTAAGAGTACAAACGAAACACCAGAATACGTATCATATTCCCGGGTCCGTGAATAGTACCTGTTAATATTATCGTGATCAATCGCCCTGGAATACTTACGATAGGCTTCATTTGCCTCCAGTTTAAAATAGGCACTGAGCGTTCCGGTAACTCCCATGGCGGCAATCGGCCACCAGATTTCTTTGTGAGAGCGCTCCAGCCGCCGCACATCCTCCTGATACCCGACTGCCGCTTTTTCCAGTGCGAGGACATCCGGAGAAATCCGGATTGACGCGTTGGAGCCCCCATCGTGAATAGCTTCCTGATATTCCCGGGGAGCCAGATACTGAGGTAGTCCGGGAGAGCCGGCAGTTCGCTCCTGAGGAAAATAATTCAGATATCGAAGCGTATCCCCAGCACTGTTCACATTCCAGAGATACCCGTGCTGTGGCCCCTTATCGGCCTCTGCCACAGGCGTGATAAAAAGTACCGCCACCAGGATACTCAGGATTCTACTGTATTTCATAGATCCAATGATCTTCAACACCCACATACCATTCTCCCCGGAAGAAAAGCGGCGCGTTTCGCAGTCTTCCGTCGAATTCCATCTGATCCAGGATTTGCCCGGATCCGTTCTCGATTTGATAGAGCACACCGTTCCTGCCTGATATTAATATCCCGGCTGCGGAATACACCGGTGGTCCGGTTGTCGGTGTACCGAAATACCGGAGCAGTTCTGCCGT
>Ga0207797_1001692_pt1 | contig 15845 bp, 8 predicted proteins | sample PRCRCaboRojoPR_6_FD_187275 | JGI IMG/M metagenome (GOLD analysis project Ga0207797, IMG submission 187275) | Marine sediment microbial community from Cabo Rojo, Puerto Rico - PR CR 10% Liquid 1 (SPAdes) | ecosystem: Environmental > Aquatic > Marine > Coastal > Sediment | place: Cabo Rojo, Puerto...
ACGTGGTGGGCCTTCCAGCGCGTCCACGAGAACGGCCTCGTCGAGCAGGGCAAGCGCTCGATCAACCAGTGCCCGCGGTGTGAGACCGCCATCGCCGACAACGAGGTCGAGTACCACGAGATCGAGAGCCCGAGCATCTACGTGAAGTTCCCCCTGCAGGACCGCGAGGGCCACCTCGTCATCTGGACGACCACCCCGTGGACGATCCCCGCGAACACGTTCGTCGCCGTCGACGACGAGATGACCTACCAGCGGGTCCGCGCGACCAGGGACGGCCAGCAGGAGGACCTCTGGATCGCCGAACCGGTGGTCGAGGAGGTCCTCAAGAAGGGCCGCTATCAGGACTACGAAGTGGTCGAGGAGGTCACCGGCGAGGAGATGGTCGGCTGGGAGTACGACCACCCGCTGGCCGAGGAGGTGCCCGACCACGTCGATTCGGAGGGCACCGGTCAGGTCTACGCCGCCGACTACGTCGAGGCCGACCGCACGGGACTGGTCCACTCCGCACCGGGCCACGGGCAGGAGGACTTCGAGCGCGGCACCGAACTCGGGCTGGAGATCTTCTGTCCGGTCGCGGGCAACGGCGAGTTCACCGAGGCCGCAGGCGAGTACGCCGGCACCTTCGTCCGCGACGCCAACGACGACATCATCGAGGACCTGGAGTCCCACGGCCTGCTGCTCTCGCAGGGCACCCACGAGCACCGCTACGGGCAGTGCTGGCGGTGTGACACGGACATCATCTTCCTCGCGACCGACCAGTGGTTCATCACGGTCACCGACATCAAGGAGGACCTGCTCGCGAACATCGACGACTCCGAGTGGCACCCCCAGTGGGCGCGGGACAACCGCTTTCGCAACTTCGTCGAGGACGCCCCCGACTGGAACGTCTCCCGCCAGCGCTACTGGGGCATCCCGCTCCCCATCTGGGTGCCCGAGGGCGAGGAGGGCCCCTTCAGCGACGAGGAGATAGTCGTCGTCGGGACGCGCGAGGAACTCGCGGAGCGCGTCGACCAGGCGGTCGACCCCGACGAGATCGACCTACACCGCCCGAGCGTCGACGGCCTGACCATCACCGAGGACGGGACGACCTACGAGCGCGTCCCGGACGTCTTCGACGTCTGGATCGACTCCTCGGTCGCGACGTGGGGGACGCTCGACTACCCCGGCGACGAGGCGGCCTTCGAGGAGCTGTGGCCCGCCGACCTCGTCATCGAGGCCCACGACCAGACCCGCGGCTGGTTCTGGTCGCAGCTCGGCATGGGGACGGCCGCCCTCGGGCAGATCCCCTACGAGGAGGTCCTCATGCACGGCTTCGCCAACGACAAGCACGGGCGCAAGATGTCGAAGTCGCTGGGCAACATCGTCACGCCCGAGGAGGCCATCGAGCGCGCCGGCCGCGACCCGCTGCGGGCGTACCTGCTGAGCCACGACCAGCAGGGCGTCGACCTGAGTTTCGAGTGGGACGGCCTCGCGGACGTGGAGTCGACGCTCAACATCTTCTGGAACGTCTTCCGCTTCCCGCTGCCGTACATGGACCTGGACGGCTACGACCCCGCCGAGGCGGACCCCTCTGACGGCGATCTCTCGGTCGTCGACGAGTGGGCGCTCTCGCGGCTCCAGACCGTCGAGGCCGAGATGACCGCCGCGTGGGAGGAGTACGAGATCGACGAGGCGCTCAACGCCCTGCTCTCCTTTGTCACCGAGGACGTCTCGCGGTTCTACGTGAAGGCGATCCGCGAGCGGATGTGGGAGGAGGAGGACTCCGCCTCCAAGCGCGGGGCGTACGCCACGCTCTCGACGATCCTCGACGAGACCGTGCGCCTGATCGCGCCGTTCACGCCGTACCTCGCCGAGCAGATGTACCAGCACCTCGACGGGAGCGCGACCACCGTCCACGCGCTCGACTACCCCGAGGCCGACGAGGCCCACCGCGACCCCGACCTCGAAGCGAACATGGCCGTCCTCCGGAACGTCGAGGAGGCCGCCGCCAACGCGCGCCAGCAGGGCGGGCGCAAACTCCGCTGGCCGGTCCCGCGGGTCGTCGTCGAGAGCGACGACGAGGACGTCGCCGCGGCGGTCGAGTCGCTGCGCGACCTGCTCGCCGAGCGCGTCAACGCCCGCGAGATCGACGTGGTCGAGCAGTTCGACGAACTCGTCGAGCGCGCCGAACCGCAGATGAGCGTCGTCGGCCCCGAGTTCGGCGCGGACGCCCAGAAGATCATGGAGGCCGTCGAGGGCAAGCGCCGCGCCGAGGTCGAGGCCGGCGTCGAGGTCGACGGCGAGACCGTCGAACTCACCCCCGAGATGGTCGAGTACCGCGCGGAACCCCCCGAGAACGTCACCGGCACGGAGTTCGACGGCGGCACGGTCTACGTCGACACCTCGCTCACCGAGGCGATCGAGTCCGAGGGCTACGCCCGCGACATCGTCCGCCGCGTCCAGGAGATGCGCAAGCGACTCGACCTGGACGTCGAGGAGACGATCCGGACGGCGCTCGAGATCGACGACGAGCGGGTGCGCGGCTTCGTCGACGACCACCGCGAGTTCATCGCCGAGGAGACCCGCACCGCGGAGTTCGGAGAGGTCGGCGACGAGACCGACTACGACCTCGTCGAGGAGTGGGACGTCGAGGGCGTCGCGGTGACCATCGGCATCGAGCGGCTGGAAGCCGAGCAGGAAGCGGCCTGATCGCTCGGGCGTTCAGGCGACCGCCTCTTCCAGCAGTTCGAGCGGGTGACTGACCTCGTAGCCGGTGCCGTGTTCCATCTGCATCGCGCAGGTCGGACACTCGGTGAGGCCCCGCTCGCCCTCCGCGTCGGTCATGTGCTCGAACATCTCCTCGCCGATCCGCATCGAGAGGTCGTACTTCTCTGCCTTCCAGCCGTAGGTGCCCGAGATACCCGAACAGGAGTCGCCGACGTCCTCGACGGCGACGCCCTCGACGTCGGCGAAGATCTCGCGGGTCTGCCGGTCGAGCCCCTGATTGCGCGCGTGACAGGGCGCGTGGTAGGCGAACGCGCCGAGGTCGACGTCGGCGTCTTCGAGCGCGCCCCGGAGGTCGTCGTGAACTCGGAGGTACTCCACGGCGTCGTAGGTGTTTGCCGCCACCTCCGCCACGCCGTCGAACGAGAACAGCTCCGGGTACTCCTGTCTGAGCGCCATCGAACAGGAGGTACACGAGCAGACGACGTCGTAGCCCGCATCGACCAGTTCCGCGAACGTCTCGACGTTGAACTGTGCGGCACGCCGGGCGTCGTCGAGCATCCCGTTTGCGAACATCGGGGTCCCCGAGCAGCGCTGGTCGGGCACGCGCACCTCGTAGCCGAACGCCTCGTAGACTCGCACCAGCGCCGTGGCCACCTCGGGCGTGTTGTAGTTGGCGTAGTCGCCGTGGAAGTAGGCCACCTGCCACCCGTCGCGCTCGTCGGGGTCGGCGTCCGTTCGCTCGGCGCGGGCGACCCGGGCGCGCTCCCGCGAGGTGGCCGCGCCGCCGCGGTCGTCCCACCACTCGCGGAACGTCTCGGTCGCGAACGCGGGGAACTCCCGCTCGCCGGTGATGCCGAGCAGGCGCTCGGTGAGCCACTGGACGACCCGGTTGCCCGCGACGGCGTTGGCCAGTCGAGGCACCCTGCTCGCGACGCCTGCGAGTCGCCCGTAGTTGGCCAGCAGGCGGTTGCGGACGTACTCGCGCCCGAGTTTCGACTGCTGGTGTTCGACGTACTCGGCGCGGGCCGTGTTGTGCATCTGGCTCAGCGGCACGTCCGAGGGACACGCCCCGTCACAGCGCATGCAGTTCGAACAGGCCGTGATCGACTCGTCGACGTCGGCGTCGGCGGTGCGCTTCAGTCGCCACTGCTCGGGGCCCTGGAACTTCGGCCCCGGGAAGTCGTCGTCGACGGCCGCGACCGGACACTCGGTGTCGCAGGCCGAACACTTGTAGCAGGCGTCTGCACCCGGCCGCAGGTCCGGGGTCTCCATCGCGTCGCTCGGTGGGGGGTTCGTATCGCTCACGTGTCAGTTGGCTCCTTGGGTCGCGTTCGTCCCCGCGGCGCGGCCGGCGACCGCGCCGGTCGCGAGCGAGACGCCGCTGGCGGACTTTTCCGCCGCGACGTCCGCGCCGCCCACGACGGCACCGGCCGCGCGCAGGTTCTCGTAGGTCGGGTCGCCGTCCGCCTCGGTCGGGCGGAGGTGTCGGTCGGGCACGACGCCGAAGCGGGCGAAGGCGTGCTCGCCGAACGGCTCGTCCTCGAACCAGTCGTACCGGTCGTCCGGGTGGGGCACCCGGCAGTCGAACACCGGTTCCCGGACGCCGTCGCGGTCGGCCTCGACCCCGCCGCCGACGAGACCGCCGGTCGCGAGGACGAACTCCGCGGCGTGGTAGGGGACCGTCGACCCGGCGTGGTCGACGAGCGCGGCGGTCACCCGGCCCTCCTCGGCTTCGTGGCCGACCGCGCGTCGCCCGGTGGTGATCCGCACGCCCGCCGCGTCGAGCGCCTCGGTGAGCCGGTCGTCGAGGCGGAGCCCGAGCAGGCTCGGCGGACCGCCGGGCACCTCGAAGACGTCGACGCCCAGTCGAGACTGGAGGGTCGCCCGCACCGCCGGGGCGTCCTCGCGGCCGAGTATCGCCGGCAGGCCGACCCGGTCTGCGCCGTCGAGGTGGCGGTCGACCGCCGCCGCGAGCGCCTCGCGGGCGGGCGTGCCGTCGAGGGGTTCGTCCGCGTCGAGCGCACGGGCGAACCGGGTCGCGTCGGCGTCGGCGTCGAACGCGCTCGGCGACTGGAGCGTCACGCCGCGCACGTCGGCGTCGTAGACGCGGTCGAGGTGACTCGCCGCGAGCGGGGCGTCGAAGTCGAGCAGCGTCTCGAACCCGACCAGCAGGACGTCGCCGCCTGCGCCCGCCAGCCCGGGAGCGACCGTCGTCGGGTATCTGGCCGTCGGCTTGACCGTCCCCGTCTGCGTCGGGACCAGCGCGTTCCTGTCGGTGTGGCCGCCGCGGTAGCGGTCGCCGACGGCGCGGTCGAACAGGGCGAGTCCGTCCCGGATCGCGTCCGCACCCACGAGACTGTAGGGGTGGGTCGGCGGGAGGTCGGCGACCGACTCGAAGGGCGTCGCCACCGGCCGATTCGGGTCGCGTCCGGGCGGGTAGCCCAGCACGTCGACGACGCCGCTGGCGTGTCTGAGCGTGCTCTCGGCCGCCGAGACCAGTCGGACCGTCGCGCCCGTCTCGGCCGCGGCGAGGGCGGCGGTCGCGCCGGCGAGCCCGCCGCCGACCACGAGGACGTCCTCACGGATCGCCATCGGTCACCTCCGCACGTCCCTCTCTCAGCTCCCCGTCGGGCGGCCCGTGGTCGAACGCGTCGAGATCGAGGTCGTCGCCAGCGTCGCTCTCGGCGTTCGAGGCGGCGTCCGCTCGCCCGCCGCCGGCGACCCCTACCGGGTCGCGGTCGCGGTTCAGCGTCGTCGCGTGCAGGAAATGTCGGAGCGCGCCCTGCGAGAGCTGTGTCCCCCAGAGGGCGTGGCGCTCGCCCTTCCACCGTTCTGCGTAGAGGTCGTCGAGCGCGGTCCGGACCGTCGCGTCGTCGTGGTCCGGGTGGAGTTCCGCGGCCAGCCGGTGAGCGCAGAACGCGCCCTGACAGTTGCCCATCGACGCCCGGGTGCGGATGCGCACGGCGTTCAGGTCCGTGCCGGCGTCGGAGAGGGCGTCGCGGACCTCCGCGCGGGTGACCGCCTCGCACTCGCAGACGACCGGGTTCGGCGCGTCGGTGTCGAGCACGTCGTCGGCGCGCGAGCCGAGTCGCTGTCGACTCCGGCGCGCCACCGGCGAGCGAAGGCCGTACCGCTCCATTTGAGCGTCGAGCGCGGCGGGGTTCTCGCTCCCGGGCAGCGGCACCTCGGCCGTCTCGCAGGCGGCGTCGACGCCGAGCAGGTCGCAGACGCGGTCGGTGACTCGCTCGGCCATGAGCCGGTAGGTCGTGAACTTCCCGCCGACGATGGTCGTCAGGCCGGGTCGGTCGTCGCGCTCGGCGTGGTCCAACAGGAAGAAGTCGCGGGTGATGTCGGTGGGGTCGTCGGTCGCCGTCTCCGGCGGTTCGTACAGCGGGCGGACGCCCCAGAACGACCTGACGGTGCGCGCGGCGGCGAGTTCCGGCACGAGTTCCGCGAGTTCGTCGATCACCAGATCGACCTCCCAGCGCTCCTCGGGGTAGTCGTCGGGGTCGTCGACCTCCTCGTCGGTCGTCCCGAGGATGGCGGTCGTCTCGTGGGGGACGACGATGTCGGCGTCGCCCTTGGGCCGACAGCGGTTGATCACCGTGTCCACCTGCCGGACGTTCATGATCGTCATCACGCCCTTCGAGGGCCTGACCGCCACGTCGACGCCGGCCATCGCGCCGACCTCGCCCGCCCACGCGCCGGTCGCGTTGACGACGTGGTCGGCGCGGATGGTCTCGGTCTCGCCGGCGCGGCCGTGGACCTTCGGCCCCGACCCGGAGGCGTGGCGCACCTCGACGCCGACGACCGCGCCGTCCTCGACGAGGACGTCGGTCACTTCCGCGTGGGTCTCGATGCGCGCGCCGTGGTTCTCGGCGGCGACCGCGTTCGCCACGCAGAGCCGGAACGGGTCGACCGCGCCGTCGGGGACGGCGATGGCCTTCTCGACGTCGTCCGCGAGGTACGGCTCCTCGGCGCGTATCTCCGCGCCCGAGCGGACCTCGGCCGGGATCGAACACTCCCGGCAGGCCGCGAGCTTCCGCCGGAAGTACTCCTCGGAGTCCTCCGGACGTTTCACGAAGAGGCCGCCGGTCTCCTCGACGCAGTGGCCCGCTATCTCTCTGAGCACGCGGTTCTCGCGGATGCACTCGCGGGCGCTCGACTGGTCGGAGACGGCGTAGCGAGCGCCGCTGTGGAGCAGGCCGTGCATCCGACCGGTGGTGCCGTCGGTGAGCTTCCCCCGCTCGACGAGCGTCACGTCGACGCCCCGCATCGCGAGGTCGCGGGCGACGCCACAGCCCGTCGAGCCGCCGCCGACGACGACCACCTCGGTGTCTGTCATGCCGGTCTCGTTCCCGTTCACTATCGGATCGGTCGGTGAACGTTTGGGTTTACCGATTCGCACACGTGGACGGCCGGCGGCCCGCCGACCGGGGGACGCGCCGGCAGTTCTACTCGTCTCCCGGGAGACGTTACCTAGTCAATATTAATTCGGGTTTGGGAAAGTATTGTTCCAGAAGACTTAAAAATTCGCGAACCAGAGGTTCACGTATGAGAGAGACGGAGTACCTCGGCCTCGAAGACGAGAGCGACCAGACGCCGGACATCGAACACTACCTCCCCGCGACGCCCAGTCTCTCCGGCGAGCCCGGTCTGATCGAGACGTTCGTGACGACGCTCTTCCGCCGGCGCGGAGAGCGCCCGATCATCGTCCGCAAGCGGTAGGCGGTCGACTACTGATTCTCGCGGATCTCGTCGGTCACCGCCGGGACGACCTCGTGGAGATCGCCCACGACCCCGTAGTCCGCGTGCAGCATGATCTCCGCCTCCGGATCGGTGTTGATCGCGAGGATGTTCTCGGCCCCCTTGCAGCCGACCATGTGCTGGACCGCGCCGCTGATCCCGCAGGCGATGTAGACGTCGGCCGTGATCTTCGCCCCGGTGAGACCGATCTGGTCGTCGTGAGGGCGCCACCCCTCGTAGACGGCGGCGCGGGAGGCTCCGACCGTCCCGCCGAGCGCCTCGGCCAGTTGCTCTAGCTTCTCGAAGTCCTCGCTGTTGCCGACGCCGCGGCCGCCGCCGACGACGACGCGGGCCTCCCCGAGCGGGACGCCCTCGACTTCGGACTCCTCGACCCGTTCTATCTGCACCCGGAACTGCGAGTCGTCGAGCGACGGCGTGAACTCGACCACCTCGGGGTCGGTAGCCGCGGCGGCCTCCTCGATCGGGTGTTCGTGCTCGGCGGCCGTCAGCAGTTTCGTCCCGGCGTCGAGACGCGCGTGCTCGATGAGGCTGCCGCCCCAGCGGTGGCGCGTCACCTCCCATTGCTCGCCGGCGTCCGCGTCGACGGCGGTGCAGTTCGCGGCCATGGGCTGATCCAGATCCGCCCCGGCGTGAGCGAGCACCTCGTGGCCGCGGTCGGTCCCCGGCGCGAGGACCGCGTCCGCGCCCAGTTCCGAGGCGAGCTGTGCGACGCTCGCACCCCACGCCTCCGGCGCGTAGCTGTCGAGCCGGTCGTGAGTCACGTGGTGGACTTCTCCGACGCCGTACGCGCCGAGGTGGTCGGCGACCGACCCGCCCTCGTCGCCGAACACGACGACCGCGAGCGGGCCGTCGTCGTCGATCTCGCGGGCGAACGTGAGCATCTCCAGCGACGTCTCGACCGGCGCACCGCCTTCCTGTTCGACGAGTCCGAGGATCACGCTCAGAGCACCCCCACGTCGTCTTCCAGCACTTCGACGACCTCGGGAGCGGCCTCCGGCCCGTCGCCGAGAATTTCGGCCCGCGAGTCGTCCCGCTCCGGCGCTTCGAGTCGTATCATCTCCATCCGGCCCGGGTGCTCGCCGCGCTCCGGCGTCGTTCGCTCGACCGACTGCTTGCGGGCCTGCATCCGGGCGCGCATCGACGCGTACCGCGGCTCGTTGATCCCCTCTTTCACCGTGACGACCGCGGGGAGGTCGACCTCGTAGACCTCCTGGCCCCCGCTTATCTCGCGTTTGGCAGTCGCGGTCCCGTCTTCGACGTCGAGCGATTTGATGCCCGTCACGACCGGCAGCCCGAGTCGCTTCGCGACTCGGACGCCGACCTGGTAGTTCGCCGCGTCCGACGACTCGTTGCCGAACAGGAGCAGGTCGTAGCCGTCGTCGTCGCGGACGGCGCTCGCGATCGCGTCCGCGGTCGCTCTGGGCCCCCACGTCTCGCCCGCCGCTTCGATCAGCGTCGCGTCGTCGGCTTCCATGGCCAGCCCGGTGCGTAGCTGTTCGGTCGCCTCCTCGGGTCCCAGCGTCAGCACCGTCGCCGACCCGCCGTGGGTCTCGATCTGCTGGACGGCCTCCTCGACGGCGCACTCCTCGTGAGGGCTCATCGTGAACCCGAGGTTGCTCGTGTCTATTCCCCGTTCGTCCTCTGTCAGTACGATCGACGCTCCCGTGTCCGGGACGCGTTTGACGCAGGCCAGTACGTCCATTGTGAATCTTCGTTCGTGGTGGTGGTGAGGCCGTCCCCGGCCTCTGTCGTGGCTGTGCTGAGACCGACCGCGGGCCCTCAGCTGCTCGGCTCGCGATGCTAGCTTCGGATGCGCTCGTTCTCGGGGTCGAACAGCGGGCGACTGCCGGCCACCTCGACGGTCACCGGGTAGTGGGTACCCATGTACTCGACCTGGAGCTGTCGTCCCTCCTCGGCGTACTCCGGCGGGAGATACCCCATCAGGAGGTGCTTGCCGACGCTCGGTCCGGTGCCGGCGCTCGTGACGTACGAGTGCCGGCCCTCCTCGTCGACGATGACCTCGCCGTCGCCGTCGAGGATCGGCTCGTTGCCGAGCATGAAGCGAGGCTCTCCGCCCTCGGGCGCGTGGTCGTCGACCGAGAGGGTACAGAGTGTGGCGGCGTTCTCCGATTCGAGGGCCGCCGCGTAGGCTTCCTTCCCGACGAAGTCGGCGTCCTTGACGCCGTGGAACGTGAGTCCCGCCTCGGCCGGATCGTACTCGAGTTCGAGTTCGTGGCCGTACAGGCGGTACCCCTTCTCCATGCGGCCGGTCGTCCCGTAGACGCCCATGCCGACCGGTCGGACGTCGTACTCCTGGCCGGCCTCCCAGAGCGTGTCCCAGAGTCGCTGGCCCTGCTCCATCGGCGCGTAGATCTCCCAGCCGCGCTCTCCCACGTAGGAGATGCGGAGCGCCCAGGCGTCCACCTCGCCGATGGTGACCTCCTGGGCGGTGTAGGGCGGGAAGGCCTCGTGGGACATGTCCTCCTCGGCGACGGAGTCGACCACCTTGCGGGCGTCCGGCCCCCACACCCCGAGGGTGCACAGAGACGAGGTCTGATCGACGATCTGCACCGAGTCGTCGTCCGGGAGATGCTGGCGGAACCACTGCTTGTCCGCGCCGCCCATGCCGCCGCCGGTGATGACGCGATAGCGGTCCTCGTCGGTCCGAACGATCGAGAGGTCAGACCGGAACCCGGCGTTCTCGTCGAGGATGGGCGTGTAGACCGACTTCCCGACGTCGACGTCCATCCGACCGACGGCCATCTTCTCGGCGAACTCGGTCGCGCCGGAGCCGACGAGGTCGAAGATGGTAAAGCCCATGTCGCCGACCATCGCCACCTTCTCGCGCATGTGGAGGTGCTCGCCCAGGACGATTGGCGACCACCAGCGCGAGTCCCACTCGTTGGGCCGTCGCAGTCCGTCGATCTCGTCGGCGTACCGCTCGACGAGGTCTTCGTTGGACTCGAACCACTGCGGGCGCTCCCAGCCGGCCGCCTCGAAGAAGTTCGCGCCCAGCTCCTCCTGTCGAGCGTAGAAGGGACTCGTTCGGAGCGGCCGCGAGGACTGCCACTGCTCGCGGGGGTGGACGATGCCGTAGATCTTCTGGAACCCCTCGCGGGCCCGCTCCTTCACGAACTTCCGGGACGTGCCGTACTCGTAGAACCGGTTGACGTTCGAGGCGTGCAGGTCCATGTCGGGGTAGCCCCGGGTCATCCACTTGGCGACCTCCTGGCCGATGGCCGGCGCTTCCTTGATCCAGATCGCGGCACACGACCACAGGCCGTCGACGTCCTGCATCGGACCGAGCAGGGGCATCCCGTCGGGGGTCACAGACAGCAGGCCGTCGATCTCGTGGCGGACGCCCGCGCTGGGGTCGTCGAGCACCTCCGGCATCAGGTCGAGCGCGTCCGCCATCGATTTCTCGAACGCGTCCTCGGTGAGCGGCGGCTGGGTCGGCGACAGCGGTGCCTCGTCGATCGAGGGGATATCCTCGACGTCCCAGAGAATCGGCCGGTGCTGGTAGGAGCCGACCTCGAGGTCGTTCCCGCTCGGCCGCTCGTACATCTGGGTGTCCATGTCGCGGACGACCGGATAGTTGATCTCGCCTTCGCCCTCTTCGAGCGTCGCTATCGGTCCGACGCTGATCATCTGGTGGACGGCGGGCGTCAGGGGGATCTCGACGCCGGCCATCTCCGCGAGCTTCGGACTCCAGAGCCCGGCGGCGATGACGACTTCGTCGGCCGAGATCGTGCCCCGGTCCGTCTCGACGGCCTGCACCTCGTCGCCCTCGACGTGGATGTCGAGCACCTCGGTGTTCGGCGAGACGGTGAGCGCGCCCCTGTCTTTAGCCCGCGCCCGCATCACTTCGCCGGCGCGAAGCGGGTCACAGACGCCCGCACCCGGGGTGTAGAAGCCGCCCTCGATGATGTCGGTGTTGATGTACGGGACCAGCTCCTCGACTTCCTCGACCGAGAGGAGTTCGGCGGGCTCGCCCCAGGACTTGGCCGACTGCATCCGCCGTCGGTTCTCCGCCATGCGCTCTTCGGTGCGCGCGACTTCGATGCCACCGCTCCGGTTGAACGTGTCCATCTCCTTGTACTGCCGGATCGACTCCTGGGTGAGATGGGTCATCTCCTTGGAGTGGTCGACCGGCATCAGGAAGTTCGACGCGTGACCCGTCGAGCCGCCCGGGTCGGGGAGGGGCCCCTTGTCGACGAGCACGACGTCCTCACGGCCCTGCTCTGCGAGGTGATAGGCGAGGCTGTTCCCGACGATACCGGCCCCGAGGATCACCGTCTCCGCGCTCGCCGGCAGACCGTTCGAACTCATCGCCGACCTCCGCCGTCGCGTTCGACAGGGGTCCGACCGGCCGGCGTCCGGTTCACACCCGCATCCGCGTCACTGTCTACCAGTATCATTCTCGATCGGATACTGACAGCAACGGCTATTAAAAAGTCAGTCTATCTAACAACTCCGTTACGGGACGAGGGAGATCTCGCCCGCTGACCGCTGGGACCGGCGCCTTCAGACCACGAAATATCGGAAAGTTATCAGGAATTGTTTCCGCTCCGCGTCGCCGCGGCCGTGTCGACGGCGGCGACGTTCGACGCGACGTCGTGGACGCGAACGAGGTCCACGCCGCGGTCGGCAGCCAGCGCGGTGGCCCCGAGCGTCGGCGCGAACCGGTCCTCCGGGGAGACCGCCACGTCCTCGAACATCGACTTGTGGGAGTGACCGACCATGACCGACGTCCCGAGCGCCCGCAACTCGTCGATCCTGTCGAGCAACTCGAAGCTCTCGGTCGGACGCTTTCCGAACCCGAGTCCCGGGTCGACGACGATCCGAGAGCGATCGATGCCGGCACGCACGGCCCGCAGGACGCGTTCGGTGAGTTCCTCCAGCACGGTGCCGACGACGTCGTCGTACTCGTAGCTCGGACCCGCCGCGACCGGCGTCGCGCGGCTGTGCGTGACGACGACCGGAACGTCCCAGTCGGCCACGACGCGGCGCATCTCCACGTCTTCGAGTCCCGAGACGTCGTTTATCATGTCCGCGCCGGCTTCGAGTGCCGCCCGCGCGACCGACGGCTCGCGCGTGTCCACAGACACCATCGCGTCCAGGTCGTCGAGTCGTTCGACCACCGGGACCACGCGCTCGAGCTCCGTTTCGGCATCCACCGGACCGGCACCCGGTCGCGTCGACTCCCCGCCCACGTCGACGATGGCCGCGCCCTCCGCGACGAGTTTCTCGGCGCGGTCGACGGCCGCGTCCGGCGTGTCGTACTCGCCGCCGTCGTGGAACGAATCGGGCGTGACGTTCAGGATGCCCATCACCGCCGTCTCGTCTGTCCACGGGCGGTCCGGATCACGTCGGCGATCCCCGTCGTCCAGAGTCGCGGTCAACTGCGCAGCGAGGCGTCGACGCTCGCCGCCGTCTCGGACGTGCTCGACGAGCGACTGGAACTGTCCGACCGTCCCCGACAGCACGACGTCGACGTGCTGGGGGGCGGCGTCGATCCCCGCGTACGCACCGGTGCCACCCAGCGAACGCATCGTCGCTGTCAGGTCCGCGGCGACGTCGCGGCGGGCGTGGAGTCGGATCGTTCGGTGAGAGATCTCGGGCGCGCGCTCGGCGCGCACGGTCTTCGGCACGTCCGCACGTCGGAGCACCGACCGGGCCTCGTTCCGCGTATCCGGACTGACTCGCGCGGGCGTTCGCGTCCAGCGGTCGCGCGCTTCCGCCACCGCGTACAGCGACCCGGCGACCAGCACGCAGTCCGCCTCGCCCGCCTCGCGGAGCGTCCGGTCGACCGCCCCGAGCACGGAATCGAAGCGGTCGACGCCGGCGTCCGTCTCCCGCTCGAAGACCGCCGCGAGGGTGTCGATGTCCTGTGCGCGGTCGGTCGCGGGTGCGGCGAGCGCGACTCGCGTCGGCTCCGGAAGCGCCTGCGCCATGGCGACGTGGCTCTTGTCGCGCATCGCCCCGAAGATCAGGTGGAGGTCGTCGTACTCGAAGCGCTCGAGGAGCGTCGCGAGTTTCGCACACGCGTCCGGATTGTGCGCACCGTCGAGCACCACGAGCGGGTCGTGGCCCACGATCTCGAACCGCCCGGGCCAGTCGACGGCGCGGATCCCGGCGGCGATGTCGTCTTCGCTCGCGCCGGCGACCTGTCTCGCGAGGGCCGCGGCGATCCCCGCGTTGATCGCCTGGTGCTGTCCGAACAGCGGCGTCGTCGCGTCGACCTCCCACCCGTCGCCGGCCAGCGCGACGGACGACGCCGCCCGTGACACCCTGCCGGTTTCCGCGGCCTCGACGTCGACGGCGCGCTCCCCGTCGCGTCCGCCGACGGTGAGCACGTCTGTTTCGGTTCGGACCGTCTCGAGCGCCGTCCCGCGCGCGCCGGTCACCAGCGGCGCGTCGCCGGGGGCGATCTGGGCTTTGTCGCGGGCGATCTCCTCGACGGTCGACCCGAGCACGTCGGTGTGTTCGAGACTGACGTTCGTCACCGCGGCCGCGACGGGGTCCACGACGCTCGTCGCGTCGTACCGACCGCCGATGCCCACTTCGAGCACCGCGACGTCGACGTCGCGGCGATCGAAGTGCCAGAGCGCCAGCACGGTGAGCACCTCGAAGAACGTGGGCGCGACCCCGTCGACGGACCGCTCGACCACGTTCGGCCAGACCTCCTCGACGAACAGCGACACCTCGCGTTTCGGGATCTTCCGCCCGTTCACCTGCACGCGCTCGCGAAGGTCGTTGAGGTCGGGAGACGTGTAGAGCCCGACGGTGAGTCCGGTCTCTCGCAGGACGCGTTCGAGCGTCCGGGCCGTGCTCCCCTTCCCGTTTGACCCGGTGATCTGGACGGCCGAGACGGATTCGTGAGGGTCGCCGACGGCACCCAAGAGGCCGGCGGTCGTCTCCGTGCCGAGTTCCGGACTCAGCCGGCCGAGCCCCTCTAGCCTGTTCACAGCGTCGTGGTACTCCATGGCATACTCGTCCCCACCGACGAGGAAAAGTCCCCTCGATCGCACGGCTGCAACCACAAGAGGTCAGAAACGAGACACACCGAGGTACGGTCGATCCTTCCGACTGTCGGACCCCGAGGACGCGAGCGTTGGTCCCGACGAACGCCAGACGGTGGCGGGATCGCCGCGCGAAGCGGCCACCGGTGACGGAGTTACTTATGCGGCCGTCGGGTACGAACGCCACGGATGAACGGTATCGACATCGAGACGCGACCTGTGCCGGCGCTGGACCGGTTGGACGAGGACGGCGTGACGGCCGTTCACGAGGCGTCCATGCAGATCGTCGAGGACCTCGGAATCCAGTTGCGACACGAGCGGGCGCGGGAACTCGTCGTGGACCGCGGCGGAACTGTCGACGACGACGGCGTCGCGACCATCCCCCGGGAGGTCGTCGAGACCTGCGTCGACCGGGCGCCCTCTCAGTTCACCCTGCGCGCGCGGAACCCGGACAACGACGTCGCCGTCGGCGGGACGGCCCCGCCCGTCCGCGCGCCCGGATACGGCTCACCCAACGTCTACACCTACGAAGACGGTCGGCGGAGCGCGAGGCTGTCGGACTACGAGCGACTCCTCAAACTCGCGCAGGTCGAAGAGACCGTCACCTGTACCGGCTACAACCTCTGTGACCCCGCCGACGTCGGGCAGGAGACGAAGCACCTCGAGATGATGGAACGGACGCTCCGTCTCACCGACCAGCCGGTGATGGGGCCGGCCGGCGGCGCGGAGCACGCGCGAGCGTGCATGGACATGGTCGGCATCGCCGCCGGCGACCCCGAGCTGACCGACCCGTACGTCGCGGCGCTCGTCAACAGCGTCCCGCCGCGGCGATTCGACGCGAAGATGCTCGGGACGTTGCTCGCCTACGCCGAACGCGGCCAACCGCTGATCGTGTCGTCGTTCACGATCGCGGGGGCCTCCGGGCCGACGGGACTCGCCGCGTCGCTTGCTCAGGCCAACGCCGAGAACCTGGTCGGTATCACGCTCGCACAGCTCGTCAACCCCGGCACGCCCGTCGTCTACGGCGTCCCCTGCACGAACGTCGACGTCAGGCACGGATCGCTGTCTATCGGGAGTCCGGAATCGGCGCTGTTTACCTCGTTCGCGGCCCGAATGGGTCGCCACTACGACGTGCCTTCGCGCGGCGGCGGCGGTCTCTCCGACGCGAAGACGGTCGACTACCAGAGCGGCTTCGAGTCGACGTTCGTCCAGACCGTCACCGCGCTCAGCGACGTCGACTTCGTCCTCAACGCCGCGGGCATCCTCGAATCCTACTCGACTATCTCGCCCGAGAAGTTCGTCCTCGACTGCGAGGCGATCCGTCACCTCGACCGGTTCTGGGAGGGCGTT
>Ga0207797_1001693_pt1 | contig 15838 bp, 13 predicted proteins | sample PRCRCaboRojoPR_6_FD_187275 | JGI IMG/M metagenome (GOLD analysis project Ga0207797, IMG submission 187275) | Marine sediment microbial community from Cabo Rojo, Puerto Rico - PR CR 10% Liquid 1 (SPAdes) | ecosystem: Environmental > Aquatic > Marine > Coastal > Sediment | place: Cabo Rojo, Puerto...
GTCCAGACCTTGCCGGCGAGCATTACCATCTTGTTCTTTCTTTCCGGGGCGGTATTGACGATAATTTCCGATTCGGGTTTCATCTTGAAATTGGTCAGGTCTTTTAGCGTTATTTCTGCGCCGCTATCATGCTCTGTCTTTATTCGATCCCCCTCGTAGATAACCATGTCGGGCTGGGCAAATTCCCAGCCAAGCGGGTCGTCGCCGCGCCTTACCATGACCTCTCCGTGGAGGTTGCTGAACCTGATCCCGGAATCTATGTAGTTTCCGTTTTCGTCTTTTGGCACTTCGTAGTCCAGTTCTCTAGCCGGGGAAGTATCTTGTTGTGGCTTTTGGTAGGGTGCCGGGGGCTTCACTTTGGACGCGTCCGAAGCGTTCATCCACTCGTAAACGTAGATGGTTTTCATCCAGCTGTTGGCTAAGGATAGCTTCAGTTCGAGTTTTTGGCCCTCGGCTCTTCCTTCCCGTGGCTCTAATATCAGGGTTTCGTTCGTCGGACGCCATTTGTTTTTCGAGTTTAACTTTGCGTAGGATTTTTCAAGCTTTCTACCGTTAAACCAGGTTGCGGCCCAGGCAGTCAGCGAGTAATAGGAAGAATTGTCCTCAACCACCCCGAGGTAGAAGTCAAGCGGGTATTTCTCACCGGGCCTCATTATTCTGGGCGGGCTGCTCCACTCGGCTTTATGTGTCGTAGATTCGCCGTGAACCAGGTCAGAGTAAGGGTCCATGCTCTTTGTTTCTCCCGTATAGGTTTTTTTGAAAGTAAAACTACCCCGGGAGTAATTGGCCTCATAGTGAAGATTCTCTTTTTCTTTGTTAAACTTCTTCCATTTTTCTGCTCCGTCGTAATCTTCGATATCCCGCAATACCCAAACACCTTCGCTTTCTTCGCCGTAAAGGTGAAGGCCGGGAGTATAAGCTGTTACAAACAAAGTTGCAAGAATCAAAGCTGTAAGGACAAGTCGAAATTCGAATTTCCTAATGAAGTTTGAATTCATTTCTGCCTCCTTGAGTTTTCTATATTTTTCGACCGAGAGAATTCACACTCAGTCGGTTGATATTTATTCAGCAGTTTCTAATTTTTTAGGAGTGTCTTCTGAAGGGTTTCGGATATTTTCTCGAAGTCTGAATCCGTTCCCATTATCTCGTTTCCTGAACCCGTTACCGAACCCTCAAACCTGTTCGGATATTTCAGTTCGAGCCCCAGCGGATTACCCGTAATTTTATTCTCCTCGAGGATAAGCCTGACCTCTTCCATGAAAAATACTCCGGATTCACCGTTATCGGCTATTAGATTATTTATCAGAGTCGCTTCTGCAGAGTCGGAAAAATACAGGCCCCCCTCTCCGTTTTTGAGGATTTCACCCTCGGTGATATCTACCCGGGAATCGTTTTTAACTCCGCCCCTTTGTCCTCGTTTTCCGCAACCCGGCTATTTTTCAGGTTAGCCCGAGATGAGTTTCGTAGCGTTAAACCGTTGTCACCGTTCCTGTTTATATCGCTATTGTAGCAGTTAACGGACTCGCCCTTTCCCCCCATTATTACCTCTTTGAAGTAGCTTAAGTGTTTTTCTTAACTTAGAGTCTACCATAACGACAATAAATTAGCCATATTTGATTGAACCGATAAGTACAAAACGAAAACAGGTAACCTCGCTTTTTAACAACTTAGAAGAGAATACCCGGTTGCAGGCCCCGAGGTTTTTGCTGACCGCCATGGCAGGGGCTCAAACAACCTAGGCCTGGTGATTAGTAGCCTTTAGTCGGGAGGCTCCCGTGGAGGAAATCAAAGGTGTTACACTAACCGCGTCGCCCGTTCTTTCGTTTGTTTGCATGGCACTTACGAGTGGATTATTATGTTGCAGAGGTTTCGATTTAAATATTTTAAATGTTATTAACAAAAACTTCAGAGGTCATAGATATGGAAAAAAGTAACAAAGAGGACGGCAAGGAAGACGAAGTAGTTCTCGAAATGGAGGACGTCGACGGGAGGTTCATGGGGGCAGGTATGTTTATCGGTGCCGCAACCGGGATCTCCCTCGGGTTCGCCTTTGGTTCACCCGGACTGGGCAGCAGTATCGGGCTAAGTTTCGGACTGGCGATAGGAATTGGATTGGGGAAATTTTACGGTTCCAGCTAGACTATTACCCTGCCTTTCCCGGGCGGGGCTTGTAGAAAAACGCCTTTATGAACAACAGCTACGGACTTCAAGAACGCGAGACCCAGTCCTGCAGTCAATTCGCCCTGCTCACCTGAACTAGGAACAGGTGAAAACTAGTTCCGAATTGACTGCTGGGCTGGATAACAAACCAGCTGTTTAATTTCCAGGAGGGTGCCCTGAGGGTTTCTCGGCAATTTCAGTAATCTAGTTTAAATGGCAGAATTTCGAAACTGCCGGTCCGTATCTGAGAAGCTGGAGATAATTAAAACTAACCTCCGGCCACAAATTTACCCGGGCGACTTTAAAAGATTAATCACGACAATACTGGAAACTTTTACAGAGAAAATATTCCATAAAGTTCGACAATCAAGGGTTTCCTTTGTCTTACCGGTTTTACCTCGAAGAGCCCGGTTTATCTCCCCGAGCGGCTCATGACTAACCACCGGAATATTCTTCCTGAAACCTGTTTACGGCTTCGACGAAGTTATCAGGTTCGTCCTTGTCCGGTTCCAGGTTGAGCGCGGTCGACTGTTCCGGTGAACTTAGCAAAATAGTTACTACTCCGTGTTCGGGATGGTATTCCGCTCCGACTTCCAGGCTGTCGCCTACTTTGGTCTGGCTCAAAAGTTCTTCGGGCATTGTTCTCATTTCTTTCACCATATTAGATTTTTCTTAGATTTGACCACGACGAACTTGAAAGTACCATCTTTTCAGCAGCTCGTGCTCCCATGCTCGAGCGATAGGTCAAAAAGGGGACTTTCGGGCGGGCGTGGGAGCCCGCCCTGCTCTCCGTTGGAAAAGTTCAAGGGACTATTAATGATAGAAAGGAACTTTGATCATAGGTGAAAGAAATGAGTTGTTGTTACTTCCTTTAGTCTGAAATATGAATTAAACTTTAGAACTTACCGCCTCCACCGGTGATACCGTGCCAAGTCGGGTGGCCCTACCATCAGATAAACATTACGATATTTCACCTATTCGCCCTGAGAGGGCTCCTCCTTTACCGGCCTGACACAGCGAAACCCTCGCGAATAGCTGTGGCTGTCGGCCGGAAAAGCTGTTCTTCTCGTAATCCTAACGAAAACGGGATTCGGGTCGTCCCAGCACCCGCCTCTGACCACCCTGCCCTCATCGTAAAGCGAAGGTTCTGCCGGGGCACCAGGGTAAGGGTATTGTTGGTTTCTGCACCACTCGCTGGCGTTTCCAAGCATATCGTATAGTCCATATCCGTTGGATGGATAGCTCCCCACGGGTCTTGTATCTATCTCCCGCAGGCCCATCAACCTTATCAGGCCTTCGAAGATATTCTCTCCCTGTTCACGATAGTTTGCCATGTCCGGATCCGGCTCGTCCCCCCAGGAGAATAGTTTGTTATCCGTACCACCTTTGGCGGCGTACTCCCACTGGGCTTCTGTCGGCAAACTCATCCCCTGCCATTCACAGTAGGACTTTGCGTCGTTCCAGGTGACCCCGACTACCGGGTGGTCTTCCCGACCCTCACGGCTCCAATTTTTCCAATTTCCTTCCGACTCGTAGCCTGTCCGATCCACGAATTCACTGTATTTGTCGTTGGTAACCTCGTATTTAGCCATGAGGAAGGGACCGACCGACACGGCATGTTCGGGAGTCTCATCGGCAAACCACCTATAAGCAAGTTCTTCATCCATGTGGGGTACACCCTTTCCGAGTTCAGCGAGATCGTCAAGCATCTCTGAAGGAATACCCATCCGTAAATGGCCCTCAGGTATCAAAACTTCTTTGGCTTCGACTAGATATGGACTCACCGGAGACAATACCGACAGCAAAAACGAAGCGAGAATAGCCACGTAACAGAACATCCTTTTGTGCATTTGCACTCCTCTATTTTTCTCGTGAAGGAAATCAGCTGGTTCATTTGTAAGATAATCAAAGCCAGGAGCAACTTTCGGGCGGTCAAAGGCACCCCGGAGCTTTGGCTACGGGGTGCCGACGATTCAACTACCCGTCTAATATTTGACCCGGCAATTAATACTCCAGCCAGACCTCGGAATAGTCGACGTATTTTCCGTTTGGTGCTTCTATCCTGACCGCTATGATGTCCATCGGCTTACCCTCCCAGTATACGAGTTCTCTCGAGCCGGCGGCACAGGGAGCGGCGAAGGTCATCAACGTTCGCCAGGGATGGCTGACAAATAGGAGTTCCCTATCATCCATCAATTGTCCCAATTGCATATCTCTTCCCCATATTACCTGGAGCTTAAAGCCATCGACGTACTGGTTTAACTCGGATATACCACCGGTCACTTTGGCCGAAATCTCGGTAACCATGGCCGCTCGCCCCAGCTTCCCAGCCACGAAGTATGCGTGGCCTCTGTACCAGCCCCAGCACTCGTCGTTTGGAGGCTCCTGGTAATCTGTCGGTGATTTGTAGAGATAAGCATCCCTTTCGCAGCTTAACTGCAGAATTTCCGGTAACTTTGCGTAAGCCAGGCCGGAAAAGACAGCCAGCATGAATGACAGCACCAGCAAGAGCAGTAAGGTCCTTCTCCCGTTATTCATCCTTTCACCTCCTTAGTTTTTCGGGAATATCTCCGACGCCGATCCCCGAACTGACGGAACCGGCCCAGACATTTCCTCCGGAATCGATTGCCACTTCCTCTATCTCCTCTCTCAGGGGGCGTCCTCGTTCCTGTAAGTTTGCCACTGGCCCTGGCTAAAGCGGGCCAGTCCGGCCTTCGTTTTGACCCAGGTATCGCCCGCCGGGCCGGCGGCCACGGCAATATCCTTGACTCCTCGTTCCAGCGGTCCGAACTTGTAGGATTTCCACACACCGTCGACGAACTGGATCAATCCGTCTGCTTCGGTGTAGATCCGCCAGCTTGATTTCGATTCGGTCTCGCTGGCGACCTCAGCTCCGGGATATAGGGGAAAAATCTCCAGCGGAGAGCGGGAGGACTCTCCTCCTTCCGTTGCCTGAAGTCCAGAAAAAGACAGAAATCCGAGTACGAGCAGCAGAGACAAAGCAACTGATAAGCTCTTTAGCTTTCCTGAAGACAAAATACCTCCTGTGATTGGATCGTTTGCTCTCCGGTAAATTCGGCCTGTTCTAGTTGGAATCACTCGGTCCGGTGGTCGCCACGACTATATACGGACATGACAGGCCGGAGACCATCTCGTCGATCACGACCCTCCCAGAAACCATTACCGGAGTTCCGACATCCCGGTCGTCCGTCGGGGTCGCCGGAAGAGTCGAACGAGTCAGCCCGAAAATCCTCTACTCCCGCTGCTGCCCCGAGCGGTACCAGACAATCAAAAGAACCGTTAAAGATAAGCCAGCAGTCTTAAACACCATAATTACCACCTGATTTCTTTGCCGCTAAATTTACCGGATAGATTTGTTTCGGCGGAGAGCAGATAATTGTCAGTGTTTATCGCCTCCCTGGAAAGAAACTGATTTGCGGGAACAGGTACTGGAATGACTTTTAGATATTTATGTTTTACTCCGGCAAAAAAGAAAAACCATCAATATTATAACAGATAATTTCAACACGTCCAAATATTTCCGATAACTTTCGGAATAATAAACCTAAATCCGGGGATTATTCCAATGTCGGTCTTTGATAGATGGATTTTTATAGTTGACTGGTCCGGTTGCACCCAGGAGAGACTTCGGTGGAAAAATGCCAAGTTTTGTGGCCAAACCACAACAAACTGAGGCGTATACTGCTAATTCAACGACCTACCCTTCCGGACGGAGTTTGTAGAAAAATATTTCAAACAAAAAGCTACCTTCTTCTAGAGCTAAAGACCCAACCCTTGGGGCGGGGTTCTTGACTTGTTGAACAACTTCGAGGGCAGGCTCCGGCCGCCTGCCCTGTTCACCACCCTCTTTGCCACTCTGCTCGGTTTTTCGCTTGAGACCTTCGAGACGTCGTCTATGGCCCGTGCCGCTTTGTAAAATATTTTTCAGTTTTTGGATTTATTGATTGCATGGAGCTTTCGACTGGATCATTATAGTTAGTTGTGACGATTAAATCTATATGTATAAAATTAATTAACTTTTAATTAGGGGACGATATTCATGAAAAAAGCACCGAAAAAGACTACCCGGAATACCCCTCTGGTTCGCATTTGGGTCGCCCCGGATTGGGCAGCATTATTGGGCTGAGCTTCGGCCTGGCATTAGGAAGCGCACTGGGTATATCTTACGGTTCCGCTTGAAGAAAACATTATTTCTCGCTTCTTGAGTCCGCCGGGGTTGTTTGGTATTTTGAATACACAATGGGCCGGTGATCCATATGTCAGAATACAAAACCCCGCTCATCCTATTGGCTATCGGGTTATTTTCGATATTAATTGTTTCGGGACTGGGTTGCCCGAGAGAAACCCTGGCAATGGATAAAAAAGATTGCTCCGTCACCATAGCCCCCGAAGAGTCTCTCCAGGAAACAATTGACGAAGTTCAGACGGGCTCGAAGATATGCCTACGCAAAGGCAGGTGGAACGAAGGAGTGGTTATTAACAAGTCACTCACGATAAAAGGGCTCGAAGGCAAGTCGGAAATTTACCGAACCCGGGAAAACCTTCTTACAATTTACGCGACGGCGAAGGCGGAACTGGTAAAACTGCAAAACCTGAAAATCTCTTCTTACGCCCGGGGTGACGGACCTCGTCCGATTGTTTTCGCAGAAGCTCCTTTGGTAATGGAAGATTGTCTAATATCTCAGGAAGAAAAATCCCGCAAATGGGGATTGATCTTTGCCGCCGGACCCAGCAGGCAGCAACAGCCTCTGAGTTTAAAGGTTTCGGATACATCCTTCAATAAGGTCGGCCTTTCAATTTTCCCTACGGAGGGTTCAGTAAAATCACTGTTAAAGGATTCAAGTGTCAAGAGTAATTACATCGGCATTCAGGCCGGTAAACTACTGTCCGACGGTGACGATGAGTACGAAGGACCCCGAGCCGAAGTGGTCGTTGATAGCTGCTCTATCAAAGGAGCAGTTAAAGGTAAAGAGTCCGGAATCGGTGTTTCCTTATCTCATGGTGCGGTCTTGAATTTGGTCAACTCAAATATCACGGACTTCCCAAACGAAGGTATTGAGGTTATTGGCGCCGGTGAAGCGACCGTCACAAGTTCCGTAATAAAAGCGAACGGGGGAAATGGAATATCCCTGAAGGACCACAGCCGGGCCAGGGTAATTGACTCCAGAATAACTCAAAACGGGGGATACGGGGTAGCGATCCAAACGGGTAGCTGTGGCCTCACGGAAGGAACGGAAGCTGTCGGTTTTCTTGGCAGCATAACCGGAAACAAAAATAAGATATCGGAAAATACCAGAGGCCCCGTTTGCCCGGAGGAGCTATCGTTTTTAACTCGGAAGAAAATGGAAAAACCGCCCCTTCCCACAATTAGCAGTACTGAAAGGGACAACGCCAATAATCCTGAATTACCTTTGGTCATGGGGTCAAATCCGCGCCGACGATTATATGACTTGGCTCGAACCTCAGAGGCCTATCAATTCCGGCTCGGCTACCTTCTTCAATTCTCCTGGCTTGATCGAAAAGACAGCGTGTGGAGTTCCAGGTCGTAATCCTCCCGGACAGTTTTTTTGAACCTCTCTGCGGTTGGATGCAAACTCATCACCTCGGTAAAAAATATCTCCCTGGTGCGCAAAACTCAGCTATCTGCGTCCGAACCTTGTTTTGCTTTTCTCTGAACGAATTGCACGGACAAGAGAAGATTATAAATGAGGATGAAGATTATGCGGTCATCATCCAACTAAGGCTTTTTCTGACAGCTGGGACAGACGTAGGAACTGCGTCCCGAGACCTTTATCTTTCTTATCTCTCCCCCGCACTTAGGACACTCTCCCCCTTCCTTTCTGTAGGGAAGCAGATAGTGAGAGGGCATATTTTCGGGGTCGGCCTCTGAATCCACTGCCTCCTGCAGTACCTCCTTGAGGGCGGAATAGACGTCCTTGAGTTTTTCTTCCGGGAGGTCTCTGGCTTTCGCTCTGGGGTGAACTCCCGCCTCAAACAGGATCTCGTCGGAGTAAACATTGCCGATCCCCGCCATTAGATCCTGGTTCATCAGCGCGGATTTAACCATTGCTCTGCTGTTTTCGAGACTCTTCAGGAATTTATTAAAGTCGAATTTATTTGACATCACGTCGGGACCCAGCCCGGTCTCTTCTACGTATTTCTCGGGGCTTTCCACCAGCTGCAGCTGGCCCAGCTTCCTCTGGCAATCGTAGGCCAGGTTATAGCCGCCTGTAAATCTATAGAGAACCCGAATATGGCCCGGTGCTTCCTCTTCCTTTTTGAAGTATTTGAGAAACCCGGTCATGCCGAAGTGCATCATGATCCAGAGACCACCCGTTAGCACGGCAAACAAATGCTTGCCGTGTCTCCGGGTGAACAGGAATTTATTTCCAACCAGCCCCTCCTTCAGGTCTCCCGGAGTAGTCTCCTTCAGGATTCGTTCCGCATCCCTTACTTCTACGTCGTCTATCTCCTGCTGGAGTGAAGTCGCATCCATATATTTTCTAAAAACTTCCACGTCGGGGAGTTCGGGCATAATTAACCTCTTTTTTTGATATTCGAAAGAACAGAGTCTTCAGTTCTCCTGGACTTCCACTTCTCCGACTCTTTCCTCCAGGAACTGAACGAAATCTTCCTCGTCCAGGACGGGAACTCCCAGCTCCTCGGCGTCGTCAAGCTTGGAGCCGGCGCCCGGCCCGGCAACGACGTAATCCGTATTGCCGCTGACGCCCGAGGTGCTGCGCGCGCCCTGATCTTCGACTAACCTCTGGACCTCGCTTCTGGTCCAACGGTCCAGACTGCCGGTAAATACGAAGGTGAGGCCGTCCAGAGGAGATTCTTTTTCCTCACTCAGCGGGTTACTCAGCGTTATTCCAGCATCGAGAAGGTTCTCGATCAATTCCTGGTTTTCGGAAGCGGAGAAGAAACCGACGATACTCCTCGCCACTTCCGGACCGATCTCGTTTATCCTCTGCAGTTCTTCCTCCGTGGCCTCCATCAGTTCTTCAAGCGTGGAGTAGTGGCTGGAGAGAACCCGGGACAGGTGCTCGCCCACTTCGGGTATCCCCAGGGCGTACAAAAACCGTGACAGTGTCTGGTCTTTGCTCCCCTCTAACTCGTCCAGCAGGTTCTGCGACGATTTCTCGGCGAACCGCTCCAGCGCCAGCAGGTCGTCTTTCTCCAGGCTGTAGAGGTCGTCCAGACTTTCCACGAGGCCGGTCTCGATAAATTGCTCAGCGATCTTGTCCCCCAGCCCTTCGATATCCATGCCTCCCCGAGAGGCGAAGTGGATCAACCGCTCCCGGACCTGGGCGGGGCAGCTGGCGTTCGTACAGTAGGCGTGCTGTTTGTCGTCAGAGATCACGACGTCTGAGCCACAGACGGGGCAGCTATCGGGCATCGTAAATTTCTGCTCCGACCCGTCCCGTTCCTCGGGTAGCGATTTTACGACCTGAGGAATCACGTCCCCGGCCCGTTCTACCAGAACTTTGTCCCCGATCCTGATATCCTTCTTCTCGACTTCGCTCTGGTTGTGCATGGAAGCCCGCTTTACCTCCACGCCTCCTATCTGTACCGATTCCAGGTGTGCTATTGGAGTCAAAGATCCCGTCCTGCCGACCTGAGCTCGAATATCTTTGACCTCGGAAGTGCCCCGAAGGGGCTGAAATTTGTAGGCCAGCGCCCAGCGTGGGTCCCTTTCCCGGGAACCCATAACATCCTGCTGGGCGAGGTCGTTTACTTTGTAGACTACTCCGTCAATCTCGTAGGGGAAATCTTCGCGCCCCTCTTCCAGCTTGGCGTGGTAATCGACCAGCTCGTCCACGCCCCGGCAGATCTTTATCCAGTCCCGGTTGACCCGCAGCCCCCAGCGGGGAAGTGCCTCCATTATCTCCCTCTGGGATTCGAACTCGTGTGACTCGGCCTCGGCTACGTCGTAACAGAAGATCCGGAGCGGCCGCCTGGCGGTCACTTTAGGGTCCAGCTGGCGGAGAGATCCGGCTGCTGCGTTTCTCGGGTTGGCGAACGGGTCCTTGCCCTCCTCGGCCCGGCGCTCGTTCATTTCTTCGAACTCGTCCTTCCTCATGTAGACTTCCCCCCTGACCACCAGCCGGTCCGGTACCGGTGTCCCGTCTTCGCTTATCAGGGCGAGCGGTATTTCTCTTATGGTCTTGATATTCTCCGTCACGTCCTCGCCGGTCTCTCCGTCTCCCCGCGTCGAAGCCACGGACAGCGTACCGTCCTCGTAGATCAGCTCGATTGCCAGCCCGTCGTACTTTGGCTCTGCCAGGTACTCGACGGTCTCCAGGGACAGCTCCTCCCGGCAGGTCTGGTCGAAGTTCGCGACTTCTTCTTTCTCGTATGCGGCCTGGAGACTCAACATTGGCTCCGGGTGCTGGAAGGAACCGAGTTCGTCCTGCGGCTTGCCCCCCACGTGCTGGGACGGCGAGTCGGGCGTAACAAGCGCGGGGAATTTATCCTCCAGGGCCTGGAGGTCGCGCATGAGCTGGTCGTATTCGTAATCCGAAATTACGGGATCGTTTTCTACGTAGTATCGATAATTATGGTATCTTATCGCTTCCCTTAACTTCTCGAGTGCTTCACTTGCTTCGCTTTTTTCGTCTATTTCTTCCGGATCTACCTCTGGATTGAGTTCTCGATCCTCTGATGGCATCTGTACAGGGCACCTCGCCTTAGATGTCCGATTTGATTTTTAGTTTAAGTCAAACTCGATAAATCGATCAAATAATTGGGTCTTTCTGTATTCTTCGTCCTTTTCGTGAGGCTCACCTTCTCCGACCAGTCTTGATTCGACGAGTTCGAATTTTTCAAGCGGCCTCAATACCCGGACGCGGTAATAGTAGTCGAGCGACGGCCAGTCGTCCTCATCCGCCATCTTCTTGATCGTATGAATAATCAACGGCTCGATAAATTGGTCCTCTGGCTGCCAGTCTTCGTCGTACTTACTTAGCTGATAAAAAGTATAAGTAATCGTGTCCTGAATTTCCGTCCAGTCCTCCCCGCGCGAGAAGTAAGCTATATTGAATTCCTTAAAGTAGGTAAGAAAGAGTTCTTTCATAAACCCGCCGGCGCGTCCATGCCTGAGAAGGCTTATGGCTTTCGACGTCGGGTGAAAAGAACCGCCGGATTTTTCCAGAAAATCCCCCACCTCCAGGACTACCCGTAGAATATGTAGAGGTGTGACGTCCTGCTCGTTGATGACCTTGTTCAACTCGTAAATGTCTTCGACCCTCTCCGGGTCGAACTCCATCCGTTCCAGAAAATCGGAGACCACGACCCGCTTGAAGTTCCCGGCGTTTGTCGCCGGCAAACCGTCTTCTTCCCTGGCGGTTTCGAGCAGAATTCGTGCGTTATGAACGAAGCGGATTTCGTTTGCTTCGGAATCGTGCAGATTGTCGTGCACGGTCATTGGACTATCCGGTCCAGGCCAGTCAGTGTGAAGCAGTTGATACATCTGGATCGGCGTGAGCCCGCCGAGGAGGTCCTGGGGAGTCCTGTTGTATTCATCCATCCTTTCCTTAACGGCCTTCTCCAGTTCTTCCTCGGATTCTATCTCGTCAAACTCACCTTCTTCGAAAAGATCGTCAAGCATGATTGAATCACATCGTAACGAGTTATTTGGTTCTAAGTTGTGCTATTCTCTCACCTGAGATCAATTCCTGGAAAAGTCTACAAGACGAAATCTCTTTGGTTCATCCCATTTGGTATTTCACACCTACCGGGCGACACAATTACAGGTAGGCCAACTTGCTCTCTCGAAACTTTCAACCAGCACCAAGATCTCCAGCACCCGGCAGTCAATTCGTCCAGCAGTCAATTCGCCCTGCTCAATTGTACAAGGAACAAATACTACATAAAGACAGTGCTGGAAGCTGATTCATCCCCAGGGAAAGCCCTGGGGGGTTCTCAGCTATTGTTAGTAAACCTCCATTTAGCCACTTTCATCAGTGCAAATATCAAAGCCACACTTTTTGAATTTTTTCAGAATCTCTTTAGGATCCCTGTGCCACTGGCCCCATTTGCGAGAGATATGTTCGGTCCAGCCGTAGTTTTCGTAGGTATACTCATCCTCCTGGCCAGCTTCCAGGGGGATTTTCGCGTCTTTTTCCTCGTAATAATCCTGATCCATGTAACCCCGGTCCATCTTATCCATGGCCTCCTTTAGCTCCCCCTCCTCAAATTCGGGGTATTCGTCTTCAAAGAGAACGAAATCCAGCGGGTATCGTGGTCTCGTCGGTTTCTCTTCCTCCGGGTAACCCATGGCCAGCTGGACCATTGGGAATACCTTTTCCGGAAGATCGTAATCCTCGATTATTTTTTCGGCGTAATACGGTGCCTCTCCCAGGAAACAGCTTCCCAGCCCCATGCTTTCTCCAGCGATAACCATGTTTTGCGCCATCAGCGAGGCGTCCTCCATGCCAAATATCAGCAGGGATAGGTCGTTCGTCACGACTTCCCAGCCACGTTTCTTCATGACTCGTTCCATCTTGTGAATATCGACGCAGATCGTGAAAAGCAGGGGGGCATCAAAGGGCAGGCTACCTTCTCTTGTCAGTAAGACGCTGTACATCTGGGACACGAATGGAGCCTGCTGTCCGGCTCTAACCACATTTTCTATGGTCTCGTCCGCCGGTTCTTTATCGCTATAGTTTCGGATCGATTTGTGACTCAACATCGTCTCGAAGACTGAATTGGGGTAATCCGGCACACTCCCACCTCCGGGATGGCAAATTTTACCATTCAACTGGTTCCATACTTTAGCTCTCAAACTACTCTAGTTATTATACTTCCTCCTCGGTTAAAAAATATCAAGCAACCCGCGCTTTTCGTGCCGGTCACGTCATGGATAGTAGTTTCGGTCTCCGATAAAATGTTACGAACGGGAGGGGAATTATGAAAAAGAACACAAAAATAGCCCTTATCCAGCAACACGCGAGCGATAACGTAGAGGAAAACATCCAGCGCGGAATCGACCACTTCGAAGAGGCGGCCGAGCACGGGGCCGACATGATTGCTTTTGCCGAACTGGCGTTTCTCCCATTCCTGCCGCAGTACCCAGGGAGCGGGGACTCCGTGGAGCACGCGGAGCCGATACCGGGCGATCTGACGGACCAGTTCAGTTCTCTGGCAAAAGAGCACGGCGTGGTCACTATCCTGAATACCTATGAAAAGGCCGAAGGGAAGACTTTCGACTCCTCACCGGTTATCGACGCCGACGGGGAGATAACGGGGATTACCAGGATGGTCCACATCATGGAAGGTCCCGGCTTTCACGAAAAGGATTACTACGACCCGGGCGACAGGGCCGATTTCGTCCACGAAACGGCGGTCGGAAAGGTCGGAGTGGCGATATGCTACGACCGTCACTACCCGGAGTACATGAGGAACCTTGGGCTGGAAGGGGCGGAGATAGTCATAGTGCCCCAGGCGGGCGAGATAAACGAGTGGAGCGCCGGGATATTCGAAGCCGAACTCCAGGTGGCTTCGTTTCAGAACGGTTACTTTTCCGCTCTCTGCAATCGCGTCGGAGAGGAAGAAGTCGATCACTTCGGCGGCGGCTCTTACGTCGTGGATCCCGATGGACAGGTCCTGGCCAAAGCGGGTGATGAGGAGGACGAAATCCTCTATGCCGAACTCGACCCGGGGAAGATAGAAGAATCGTCGGCCAAAAGACACTTTTTAAAGGACAGGAGGCCCTACTTCTACCATAACTTTACAACCGAATTGTGATTCCGCTACCTTCGGTGTACCTGCTCAGAGCGACTTCAAAAATTAAGCTGGAAGAAAAAGGGTTATCCGTAAAAGGATAGTCAGTTTATCCTGTATATCCATTTAGAAGCTGACCCCGAGGGAGAGAATCGCCCAGCTTAGAATGTAATTCGTTCTTCCATCATAACAGCGAGAAAGTTCGAATCAACATCACAATTTAGCTATAATAACTGAAAAAGCTATACTAAAAACTAATTCGGAGAGATCACACTGACCACAGTAACTAAAGACATCGCCAAAAGACTGGATATAGAAGAGAAGCAGGTTCAAGCCGTCGAGTCCTTGCTCGACGAAGATAACACGATTCCCTTCATCGCCCGCTACAGGAAGGAAAAGACCGGATCGCTGGACGAGGTACAGATCGGTGAAATTAAGGACGAGCTGGAAAAGGCCGAGAAGATCCAGAGCCGCCGGGAAACGATAATAGATTCGCTAAAAGACCAGGAGGAGCTTACAGACGAGCTTCTGGAAGAAATCGAGGCGACCTCGAGCCTGTCCGAACTGGAAGACATTTACCTGCCTTACAAACCGAGCCGATCGACCAGGGGCACAGAGGCAAAGGAAAAGGGATTGGAACCGCTGGCCGATATGCTGCGGGAACAGCAACCGGGCGTCGATCCGGAAGTGGTGGCGAAAAGCTACGTCGACGAGGAAAAAGACGTCAAAAATCCGGAAGAGGCCCTTCAGGGCGCGCGGGATATAATCGCGGAGAACGTCAACGAGGACAGGGAAATCAGAGAAAAAATGCGGGGCTTCTTCTTTGACCGAGGGTTCATCCGGGCCAAACTGAAGGACGAAGAAGCGGACCCGGAGGAGAAATACCGGGAATACTACGACCTGAAAGAACCGGCCCTCGATGCACCGAGCCACAGAGTTCTCGCGGTATTCCGGGGGGAGAACGAGGACGTTCTTCGGGTCAAGCTCCGCCCGCCAAAAGAGGAGACGGTAAAGAAACTGAAAGGTCTGGTGGTTGAGGGCCACTCCGGTTCAAGCGAGCAGGTGGAGCTGGCCGTCGAAGACTGCTATTCTCGTCTGCTGGCACCATCGCTGGAGACGGATCTGCGGAACAGGGTGAAAGAGGCAGCTGACCGGGACGCGGTGGAGGTCTTCGAGGACAACCTGGAGGAACTGCTGATGTCCCCGCCCCTGGGCCAGAAGCCGGTGCTCGGTATAGATCCCGGGTTCAGGAGCGGCTGCAAGCTGGTAGCACTTGACCCTCATGGAGACCCTCTGGCCAACCGGGCAATATTTCCACACGAGCCGCAAAAGGAGACAGAGGAAGCGAAGCGGACAATTAAAGAGTTCGTGGAGGAGTACGCCCCGGAAGCGATAGCTATCGGCGACGGGACGGCCAGCCGGGAGACCGAGACGTTCGTCAGGGATCTGGATATTTCCGATTCTATAGCGATAGTCAGAGTGCGCGAGGACGGAGCTTCGGTATATTCCGCCTCCGAGATCGGCCGGGAGGAGTTCCCTGATTACGACGTTACGGTCAGGGGCGCCATTTCAATTGCCAGGCGGCTGCAGGACCCGCTGGCCGAACTGGTGAAGATAGACCCGAAGTCCCTGGGCGTGGGTCAGTACCAGCACGACGTCGATCAGAACCTGCTGGAGAAGAAACTGACCGAGGTCGTAGAGCGGTGCGTGAACCGTGTCGGTGTAAACGTAAACACGGCGAGCGAAAAGCTGCTAACTTACGTTTCCGGCCTGGGACCGACTCTGGGCGGTAATATAGTCGAGTACAGGGCGAATAACGGGGAATTTACGAACATTGAAGAACTTAAAGAAGTTCCAAGGATCGGGCCGAAGACCTTCCAGCAGGCGGCCGGGTTTCTGCGGATAGTGGACGGGGACAACCCCCTGGACAACA
>Ga0207797_1001694_pt1 | contig 15836 bp, 10 predicted proteins | sample PRCRCaboRojoPR_6_FD_187275 | JGI IMG/M metagenome (GOLD analysis project Ga0207797, IMG submission 187275) | Marine sediment microbial community from Cabo Rojo, Puerto Rico - PR CR 10% Liquid 1 (SPAdes) | ecosystem: Environmental > Aquatic > Marine > Coastal > Sediment | place: Cabo Rojo, Puerto...
GCCAGTCCCGGCCGCTGCCGGCTCGGTCGCCCCGGCGTCCGCGTCCGCAGTCTCGCCGTTCCCGGTGGAGGCCCGCCGGGAGACCGCCGGCTTGCCCGAGAACTCCACGCTCCGCGGTCCCGGCGACTCGGGTCCGGTCTCGGCCTCGCCCTCGCCTTCGCCGCCGGCCTCGACGGCCGCCCGGACGTCCGACTCGGTGATCCGACCCCCGGGACCGCTGCCGTCGACCGTCGACAGCTCGACGCCCAGCTCGCGGGCAAGCCGGCGGGCGCTCGGCGGGGCGAACACCCGCCCGGATCGCTTTTCGGCGGCCTCGGCGTCCGCGGCGGCGCCCTCGTCGGCAGTGTCGACGGCGGACGGCTCCGCCCCGGCTTCCACCTCCTCGTCGGCGTCGGCGTCGGCCCCGGCGTCCGCGTCGGCCTCCGCGTCCACCTCGCCGGCGCCAGCCTCGGCTTCGGACTCCTCGCTCGCTCCGGCCGCAGGTTCGGCGTCCGTCTCGCCCTCCCCGGGCACGTCGAAGGCGATGATCACCTCGCCGACCGGGACGACCTCGCCCTCCTCGGCGAGCAGTTCGGCGACCGTCCCGTCGTACGGCGACGGCACCTCGACGAGCGCCTTGTCGGTTTCGACCTCCGCGACCGGCTGGTCCTCCTCGACGGCGTCGCCGGGCTCGACGAGCCACCGGACGAGCTCGCCCTCCGCCACGCCCTCGCCCACGTCCGGGAGCTTGAACTCCTCTCTGACCATCGGTCAGAACTCCAGCGCCTCCCGGATACCTTCTTCGACGCGGGTCGCCGACGGCAGGTAGTAGTCCTCCAGCGCGTACAGCGGGTAGGGGACGTCGAAGCCGGTCACCCGCACGACGGGCGCCTCCTGGTAGAGGAGCGCCTCCTCCTGGAGGAACGCGGCGATCTCGGCGCCCAGTCCCCCGGTCTTGGGTGCCTCGTGGACGACGACCGCCCGGCCGGTTTTCTCGAACGAGTCGACGACGGTCTCGCGGTCCATCGGCGAGACCGTCCGCAGGTCGATCACCTCGGGGTCGTACCCGTCCGCGACGACGGCGTCGACCGCCTCCACCGTCGGCCGGTTCATCGCGCCCCAGGTGACGACCGTGACGTCGCTCCCCTCCCGGCGGACGGCCGCCTCGCCGATCGGGACGGTGTACTCGCCCTCGGGCACCTCGTCGCGGAAGGCGCGGTAGATCAGTTTCGGCTCGAGGAAGATCACGGGGTCGGGGTCGCGGATCGACGCGGCGAGGAGCCCCTTGGCGTCGGAGGGGTTCGAGGGGATCACTACCTTCAGTCCCGCCTCGTGCGTGTAGAACGCCTCCTTCGACTCCGAGTGGTGCTCCGGGGCGCGGATCCCGCCGCCGTACGGCGCGCGGATCGTCATCGGGACGGTGAACGTGCCGCGCGAGCGGGTGCGCAGCCGTGCCGCGTGGCTCACGATCTGGTCGAAGGCCGGGTAGATGAACCCGGAGAACTGGATCTCCGGCACCGGCCGGAGCCCGTAGGCGGCCATCCCGATGGCCGTGCCGACGATCCCCGACTCCGCCAGGGGGGTGTCGACGACGCGGTCCCCGCCGAACTCCTCGTAGAGGCCCTCGGTCGCGCGGAAGACGCCGCCGTTCTTGCCGACGTCCTCGCCGAGGACGATCACGTCCTCGTCGCGGCTCATCTCGGTGTAGAGCCCGTCCCGGACCGCCTGGACGAGCGTCAGGTTCTGCGTGCCGGTCTGCTGGGGTTCCGTACTCATGGCGTGTTGGGTCTGTGGTGGTGGGGTCTGTTGGTCGGTTTCGGTTTCGCGTCCGTGCGTCGTCCCGTCCGCGTCGGGCGCCGCGTCGTCCCGTTCGCGGTCGGTTCGTCCGTCTCCGTCCGGTCGGGGCCCGCGAGTTCGTCGTCGTCAGTCCGGCAGGAAGGCCTCGTCGCCGTGGGTCTCCCGCAGGGCGGCGAGCGCCTCGTGCTGGTCGGCGAGTTCCTGCGGCGTCCGCTCGAAGACGTGCCGGAACATCTCCTCGGGCTCCGGGCGGGGCTCGGCTTCGGCGGCCGCGATCGCGTCGGCGACCTCGTCCTCGACGCTGGCCTGGACGGCCTCGATCCGCTCGTCGTCGAGCAGCCCGCGGTCCCGGAGGTACGACTCCAGCCGCGGGATGGGGTCCCGGCGCTTCCAGCGCTCGACTTCGGCCTCGTCGCGGTAGACCGTCGGGTCGTCGGCGGTAGTGTGGGCCCCGAAGCGGTACTGGACCGCCTCGATCAGCGTCGGGCGGCGACGGCCGCCCAGCTCCGCCTCGTCGGCCTTCGCCTTCTCGATCGCCTCGCGGGTCACCTTGTAGACCGCCAGCGGGTCCATCCCGTCGACCTGGACCCCCTCGAAGCCGTAGGCGACGGCTTTCTGGGCGAGCGTCTCGCTGGCGGTCTGGCGCTCGCGCGGGACGGAGATCGCCCACTGGTTGTTGTTACAGAAGAAGACCGCGGGGACGTCGAACACCCCGGCGAAGTTGAGGCCCTCGTGGAAGTCGCCCTCGCTGGTGGCGCCGTCGCCGAAGTAGCAGAGCGCGGCGACGTCGTCGCCCCGCAACTTCGCGGCCCAGGCCCCGCCGGCGGCGTGGGGGATCTGCGAGGCGATGGGGACCGCGACCGGGAAGACGTGCGTCCCCTCGGCCATCCGGTTGCCGGCCTCGTGGCCCATCCAGTAGAGCAGCGTCTGCTTCAGCGGGACGCCGCGGACGTACGACGCGCCGTGCTCGCGGTAGGAGGGGTACAGCCAGTCCCCCTCGTCCAGCGCGTGGACGCTGCCGATCTGGGCGCCCTCCTGGCCTGACAGCGGGGGGTACGTCCCCATCCGGCCCTGGCGCTGGAGGCTCACCGCCCGCCGGTCGAAGTGCCGGGAGAGCTTCATCTCCCGGTACATCGCCAGCAGCGTCTCGCCGTCCACCTCCGGCTCGTCGCCGACGACGTTGCCCTCCTCGTCCAGCACTCGTACCTGGTCACGGGGGTCGCGCTGCAGCGTGCTCACGGTGACGCCCTCCGTCGTCGCATGGTCGAACGGTCACGGCCCCGCGTTATATGATTTGCGTAAATAGTTTACTACAGTTGGGAATTTTGCCGCTCCGCGGGCCGGTCGTGTGTGGTCCCCGCGCCGTCGCTCGAAACTCCTTGGAGTCCGTCCACTCCTGGCGCACACCCGTCGACGTTCGTCGACGACCGGTCCGGAGGCGTCGGCCTCGGCGTCCGTTCCCGATCGCCGCCGTTCGGTCGCCGGGTGGCGACCCGGCGCTCGCCCGCTCCTGCCCGGCTTCCGGCACTGCTCGCGGGGGTGGCGACCACCTCGCCCGGGACGTCCCGACCACTTCCGCCCCGGTGTGGAAACGCTCTTGCCGCCGGCGTGCTCGCTTCCGCGCATGACCACGACGGCGCCGAGCACGGCGGGTGCGGATCGAGCCCTCCCGCAGCCGGGTGTGACGGCCCTCTCACCCCACGGGCGGCTGCGCGCCCGCCGCGGGGGGTGGGCGGCGTGAAGGTCGCCGAGGCGATCCCGGAGTTCGCCGAGGCGTTCGGCTTCGAGGAGTTCAACGCGATGCAGCGGGAGGCGCTCCCGGCGATCATGGACCACGACGCCAACGTCGTCGCCTCGGCGCCCACCGCCTCGGGCAAGACCGCCCTCGCGGAGCTGGCGATCTGCAAGACGCTCCGCGAGGGGGGCACGGCGCTGTTTATCGCGCCGCTGCGGGCGCTGACCAACGAGAAGGAGAGCGAGTGGGAGCGGTTCGAGTCGCTCGGCTACTCCGTCTACGTCGTGACCGGCGAACGGGACCTCAACCCACGGCGCGCCGAGCGGGCCGACATCCTGGTGATGACGCCCGAGAAGACCGACTCGGCGACCCGGAAGCACGACTCGGCGCGCTACTCGTTCGTCACCGACGTCGACACGGTCGTCATCGACGAGGTCCACCTGCTCGACTCGGAGTCGCGCGGCGGGGTCCTGGAGGTGACGGTCTCGCGGCTCCGACGGCTCTGTGCGCCCCGGATCGTCGCGCTCTCGGCGACGATGCCGAACGTGGGGGACGTCGCCGACTGGCTGGACGCCCCGCCCGAGACGACCTTCGAGTTCGGCGACGACTACCGGCCGGTCGACCTCCACGCGGCGGTCCGGACGTACACCCACGGCGAGAACCCGTTCGCGGACAAGTACCGCCGGCTGTTCCGCGCGCTCGACCTCGCGGAGCCGCACGTCCGCGACGACGGCCAGGCGCTCGTCTTCGTCTCCTCGCGACAGGACGCCGTCCAGGCCGCCCGGAAGGCGCGCGACGAGCTGGCCGAGCGCGACGTCCCGATCGGCGCCCGGGGCGACTACGACTTCCACAACGAGGCCAAACAGCTGTCGAACGACACGCTCCGCAAGTCGGTGCTCGACGGGGTGGCGTTCCACCACGCCGGGCTCGCCCGCGAGGACCGCAACCGCGTCGAGGACTGGTTCAAGGACGGGAAGATCCGCCTGCTGTTCTCCACGTCGACGCTGGCGTGGGGCGTGAACCTCCCGGCGCGGTGCGTCGTCATCCGGGACACCAAACACCACGACCCCCTGGAGGGCGAGGTCGACGTCTCCCCGCTCGACATCCTCCAGATGCTCGGGCGGGCGGGTCGTCCGGGGTACGACGACGTGGGCTACGGCTACGTCGTCGCGGACCCGGCTGACGCCCGGAAGTACGAGCGGCTGCTGCAGCGCGGCAAGGAGATCGAGTCGCGCCTCGACGAGGACCTGGCCTCGCACCTCAACGCCGAGATCGCCATGGGGACGATCCGCGACTTAGAGGACGTGATGTCGTGGCTGGAGACGACGTTCTACTACGTCCGCGCGCGCTCGAAGCCAGAGGCGTACGGCTTCGAGAGCCTCCGCGAGCGCGTTCGCGGGACGCTCGAGGAGCTCGTCGACGGCGGGTTCGTCGCGTTCGGCGACGACCTCTCGGTCGAGGGGACGCCGCTGGGCCGGCTGGCCTCGAACTACTACCTCCGGCTGGAGACCGCCCGGCGGTTCGACGACCTCTGTGCCCGCGGGTCGATCTCCGCCGACGCGATCCTCGAGGCGGTCGCGGGCGCCGCCGAGTTCCGGTCGGTGTCGGCGCGGTCGGCCGAGGCGGACGCCGTCGACTCGGTGCTGGCGGGCGTCGAGACCGATCTGGAGGAGGGCCCCCGGAAGGTGCTGGCGATCCTCCGGGCGTCGATGTCGAACGCGACGCCGTCGGACCTCCGGTCTGACGCCTGGGTGATCCGGCAGAACGCGCTCCGGCTGCTGTCGGCGCTCCGCGAGTTCCTCGACCGCTTTTCGGACCCCCGGGCGGCGAACCTCGCCCGGCGGGTGGCCGCCCGCGTCGAGCACGGCGTCTCCCGCGACGCCGTCGGGCTGACGGCGATCGACGGCGTCGGCGCCTCCCGCGCGTCGTCGCTCGCGACGGGCGGACTCCGTCACCCCCGCGACGTGGTCGAGGCGGGCGTCGACGAGCTGGTCCGCGCGGGCATCGGCGAGAGCGTCGCCGAGCGGGTCGTCGAGTCGGCCCGCGACCTGCCGGCGATCGACGTCGACTGGCCCGAGTTCCCCGCGTCGGTCCCGCAGGGGGAGAGCCTCCCCTGCGAGGTCGCGATCCGGAACGACGGGGGCGGCGCGCGCCTCGGCGTCCGGGTGACCGTCTCGACGGACGACCGCGAGGCCGAGATGGCCGCCAAGACCGCCTACGTCGCCGACGCGCTGACCGTCCCGGCCGTGGTCTACGGCGCTGACGCCGACGAACTCGCGTTCCGGGTCGAGGTCACGACCCCCGAACTGCCCCTCTTGCCCGTCACCGTCTCGCGGACCGTCCGGGTGGCGTAGCCGACGCCTCGACCCCGACCGCCCCCGTCTCGCCGCCCTCCCGGCCCCGACCCTCGGCTCGGGCTCAGAGCCGGAACAGCAGTTCGACGACGTCCATGAAGTCGACCGTCCCCGAGCAGTCGTAGTCGACCGCCGCGGCGTCGCGGTCGGCGTCGAGCGCCGACGGGGGTGCCAGGTTGAACGCGACGACGTCGAGGAACGTGAACTTCCCGTCCCCGTCGACGTCCTCGTAGCCCGGCTCGGGCTCCGTGTTCGTCGGCGGGGCGAGCCCGTCGATCCCGTCGGGGAACGGCTGGTCGCCGCCGAGCTGGATCCGCCGTACTCCCGGCCCGTCGAGCGCCGTCGCAGCCGTCGAGACGTCGTCGGTCCCGGTCGACACGGCCTCGACCGACCCGCCGTAGCTCCCGACGACGAGGAAGGCGTCGCCGCCGACCCGTTCTACGTCGTTGGTACCGGGGTCCGTGCCGTCGATCGACTCCCGCCACCAGGTCCCGTTCCCGGCGGCGTCACCGCCGGTCTCGAACAGCCAGGACGTCGGCTGGCCGCTCGCGTCGATCCCGAACCCGCCGACGAGGTACTCGCCGGGGTCCGTCACGCCGACCGACAGCGCCGCCTCGTCCACGTCGGACCGGCCGAAGCTCCGGCTCCACTGGACGGCCCCGCCGTCGTCGACCTCGACGAGCCAGGGATCGGTCCCGTTCGACCCGTCGACCGTCCCCGCCGCGACGTAGCCGTCGCCCGTCGATCGGACGTCGGCGACCTCGACGGTCGGGCCCGCGGACGCGCCGTACGTCCGGTTCCAGGCCGGCGCGCCCGTCCCGTTCGTCCGGAGCAGGAACGCCTGGTCGGTGGTCGCGGCGGCGGTGACGCCGTCGGTCGTCCCCCGGGGCTGCAACTGCCCGCCGTCCGGGTAGCTCGCCCCGCCGACCAGGTAGCCGCTGTCGTTCGTGCCGACCGCCAGCGCCACGCCGGCCCGGGCGTCGGGGCTCGCGATCGTCCGGTTCCACACCCGCGTCCCGTCCCCGGCCACGTGGACCAGCCGAACGTCGCCCGAGATCGGCCGGACGATCTCGACTGCCGGCCGGACCTCGGCGCCGTCGGCGTCGTCGGTCGTCCCGCTCGATCCGTTCGACGCGGCCCCGAGGCGCAGCCTGCTCGATCCCTGGTTCACCAGGGCGGTGTAGCCGCCGCCGGGGGCGCGAACGACTGCCGCCCCCGTGTCGGACATGGGCGTCGAGACCCGGACGAACCACTCCGACGCGAGGTCGGCGCCGAGCTTCGTGACGAACGCGTCGCTGTCGCTCTCGACCCCGCCGATCGTCCCCGTGACCACGTAGCCGCCGTCGGCCGTCGCGACGACGTCGGGGGCGGCTGCTTCCCTCCCTACCGGCCCGAGTGCCGCCTGGTCGACCACCGCGCCGTTCCGGACCAGCCACGCGGTCGTCTCCTGGGAGCCGAACGCCGATCTGTTCACCCCCACGACGAGCCGGTCGTCGCCCTGGGCCGCGACGGCGGCGGGACTGGCGGTCGGCGGCAGGGCGGCCGTCGACTCGTTCGTGATCCGTCGCTGTCCCTCGAAGCCACAGGTCTCGCCCGCGGCCGTCGATACCTGTCCCGCCGTCGTCTCCCTCGCTGTCCCGACGTCGCCCGCGGCACCAACGGCAGCCGGTCCCAGCGTTCCGACGACGACCAGTGCTGTCACCACGGCGATAACTGTGGTACGGAATCCCGTGTTCATGTGGGTTCAATTGAAAGTCAGGACGTTATATATTCACGGTATCGAATCTCGATTCCGGACGGCGGGACCGTCCCGCGGTTCGAACGGGGCGGTACGAACGAGCCGCCCGGGGAGACGCCGTCGACGGTCGTCGAGTCGCCGAGTCGCCGCCCCCCGCCGCGTCTCACCCGAGCAGCTCGTCGAGCAGCGCGCGAAGCTCGTCGGCGCCGTCGACCACCTCGTCGGCCGTCGAGAGGTCGTAGTCGGCGTTGTGTCCCGCGCGGAAGCCGACCGTGTAACAGCCTGCCGCGACCCCCGCACGGACGCCGTTCCGTGAGTCCTCGATAACGACACAGTCGTCGGGTGCTCGGCGAAGCCGGCGCCCCGCGTCCTCGTAGACGTCCGGCGCGGGCTTCCCCGGCCCGGGGACCTCCTCGGCGCTCATCGCCAGGTCGAGCGGTTCCAGACCGAGGCGGGCGAGGACCCGGCCGATCCAGCGCCGGCGGGACGACGAGACGATCCCGGTCGTCACGCCGGCGTCCCGGACCGTCGCGAGCACGTCCGCCGTGCCCGGCATCGGCGCCGCGAGGTCGCCGTAGACGCGATCGGCGTGCGCCTCGTACCGGCCGAGGAACGTCTCCCGGGGAACCACGACCCCGTACTCCCCGTCGAGGTAGTCGTAGATCTCCCGGTAGTTCATCCCCGTCACCTCCTCGTGGGTCGGCTCGCCGGCGGTCGCCTCCGCGAAGACGAACTCCTCCTCGAACGCGTTCCAGTGGGGCTCCGAGTCGACCAGTACGCCGTCCATGTCGAACAGTACCGCGGTGAACGTCCCGGCGTCTCCAGCGGGTCCAGTGCCGGCCTCCCGGCCGGTGACGCCGGCGGCGCCGTCGTCGTCGGCTGCAGCGTCCTCGACGGTTCCGGTGGCTCCGTCGTCGTCGGCTCCAGCGGCCTCGGCGTTCGGGTCGGGGTCCATACCGGCCCGTTCGCGGCCTCCCTGAAAAACCCCGGTGCGAGGGTTCTTGCCGGGAGGGGCGACCACGCCGGCCCGTGCCCGAACTCACCGACGGCGACGACACGAGCACCGATCCAGGGGCGACGGCGCCGGGCGACGCGCAGTCGACCAGTGACGCGCAGTCGGCCAGTGAGGAGCAGGCGGACGCCGGTGCCGTCGACGACGCCGGCCGCGTCGGAGCCGACGACTCCGGAACCGACGATCACGTGGGCAGTGACGATCCCGCCCCGGCCGAGGCCCCCGCGATCCGGGTGTTCGCCGGCGAGTGTACGACCGAGTTCGAGGGGAAGCGCGACCGGACGCAGCGCGGGCGGGTCGTGGTCGTGGTGAAGCCCGACCGGACGACGCTGGTCCACGACGCCGACGGCTACCAGCCGGTCGCCTGGCTCACCCGCCCGGACTCGCTGACCGTCGAGGCGGGGCCGGACGCGCCCGGCGGGACGACGAGTGCGGGGTCGGGGTCGACCGACGCCGACGCGGAGTCCGACGCCGGCTTCGGGATCGTCGCCCGGACGGCCGAGGAGACCCTCCGGGTGACCTGTCACGACGAGGCGGGCCGCGCGAGCTTCCCGGTCTCGCCCGCCGGCGTCCCCGTCGGCCAGTGCCCGGCCTGCGACGGCGTGCTCGTTCGCTCGCGGGACGTCGTCTGTGTCGACTGCCGCGCGCGGTACCCCCTGCCGTCCGGTGCGACGGTGGCGGACGGGAACTGTGACGACTGTGGCCTCCCGCTCCTCCGCGTCGAGCGCGGCCGGGCGTTCGAGGTCTGTCTCGACCCCGGCTGCGAGGCGCTCGCGGACGCCGTGACCGAGGCGTTCGACCGCGTCTGGGACTGCCCGGACTGCGGGTCGGACCTCCGGGTCAAGCGCGCCCGCGGCCGGGTGTTCCTTGGCTGTGACGACTACCCCGACTGCGAGACGACGTTCTCCGTGCCCGCGGGCGTCGTCGTCGGGCACTGCGACTGCGGGCTGCCCGTCTTCGAGACGGCGTCGGGCCGCCGGTGCGTCGACGGCTCGTGTGACCGCGACTGGGAGCGCCGGGCCGACCGAAGACGGGGGGACGACGCGTCGGTCGGGTCGTGACGACCGGCTGCTCGCGACGCTCCACCGCCGTCCCAGCACCGGTCGACGGTTGGTGATCGACTGCCGTCGATCGCCCCCGCCGACCGACCGCCGACCGACCCCGCCGACCGACCGTCGACCGCCCCCGCCGACCGACCGTCGACCGCCCCCGCCGACCGACCGCCGACTGCGACCGGCGGAGCGGGACCGACCGTTTATGCCGTCGCCACTCCTCCGCCCCGACGATGGAGGGACACGTACGGGGCGACGTCGTCCGGGTCGCCGGGGACGCCCGGCAGCGCTATCACGACGCGCGCGGGTACGGCCGCCCGCTGGAGGGGAACGAGGTGTCGCTGTCGTTCGTCGAGGCGGCCCACCTCCTCTTCCGCGGCGACCTCGAGGCGGTCGACGGCCGGGGGTTCCGGGCGTTCTTCGCGCGGGCGACCGCCGAACGCGAGCGGTTCGCGCTCCGGTTCCTCGTCTACGCGGACCTCCGGGAGCGGGGCTTCTACCTCTCGCCGACCCGCCCCGACTGGCCGGGGCCGACCGGGCCCGACGCGATGCCCGCCGGGACGCGCGCCGCGGACGTCGACTTCGTCGTCTACGAGCGGGGCGCCGGCCCGCGCGACGGCCGCGACCGGGTCGCCTACCGCGTCCGGGTCGTCGACGCCCTGGAACGGCTCCCCGCCGCGAACCTCGCCGGGCTGGTCCTCGCGGTCGTCGACGAGGAGTCGGAGCTCACCTACTTCGAGGCGACCACAGCCGAGCCCGGGGGAGCGGTCGACTACCAGCCGCCCGGGAGCGTCCCCGGGACGCTACTGGGCGATCGGGTGATCTGCTGGGACGCGCCCGACGAGCTCTACGGCCGGGGGTTCTACGGGCAGCCGCTCTCGGGGCGAGAGTCGGTCGTGGCGGGTGCACTGCAGCTCTCCCTGGTCGAGGCGGCGGCGCTCGTCGCTCGGGGGGCGCTGACGCTCGACGGCGCGGGCTACGACGAGCTGATCGAGCGCGGCCGGGCCGTCGAGGGCGAGCGGTTCGACCGCCGGCTCCGGATCTACACGGAGCTGCGCGAGCGCGGGCTCGTCCCCAAGACCGGCTTCAAGTTCGGGGCGGACTTCCGGACGTACGCGGAACTGGAGTCGGTCGAGGAGCTGGGCCACTCCGAGACGCTCGTCCGCGTCGTCACGCCCGACCACGTCTTCGCGCCCCGCGACCTCTCGCTGGACGTCCGCCTGTCGGGCGGCGTCCGGAAGCGCATGGTGTTCGCGCTCTGTGACCCCTCGCCTGGCGGGGGTGTCGAGTGGCTCTCGGTCGGGCGGTTGACGCCCTGAACGCCGGCCGGTCGACGACCGGCAGTCGAATTCCGGGTGCCGACCGATGCCGCCCGAGTGCCGACGAGGCCCAACGATCACGGTTCGTCGACACGACCGATACGCTCGTGCCCTTCGAGCGCCTTTCTCGGGTATGTCCGACGGGAGCTACACCACCGGGATCGACGAAGAACTGGCCGACAACCTCGTGCGCGTCGCGCGGACGAGCCTCGGTGACACGCTCCGAAGCGTCCTCTACTTCACCCCCTCGCAGTTCGACGTGCTCTACGTCCGCTCGGACCTCTACGACTCGGCGGCGGCCGCCCGGGAGGCCAAGTCGCGCCTCGTCGACTTCGAGGCCGCCGGCTTCGCCGAGGCGCCCGTCCGGACCGCGATCTCGGGAACGGAGGGGGCACGGGAGGGATCCGACATCGGTCCCTACGAGTTCACCGTCCGGTTCCACCGCAACGGGTTCGTCGTCCGGATCCTGGAGGGCGACGCCGGCGTGATCCTCACGACCGACGGCATGAACGTCACCGCGTTCGAGGACGCCGCCGGCTCGATCCGGACGCTCCTCGCCGACCGGTGAGGGATCGACGCGGCTCCCCGCCGACGGTGCCGACGGTGCGGGCCGCCGTCGACAGCCTCACGGAACCGGTACCGATTACTCCGGACTCGACGGTCCGGTAGCCATGACGGAGCGGTGGCTCTACGCGTGGGGGCTCGGTGCGGTCGCGTTCGGCGGGGCCTCGCTGCTGGTCCCGCTCTACATCGTCCAGCTGGGCGCGTCGCCCGTCGAGCTGGGGCTCCTGGCCGCGACGGCCGCCCTCGTCGGGGCGCCGGGCGCGATCGCCTTCGGACGGCTCGCCAACAGCGTCGATCGACGTCGGCCGCTCGTGTTGCTGACGCTCCTCCTGGTGGCGGCCACGCTCGCCACGATCCCGTTCCTGACCAGCGTCGCCGCGGTCGTCGTCACGAACGCGGTGCTCTGGCTGGTCGTCGCGTCGGTCGGCCCGGTGGTGACGATGCTGGTCGTCGACGACGCGCCCGAGTCCGCCTGGAGCGAGCGCATCGGGCTGTTGAACAAGTACCAGGGCTACGGCTGGGCCGGCGGGCTCGTCCTCGGCACCGTCTGGCCGCTCGTCGCGACCGGGCTGGTCGGCGCCGACGCGGTCACGCGGGCCCTCTTCTGGCTCCTCGCGGCGTGTGCGGGCGCGAGCGCCGTCGGTGCCGCGCGGACGCTCCCCCGCCCGACCTCGGCCGACCACGTCACGAACGAGCGGCGGGTCCGGCGCGTCGCCCGGCTCCTCGCGAACTCGCGTCGCGGAATCAAGGGGAGCACCTTCGCGTTCTCGCCGAACCGGCTCTACTGGTCCACGCGGGGGATCCGTCCGCGGCGGCTCGCGGGCCGGCTGAACCCGGCGCTGGCGACGTACCTCGTCGCCGCCGGCCTGTTCTTCACCGGCTTCGCGGCCTTCTGGGCTCCGCTCCCCCTGTTCCTGACCGGGGCGGGGTTCGGCTCCGGGCAGGTGTTCGCGCTGTACCTCGTCTCCAGTCTCGGCTCCGTGGTCCTCTACGAGGGCGCCGGCCGGGTCGCGACGCGGTACGACGTCCGGCTCCTCCAGTCGGGGGCCCTCGCCGTCCGCGGGCTGCTGTTCCCCACCGTCGCCGCGATCGGCGGCCTCGGGGCGGCGTCGCTCGGCTTCCTCGCTGCCGGGATCGGACTCGCGCTCATCGGGGTGACGTGGGCGGTCATCGCCGTCGTCGGGACGGCGATCGTCACCCGGCTCTCGCCGCCGAGCACCCGCGGGGAGGTCCTCGGCGTCCACACCGCGCTCGCCGCGGTCGCGGGCGGGCTCGGCGGGGTCCTGGGCGGCTGGGTGGCGACCTTCGGCTACCTGATCGCGTTCGGCCTCGCCGGCGGGCTCGTCGTCCTGGGCGCGCTCCTGGTGGTCTCGCTCCGGGCGATCTCTGGGGGCGGGCGGGCGACGGCGCCCCCGGCCGAGACGGTCGCGGAGGCGACCGCCCGGGACGTGCTCCCGGCCGTGTCGTCGGCCGAACTCGAGGAGGGCGGCTCGGACTGACGAGGCGTCTCGGGGTCTGTCCGACCGTTCCGACCGCCGGCGGTCGCCCCTACAGCCCGACGGTCGTCCCGACGCCCGCCCGCTCGGCCCGCTCCACGACGAGCTCCGTCGCCGCGGCGTCCAGCACCGCCGAGCCGACGCTGTCGACGACGAGCACCTCGTCGTCGCCCTCGCGGCCGGCCTCGTCCTCGAACACCGCCGAGAGGGCGACGAGGTCGGCCTCGGCGAGCCCGGCGTCGGCCACGTCGCCGACCGCGGCGACCTCGCCGGGGACGTCGGCGAAGACGCGCGCGGCCCGTCGCATCGTCTCGGCGTCCAGCTCCCGCATCTCTGCCTCGTAGGCGCCGACGGCGACGACGAGGGTCCCGGGTTCCAGCGCGTCGCCGGGGAAGACGGGCTCGTGGCTCGTCGTCGCAGTCACGACGACCGTCGCGTCGGCCAGGGCCGCCGCGGGCGAGTCGACCGGCTCGGCGTCGACGCCGAGCTCCTCGCGGAGGTCTGCCGCGCACGCGACCCGCGAGTCGGATGGGGAGTAGACGCGGACCCGGTCGAGCTCCCGGGCCGCGGCGACCGCCCGGGTCTGCCACCGGGCCTGCGCCCCCGCGCCGATGAGACCCAGCCGGATCGGGCCGTCGACCGCGAGGTCGCGGGCCGCCAGCCCCCCGATACAGCCCGTCCGGGCGTTCGTGATCCGCGTGCCCGCGAGGAACGCCCGCGGGAGGCCGGTGGCGGCGTCGCAGGCGACGATCTCGGCGTTGATGGTCGGGAGCCCCCGCGCGGGGTTGCCCGGGTGGACGCTCGCGACCTTGGTGACGAACGTGTCGGCGCCGTGGACGTACGCCGGCATCACCAGCCCGGTGCCGGGTTCCTCGAGGGCGCGGTGGCCCGTCCCGACGGGGAAGTGGGGGCGCTCGGGTCGTTCGACCGCGCCGCGGCCCTGTTTCACGAACGCCGTCTCGATCGCCGGCAGGAGGTCGGCGACGGAGAGCACGGTCTCGACGTCCGCGTCCGAGAGGATCCGGACGCCGTCCGGTTCTTCGGGGTCGATTCGGTCGTCGTCGATTCGACCGGCGTCGGTACCGTCGTCGGGGGTCATGCGGGGACGGTGGTGCGGTGTGGTGGTGAGGGTTCCGGCGCCGCTCCGGAGGGGGCGACCCGACGGTTCCCGTGGCGCGCGACTCGGCGGCGGCCTCGTGCCGCCGCCAGCGTGCGAGGGACGAGGAGCACAGTGGGGCGACCGGAGGGAGCGGAACGAGCACCGAAGTCGGCTGGGGAGGTGTGAGGCGTGCGGTCGCGGTGCGGTAAACTCGGTGTGTCCGGTTCCAGGGTCGTTCGGGCGTGGAGTCGGCGAGTCGGGTCGTTCGACGGATCGTTCGGGCGTGGAGTCGGTGAGCCGGGTCGTTCGACGGATCGTTCGGGCGTGGAGTCGGTGAGTGGGCCGTTGCACGGACCGTTCGGGCGTGACGTTCAACTCCCCGGCCCCGCTCTCCGGTCGTATGGACCCCGGGACGCGCGCCGTCGTCGTCGGCGGGGGGATCGTCGGGCTTTCGACGGCCCACGCGCTCGCCGAGCGGGGCGTCGGGGTCACCGTCTGCGAGGCCGGCTCGCCGTGCGGCGGCAACACCGGTCGGGCGGTCGGCGGGATCCGCGCGCAGTTCTCGACGCCCGTCAACGTCGCGCTCTCGCGGGCCTCGATCCCCGTCTGGGAGCGGTTCGAGGCGGAGTTCGGCGTCGACATCGACTACCGGCGGACGGGCTACCTCCTCCTCGCGCGCTCGGCCGAGACCGCACGGGCGTTCCGGGAGCAGGTCCGGATGCAGCGCGCGCACGGCGTCGCCAGCGAGTACCTCGAGCCCGGGGCGGCGGCCGCCCACTGTCCCGGGCTGCGGACCGACCGCTTCGTCGGGGCGAGCTACTGCCGGACGGACGGCGTCGCCGACCCGCACCTCGCCTGCCAGGGCTACGCGACCGCCGTCCGGGAGGCCGGGGTGGACGTCCGGGCGAAGACGCCGGTCACCGGGCTCGCACCGCGATCGGACGAGGCCTCGTCCACCGACGACGGCTCGACCGGGGGCGACCGCGGCTGGACCGTCGAGACCCCCGACGGCACGATCGAGGCGGACGCCGTGGTGCTCGCGACCGGGGCGTGGACCCGGCGGGTCGCGGCGCTGGCGGGCGTCGGGCCTGCGGCCGCCGCCCTCTCCCCTGCCGCCCCGTTTCTCGACCGCACGGCACCGCTCTCCGGTTCGGCCTGGGCCTCGACCGGGGCCGTCCCGGGGACGGTCGAGAGCCCTCACGGACCGGCCGAGATCAGATACGACGACCACCACGTCCCCCACGTCGAGGCCGGCACGGAGGCGGCGGCCTACTTCGCGGTCGGCTACGCACAGGCCGCCGACAGGCTCGCACAGATGGACCTCTTCCGGCGACGGGCGGAGGGGACGCTCGCTGCTGCCGTCGGCGAAGCCGGGATCGAAAACGACCGCTTCGCCGCGCAGATGGACTTCCGGGGCGCGGCAGAAGCCTCCCGTGAGGCCATCGCTGGCACAGAGACGGAGGCGGTGATCCAGGCGTTCGCCGACGGCGTCAACGCCTACATCGAGGAGGGATCGCCCGGCATGGAGTTCGGACTGCTGGGCTACGAGCCAGAGCCCTGGACGGTCGTCGACACGGCACTGGTCGGCACCCAGCTGAGCTGGTTTCTGACCGGGAGTTTCGATACGCTTCGCGACTCGATTCGGGACACGGCCTTCGACGCCGAAACGCTCGCCGAACTCTACCCCGACC
>Ga0207797_1001695_pt1 | contig 15833 bp, 18 predicted proteins | sample PRCRCaboRojoPR_6_FD_187275 | JGI IMG/M metagenome (GOLD analysis project Ga0207797, IMG submission 187275) | Marine sediment microbial community from Cabo Rojo, Puerto Rico - PR CR 10% Liquid 1 (SPAdes) | ecosystem: Environmental > Aquatic > Marine > Coastal > Sediment | place: Cabo Rojo, Puerto...
TGGGAGACCGCCGCGTTCATGGTGCTCGACCTCGCCGCCAAGGTCGGCTTCGGCGTCGTCCTCCTGCGCTCCCGCAGCGTCCTCGAGGCCGCGACAGGGCCCACCGGTAGCACTGTGGCCGGATAGGCGACCGGACGGCGAATCCCTCTTTCGTGGCGTGAAAGGGGACGTCCAGTGTCGAGACGACGGCGTCGATTCCGGGCGGCGAGGAACGACACCGACACGTCGCGGCAGCGATCGCCATCGCGGGCGGGTTCGACGGGGCGAGCGCTCGCCCTCCGGCTCCCGGACAGCGAACGATCCCGTCTGCTTCGAGCGATCAGTCGTCCCGGTTCCGCGCCCCATATCTACCACGTCAACCGAGACTGGCTGGACGATCCGGCGAATCGGTCAGTTCGGTTCTAACCCGGCTGAGGTTCGGTTCTGGCCGGGGCTGAGGGTCAAGCTGGGATGCAAGATACCGGGCCTGCGTTCAACACTGCACAGCACGACGTTCACCGCCCTCGGCCGACGGCCGCGAGACCGGCCGGGGGACAGTTCGACGTCCCTACCGCTTCTCCGTCGTATTGACGCTGATCTCGGTCAGTTCCACGTGGTCGGGACGGGAGAGGGCGAAGACGATGGTGTCCGCGACGTCGGCGGGATCCATCGCCCGGCCGTCCCAGTGCGCCCAGTCGTTCAGTTCGGTGACGACCGGCCCCGGCATCACGATCGTCACCCGGACCGGTTCGTCCGACAGCTCCTTCCGGAGCGAGCGGCAGAACCCGTTGACGCCGAACTTCGAGGCGGTGTAGGCGCTCCCGCCCTTCTGCGGGAAGCGGGCGCTCAGCGACGAGACGGTGACGACGTCCCCGCCGGCGTCGAGGACGGCCGGCAGCGCGGCGTGCGTCACGTTCATCACGCCCTCCAGGTTGACCCGGATCGACTGTCGCATCTCGGCCAGGTCCGCCTCCGCGACCGGACCGCCCCGGGCGACCCCGGCGTTGTTCACGAGGACGTCGATGCCGCCCAGTTCCTCTCGGACCGCTTCCACCATCGCTGCCACGGCGTGCTCGTCGGTGACGTCCGTCGGGACCACGAGCGTTCTCGCGTCGATTTCGTCGGCGATGCCTTCCAGCCGGTCGTCGCGGCGAGCCACCAGCGCGACGGCACACCCCTCGCGTCCGAGCGCCCTGGCCGTCGCCTCGCCGATGCCCGAGGAGGCCCCGGTCACGACCGCGACTTTGCCAGTCAGGTCCATGCCTACCCTGTTTTCAGGTATCGGATACCGTTTTTGATCCGGAGCGTCGGGGGATTCGTGAAACTGTGGTGTTGACCGCGAGAGGTCCGATCCGGTGGCGATGTGATCCCCAGTCCGGGTTTGGGGTGGCCATCCGGCCGGTCGTCCCTTTCCGGGTCCGGCATATTCGTCTCTCGACCTCCCACCAACGATTCACGACGTACGAATGACGGATTTGATGGTGATCCTCCACATAGGGGGCGTATGGACACGGACCGGATCCGGGAAGTCGCCCCGCACTACGTGGTAATGGTCGTGCTCGCCATCCTCGTCTTCACCGTCATCGAGATGATCGTCGGGAGGGAGTTGGGGTTCTGGGCCGAACTCCTGATCATCGGCATCGTGGTCTTCAGCTACCGACCCGCAGTCATGGCGCTCGGCGTCGGCCCCAGCGCGTGGGAGCGGGAACGGGAGCCCCGCGGCTAAGCCCGTCATCTGAGCCGGTGGCCCTCCCTTGAGGAGCGCCGATACGACCACGAAACCGCCGTCTGGAGTCCGGGACGCGGAGCGATGGTAACGATCGCCATCGCGGAGCGAGAGGACAAGGCCTAATCCGCCCCCCGACCCAGTTCCTCCCATGACGGATCTGAGCGACCCCGCAGCGACCGCCGTGCGCCAGTGCATGAACCTCCAGTCCGACGAGTCCTGCGTCGTCGTCACCGACGACGAGCGCCGGGCGATCGGCGAGGCGCTGTACGCCGAGGCGGCGTCGATCACCGACGACGCCGTGATCGTCCAGTACCCGCCGGGCGAGCAACACGGTGCGGAACCGCCGGCGCCGGTGTCGGCGGCCATGCGCGACGGGGACGTCGTGCTCGCGCCGACGACCAAGAGCCTGAGCCACACGCTCGCCCGCTCGGAGGCCAACGAGGCGGGCGCCCGCGTCGCCACGCTCCCCGGGATCACCGAGGAGATCTTCGCGACGGGGCTGGACGCCGACTACGAGCGGATCCGCGAACACTGCCAGGACGTCCTCGACCAGATCGAGGGCGCCGAGGCGGTCCGGGTCACGACCGAGCGCGGGACGGACATCACCTTCGAACCGGGCGACCGCGAGTGGAACCTCGACACCGGCATGGTCCACGAGGCGGGCGAGATGTCGAACCTGCCCGCGGGCGAGGTGTTCCTCAGTCCCGAGACCGCCAACGGGCGGTACGTCGTCGACGGCACGATGATGCCCCACGGCCTGCTCGACGAGGGCCAGACCCTCGAGTTCGAGGTCGAGGACGGCCACGTCACGGACATCTCGGACGACGAGATCCGCGCGGCGGTCGAGGAGGCCGCCGAGGAGGTCGGCCGGGACGCCTACAACGTCGCCGAACTCGGCATCGGGACGAACGTCGCCGTCGACTCGCTGGTGGGGTCGGTCCTGCTGGACGAGAAAGCCGGCGGGACCGTGCACATCGCCATCGGCGACGACCACGCCATCGGCGGCGACGTCGAGGCGCCGATCCACTTCGACGGGATCATCCGGGACCCGACGGTGCTGGCGGACGGCGAGGAAGTCGATCTCCCGACGGTGTGAGGGAGTCCACTTCCTCGAAATGGTCGAACGGCGTCAGCCGTGAGACGGCGAGGAAGTGGAACTGCCTCGAGTATAGCGAGCGGCGTCGGCCGCGAACAGAGAATAGGCGAAACCGCAACGGGGGTAGCGACCGCGGAAAGGCGGTCGCTCCCGGAGGTCGGCCCGTCCCGGCTCGTTCGGTCCTACTGACGGTCGATTCGAGACGGTTCGGGGTGGGATTCGGGGTCCCGTTTGTCGCCGCTCCGCTGGCGGACGAGGTACACGGCTCCGGCGACGATCGCGAGGGGCACGACGAGGAGCAGGAAGATGACGAGGAACTCCACGCCGCCTGGAACCTGCAACGGTACGGCTACGGTTTGCGAAACCATGGCTGAAAATGGCGCTTCGTAATGATAAATATTCCTATGTTTTCGAACGATCGAGAACAGCGGCGGAAACCGACCGTACGGGAACCTCCCCGGAAGAGGCGCGGACGCTCCTGGGCGTCGGCGTACTACGGATGCGCCCCGAAGGTCGCCGGATCCAGTCGGTCGTACCGCACGACGGCGTCGAAGTAGTCCTTCGGGGCCGTCTCCCCGTCGAGGGTGCCCCGTCCCTCACGGTCCGCCAGCGTCTTGCGGACGAACCACTACCGCGATCTACCCGTCCACGAGCGGGAGCAGCTCCTCGTGGGCGTCCTCCGTCTCGTGGGCCCGGGGCAAATCCAGCGAGAGGACGTTCGAGGTCCCCTCCCAGATGGGGAGCACCTGGGCGTCGCGGTACAGCCGGTGGGTGACGAACTCGCGGACGTAGCCGTTTCCGCGCTGAACCTCCATCGCGTGGGAGGCGGCGTCGATCGCCGTCCGGGCCGTCCGGTGCTTGGCTACGGGACCCAGCACCCGCGTGAGGGCGAACGACGCGCGGTCGTCGTGGTCGCGCTCGTAGCGGTCGAGGTACCGCCCGGCCTCCATGGCGAACGTGAGCGCGGCCTCGAAGTCGACGCTCGGGTCCACGAGGCTCCGCTTCATCAACGGGAACGAGTCGATGGTCTCGCCGAACGCCTCGAGTTCCGGTTCGGCTCACGCGTACTCCTCGTCGGGATAGACGCGCCGCAATTCGCGGGCGAGCGCCGGTTCGAGCGACCAGTAGTTCGCGTCCCGGCCCTCCTCGAACGCGCCGAAGTCGAACGGGGGCTGTGGCATGTGGTTAAACAGTGCGATGGCGGAGGGACATTTGACGGCGAGGGGAACAGTCGCCCCGGCGTTCGGTCCCGCCAGTCACCGACGACCGGCGGAACGACGGTTTTTACGCCGTGGCCCGTTAGCGTCTGGATATGAACGAAACCAGGGAGCGGGTCGCGGTGGCCTGTCCCGCCTGTTCGCCGGACCTCGAGACGGTCCACGAGGTGCTCAAGCCGGGCGGCCAGGCGACGGTCAGGTGCACGGAGTGCGACCACGTCCACAAGGTGCGGCTCCCCGCGGACGACCGGGTCGAGCGCGACGTCGTCGTCTCGCAGGACGGCGACTCCTTCAGCGCGACGGCCGACGTCCCGCCCGGGGAGACGCTGGCGGTGGGCGAGGAGTTCGTCCTCGAGAGCGAGGAGGGGATCTTCACGGTCCGGATCACCAGCCTCGAAGTCGGCGACGGTCGCGTCGACGCGGCCCAGGGCGAGGAGGTCGACACCATCTGGACCCGGGACGTCGGCAACGTGGCCGTGAACGTCACGCTCCACCCGAAGGAGGGGAGCGGCGACCGGACCAAGAGTCTCGATCTGCCGGTCCCGGGCGACCACGAGTTCGCCGTCGGCGAGACCGAGGCCTTCGGCCGGGAGGAGTTCACCGTCCAGAAGATCCTGCTCCGCGAGGACGCCCGCGGCTACGACTTCGAGAGCCTGGATCACGAGGGCGACGTGGCGATCGCGAAGGACGTCAAGCGGCTGTACGCCCGCGACGAGACGGCGGACACCTGGACCGCGTGGTGAGCCCATGTTCCGGAGCCCTCCCGGGGGCGACGACTTCGAGACCCAGCGCGAGAACCTGGTCGACCGGCTGACGTCCCGCGGCCGGATCTCCGATCCGGCGACCGAGCGCGCGCTCCGGGCGGTGCCCCGCCACGAGTTCGTCCCGGGGAACCGGCGGTCGGCGGCCTACGCCGACCGGCCGCTCCCGATCGGCGACGGTCAGACCGTCAGCGCGCCCCACATGGTCGGGATCATGACGGACCTGCTCGACCTCGAACGGGGCGATCGCGTGCTGGAGATCGGGACGGGTTGCGGGTACCACGCGGCGGTCACCGCCGAGGTCGTCGGCGCCGGGAACGTCTATAGCGTCGAGTACTCCGCCGAACTGGTCGCGGACGCGCGCGAAACGCTCTCCGAGTTGGGGTACGACGGGATCTCGATCAGGCAGGGCGACGGGCACGAGGGCTGGCCGGAGCACGCCCCCTACGACGCCGCGTACCTGACCTGCGCCGCGGGAGACTTTCCGGAAGCGGTCGTCGAACAGGTCCGGCCGGGCGGGCGCCTGCTCGCCCCGATCGGCTCGGCCCGCCAGACGCTGATCCGCGCCACGCGGCGGGCGGACGGGTCGCTGGAGCGCGAGTCCCACGGCGCGGTCCGGTTCGTGCAGATGCGCGGCGAGGGCGTGTGACCGACGACCGTGGCACCGCCGCCAGAACCAGCCCTTTTCTCCCTGGCGGCCGTCGCCGGAGTCGAGTGACCACACCGATGTCGACTGCACCGCCGGACGGGTTCGACGCGACGACGGTGCTCCTGTGGGTCGCCCGGCGGACCGGGGCGCTCGAGGCGCTGATGACCAGCGCGGGGACGGCCGAGGAGGTGGCGGCCGAGACGGCCCTCCCCGACCGGGCCGCCCGGGTGCTCGTCGGGGGGCTGGCCGACGCCGGGATCGTCGAACCCGTCGACGGGACGTACGAACCGACGAACCGGGCGCTGGGCTTTCTGGCCAGGCGCGACCTGCGCTCGATCGGGAGCCGGCCCCACGAACTGGACCTGCTCGACCGCTACCGGGAGTTGCCGGCCGCGATGCGCTCGGGCGAGGTGCCCGGCGAACCAGATGGGTGGACCCGGAACCGTCTCGGGGCCGCCGCGGCGACCGACGAGGCGACCGTTCGGGCGATCGTGACCGCGGCCGTCCGCGAGGCGCCGGCGAGCGCCCGCGTGCTCGACGTGGGCGGGGCGCCGGGGCACCTCGCCAGGGAGTTCGCCGCCCGGGGGCACGACGTCACGGTACTCGACGACGGGGACGCCATCGAGGTCTGTCGGCCCCTTCTCGCGCCGGAGCCCATCGACCTCCTGTCGGGAGACCCGGTCGAGGAACTCCCCGCGGCGTTCGACCTCGTCTTCGCGGCCGGCGTGGCTCGCATGCTGGCCCCGGACGCGAACCGCGATCTCGTCGCGAACGCCCGCGACGCGCTGGTCGACGGCGGGCGGCTCGTCCTCGTCGACGCCCTCCGGGGCGAGTCGGCCCGTGCGCCGGCCGCCGCCCTCGAGGCCCTCGCGACGAGCGAGCGCGGACAAGCGTACGACGCACCGACGGTCCGGGCCTGGCTCGACGACGCCGGGTTCGACCGAATCGAGGTCCGGACGATCCCGGGGACCGACCTGCAGGCGGTCGTCGGGCGGGCGTAGCGGCCGAGGCGGGTCAACACGGGCGCGATCGGTCCACAACCGCCAGCCGGGCCATTGATTACCGTGGATCCCTTCCGTCGCGACATGGACCTCGCGGTCGTCCGGGACGACATGGTCGACAGCCTCGAACACGAGGCGAAGAACGTCGTCAGGAGCGACGCCGTCGCCGAGGCGATGCGGACGGTCCCGCGACACCTGTTCGTCGAGGACGAGCGCGGCGCCTACGCCGACACGGCCCACGAGGTCGCGGGGACCCGCGTGCTCGCGCCCTCCACCGTGGCACGCCTCGTCGAGTCGCTCGCTCCCGACCCGGACGACGCGGTGCTGATCGTCGGCGCCGGCGTCGGCTACACCGCGGCCGTCCTCGCGGAGCTGGTCGGCGAGCGCAACGTGCACGCCGTGGACATCGACCGCGGGATCGTCCTCGAGGCCCGGCGCAACCTCGCCCGCGCCGGCTACGAGGGCGTGCTGGTCGACTGCCGGGACGGGGCCCGGGGGCTCCCGGAGTACGCCCCGTTCGATCGCGTGCTCGTGGAGGCGGCGGCGGTCCGTCCGCCGCGGTCGCTGCTGGACCAACTCGCCGCCGACGGTCGGCTGATCATGCCGGTCGGCGCGCAGGGGCAGACGCTCACCGTGCTCGACGACGAGGGCGAGGCGGTCGAACGACTGGGCAGCGTGGCGTTCGCGCCCCTGCTCGTCGACGGCGAACAGGCCAGCGCCATCGAGCGCAACCGCACCGAACGGGAGGAGCGGGAACACGCCCGCCGGGCCGCCGAGCGCCGGCCCGGGTGGCAGTACGACTGGATCGACTGGGACGGGTGATCCCGGTCGAGTCCGACGATGAACGACGGTTTCTCCGGGACGGACGGCGCCGCGATTTCCGCAGGGAAGCGCGGGCTCACCCTCGAACGCGACGGCCGAGTGTGGCGGTTCGATGCCGCCGGCCGCTTGAACACGGTCTTCGACGGGGATCGGGTGGTTCGCCGCGGCGTCGACGGCACCGTGGTCGAGAAGTGGTGGGGCGAACCGCGGGTGGGCCGGTTTCGTCCGCGCCGGTCCCGGGTCCTGGACGCCGAGGAGGGGCGCGATCGGATCGCGGCGGCGTACGAAAGGGTTCACGAACACCTTTCGGATCTCGAATCGCGTGCCGACGGAACGGACCCCGCCGCACGGGAGTCGATCCGCCGGGTCCTCGAAACGGACCCGGCCGCCCTGGCCCGTGACGCGGCGCAGTTCCGCTCGGTCTACTCGCCCGTTGGCATCCTGCCGCCCGACTGCTACCGGGCGGTCGTCTGCCAGTTGACAACGGGGTGTCCGTACGACTGCTCGTTCTGCACGCTCTACGACGAGGACGGCGGCGTCCGCTCCCCGGACGCGTTCGACGATCACGTCCGGGCGGTCGCGTCGGCGTTCGGTCGCGGCCGCCAGTCCCGCCGGGGAGTGTTCCTCGGGGAAGCCAATCCCCTCGCCGCCGACGGGGAAACCATCGCCCGCGCCCTCGAGTCGATCGAGCGGCACCTTCCGGAGCGTCACGCCGAGGGCGTCTTCGCGTTCGGGAACGCCCGTTCCGTCGCGCGGACGCCCGTACCGACGCTCGAAACGCTCGCCGAACTGGGGCTCACCCGGGTCTACCTCGGAGTCGAGTCCGGCGATCCCGACGTGCTCTCCCTGCTCCGCAAACCCCAGGACGCGGCCGACGTTCGCGAGGCGGTCGAACGCCTGGCGGCGGCGGGGATCGACGTCGGCGCGATGCTCATGGCCGGCGTCGGCGGGGAGACGTACGCCCGCGACCACGTCCGGCGGACGGTGGCCCTCCTGACGGACCTCTCCCTGGACTCGGGCGACGTGGTCTACCTCTCGCCGCTGGTCGGGACGCCGGGAACGACCTACGCGGCCGACGCCCGCGAGCGCGGGATCGAACCGCTGGACGAACGGGGCGTCCTGGAGCAACTGGGGACGCTCTACGACCGTCTCGCCGACGGGGTCGAGGCACGCGTGTCGACGTACCAGGCGGCCGACTTCGTGTACTTCTGAGCCCCGAGACGGGCAGTCGCTCGCCTCCCTCCTGCGTCGCGACGGTCGGTCACGAGCGCCGATCCGGGAACCGACAGCCGTTTTGCGGACCGTCGCCGTACCGAGGCCCATGAACGCGAACGGGACGGCCCGCCTCCAGTCCGTCGTCGACGAGTACGTGGCCGAGGCTGCGGAGAAGGGCCTGTACGACCACACCGGCCGCTGTCTCCGCACCGAGCGCTGGGACGGGACCGTCGTCCTGATGGTCGTCGACGCGGCGTTCACGTCGGTCGGTCTCGACTACTTCAACACCGTCGTCCCTGCTGTCCTCGACTTCGAAGCGTCGCTGTACGATCCGGGGACCGTGTCGACGCTGGAGGGCCTCGCCGACGTCCGCCCGGAAACGGTCGAGGACGTCTGGGCGAACCGGCGCTCCTGGCGGGTGGCTCGCGGGGTCGCGGACCACCTCGCGACGGTGGCCGACCGCGAGGGCGTCGACGACCGCGAGGCGCTCCGCCGGTGGGCGGCCGACGTCGACCTGGAGCGGTGGGACGAAGGGCCGGTCGGCGCCGTCTCCGGCGTCGGGATCAACACGGTCCAGTACCTGCGGATGATGGGCGGGGTCGACACCGCGATGCCGGACTCGATCGTGCGCCGGGTGATCGAACGGCTGCTGGCCGAGGCGGACGTCGACCTGCCGACGGACGGCGACGTCGAACTCGTCCGGACGATCGGGGACATCGCCGCCGCGACCGACCACCGGCCGATCGAGGTCTGCTGGACGACCTGGCTCGTCGAGTCCGAGGGCGACCTCGTCGCGGACGAGCGGTACCGCGACGCGCTGGACCGGATCTGATCCCCCGCTCGGTTCCCGCCGGCCGGCAGTCCGTCGCCCTTTATTGCGTGGGGGGCCGAGATTGGTGGTGAATGTCACGGAGGACGCTTCGCCCGGTCGCCGTACTGGTCGCCGCGATCGCGGTCGCCGCCGTTCCCGCCGGAGCGGCCGTGGGCGTGGCCGCGCCGGCCCCGCAGTCAGGGGCGGACTCGGCCACGGACCCCCTGCCGCCGGATCCCCGGAACGGCCCCTTCGACCGGAACGCGAGCACGAACGCCGCCGACGCCGCCCCGCCGGATCCGGACGCCGACGTGATCGGCTGGGAGAACGGCTACTGGTACAACGAGTCGATCGACGTGGACCAGTCCGACGGCCTCTCGGACGCCGAACTCGACCGGTTCGTCGCCCGGACGATGGCCCGCGTCGAGCGGCTCCGCGGGCTCGAGTTCCGCGAGGACGTGACGATCGAGTTCGTCTCGCGGGACGGGATGCGCGAGATCGCCCGGAACCGGACCTTCGGGTCGAGCGCGAACGACGGGGTGTGGGAGGCGCTGTTCCTGGTCGGCGAGGATCGCGACGCCCGCGAGGAGTTCGCCCGGTACCACGGCGAACTCGTCCTCGGGTTCGCGGCCGAGGAGGGGGCCGAGAAGGTGTTCCTCGTCACCGCGAACCCGGACCGACCCCGGACCGACGAAATCGTCCTGGCTCACGAGCTGACCCACGTGCTCCAGCACCAGCACTACGACCTGTACCAGGACAAGTACGACCCGCCGACCCTGGACGGCGAGTTCGGGAAGGACGGCGTCGTGGAGGGCGAGGCGACGCTGGTGCACAAGCGATACCAGGACCGCTGCACCGGGGCCTGGGAGTGCGTCCCGACGCCCTCGGGGTGGGCCGACGTCGGGTCGTACTCCGGGTCGGGCCTGCGGCTCCTCTTCTACCAGCCCTACGCGGACGGCGGGGCGTACGTCAACTCGCTCGTCGAGCGCGGCGGGTGGGAAGCGGTGGCCGCCGCCCACGAGTCCCTCCCGGCATCGAGCGAGCAGGTCATCCACCGGAGCGACGAGGAACCCGCGCCGATCTCGATCGACGATACGGCCCGCGGCGGCTGGGCGGTCGTCGAGTTGGGTGAAACACGAGCCCAACGCCTCGGCGAGGCGGCCGTCTTCGCGTTCTTCCGCGCCCAGGCGTGGCGCCACGATATTCCCGAGCTCTCCGGCGCGTTCGAGGGTGGCCAAGACGGCCCCTTCGACGCCTACAACTTCACGAGTCGACCCTCCGCCGGGTGGGGGAACGACCGCCTGCTCGTCTACCGGGACGACGACGCGTCCGGCTACGTCTGGAAGACGGTCTGGGACACCGAGCGCGACGCCCGCGAGTTCGCCGAGGCGTACGTCGCCGTCCTCGAGGCGAACGGCGCCACCCGAGGGGGGCAGTCCGTGTTCGTGATCGAGGAGGGCCCGTTCGCCGACGCGTTCCGCGTGGTGCGGGACGGCGACACGGTGACGATCGTGAACGGCCCGACGGTCGGGGCGCTGGGGGAGATCCGCCCGCGGGCGACCGACGCCACGCCGACCGCCACGACGGAATCGACCGATCCCACGCCGACGCCGACCGACACGGAACCGCCGAACACGACCTCCGTGTCGGCCGAAACGACGGACTCCCCCGCGGAGGATGGCGGTTCAGTCCCCGGATTCGGCGTCGTGGCGGCGGTCGTCGCGCTCCTGCTCGCCCTCGGTTCGACCCTTGCGGGCCGTCGGGATCGGGAGTGAATCGACCGGATCGATCCCGGATCGCCCCTGAAAACGATTGGCTGTGAATCGCACGCAAGCGCCGTCGCCCCCTTCGGTTGCCGAACCTGTTCGGTTCCCTTCCTGGAAGCTGGCACTCGGAGATAGCCAGTTACGTGGTCCGGGGGAAGGATCGCCCGCATGAACTGCTCACAGTGCGAGTGGACCCGGCCCGACGGCTGCGAGATGCCGGGCGTCTGCGGCAAAGATCCCGATCTGAACAGCATCCAGGAGACCATCCTCTACGGCGTCAAGGGCGTGTCGGCGTACGCGACCCACGCCAGGGAAGCCGGCTACGTCGATCCGGACGTCGACGCGACCGTCCACGAGGCACTCTATTCGACGCTGACGAACGTCGACTTCAGCACGGAATCGACCCTCGAAACGGCGCTCGACGTGGGCGAGGCGGCGGTCGACGTGATGGAACTGCTCGACGACGCCCACACCGAGGAACTCGGCACGCCCCAGCCGACCGAGGTGCCCCAGAACGACGTGGAGGGCCACAGCATCCTCGTCACCGGCCACGACCTGTTCATGCTCGAGCAGCTGCTTGAGCAGTCAAAGGACGAGGGCGTCAACGTCTACACGCACTCGGAGATGCTGCCGGCCCACGGGTACCCGGAACTCGCGAAGTACGACCACCTGAAGGGCAACGTCGGCGGCGCCTGGCACGACCAGCGACGGCTCTTCGAGGAGTTCCCGGGCGCCATCCTGGGCACGAGCAACTGCCTCCAGCCCCCGACCGAGGACGCCGGCTACAGGGATCGCTTCTACACGGCCGGCGTCACTGGCCTCGAGGGGGTCACCCACCTCGAGGACGACTTCTCGCCCCTCGTCGAGACGGCGAAGGAGACCCCGGCGGCCGACTGGGACTCCGACGAGACGCTCTCGACGGGTTTCTACCACGAGACCGTGCTCGACATGGCCCCGCAGATCGTCGAGGCGGTCGAGAACGGCGACCTGCGCCACTTCTTCGTGATCGCCGGCTGCGACGCCCCCACGCAGGGCCGGTCGTACTACACGGAACTCGCCCGGCAGGTCCCCGAGGACTGCCTCGTCATCACGATGGGCTGCGGGAAGTTCCGGCTCAACGACCTCGAGTACGGCACGGTCCCCGGGACGGACATCCCGCGACTCGTCGACCTCGGCCAGTGTAACAACTCCTACTCCGCGATCAAGATCGCCACCGCGCTCGCGGACGCCTTCGACTGCGGCGTCAACGACCTCCCGCTGTCGATCGTCCTCTCGTGGTTCGAGCAGAAGGCGGTCGCGATCCTGCTCGGCCTGCTCCACCTGGGCATCGAGGACATCCGCCTCGGCCCCAGCCTGCCGGAGTGGCTGACCGAGGACGTGATCGGGATCCTCAACGCGGAGTACGGCCTCCAGCCGATCGGCGAGCCGTCGTCCGACCTCGACCGCATGCTCGGCGAGATGCCGGCCGCGGCGGACTGACGACCGACGCCCGCCCCGTTCGGTGCCTCCTCAGGGCGAGCTATCGACCGCGTGCTGGTCGTGTTCGACGATCCGCTCGAGCCGGCCGACGCCGTCGATCTCGTCGATCGCCTCCGCGGTCCCGTCGGGGACCAGGTCCCGCCAGGGCTCGTTCTCGACCATCCGCCGGCGGATCTCGGTCCCGCGGAACCGGTCCCGTTCGACCAGATCCACGCCACGGACGTCCAGGCCGGCCTCCCGACACACGCGCCGGACGAGCGGGTTGTTCGTGTAGATGCACTCGAACGCCGGACACAGCGACTGCACGTGGGCCGGCCACAGCGCGTATCGCTCGATGTCCTCGATGGGAATGACGTACGTCGGGGCGTCGACGTCCCCGATGGCGGCGTGAACCATGCTCACGCGCTCGCCGGCCGTGAACGGGTTTCGGCCCGTGTGTGAGGCCTGGGCGCTGCCGATGCCGACGACGACCTCGTCGACCTCGCTGGCGACCTGCTCGACGAACGCGCGATGACCGCGGTGGAACGGCTGGAACCGTCCGGGGAAGAAGCCACGCATGGCCCATCCCAGGGTCCCGAGCGGAATAAACGTCCCCGGCGTACAGGGAGCGGCCGTCCCCGCGAGGTTCGAGCCCCCGCGACTCCCGGAAAGGTAAGTACCGTCGGCCCGTATCGGAGAGTCATCGAGGTGTGCCCGTCGTGTCCACGAACCTCTGGAAGGTGATCCGGGTCCCGTTCGACGCGGTTCGGTACGGCTACCGCGAACTCCGCAAGGCGCTGTTCACCGCCCCGCGACCGAGCGGGACGTACCTCGTCGTCGCGGCGACGGTGGACGAGGTGGAAGCGGCGCTGGGTCGCGAGTCCTACGCCCCGAACTGGGAGTTCTCCTACTACGAACGGGGCGAGGTGCTGAACCTGGCCCGCGTCGAGTACGAGGAGCGGACGGTCGACGGCACCACGTACCGATGGTGGCAGACCCACGTTCGCGGGTGGGACCACCCCGACGGGGTCGCCCTGAACGCCCACTGGGAGCTCGAACCGACCGAAAACGGAAACGCCCACATCGACGGCGTCGGGTTCGGGCACGAAAGGGGCATGGAGAACCTGCGGGCCGCCCTCGAACGGTCCGAACTGGGATACGCCGAAAGGGAGATCCAGGTCGAGTGAGGGCGGCGGGGGCGACGCCGCCGAAGCCTCGGACCCCCGGATCCCCGGACCCTCGCACCCCCGGACCCCGAACGACCCGAGGATATTTGTCAATTTCACCGTTTTGTCGATGTAGGTCGTCACCCATGGACTACGAACTCGACTCGCGACCGGCCTACACCGTCGCAACGATCGCGCTCGACCCCGGCGAAACGATCACGTCGGAGGCGGGGGCGCTCGTCTCACACACCGATTCCATCCGGATGGAGACCGGCATCGGCGACGAGAACGAGGGCTTCCTCGAGTCCGTCAAGGACTCGGTCCTCGGCGACGAGTCCCTGTTCCGCAACCGGTTCACCGCCGAGGGCGGCCCCGGCCAAGTCTCGCTCGCGCCGACCGTTCCCGGCGACGTGAACGTCGTCGAGCTGGACGGCAACAGCCTGTACCTCCAGTCCGGCGCGTACGTGGCCGCCGGGTCGGGCGTCACCCTCGACACGGAGGTCGGCGGGCTCGACACGCTGCTCGGCGGCGAGGGGTTGTTCTTCCTCGAGGCGTCGGGGCACGGCCCGCTGTTCCTCGGCAGCTTCGGCGGGGTCCAGCGCCACGAGGTGTCCCGTGACGAGACGTTTACCGTCGACTCGGGCCACGTCGTCGCCTGGGACGGGTCCATGTCCTACAACACCGAGCGCGTCGGCGGGATGAAGGAGACGCTGTTCAGCGAGGAGGGCCTGGTGATGCGGTTCGACGGTCCGGGCGAGGTGTTCGTCCAGACCCGGAACTACGACAACTTCATCGGGGACATCGTCGCTCGAATACCCTCGCAGGGGAACGGCGGTGGCGGCGACGTGGACGTGGACATCTGACCGTCCGACGTCGCCGATTCTCCCGGCGACACTTATCCCGCCCGGGCGCGAATCGACGGCCGTGACGATCCACGACCGTTCGCGACGCCGGGTGCGGAGCGCACTCGACCGGCTGGAGGCCGAGTACGGGCCCTTCGACGTCCGCGAGGATCGATACGAGGTCCCCACCGTCAGGTACGAGTCGATCCGGGAGCGCTTCGAAACGGGGTCGGTCGGGTACGCCGGCGTCTGGGTGACCAACGACGACGGCGAGGTCCTCCTCATCGACGAGAAAGGGAGGGCGGGGTGGTCCGAACCGACCGGCAAACACCGGCCCGGCGAACGACTGGAGGAGACCGCCCTCCGTGAGGTACGCGAGGAGACCGGCGTCGAGTGCGAGCTCACGGGCGTGGCGCTGGCCCACGTCGTCGAGATGGTCGACGCCGAGAGCCCCGATCGACCGGCAATCGTCCAGCTGGTCCTGGCGTTCGCCGGCACCCACCTCGAGGGGACGCCCGAACCCGGCGAGGGGAAGATCCGGGAGGTACGATGGTGGCGCGAACATCCCGAGACCCTGGTTTACGAGGGCCTGCGGGACGTCGAGATTCCGGCCGCGGAGGACGAGACGGAGTAACGGCGGGTGGCAGGCCCGGTGCCGTCCCCGGTCCTGTGTTGACGGTTCACTACAGGCACGTCGTGGTACGTTCTCACACGGTGAGAACGGGAGACCCGAGCTATCGTGTTGTGCGACCAATGAATTTCCGGTGTTACGAATGACGGACTACATGACCAGCCGGCGAACCTTCATGGGGGGACTCGCCGCCGGCACGCTCGCCGGACTCCCGCGGGGAGCAATCGCGTACGACGAACGCCTGGGGGACTACAACCAGGGTGCGTTCATGTACCTCGCCATCGAGGGGATCGACCCGGCCGCTGTGAAAAACGCGCCGGAGAATTCCATTCCGGGATTCGCGTGGGGCTGGACCGCCCCGGGCCCAGGGTCGAGTGACGCGGCCACCGGCATCGAACCACTGTCCTTCCGGAAAGACGTGGATCAGACGACCCCGCAGTTGCTGCGCTCCGTGGCGGAACAGCGACAGCACGACTCCGCGCTCCTTACGCTCCAGCACCCCACCGGGAGTGGTTCTGGCAGAATGGAGACCGTCCTCACGATCACGATGGAACCGGTCCGGATCATCTCGCAATCGATCGAGGGTCGGATCGCCTACAACGGCACGCATCCGGAGGTCGTCGAACTGGCCTTCGAGAGGGCGACCGTCGAACACACGCCGTCCGGGTACGCCTACACGTACTGGCCGGG
>Ga0207797_1001696_pt1 | contig 15832 bp, 10 predicted proteins | sample PRCRCaboRojoPR_6_FD_187275 | JGI IMG/M metagenome (GOLD analysis project Ga0207797, IMG submission 187275) | Marine sediment microbial community from Cabo Rojo, Puerto Rico - PR CR 10% Liquid 1 (SPAdes) | ecosystem: Environmental > Aquatic > Marine > Coastal > Sediment | place: Cabo Rojo, Puerto...
CCTCGCGGCCGAGACGGCGCTGGCCGTCCTTGGCGATGCGGAACCCTGGGTCCGGGCCGAGGCGCTCGTCGCGCTCGACCGGCTCGACCGCGACGGGCACGCCCCGGCCATCGAGGGCTGTCTCACCGACGACCATCACGCCGTCCGCCGGAACGCGGCCATCTCGCTGTTCAAGCGCCGAGGCGCGGATGCCCTCGACGACCTCCTCATGCTCGTGGACGACCCGAGCGACCGCGTCCGGGAGTGGGTGGCCCACATGCTCGGCGGGATCTGCGATGACGAGGCAACGGACGCGTTGCAACAGTTACGAGCGGACGAGAGCCAGATCGTGCGGGCCACGGCCGAGAACGCTCTCGAGGTCGACCCCGACCGGTTCCGCCGGCGGTTTACGACCACGCTCGACGAGTCGACCGAGCCGCTCCCGGGCGAGGACCCCCTCAACCGTCAGCCGAACCTCTAACCCGACACCGACAAGGGCGGTCTCGGCCAATCCACACCAATGACCGACGAGGACCGGGTCGACGCGGTCGAGGAAGCGCTCAGACGGGTCGAGGATCCCGAGGTGGGCATGGACGTCTTCGAGGCCGGCCTCGTCGAGAACATCGTGATCGACGACGGCGAGGTGACGATCGAGGCCGACCTCTCGGAGTTCGACCCCGAGTCGGCCCAGACGGTGACGACCGCGATGCTCGAGGCGGTGTCCACGGTCGAGGGCGTGACCAACCCCCACGTCGAGCACGTCGGGCCGTCGACGCTGGCCGAGTCGGTCGGGCTCGCGTCCGTCGACCGGATCATTGCCGTCGCCAGCGCGAAGGGCGGGGTAGGGAAGACGACGGTAGCGGTCAACCTGGCCTGCGCCCTCGCCGGCGAGGGCGACGTCGGCCTGTTCGATGCCGACATCCACGGGCCGAACGTGCCGTCGATGCTCGAGCTCTCCGGGCCGATCTACGCCGATGATGACGGGCACCCGATGCCGATCGAATCGAACGGGCTGCGCGTGATGAGCATCGGGCTAATGGAGGAGGGCGCCCCGCTGGCCTGGCGGGGAGCGATGGCCCACGACGCCCTCACCGAGCTGTTCGGCGACACCGCGTGGGGCGACCTCGACACGCTCGTGATCGATCTCCCGCCAGGGACCGGCGATGTGGTGCTGACCACCCTCCAGGAGGTGGCCGTCGACGGCGTGGTCTTCGTCACGACGCCGTTCCACGCCGCCGTCACGGACACCCAGCGCAGCCTTGAACTCTTCCGCGACAACGGCGTCCCCATTCTCGGCATCGTGGTCAACATGGGCTCGTTCACCTGCCCGTCCTGTGGCGACCAGCACGAGTTGTTCCCCGGCGGCGCGCCGCTCTCGGGGGTGGACGTCCCGATCCTCGCCGAGCTACCCTTCAGCTTCGAACACCAGGGAACGCCGACGCCGGGAGCGGTTCCGGAGGCGTTTGCGGACTTGGCCGCCGGCGTCCGCGACCGGCTGGCCGGGGTTGGCGCGATCGAAGCCCCCGAGGGCGCGCTCGATCTCCGGGGGGCCGATCCCGAGACACGCCGCGAGCGGGTCCGGCGGGCCTACCTCGACCTCGAATCCGGCGCGGAGTTCGTCATGCTCTCCGATCGCGACCCGACACCCGTCAGGCAGTTCCTCGCGGAGGTGGCCGGCGTGTCCATTCCCGACATCGAGCCGTTCGACGTGACCCAGCTCGATCCGGACACCTGGCGATTGGAGACCGTCAGGCGGGCCTGAGGCCTCAATCGGCGGCCAGCCGCTGCTCGGGGAGCGGGCCGTCGTATCCCGGTGGAACGTACGCACAGAGCGGGTCGCTCTCGAGGGGATCGCCGGTGTAGGCGTGGGCCCGCGACCGGCTGCCCCCGCAGACCTGCTTGAACGGACAGGCGCCACACTTCCCGCGGAGGGCTTCGGGGTTTCGGAGTGAGGTGAAAAGCTCCGAGTCGCGGTAGAGGTCGACCACCGATGCTTCACGGACGCTGCCGGCGGTCGCCGGGAGGAACCCGGAGGGATAGACCTCGCCGACGTGGCTCACGAACGCGAAACCGTCGCCGGCCGTGATCCCGGCCCGACCGATCGATTCGTCGTGATATTGGTGGGCGACCCGGCGGTAGTGGGGGGCCTCCGTGGTCTTGATCCGAAAGCCGCTCTCCTCCTGGACTTCGACCAGCCATTCCATGATCGCCTCGGCGTGATCGGGCGACACCGGCGAGAGGACACGACCCCGGCCGACGGGGACCAGGAAGAAGACCGACCAGAGGACCGCTCCCAAATCTTGAACCAGCCCGCGGATGGCCGGGAGCTCCGAGACCGTCTCGCGACAGACCGTGGTGTTGATCTGGAGGGGGAGGCCGGCCTCGCGGGCGGCTTCGGCCGCGGCGATGGTCTGGTCGAAGCTCCCCGGTTCACCCCGGAACTCGTCGTGGGCGGCGGCCGTCGCGCCATCGAGGCTGAGCGCCATCCGGCGGAGGTCGGCGGCCATCAGGTCGTCGATGACCTCGGGCGTGAGCGAGTCGGTGCCACTCGGCGTCAGCGTCATCAGTAACCCCTGATCCGTCCCGTAGTCGACCAGTTCGAGGAGGTCGTCACGGGCCAACGGATCGCCCCCCGAGAGGACGACGAGTTGTGACTCGCCGAACTCGCGCGCCTCGTCGAGGAGGGTCTTACCTTCGGCCGTGGTCAGCTCGTCGGGATGCCGGTCGGGCTTGGCATCCGCCCGGCAGTGCTTGCACGAGAGGGTACATGCCTGGGTGACCTCCCAGACGAGCACGAGTGGTCGGCTGGCGGTGTCGATGGCGCGGGGGTTCATCGCAGCTGTATTGCTGTCCCTAGGCTCGGGACGGCCGAAAACGGATCTCCGAACATGTTCGAGCCCGTTTCCATCACTCCGTCCGCGCGGCCAGCCCCTCGGCGAGCCGCTTGGCGGCCGTGAGCCGGCCCGGGATGCCGGCGCGGTCGGTGTAGTTGGCACACAGGTGGATCCCAAAGGGGGTCTCGGCGACCTCGAGGTTTTCCCATGACTCGTCGTAGGCGGGCATGCCGGGCACCACTCGGTGGGTGTCGAGCGGGAGGGCCTCGACCCTGGTTACGTCTTCAAACTCCCGGGCGGCGAGGGTTTCCAGCTCCTCCTCCGATCGCTCGACGAGTCCCGGGTGATGTGATCCACCGAGGTAGGCGGTATAGATCCCGTCCCGTCCCAGGAGGCTGTCGTTCCACGTCACGCCCCGGGTTGCGAACGATTCGGTCGCGGGGATCTGATAGCCGGCCCCGGTCAGATCGCCCGCCGCCTCGAGGTGGACCACAGCCAGCGGGTTGTAGGTCAGCGCCCCGAGGGCCTCCGCGCTGCCGGGGTCGATATTGGCGAGCAGCTCGCTGGCGGTCCCCGCGGGGACCGTCAGCACCACCTCGTCGAACAGGCCCACCTGACCGCCATCGGCGAGTAGGGCATACCGGTCCCCCCGGTCGCCGATCTCGGTAATCTCGACGTCGAACGCGACCCGGTTTCCGTACTCCGCCGCCAGCCGGTCGGGGAGGGTCTGGAGGCCCCTCTCGAACGAAACGATCGGCGGGGTTGGTCGCCGCCGGACCCGCGACCGGATCCCGGCGAACAGCAGGCTGCCGGAGAGCCCGAACCGGTCCAACGCCTGCGTCAGCGAGTACTCGACCGGCATGTCCCGGGTATCGGAGCCGTAGAGTCCGCCGTACAATGGGTCGGCAAGGTAATCGGCGAACTCTTGGCCGAACGCCCTCGCGAAGTAGCCGTGGACCGATTCCCCGGGCTGCGGCGGGGCCGTCCACGGTTCGAGCAGGGCGCGCAGCTTGCCCGAAAAACTGAGGAGGTCGGTTCGAACCGCGTCAGTGAGGGTCTGCGGAACCCGGCGAAGGCGGCCATCCCGATAGACGAACAAGGGGACGTCGTTCGCCTCGATCAGTTCCTCGGTCAGCCCGAGATCGTCGACGAGCGTCTCGACGGGCGGGCTCAGCCGCGTCCGCTGGGGGCCGAGCTCGAGTAGCCGGCCGTCGAGGCGTTTCGATCTGATGACGCCCCCCGGCTCCGATCGACGTTCGAAGATCTCGAACTCGATTCCCTCGCTGTCGAGGTAGTGCCCGAGCGCCAGCCCGGTGATCCCCGCACCAACGATACCGACGTGCATAGATGACTGTCCGACGCCACGGGGTCGTCCCCCGAGTAGCGGTCGATTACCGAACGCTAAGTCGGGTGATGGTTAATACCCTGTCTTCCGCCTCGGGAAATCGGCACCGCCGCTCCCGGATAACTTTCAGTCCGAGGCGGCCCTACATGCCGCACCGCATCCAACGTCGCCCATGGGCAGACGCGGGACCGCGACGCTTCCCCTTCACGGCGGATCCGCGCCCCGGTGGCTGTTCGACCGAATGGTCGATCTCGGCGGCGCCATCTCGGGCGTCATCGTCGAGGAATACGGCCGCGACGAGCTCCTTCGCCGGCTGGCCGACCCCTACTGGTTCCAGGCGTTCGGGTGCGTCCTTGGCTTCGACTGGCACTCCTCCGGCCTCACCACGACGACGATGGGGGCGCTGAAAGAGGCGCTCGACCCGCAGGAACACGGCGTCTTCGTGGCCGGCGGCAAGGGCTCGACCTCCCGGCAGACCCCGACCGAGATCGACGAAGCGCCCATCGCGCTCTCCGGCGGCCTTCGACGGTCCCTCAAACGCCATAGCCGGCTGAGCGCCAAGGTGGACAACGCCTGCGTTCAGGACACCTACACCATCTACCACCACACCATGGTCGTGACCGAGGATGGCGACTGGACCGTCGTCCAGCAGGGGATGGACGGCTCGACGGCCCGACGATACCACTGGTTGTCCGACGACGTTGACGAGTTCGTCGTGGAGCCGCAGGCGGCGATCGCCTCACAGGAACGCAAATCCGACGTCCTCGACATGACGGCGGTCGGTTCGGCGGAGGCCCGTGACGTCTCGGTCGATCTCGTCCAGGACAACCCCGCCCACCTCAAACGCTATCTCGAGCCCGGCCAGCGCTCGCTCGCGGACTTCGGCGGCGTGACCGCCCACGACCGAGCCGTGCCCGACCTCGAGATGCCGGCCCACCACGAGTTGCGGCTCTCGGATCTCTCCGAGCGAACCATCGACCAACTGCAGCGCGCCTACGAATACCAGCCGGACGATTATCAGGAACTCGTCGAGCTCGACGGGATCGGCCAGGGCTCCCTCCGGGCGCTATCGATGATCGCGGAGCTGGTTCACGACGCCGGAACTTCACGCGAAGATCCGGCCAAGTACTCGTACGCCCATGGCGGCAAGGACGGCACCCCGTATCCGGTGAAACGCGAGCGGTACGACCGGTCGATCGACTTCATGCAGCTGGTCCTCGATCAGGCTGACCTCGACCGCGGCGACGCCCGCTCGGCCCGGAGCCGGCTCCGGGAGCTGGCGGCTTGAGGTTCGGTCCGACCCTTGATGAGCCACGGGCGTGTAGGACCCGATGTCGATCCACATGCTGGACCCCCCGCAGGAGCCGCCGAGATCGATAACTGGAGGCGAGCGACGTGGCTGACGTCGATCGCGGTGAGGGCCCGATCCTCCTCTTCGACGGCGTCTGCAACCTCTGCAACGGGGTCATCCAGTTCCTCATCAAGCGGGACCCGGACGGCCGATTCCGGTATGCCCCGCTCCAGTCCGACGTGGCAACTGAGCTGCTCCGCGACTGCGGGCTCCCGACCGACCGGATCGAGACGTTCGTCATGATCCACGACGGCGAGTGCTTTACGAAGTCCACGGCGGCCATTCGGATCGCGATGGAGCTCGGCGGGATCTACCGGCTGGCGGGCCCACTCAAGTATATCCCCCGACCGATTCGGGATGGCGTCTACGACCTGGTCGCGGCCACCCGCTACGACATCTTCGGGCGAAAGGAGGAGTGCATGGTTCCGACACCGGATATCGAGGATCGGTTTCTGGACTGACCCTGCCTCACCGATCGGACGCCTCGAGCTGGTTCTGGTAGTGTTTCGGACGGTGATCACGAACGCATAACCGGTTCCACCGACACCCCCGTTGAATTCGAGTCCGTTGGCATCTAGCCGTCCCCGGGTCTAGGAGATATTCGTCCGTCTCTAACGAGTTACTCTATTTACAAAAATATAATAATACTATGATGCGTTGAACTATTGATCAATCAATACGGGTCAATAGATCCGACGCAGCCACCCTCTTAATGGTGGCAAAATCGATAAACTGTGCGGCGATAGTTCTCACCGGCTGGGAATCACTTGTCCCTACTATATCGGTGGCAATCGTTTCCCTAACTAGGTCGAGAAGTACCGCTCCGCGACCACCCCACGAACCGTTTCGTGGGCACACAATCCACGTGAAGCCCATGTCAGATCCGAACCTGGCTGCCAATCCGAATGAGGGGCCGTCCGATATCGATGAGTTTGTCTCCGAGGTCACGGTAAACACCCATGGGACGGCGTTCTGCACGATCTATCCGGGTGAGGCATCCGGGATCGAACTCATGACCACGTGGATCACCGCCAAACAGGGTTCCTTCGTCGATCTCGAGCGGTTCCGATAACCCTCGATACCGAAGCTTCGTTCCCATTCCGTGGGAACTGCCGCGTCGGTTTACCCTTCATTCACCCAATTTCAACATGCAATGCCTCGACCATTTTCGCTCTTCGTCCTACTGGTAGCATTCTCAGTCGTCGGCTCTGTTTCGATAGCCATGGTCCCCGCGGCAGCCGCGGTCGGGAATCAAGACGATCAGCTATCCGAACGAGGGTTTGAGAACGCCCAGAGGGCCGTACCGAACGCAACGTTGGATCGACTCCGGGAGCGCCTCCATCAGCAGAATCAAACGCTGCAGGACCTTCAGGATCGCCTCCGCCAGCAGAACCGAACGCGTGATCGGCTACACGCGCAGTTCATCCAGGCGAACCGGACGTACCAGCGGCTCCAGGAGCGCAATCGGCAGCAGAACCGGCTGGTCAAGCGTCTCCACGCGAACGCGTCAAACGCGGGACAGCGGAATGCCTCTGACCGCCTCAGACAGCAGCTACACGCTCAGAACCGGTCGCTCCTGCAGCTCCGCGAGCGACTCCGAGACCAAAACCAGACGCTCGATCAGCTTCGTGACCGGGTCCGCGATCAGGATCGGTTACAGGACCGACTTCACAACCAGACCCAGGACTGCCTCCGCCTGCTTGATCGGGCGAGGAACCAGACCGGACCCGATCGAACCCAGACACTCCTGCGCCTCCGCGATCGGCTCCACCAGCAGAACCGGACGCTCGTCGAGCTCCGGGACACCCTTCGGGAGCAGGATCGACTCCGCGAGCGCCTCCACGATCACCTCCAGCATCAGCAGCAGGTCGCGAACACCTATCGAAATCAGGTCCGACAACACCGCGAGCAGGCTAGACAATATCGGCGTCAAGGAAACGGTAACGGTGCCGGCTCAGGATCGGGTAATCAAGGAACCAGTGGTGGGAATGGCCAAGGACCCGGCGGATCCTCGTTGATCCACTTCAGTTACTCGCTCCCATCGATCGAGCCTCTCGCGCCCGCCGCCTCGGACGACCTCATCAACACCACCAATGCCCAAGAGGCGGACATCGAAGACTTGGAAGCAACGACGAGCGAGCAAACGGCGGACCTCGAGTCCTACAGTGAGTCGCTCGCTGCAGCGCTGGGCGACCTCGATTCGTTCGCCCAAGCACTGGACGACAGCCTGGACGCGCTCGACGAGCTTGAACCCCCGTCAACCGAGACGGATGCCGAAGCCGGCTCACCAACGGCCACCGCTGAACCGGATACCGCGAGCCCAGAGCCGACGGAGACTCCCGGTCAACCCGGCTTCGGGATCGTGGCTGTGGTCTTGACCCTCCTCGGATTGGTGATTTTGTTCCGGCGGCGCTGAGCCTCGATTCCTCGTATTGGACCACTGTGGCTCGAATGGATCAATCCGAGATGACCCGAGTTGAGAAACGGATCCTAGAGGAAGTGCCTGATCAGGTAGGTTTGGACGACCGCGAGCACGATAATCGCGATCGTGATGATCCCGTGGAGGGACCCGTGCGGTAACGCGTGGAATACGTTTACCGAGACCCAGGCGATCGAAAGTGCGATCAGTGACACCGTCCCGAGAGAGAGGAAGCCGGTAAACCACTGCGAGCCCGATCGTGGGAGGAATTGGAGGAACACGCTCAGCTGTTTCGGGTCGACGGTGAGCGTCACCAAGCTGTTCTCCTCATCGTGAGTGATGAACCCTTCCTCCTGGAGTCGTGGGAGATGCGATTGCTGAAAGGTGTTGTACGTCCGCTTGCGTTCCGTCGTGGTTACCTCGGACACCGGCATGTCGTTCTCCCATGCGGCGACCTGCGTCGCAAGATATCCCACCTCGGCCCGGTGATCCGGGGAATTCGTCAGATAATACAGGATGAGCCGCCGTCGACGGTTGCTGAGCATTTCATAAATCGTGTCGAGTGAAACCCCGTCGATCGGACTGTCGGTGAGGTCCGGTGACTCCTTGGCGATCTCAGATTGGTCTCCAACCTTGTTTCGAATGTAACCGGAGACGGACCCCGCCCCCTGAGATGGGTCCGTGTACGATTCCATATGTAGAGTATTCCTTCCAGCGCCATAGTCAATGACTGCTTGTCAGCAGTCAATCCGCTATCCTCCCCTAACCAATCAGGGAACCGGTTGATCCGCCGCCCCGTCTCGTTTTTCTCAACTCCCCGGACCGATGAACAATGTTGCAACTTAATATACTAAAAAATACATGATTGGATTAACGCCGACATTCACTGTCGCCTCCCCTACCATGACTGGTCCTCCGACAAATGGGCCAGACTACTCTGCCCACTTCGAAGCCGGTCGTCCGGTCTCCGATCAGGTTATCGAAGCCATCGAGGACTCCGGGCTGGGGGATCCATCGGACCCGTTGTACTCGTCGATCGATCTCGACGCGCTGGACGATCTCTTCTCTGACCGATCCCCCCGACTCGATGGGCGACTGACGTTCGTCTTCGATGCGCTGGAGATCACCGTCGTCAGCGGCGGTCAGATCTGGATACGAGAGATCGAGGAATGAAAACTGAGTGCGTCAGCGGAGACGCCGGAAGCCGATGATCACGACCAGGACGACCGCCAGGATGACGGCCACGATCACAGGCGTCGTGAGTCCGCCGAGCTCCACTCCGGCAGAGGTGTCAACGTCACCCGCGGGAGTATCGCCGGTCGGCCCATCGACCTCGGCTCCCGAGCCGACACGAATCTCCGGATAGATCGGGGTCGGCTCGTCGGGCATCCCGACATCGACGGTGCCGACGCGCTCGGAGCCGATGGAGACCGAGTAAACCCCGACCTCATCGAATCGGTAGTCAATGGTGACCTGGGCGGTCTGATCGGGGGCGATGATGACGCGCTCGGAGGCGACCACGATGCCATCGAGGCGAAGCGGCACCTCGATGGACATCTCGGCCCGGTATGGGTTGTGGACCGTCGCACCGAAGCGCAGGCCATCGCCCGGGTCGATTTGGTCGGTTTCCATCCCGTGGGCGACCATCCCGAATTCCGATTGCGGATCGACGACGAGCGCGAACACGGACAATCCGGGCGGACTCGCCTCGAACACGTACGCAGATCCGGATTCGCTGACGAGATCGATCTCGACCGGCTGCCATTCGCCGTCATGGTACCGGTAGAGGTCGAGGAGGTCCGGATATTGGAGCCGGTTCTTCTCGACGGCGAAGGTGAACGTCACGCCCTCGATCGCCTCGTCCTCGAACGAGTGGGCGAATTCGATGTACTCCATCGGCTCGCCCAGGTTCGCGTCGAAGGCCGGCTTGCCCGGCTGACCCATGACGTTGGTGGATGCCTGGAGATAGAACTCCATGTCCCTGGTGGTCGTCATCTCGATCGACTCCAGCCGGACGCCGGAGTCGGGATCGGTGCCGAGCCGGTCCAAGTCGAGCGTGTTCGGGACGCCGGCGATTGCACCGACGAAGGCCTCGGCCCCGCCGCCTTGCGTTGGGCTGATCCGGACACGTTGTCGGACCTCGGTTCCAGCGGCTCCGGTGGAACTACTGCCCCCATCACCAAGCCCCGCGAAGATGGTTTTGCCGCCGGAGGACGACTCCGGCTTCGTCACCGTCACCGTCACCACGTCGGAGTTCGCGTTACCAGCCTCGTCACGCACCGTTAGCGTCACCTCGTAAGTCCCCGCCGTCTGGTAGGCATGGGAGGCGGTCGCGCCGGTGACCGTCGTTCCGTCGCCGAAGTCCCAGGCATAGTCGACGATCCCGACGTTGTCCGATGATTCACTCCCGTCGAACTGTATCGTCTGTCCGACCTTCACCGACCGGTCATCGCCAGCATTGGCGATGGGCTCGGTCGCCTCGAGGACGGTGAGCGTTCCGGCAGACACACCGGCGACCTCGATTTCGTGTGATCCGAGGTCCTGGGCCGTCAGGTCGAACGTGACCGTCTGGCTCGAGGCCGCATCGACGCGTGCTAACCGGCTTGCACGGGCCGTTCCATCGACCGTGAGTTGGACGTCGATCCCGGCACTCGCCGCTGCATCATTGTTCACATCGGCTGAGACGCTCACGGTTTCACCTTGGTGGACCGTGGTGCGGTTCAGGCTCGCATTCTCGATACGCGGCACCACCTCGAGGCTATCAGCCGGCCCAACGAACGCGCCGTAGATCATGGACGCTGGAGCCTCGGCAGCCCCATCAGTTACTGAGCTGTTCGCCGAGATCATCCGGGCATCAGTATCGACGGACCCGGCATCCGAGGCGGCCCACACGCCACTTTCATCTTGGAACCAGGTCGGGGGTTCCGCTAGGTCCCAGCCGTCGCCATCGTGCTGCCAAACCCTGAGATCCTCAGCGTTCTCGCCGGCCGGAATGTCACCCGGAGCATACGGGAACGCGAGGTCGATCCAGGCGTCGTCCGACGTCATGGAGACGGCCACGAACTTGCCGATGTTCGTGAACCCTTCCGGATCAGTGGGCACCTCGTCAACCGAGTGGAGCGCGACGTCGCGACCCGTGAAGGAGACCCTGGTTCCGTGGAAGGTCAGCCAGGTGGGATCCGAGACCACGGACCCGTTGGCCGAGTAGACCGTCCAGGACTTGATGTTCTGGTAGGTGTTGTTTGCAATCTTGACTTCTCGGACTGCATCGAGCAGGATGCCCTTATCGGCGGCGTCGATGACGTTGTCCTTCACCTCGATCGGCTGGGGCACATCGGTCCCGTGGTCGTCGTGGCCATCCGAATCGCTGTGGGAGTCATCTTCTCCTCCGCAGTCTTCACAACTGTCGCCATCCTCATGGTCGTGGTCGTCATGGGAGTCGTCCTCGTGGGTGTGATCGTCAGATGACCCATCATCGTGCGAATGGTCGTCGGAAGACCCACCTGACCCCTGATCGGTTTTTTCGTCAGCGTGTTGGCCTCGTTTCCCGACGCGGACGCCAGACTCCTTGGCGGTGATATCGTTGCCGACCACGGAGGTGTTCTCCGACCCCGTCACATCGATTCCGGTGTCCTCGACGTCGAATTGGTTGTTTTCGACGGCGCTCTCGTCGGCTTTGTGGAGGCGAACACCGATCTGGTCACCGGTGAAGGTATTCCCGGACACCGTAACCTTCACCGATCCGGTACTGTGAATTCCCCGGTGGCCCTGGTCGATGAACGTGTTCGCGGTGAACGTCGCGTCGTCGGACCATTTCAGTCGGACGCCGTGCTTGACGCTCGAATCGAACTCTGAATCCGTGACGTCGAGTGCCGTCACCGACTCTGCATAGAGACCGACCCGGTTCGCCTCGAACGTGACGTCCTCGACCTTGAGGTCGTCACCGTTGGAGAAGTGGAGCCCGTGGCCCCACCGCTTGATGACGAGGTTTCGGATCGTGACGTTCGAGACGGTCTCCCCGCTCTCGAGCCCCACGTGGATGCCGTATTTATCCGTATGCCGGGCTTCCTCGTCTCCGCTGACACCATCGATCACATGGCCGTTCCCGTCGATCACGACATCGCTCGAATTCACGATGATGCCGTCGAGGGTGTCGGCGGAGATGTCTGCGGTGACGTGGTACACCCCGGGTTCGGAGATCGTCGTCCGGTTGGTGATCTCGAACGGATTTTCACCGGCCGGTGCGTTTCCTGCGCTCGCGACCACCGACCCCATCTCGATGCCGGCCGTCAGGACCGACATGAACATGAGGAGCGAGAGCGCGATCGCGTTGAGTTGTTTCATGATTTCCTCTTTGATTGTTGATGAATTCTTTGTAGATGCGTTACACTCTCACTCCCGGAAAACCGGCCGCAGGAGGCCGGGCTTATCGGCCTCCGTACACGACTCGGGTCGCGAGGAACGCGACGATCAGCACCAGCACGATACCGACGAAGATCGCCAGCCCGTCACCGCCAGTCCCGGCCGGTTCGGACACCGTCCCTTCGTCCTCAGGCACTTCCGCACCTGCAGGTTCGGAATCGTCGCCAGCAGTGTCATCCGAAGCGTCAGCCGTCACGGAGACGGTCCCGACCGAGACCCCGTCCAGCGAGATCTCGTAGGTGCCTGGCGAGCCGAACCCGAGGTTGAATCGGACGACCTTGGAGGCATCACCGTCGACCGTGATCGTCCGGCTGTCCCGGACATCGCCGTCGATCAGGAGATCCACGGTGAAGTCCGCGACGGACGATCCGGCGTTCTGGAGGGTTGCCGTGGCCATGACGGAGTCGCCGACGGTGACGCTATCGTCGGATAACGACGCGTCGGAGAGGGTCATGAACTGGCTACCTTCGAGAACGACTGCGAAGGTTGACAGCCCGGGCGCGTCGGCCCGGAACTGGACCTCCGCCTCGGTGCGCTCGGTCACCTGGGTCTGAATCCGATTCCACTCGTTGTTGTGGAACCGGTACAGCGCTACGTTCTCGGCATCGAGCCCGCGACGTTCGAGCCGCTGGGCGTTAACGCCGAACTCAAAGGTTGCCCGTTCGAACGCGTTTTCTTCGCGTGAGTGCTGGATTTCGAGATACCCGAGCGGCTCGCCCTGGTTCCCGTCATAGGCCCGGATGCCCTCTTGCAGGCGCGTTCTGGACCGCACTTGGAGCTGATAGTCGCCGCCTTCGTTGGCGGTGACGGTCAGCGCCCGGAGCCGAAGGCCGGTTCTGGCGTCCGGGCTCTCCCAGTTGAAGCCAATCCGCACGGGTTCGCTGGCGTTCGCACCACGGACCTGGGCCCCGTAGCTGCCCTCGCCGTGCCGGGCGGTCGAGACGCCTTGGGCGATTTCGACGCCGGCCCCAACGGACGAGCCACCAGAGGCGGTCCCAGCTGAGGACGAACCGCCCCCACCGCCACCGGATCCGCCGGCAGCACCGCCGGAGGATCCGCCGCTCGAACCACCCGAACTAGTGTCGTCGTCGCCGGTGTCACCGTTATCGCCAGAGTCACCGTCGTCACCGCCGTCATCACCGGTATCGGCCGGTGCGACAGCGATTTCCACGGTATCACTGCCGACGTTGCCGTTGTAGTCCGTGACCGTCAGCGTCACCGTATAGTCGTCAGCCTGCCCGTAGGCGTGACCGACGGACATTCCATTACCTCGGGCACTGTTATCGCCGAAGTCCCACTCGTAACTCGCAATCCCGAAGTTGTCGTTTGACGCTGAGGCGTCAAACGTCACTTCCTCGCCGACCTCGATATCGGTTGCTGAGGCCTGAATAACGGCCGTCGGAGCCTCCGTATCTTCGACCACGGTGATGGTGATCGTGTCAGAGGCCTCGTTCCCGGCTGCATCGTAGACGGTCAACGTGATCGGATATTCACCTGGCTCATCGAACGTATGACTGAACGATTCCTGGTCAGAGAGTGCGGATCCGTTCAGGTCCCAGTCGTATGCGACGACGCCCACGTTATCCGTGGATCCCGACGCATCGAACGTTACGGGTTGGTTGACCGCGACGGTTTGATCGCTTCCGGCTTCCGCGTCGGGCGGCGTCCGGTCAATGACATCGAGCGTTCCGACGTCGAATCCACTGACGGCGATATCGTAGCTACCCGGTGACTGGAAGGTGTAATCGAACTCGAAGTCAGCCGTCCCGCCCGCCGGGACGTCGACCAGCGTCGAATCAATGACGTCGCCGTCCGAGGTCAGTTCCAGCTTGACCGTCGCTGCCGTGGTCCCGTTGTTCTGGACCGTTCCGCTCACGGAGACCGGATCACCGAGACTGACGTTGTCGCTCGAAAGTGCCGCCTCCGTGATCGATAAGTCCACTCCGTCAGGGGTGAACTCACCCACCATCGGGGCGAACTCGCTGAATTCGAAGATGTCAGCGTAGACGTACTGCTCGTCGGTGTTCACGCCGTTCACGTCCGGATCGGCGTCCGCATACCACCCATCGCCGTCGTTCATCCAGACGATCGGGCCAACGATCTCCCATTCGAATTGATCGTCATCGTAGTGCCACATCCGGAGGTCGCCGTCATCGATGCCGGCGGCTTCCTGGGCGGTGTAGTGAACCTCAAGGTAGAGTTCGCCAGTCAAACTGGTGCCCTCTGCATCGACGAACTTTCCGATGTCGTCCTGGCTACCGATGAGACCGGGATTGGCTCCGAGCGTGAGGGCCACGTCGGTGAGGCTGAAGTCGATGACGGTATCGCTACCGAGGTCGGTATTCTCACCATCCGCGGAGGCCCCTTCGCTCGCCTGGACGTCCCATTCGGTGTTGGAGTAGATTAGGTTGTCCTCGAGGCTGTTGTCGGTGGAGCCGCCGACCAGGCTGAATCCGATCTCGTTGCCGTAGATCTCGTTCCCCTGGAGGACGTTGTCGCTGCCCTCGACCTGGACGCCGTGGGCACCGTTGTTGTAGATTTGGTTGTCGATGAGGGTGTTTTCGCCGGGCCCGAGAGAGATCCCGCCCTCGGCGTTGTTCCGGACGATGTTGTCGATCAGGGTGTTGTTGGCGGATTCGCCACCGATCTGGATGGCGTTTTCCACGCCGCCAACGCTGTTCTCGATGGTGTTTCCTTCAAACCAGTTGTTCGGGGCCCGACCGGTGAAGTGGATCGTCTTTTCACCGTCGTGGCCGTCGAAGTGGCTGTTCAGGAGCGTCGTGTAGGACGCGCCTTCGACCTTGAGGCCGGACTCGTGGTTCTCGATGAACTGACCGTTATCGATCGTGGTTCGGGTGACGCCGATCCGGAGGACGAGCCCCTTCTCGTTGTTTTCGAAGCGGCTGTCGATGACCTGGTTGTCGGCGGTCGCCACGCCACTCCCCGCGGAGGAGAGGACGAGTCCGGCGTCGCGGTTGGACTCCAGGGTGAGGTCCTCGAACGAGCTGTTCTTGACGTTCATCGCCGAAACGGCCGTCTCCCAGTCGCGGACCGTGAGGTCCATGACGGTCACATTCTCGAGGACGTTCCCGCTGCCCGTCCCGAGGATGTGGACCGATTCGTTGAGGCCGTTCTCGATGGCGTAGCCGCGGCCGTCGATGATGACGTCGCTGCTCTTGACCTCGAGGGCCGTGCCGACGGTTCCGTACCCGTCGAGGTCACCCGTGAGGTAGTAGTAGCCGGGCGTCTCGATGACACCGAAAGTGTCGATCGGCCCGGGCTGGAGGGTTTCCTCGTCGAGGTGCTCGCCAACGGTCACCGTGACCGTATCGGTGTCGGTGTATCCCGCCGCGTCCCTGACCGTGAGCGTGGCGGTGACTCCGTCCTCGTAGACCTCGTCGTAGACGTGAGTGACGACCGGGTCACTGGTGGTGAGCGTCTCACCGTCACCGAAGTCCCACGTGTATTCGACGATGCCGATG
>Ga0207797_1001697_pt1 | contig 15811 bp, 14 predicted proteins | sample PRCRCaboRojoPR_6_FD_187275 | JGI IMG/M metagenome (GOLD analysis project Ga0207797, IMG submission 187275) | Marine sediment microbial community from Cabo Rojo, Puerto Rico - PR CR 10% Liquid 1 (SPAdes) | ecosystem: Environmental > Aquatic > Marine > Coastal > Sediment | place: Cabo Rojo, Puerto...
CCATTATAACAGAGATGGAGTACAGGGGAACCCCTGAAGCTTGAGGAGAGAGCATCTATCAGTCTAATGGCAGTCAGAGCGACCGACACGTGATAGCCTGTCCCCAATCGCAACGCGGTCGCTACACGGCATTCGTTCACTCTTCTTGATGCTTTGGCCGAATGGTGGGTCAGCTTATGCCGGGGAACAAGCTTCACCGGAGCTATGGCCTCGATACTCACACTAGGCTTCGTGCGTGGCCTTTCTGCGTCGGAACCTTAGGGAGGGCAGCCGCCAGCTGCCCTCGCCGGCCACGCGGATGTCGCGCCGTTCGAAGCGCCACCAGGCCAGCACGAGAAGTGCCCCGCTTGCAGCTAACACGCCGAGAAGCGGTATCCAGTCCAGGCCACCCAACGCCTCGCCGCCCTGATAGTAGTGGTAGGGGAGGAACCGGGCGACGGCCGCCAGGCTCTCGTTCAGGGTTGCCATCGACGACAGGAAGTAGCTGGCCACCGTGACGCCGCCCGCCACGGCGGCGCCGACGTCCGGGTCGAGGTCGGGCCGCTGTGCGCGGCCGACGACGGACCGGGCGAGGCGGGGACGACCGGCGGGGTGGCAACCGGCGAGGGGACGACCGGCAGGGAGGCACCCGACCGGGCGTCGACCGACGACGGCCCGCTCGTCGGCTTCTACGTCGCCGACGACGGGCCGGGGATCGACCCGGCGGAACGGGAGTCGGTCTTCGAGTGGGGCTACACGACCGGCCGGGACGGCACCGGGCTCGGGCTGGCGATCGTCCGCCGGATCGCCGAGGCCCACGGCTGGTCGGTGTCGGCGACCGGGAGCGCGGCCCGGGGTGCGCGGTTCGAGGTCCGGACCGGACCCGGGGACGTGGTGCCGGCGGTCGGGGGAGCGACGGCCGACGCCGGCAGCCGGGGACGGAACGCGAGCCAGCCGGGCGACGACGCGAGCCGGTGAGTCGGCGGGCCAGCGGTCGGGGCGTCCGGACGTCGGGGTCAGGATCGCTCGACGGCGTCCTCGGTCCCGGACGTGGACCTGGACGCCGACCTGGACCCGGACGGCGACCCGGACTCGAAGTCGACGTCGGACTCGAAGTCGGATTCGGACTCGGACCCGTCTCCCGTCCCAGTCGCTGCGGACCTCCTCGCGTCCGAGGTCGTCACCGTCCCCTGCGACACGCCCGCAGACGTCGGCGGCCCCTCGTCGACGACGCCCTGCTCGCCCGCGGGTTCGGACGCGCGGTCGGTCCGTCGTTGTCGTAGTCGGCGGCGCTCCCGCCTGGCGGTCGCGGGCGACTCGGTCGCCAGGAGCCGGTCGACCCTCCGCTCGAACTCGTCCTCGTCGATCTCGCCGGCGGCGTAGCGCTCCCGGAGCCGGGCCATCGCCCCGTCGATCTCGTCGGCCGAGGCGTCCTCGGGGACGGAGACGCTCGACGGCCGGGAGGCCCCGTCCGACCGACGCAGCCGGGCCGCGTCGTCACCCCGGACGCGGCGCAGGGCGACCTCGTGGGCGAACGCGAGGAGGACGGTGACCGGCAGACTCCCCAGGAAGACCGCCGGGACGGACAGCAGCGACGCGCCCGTCGACGCGACGAACAGTGCGACGAACACCGAGAGGGCGAACCCGGTCCGGTACGGCGACGCGCGGATCCAGTCGTGGAGTGCCGTGAGCGTCGACGCGGACGGCGCTCGGGAGGTCGGGGAGGGCATACGAAGCCGTACGGCGTCCGGAGCAAAAATACCTGGCTGGAGGTTCACGGACTGGGAAACGTGCGCCGAGGTCGGCGGGGGTCCGACCGCGTCCGATCTGGTGCGTCGGGCGGCGGCGGGAGCCGACCCCGGTCCGGTCCGGTCCGGTCCGGTCTCAGTCGTCGGCGCTCGCGGCCGGCAGCACGCCGGCCTCGCGGAGGTCGTCGCCGCCGACGGACGACCGGAAGTCCTCCGGCCCCATGCCGTCCTCGTCGACGCCGAAGTTCTCGGCGTACAGCTCGGCGACGCGCTCGACCTCGTCGTCCGACAGCGGCGGCGTGTCGACGGCCGCGGCCCACTCGTCGACGTCGTCGGCCGTCCGGAACGTCGGCGTGACGGAGGCGACCTCGTCGTGCGAGAGGAGCCACTGGATCGCCGCCTGGCCCATCGTCCGCTCGCCGTCGCGCTCTAAGAACCGGAGCCGGTCGACCTTCTCCCAGCCGGCCTCGTACCACGCGGTCGGTCGGTGGGCGCGGTGGTCGCCGGCTTCCAGCTCCGTGTCGGGCGTCACCTGCTCGTTGAGCAGCCCCGACGAGTGGGGAACGCGGGCGATCAGCGACGTCGACGCGCCGGCGTCGCGCTCGCGGATCGTCTCGACGAAGTGGTTGCCCGGGGTCTGTTCGAGGGCGTTGAAGACGGTCTGGACCGCGTCGAAGTCGAGTTCGACGGCGCGGTCGCCCTCGGCGAGCCAGCCGATCGACGGGCCCAGCGCCCAGCCGATCGCGTCGACGCGACCCGACTCCCGGAGCTCCTCTAGCGCCTCGAGGACGTCGGGCGTCACCTCGTCGACGTCCGCGTTGTGCAGCTGGAGCAGCTCCACCGTCTCGAAGCCGAGCCGGTCGAGCGAGCGCTCGAACGCCTCGTGGATCCAGTCGGCGTCGAGCCGCTTGGGCAGCTCGCCGTGGCCCGCCTGGGGGTTGTTGTAGAAGTCGTAGCCCAACTTCGTCGCGACGGTCACCTCGTCGCGGTACGGCGCGAGCGCCTCCCCGAGGATCTCCTCGGAGCGGCCGTGGCCGTAGACGTCGCTCGTGTCGAAGAAGGTGACGCCCTGCTCGACGGCGTGGCGGACCATCTCGACGGCCTGCTCCTCGGTTCGATCGCCCCACCAGTCGGTGCCGACGACCCACGCGCCGAAGCCGACCTCCGAGACCTCGACGCCCGAGTCGCCGAGTTCGCGATAGTTCATGGCCGCCCTTGGGACCCGGACCACTTAGCGGGCGTGGTTGGCTCCGCCGGGGATCCGCGGCGACGGGATCGGCGGAGCGAGCCACCGACCGCCGGGCGTCGACCGGCGACTACTCGAACCGGATCAGCGGCTTGATGATCCCCTCCTCTTTCGTCTCCATGAGCCGGAACGCCTCGTCGACGTCCGCGAAGTCGAACGTGTGGGTCGTCATCGGCGTCGGGTCGACCCGTCCGGCGTCCAACAGCCGCATGAGCCGCTCCATCCGGAGGCGACCGCCCGGACAGAGCCCGGTGACGATCGACTTCTCGGCCATGCCGACGCCCCACGCCTCCCGCGGGATCGGGACCGACTCGCCCTTGCCGTGGTAGCCGGCGTTCGAGATCGTCCCGCCCGGTTTGGTCGCCTCGACGCACTGCGCGAACGTCTCGGCCGAGCCGAGCGCCTCGATGGTCGCGTCGACGCCGCTGCCGTCGGTGAGCTCGTGGATCCGCTCGACGGCGTCGACCGCCTCGAAGTCGACGACCTCGTCGGCGCCGTACTCGCGGGCGAGCCGCTGGCGCTCGGGCATCGTCTCGACGGCGATCACGTGGCCGGCGCCCTGCATCGCCGCCCCCTTCGTCGCCATCAGCCCGACGGGCCCCTGGGCGAACACCGCGACCGTCCCGCCGACGGGGATGTCGGCGTTCTCGGCGGCCATGAACCCGGTGCTCATCATGTCGCAGGCGTAGACCGCCGCCTCGTCGTCGACGCCGTCGGGGATCCGTGCCAGGTTGGCGTCGGCGTCGTTGACGTGAGCCCGCTCGGCGAACGTCCCGTCCTTCTCGTTGGCGAACTTCCAGCCGCCCAGCGCACCCCCCGACTGCGACGGGTGGCCGTCCTGTGCCTCGTGTGACCCCCAGTCGGGCGTGATCGCCCCGACGACGACCCGGTCGCCGACCGCGAAGTCGGTCACGTCCGACCCCACGGCGTCGACGACGCCGACGACCTCGTGCCCGAGCGTCAGGTTCGACCGCTCCCCGATCGCACCGTGGACCGTGTGGACGTCCGAGGTGCAGACCAGCCCGACCGTCGGCCGGAGGATCGCGTCGCGCGGCCCCGGCTCCGGGACCGACTTCTCGGCGTAGCCGACGTCACCGATGCCTTCCATGACGAACGATTGCACGTAACACCACCGCCGGAGAGGTACGCCGCGAGCGTACTTGACAGTAGCCGAACGTTTCGTCAGGCTTCCGTGAACGTTCAACGACCCGGTCTGGCGGTGAAAAACTGCGCCCCCACCGTCTTTAGTATCAGATGTCTGGTTCGATCGGCCAGCCGAGGGCGCTCCCCCGTCGGACGATCGGGTGTTACAGTACCCGTCCCCCTGCGCCGGTGGGCCGTCGGGTCGATCGGTCGGCCGGGGCTCCGGGCCGACTCGATCACCCGGTCGACTCGATCACCCGTCCCACGCGCTCGAGCCCCTTCCGGAGTTTCCCGGTCGGGAGTCCGAAGCCGATCCGGAAGCGGTCCGGGTAGCCGAAGGACTCGCCGGGCGCGAGCACGACGGACTCCCGCTCGACGACCGCCCGGCAGAACGACTCGGCGTCCGCGAAGCCGTCGGGGACCGTGACGAAGCCGTTGACGCCGACGGGCTCGAACCAGTCGAGCCCGTGCTCGTCGAGCCAGTCGGCGACGATCGCCCGGTGCTCGCGGGCCAGCTCGCGGCTCTCGGCGAGGATCGTCGGCTCGCGCCGGCCGAGCGCCTGTCGCGCGACGTGCTGGCCGAACTGCGGGGGCGAGATCGTCGTGTAGTCCTTCCACCGCCGGGCGGCGTCGGCCACCTCGCGGTCGGCCGCCAGCCAGCCGAACCGCAGCCCCGCGAGCCCGTACGCCTTCGAGAGGCTCGTCGTGGAGATCCCCCGCGGGCCCAGGCTCGCGACCGGCGGGAGGGGATCGTCGGCCAGCTGGCGGTAGACCTCGTCACAGAGCAGGTAGGCGCCGGCGTCGGCCGCGAGGTCGTAGAGCGCCCGGATCGTCTCCTCGGCGTGGTACCGGCCGGTCGGGTTGTTCGGGTTGTTGACGACGACGAGGGCCGTCTCCGGGCGGACGGCGTCGGCGACCGCGTCGACGTCGAGCGTCCACCGCGGCTCCCGGAGCGGCACGCGCGTCACCTCGCCGATCGCCTCCGGGAGGGCGTACAGCGACTGGTAGGTGGGCGTGACGACGACCGCGTGGGAGCCGTTCACGTCCCCGCCCCCGGCCCCGGTCCCGCCGCCGCTCCCGTTCCCTCCCCCAGCCGCCCCGTCGAGCAGCGCCAGGAACGTCAGCAGGTTCGCCTCCTGGGTCCCGCAGGTACAGACCACCTCGTCGGCCGATCGGTCGTACCGTTCGGCGATCCGCTCCCGGAGCGCGGGGTCGCCGTCGGTGGGGATCACGTACCCCAGCTCCCCCGGGTCGGTGTCGAACCGGTCGGCCGGCAGCGACCGGACCCCCGACTCCGCGAGCATGATCTCCGCGTCGTGCTCGTACTCGTCGAACCACCGCTCGAGCTCGAAGGGTGCGACGTCCATGTGCTACCTCGAACGCCGCGGCGCATAAACACCGGACGGCCGCCTGTCGCGGTGACCGGGGCCCGCTCCCGTCGGCTCGGACGCGAGGGCGTCGGTCCGGGACGCTCCTCGCGTCGAGGTCGACCCCCGTCGTTTCGGCTGGAACGTCGTGACTTTCGGAGCGGATAGACGGTCGTCGATTGGGGACGGTCGACAGGGGTCGACGATCACTGCCGCCCGCACCCGCCCGGCGACCGGCGACCGGGACGTGCGGAGAACGGTCTGCGAAACCGTCGACACCGTCGTCGGCACCTGGCTCGTGCGCACCAGGCGGGGACGCCGTGTCGTCGCCTGACACTGGCCAGGCAAAGCGTCTGCAGACCACTCCGCGCACGTCCCCGCGGCGGAGCGGGACCGGCAGCGGAGACGCGGACGGGGACGGAAACGGACGGCGACGCGATCGAAGTGCTTAGTCCGCCGACGCCCGAACCCCGGGCCAGTGGACGCCATCCGCAGCACCGGGAGGGCCGTCGCGCGAGCGTTCGCCCGCGCGTTCGCCCGCGCCGGGGTGATCGACGAGGAGCGGCTCGGGGCGACCGTCGACCTCGCGTGGCCGCGGATCGTCACCGGCTTCGCGATCATGTCCAAGCGGACCGCCGACCTCGCGATCGTCGGGTGGGCGGTCGGGTCGACGGCGGTCGCGGGGCTGACGCTCGCGAACGCCTACTGGATGGCGGGGAAGTTCCTCGCCATCGGTCTCGCCGGGGGCACCATCGCGCTGGTGTCCCAGAACTACGGCGGCGGGGAGTCCGGCCGGGCGACGGCCGTCGTCGAGGCGAGCCTCGTCCTGGCGCTGGCGCTGGCGCTCCCGCTCGTCGCGCTGTACGCCGGCGCCGCCCGGCCGCTCGTCGCGCTGCTCGGCGACGACGCCACGGCGATCGGCCACGGGACCGTCTACCTCGCGCTCGTCGCCCCCGGACTGGCCTTCGAGTTCCTGAACCTGATCGCCAGCCGGACGTACGCCGGGATCGGCGACACGGTCACCCCCATGGCGCTGCGGGCCGGCGGGGCGGTCCTCAACGTCGTCCTGAGCCTCGCGCTCGTCCTCGGCGCGGGGCTGGGCGTGGCCGGTGCCGCGATCGGGACGACCGTCGCGACGACGGCCGTCACCGTCGCGTTCGCCTGGGGGATGACCGGCCGGTCGTACGCCGGCCGGGGTGCTAGCCCGGTCCCGGTCGGCGTCGGGACGCGTCCCGGCTCGGACGCCGCGGGCCCGGTCGAGCGGTTCGACCCCGAACTCCTCGGGCAGCTGCTCCGGGTGTCGGCACCGCTGATCGGCCGCCGGATCGCCCAGGGAGCGGTCGTCTTCCCGCTGCTGGCGATCGCGGCGACGTTCGGGCCGGTGGCGGTCGCCGCAGTCGGCGTCGGCCGGCAGGTCCGGTCGCTCCTCGGGAGCTTCTCGTGGGGCTTTTCCATCGCCGCGTCGACCCTCGTCGGCCAGCGCCTCGGCGACGACGACGAACGGGAGGCCGAAGCGTACGGCGTCGGGATCGTCCGGCTGTCGCTGGTCGTCTACGTCCTCGCCGCGGCCGCGGTCGTCGCGCTCGCGACCCCGATCGCGACGGTCTTCGTCGACGACCCCGCGGACGTCGCGCTGTCGGCCGCCTTCGTCGGCGTGGCGGCCGTGAGCGTCGTGCCGCTGGGCGTGAACGGCTCGGTGACGGGCGCGCTCCGCGGGGCGGGCGACACCCGGATCCCGCTGGTCGCGTCGCTGCTCGGCCTCTACGTCTTCGCCCTCCCGACGGCGTGGCTCGGGACGGTCACCGCCGCCGGGGTCGCCGCGCTCCAGGCGTCGCTCCTCCTCGAGACGACCGTCCCGATGCTCGTGAACTACGCCCGCTTCCGGACCGACCGGTGGAAGGCGGTCAGCCGGGCCTACCGGCCGAACGCTGGGGACTGATCGGGTCGGTTGTAATCTGTGTACCGGTGATTCGACGACCGTTCCGTCGAACACCGGACGTGAATTACAACCGACCCGATGACGGCGACTCGCCGGCCGGTCGGCACGTCGCACGCACGCTCTCCTCGGGGTCCCGCGGTCCGCCGTCCTCACCGCTCCTCGCGGTCGCGCTGTCGCATCTGCTGGCGGGTGAACTGCGGGCGCGCGCGGATCCCCTTGGGGCGGCGGAGCGACCGGTAGAGCTGGATCGCCACGGGGACCGACAGCAGGGCCGCGACGGCGGCGGCGACGTAGGAGGTCTGGTCGAACGCGTAGAGGATGGCCGTCGAGAGCGCCCCGACGGCCAGCAGGATGCCGTAGACGATCCGGCGGGCCAGCCGGTCTAGCACGTCGTTCTCGTCTTCCAGCCGGACGTTGATCGTCACGCGGTTCTCGTCGAGGTCGGTCAGCGCCTTGTCGAGCTTCGGCGGGACGGTGAACAGCGCCTCGGCGGTGTCGCCCGCCTGGCGGCCGACGTCCTCGATCAGCCCGCGGGCGGTCTCCTCGATGTAGCCCTCCTCCTCTAAGTAGTCCTGTGCGACGGCGATGAAGTCGAAGTCGGGGTCGAGCGTCACGCAGACCCCCTCGACGACCGTCGCGACCCGGAGGATGAGCGCGAAGTTGCGCGGGAGCCGCAGCGGGAACTCGTAGATGGTGTCCTCGACCTGCTGGATCACCTGCTGGACGCGGTACTGCTCCAAGTCCTGGCCGCGGACGTCGGCGATGGCCAGTTCCATCACGTTGCCCATCACCTCGCGGTCGGCCTCGGGCGAGAGCGTCCCCATCTCCACCATCGCGTCGAGGATGCCGTCGATGTCCTGTCTGGCGACGGCGATGTAGAAGTCGACGATCTTCCCCTGGAAGTACGGGTCGACCTCCCCGCTCATCCCGAAGTCGTAGAAGATGACGGCGCCGTCATCGGCGACCGCGAGGTTCCCCGGGTGCGGGTCGGCGTGGAACGTCCCGTCCTCGACGATCATCTGGAGGTAGATGCGCTGGAGCTTCGTGGCCAGCTCCGAGCGGTCGAACCCCTTCTCGTCGAGAACCTCGACGTCGTTGATCTTCACGCCCGAGATGTACTCCATCGTGAGGACGCGCGGGCCGCTGATCTCGGGGATCGGCTCCGGGATGCGGATCTCGTCGTTCCCCTCGAAGTTCCCCCGGATCTCCGTCAGGACGCGGCGCTCGCGGCCGTAGTCCATCTCCTGGCGGATCGTCCGGGCGAACTCGTCGGCGAGGTTCTCCAGCGAGAAGGCACGCGCCTGGCCGAGGAACTGCACGAGGATCGGGACCGACCACTTGATCACCTTCAGGTCGGACTCCACGAGCTCCTCGATGCCGGGGCGGCGGACCTTCACGGCGACCCGTCGGCCCTCGTAGACCGCGGTGTACACCTGACCGAGGCTCGCGCCGCTGATCGCGTCCCGGTCGAACTCGTCGAACACCTCGTCGACGGGGCCGAGCTCGGCCTCGATCACCCCCTGTGCCCCGTCCCAGGGCGCCGGCGGGACGTCGTCCTGGAGGCTCGAGAGCACCTCGATGTACGCCGGCGGGAGGATGTCCGGCCGGGTCGAGAGCAGCTGGCCGAGCTTGATGAACGTCGGCCCGAGCGTCAACAGCGAGTCGAGTAGCACGTCGGCGCGGCGCCGCTGCTCCTCGGGGTCGGGCGAGCGCGAGCCGCCGAACAGGAGGTAGCGCCGTCGATCCCGCCAGTACGAGAACAGGAGCGGCGAGAACTGATAGACGACGACGAGGAACCGCCAGTAGGCGCGGAGGGAGACCAGCGTGACCACCCCGCCCGCTCAGGCGTCCACGTCCTCGATGGGGATGGTCCGCTCCGGGGCGACGTCCCGCTTGGGGAGTTCGATCTCCAGCACGCCGCGTTTCATCCGGGCCGTCGCGCCGGCGCCGGTCGCGTCCGGCGGGAGGGGGATCTCCGAGTCGAGGAAGAGCGACCGGTTCTCGCGGACGTACCGGAACTCGGGCGGGAGGTCCTTCGCGCGTCGCGCCTCGATCGAGAGGCGGCCCTTCTCGACCCGCAGCTCCGCCGTCTCGGCGGTGACGCCCGGCAGGTCGACGACCAGGAGGTAGCCGTCGTCGGACTCCAGCAGGTCGGCGAACACCGCGTCCGGGAGCTCCCGGAGCGCGTCGCGGAACGCTGACATACGATCGGATAAGGGGCCGGGGTCGTTAAAGGCCGCGATACGCGACGCCCGTGCGGGAACGCGGATCCGGGCTCCCCAGCTCCGGAGCGTGGGAGGAGCGGTTCGACGGCGGGACGGCCCCGGCTGGGCGTCCGGTCGCGCCCGACCGGTGACGGCTCGGCGGGCCGGCCTGCGTCGGGCGACCGCCACCGACCGCCAGCCTATTGACGTCCCCGGCCCACCACGGGACCATGAGTCACGAGGACCGCCGGCACGCCGGCTTCAAGGAGCGGACGCGCGTGGCCGTCGCTCGCGAGCGGCTCCTCGCGCGGGTCTCGCCGCACGGCCGCGTGGCGAGCGTCCCGCTCGGATCCGTCGACGAGCGGGCCGTCGCCGAGCGGATCGACGCCCCGACCCCCGTCCCGGGCTACGACCGGGCGGCCATGGACGGCTACGCCGTCCGCGCCGAGGACACGTTCGGCGCGTCGGGCCGGTCGCCAGCCCTCCTGCGGGTCCGCGGCCGCGAGGCCGACGCCGGGAACGGTGACGGTGACGGTGACGGCGACGGGGAGGAGGAGGGGGGCGACCGCCACGACGGCGCGGACGCGACCGACACGCCGACCGCCGACCTCCGCCCCGGGGAGGCCCACCGGGTCCACACCGGCAGCGAGGTGCCCGCCGGCGCCGACGCGGTCGTCAAGATCGAGGACGTCGAGGCGTTCGGCGACGAGCTGGAGGTGTTCGACGGCGTCGCCGTCGGGGAGAACGTCGGGCCGACCGGCGAGGACGTCGCCGAGGGTCAGACGCTGTTCGAGCCGGGTCACGTCCTCCGGCCCTCGGACGTGGGGCTGTTGAAGTCCGTCGGCATCGACCGCGTCCCCGTCTACGAGCGTCCGACGGCCGGCGTGATCCCGACCGGCGAGGAGCTGGTCCAGTCGGACCCCGGCCCCGGCGAGGTGATCGAGACGAACGGCCTGACCGTCTCCCAGCTCGTCTCGCGGTGGGGCGGCCAGCCGACCTACCGGAACGTCGTCACCGACGACCGCGACGCGCTCCGGGCGGCGATCCAGCGCGACCTGACGAAGGACGTGGTCGTCACGACCGGCGGCTCGTCGGTCGGCGAGCGCGACCTCGTACCCGAGGTCGTCGACGACCTCGGGGAGGTGCTCGTCCACGGCGTCGCGCTCAAACCCGGCCACCCGGTCGCGCTCGGCGTCGTCGAGGGGACGCCCGTCCTGATGCTCCCCGGGTACCCGGTGGCGTGTATCGTCAACGCCGTCCAGTTCCTCCGGCCGGCGCTGAAGCGGGCCGGCGGGATGGCCGTCCCCGACCTGCCGACGGTCCGGGCGCGGCTGGACGGGAAGGTGCGCTCGGAGCCCGGGACGCGGACGTTCGCCCGCGTGGAGCTGTCGGGGACCGAGGGCGACGACGACCCGGGCGCGGGGAGCGACGCCCCCGACGGGACCGACGTGGACGACGAGATCGACCGCGTCGCCACGCCCACGCGGACGAGCGGTTCGGGCGTGCTCTCGTCGGTCGCGCTGACGGACGGCTGGGTGGTCGTCCCCGAACCCCTGGAGGGGTACGACGCCGGCGCGGTCGTCGACGTGGAGCTGTGGGAGTACTCGGGCTGAGTGGTCCCTCCCCATCGCGTCGATCGCCGCCGCCCAGCTGCGCCGACCGCACTCACCCGCACCGTTTTCCCCGCCCGGGCGCGAGAGGGCAGTATGGCAGACCGAAAGGAGTTCCGCGACCTCGCGTCGCCGGCTGCGGCCCGGGAGGCGATCGCCTCCCTGGAGCTGGGCGGCGGCGTCGAGACCGTCCCGCTCGAGGAGGCGCGGGGACGCGTCCTCGCCGAACGGATCGACGCCGGGATCGACGTGCCGGGGTTCGATCGGGCGAGCGTCGACGGCTACGCCGTCCGCGCCGCGGACACGTTCGGCGCCGGCGAGGCCGACCCCGTCGTGCTCCCGCTGGCGGGCGAGGTCCACGCCGGCGAGCGCCCGGACGTCACCGTCGAGGCAGGCACCTGCGTCGAGATCTCGACCGGCGCCGTGCTCCCGCCGGGCGCCGACGCGGTCGTGATGGTCGAGCGGACCGAGGAGCGGGAGCGGGAGCGGGACCGCGAGAGCGGTGCGAACGGGGCCGCCCGGGCGATCGCGTTCCGGACGTCGGTCGCCCCGGGCGACCGGGTGATGCCGGCGGGGGCGGACGTCGCCGCCGGCGCGCGGGCGCTCGGGCCGGGGACCCGGCTCACCTCCCGCGAGATCGGCCTGCTGTCGGCGCTCGGCCGCGCCGAGGTTCCCGTCCGCGAGCGCCCGGTCGTCGGGATCGTCTCGACGGGCGACGAGCTCGTCCGCCCGGGCGAGCCCCTCGAGAGCGCCGCCGGCGAGATCCACGACGTCAACAGCTACACGATCGCCGCCGCCGTCGAGGAGGCCGGCGGGATCCCCCGGGTCTACCCGCACGCCGGCGACGACGTCGACGAGCTGGAGCGCCAGCTCGGGGCCGCCGCCGACGAGTGCGACCTGGTCTGTTCGTCCGGCTCCACGTCGGCCAGCGCCGTCGACGTCGTCTACCGGGTGATCGAGGAGCGCGGCGAGCTCCTCCTCCACGGCGTCGCCGTCAAGCCGGGCAAGCCGATGCTCGTCGGCCGGCTCGGCGGGTCGGCGTACGTCGGCCTGCCGGGCTACCCCGTCTCGGCGCTCACGATCTTCCGGACGTTCGTCGCGTCCGCGGTCCGCGAGGCCGCCGGGCTCCCCGACCCCAGAACCGCCACCGTCGAGGGGGCCATGGCCGTCCGCGAGCGCTACGCCGAGGGCCGTCGGCGGCTCATGCCCGTCGGTCTCGTCGAACCCGGCGACGACGAGCGGCTGCCGGGCGAGGACGGGACGGGAGAGGCGTCGGACGGCTCGGACGCGGCGGCGGACGCCGCGGACGCTGGGGACGGCCCGGCCACCGCCGCCACCGACGCCGGCGATCGGCTCCTCGTCTACCCGGTCGACAAGGGGAGCGGCGCGACGACGAGCCTCGTCGAGGCGGACGGCGTCGTCGAGGTGCCCGCCGAGACGGAGTACCTGGCGGCCGGCGAGCGCGTGACCGTCCGGCTGTTCTCTCCGGACGTCCGGCCGCCGACCCTGTTCGGCGTCGGCGAGGACGACCCGGCGTTCGCCCGCCTGCTCGACCGCCTCGACGGCCCGCGCTACCTCCCGGCGGGCAGCCGCGAGGGGATCCGCCGGCTCCGGGACGGCGTCCCGGACGTCGCTGTCGTCGCCGGGCCCGGCGACCGGGCCGACCGGGTCGAGACGGTCGACCTCGGCGGCTGGACCCGCGAGTGGGGGCTCGTCGTCCCGCGGGGGAACCCGGCGGACGTGACCGGCCTCGCCGCCCTCGTCGACCGCGACCTCCGGTTCGTCAACCGCGAGACGAACTCCGGGCTCCGCACGTCGCTGGGGAACGCGGTCGCCGACCTCGCGAGCGACCGGGGTGTCGACCGGCGGTCGCTCGTCGAGGCGATCGACGGCTTCGACTTCGCGACCAGGGCCCACGAGAGCCCGGCCCGCCGGGTCGCTGCCGGCGACGCAGACGCCGGGCTCGGGCTGCGGGCGACGGCCGACCGGCTCGACCTCGGGTTCGTCTCGCTTGGCAGACAGGACGTCCGCGTCCTCGCGAACCCGGTCCGGGCCGGTAAGCCGGGCGTACGCGCGCTGGCGGATGCGATCGGGACGGGCGACGACGTCTTCGCGGGGCTGTCGGGCTACGACCGGGCGTGACCACCCGGAACCGGCCGCCTCCGCGGCTATCGCACGTCGATCGGCGGCGACTCGCCACGGCCGTGACCGCTCCCGATCGGCTTAACCGGGCGTTAGCCCGCCGTTCTCGGACGCTCGGACCGCAGCACGGACGCCGAGGCCGGACGGTGTCGGGGCTCCGAACGGTCACTGGTCGTATCAGTCGGAACTTCTGAACGTCTCGGTCGCTGCTGAAAACTATTTACCCGAGTCGGTCGTCCGACGTTTCAGGATCATGGGACAGTCAACAGTGTTGCACGTCGACGACGACGAACGGTTCCTCGAGCTGAGTCGGACGGCGTTCGAGCGGGCGGCCGTCGACGGCGGGGTCGACGTCGAGACCGCCGGGACGGCCGCCGACGGGCTCGCGCGGCTCCGCGAGGGCGGCGTCGACTGTCTCGTGAGCGACTCGGTCTGTCTCCCGGACGGCGACCCGCTGGTCGCCGCTGCCCGCCGCGTCGCGCCGGAGGTCCCCATCGTGGTGTTCACCGGCGCGGAACGGGCCGGCCACGCCGCCCTGGGCGACGCGTACGTCCGGAAGGGCGCGGCCGACGACTTCCGGCGGGTCGCCGGGGCGGTCAGGGAACTCGTCGACGACGACCCGCTCGGGGCCGACTGGACCCTCGTCGGTCGCCACGAGTGGGACGGGCCCGTCGAACTCCCGACGACGATCGCCCGCGCGGTCGGCGAGCACCTCGACCGGGACGTCTTCGACCTCCCGCCGCTGTACCGCTCGGTCGAACCCGAGGCACTCGACGCCCTGCTCGATCCGAGCCTGGAGGGTCGCACCCCCGCCGGCACCAGCGTGCGGTTCGCGTACGCCGGTGTCGAGGTCTTCGTCACCGGCGAGGGCCACGTCGGCGTCCGGTAGCGCGGCCCCGGTGTAACCGACCCGGACCGAACGTGCCGTCCCTCCTTCCGCCCTCGCTGCAACCGAGCGCGTCCGTTCCCCGGTCGCCCGGTCACGTGGTTCACTCCTGTCGCCCGATCACGCGGTTCTCTCCCGTCGCCCGATCACGCGGTTCTCTCCCGTCGTTCGGTCACACGGCTCGAGGCGTCGTGTCACTCCGACAGCCGTTATTTTCACAATCCTCACCCCCGAACCGTGCTCCCGTGCCCTTCCGCGTCCTCCACCTCGACGACGACCCCGACGCCCTCGACCTCACCGATCGAGTCCTCCCCGGCGGCCGGCTGGCGGGAGATCGGCAGTCACGACGCCGAGGACGGGGACGAACTGGTCGTCTCGCTGATCGAGGCACTCGCCGAGGCGACCGCACTCGACGTCGACGACCTCTCACCCCTGTACGAGGTCGTCGACCCGGAGGCGCTGGAGGCGTTCCTCGCCCGGTCGCCGGACGCCCGGGCGACGTTCGTCTATCTCGACCGGGAGGTCGCGATCGACGGCGCGGGGACGTTCGCCGTCCGGCCGCTGACGGAGTAGACCGGTTCGACGCCGACGGCCGGACGACGGCGCCGGTGGCGGACGGTCCGCCCGAGGAGATCCGGGGGACGGACTCGACCGGCGACACGACTGAAACATATAAGTGGCCGTGACAGTAATTCGCAGGCGTATGACCGACAGGTACCGCGTGCTCCACGTCGACGACGACCCGGAGTTCCTGCAGCTCTCACGGGCCAGGTTCGACGACGACGACCGGTTCGAGTTCGAGACGGCTGCCGGGGTCGACGAGGGTCTGGACGTGCTCGCGCGCGACGAGGTCGACTGTCTGGTGAGCGATTCGGTTCGGACGGCCGAGGGGGAGCCGTTCGTCGCCGCGGCCCGCCGGCGGGCCGAGGACGTCCCGATCCTGCTGTTCACGGGCCGGGAGTGGGCGGGGGTCTCCGACGAGGCGCTCGCCGCGGATCCGTCGGGCTACGTCCAGAAGGGAGCGTCGGGCTCGTTCGAGGACCTGCGCGACCGGCTGACGGAACTCGCGGTCCGGCCACGGCGGCAGTCCAGGCCGTTCACCCGCGGCGGATCACAGGCCAGGGGGAGCGAGGGAGCCGAGGCGGCGGGCGAGGAGGGCTGGCGCGTCGTCGCCCACCACGACTGGGAGACCGACGACGAGTTCGCCGTGACGATCGTCCGGGCGGCACAGCACGTCCTCGACGACGTCCCCAGCGAGCGGCTCTACGACGTCGTCGACCCCGAGTCGCTCGAGCGGCTCCTCGCGCGGTCCGGGCCCGGCACCCGCGTCCGCTTCGAGTACGGGGGCCGGGAGTTCCGGGCCACCGCGGCCGGCACCGTCTCCGTCGCCGAGGAGTGAACGCGGTCGCTCGCCCCGGGCAGTCGTAAACCGACCCGGCTCCCCCGCTCCCGACGTCACCCCGGTAACGACACCACCCGGGCCCTGCCACCCCCCGGTCGCTCGTTCCACGCGCGCCGAGCGGCGGCCCGGACGCGGTGCCCGTGCC